>SCPN01001548.1_pt1 | contig 71970 bp, 79 predicted proteins | sample 6106831 | NCBI WGS metagenome assembly SCPN01 (sample SAMN10720447, study PRJNA508395) | human gut metagenome | isolation source: Participant 1, 0 month
CCGGGACCGCTTTTGAAACTGTGGAACTGGAGTGCAGGAGAGGTAAGTGGAATTCTGTGTAAAGCGGTGAAATGCGTAGATATTAGGAGGAACACCAGTGGCAGCAAGGCGCTCTACTGGACTGTAACTGACACTGAGGCTCGAAAGCGTGGGGAGCAAACAGATTAGATACCCTGGTAGTCCACGCCGTAAACGATGAATACTAGGTGTCGGGCCATAAGAGCTTCGGTGCCGCAGCAAACGCAATAAGTATTCCAATTGGGGAGTACGTTCGCAAGAATGAAACTCAAAGGAATTGACGGGGACCCGCACAAGCGGTGGAGCATGTGGTTTAATTCAAAGCAACGCGAAGCTTACTTAAGTCTTGACATCCTGACCGACAGTAATGTGTCCTTTCCGGGACAGAAGAGACAGGTGGTGCTTTCGCCGTCGCTCGTGTCGTGTGATGTTGGGTTAAGTCCCGCAACGAGCAACCTCTATCCTCAGTAGCCAGCATAAAGCTGGGCACTCTGTGGAGACTGCCAGGGATAACCTGGAGGAAGTGGGATGACGTCAAATCATCATGCCCCTTATGACTTGGGCTGGCTACACGTGCTACAATGGCGTAAACAAAGTGAAGCGAGAGTGTGAGCTTGCAAATCACAAAAATAACGTCTCAGTTCGGATTGTAGTCCGCAACCTCGACTACATGAAGCTGGAATCGCTAGTAATCGCGAATCAGAATGTCGCGGTGAATACGTTCCCGGGTCTTGTACACACCGCCCGTCACACCATGGGAGTCGGAAATGCCCGAAGTCGGTGACCTAACGTAAGAAGGAGCCGCCGAAGGCAGGTCTGATAACTGGGGTGAAGTCGTAACAAGGTAGCCGTATCGGAAGGTGCGGCTGGATCACCTCCTTCTAAGGAAGAAGAAAGGGTTGTTTTACTGTTGTGTTATCAGTGGAAACTAAATAAAAAGTTCCGAGTAAGCCGGAAATAAAACGAGAGGGTTTTGCGTTGTTACGTGAGACCGCCCGGAGGGAAAAGGCGAAACGGAACAACACAAAACACATTTCTGGTGGCGATGCGCTTAGGGGAAACACCCGTACACATCCCGAACACGAAGGTTAAGCCTTGCTACTGATGATACCTATACTGGAGACGGTATGGGAAAAGCAGGTGGCTGCCAGATCCAAGGGGTCATAGCCTCAAGCTGGTTGGATGACGCCTGATAAGCGCGGAGAGGTCGGAGGTTCGAGTCCTCTTGACCCCATTAAAACAAAATACACATGCCCTGGGGGTATAGCTCAGTTGGGAGAGCACCTGCCTTGCAAGCAGGGGGTCAAGGGTTCGAATCCCTTTATCTCCATCAGATATTAATAAAAAAGCTGTTGACAAAGAGTTGACACTGTGTTAATATCTACAGGCTGTCAAAAAACAGCCGAGGGTCTGCGAAAAGGACACTGTTCCCTGAAAACTGCATATTAAAATATCTAATAAACATTAATAATGTTTAGACATCCGAGGTGCGGCATATATGATAAGATATGCCAAACCAAGAAACAAACCGAAATGAATAAAAATCAAAGCCGCTCAGGTATAACGCTAGCATATCTGATAAAGGTTGCTTCAAAGAGCACAGGGCGGATGCCTAGGCACTATGAGCGCCGACGAAGGACGTGACAAGCTGCGATAAGCTGCGGGGAGAAGCAAATATTCTGTGAGCCGCAGATTTCCGAATGGGGGAACCCACGTGAGCAAACCTCACGTATCCATACGCCAATCCATAACGTATGGAAGGGAACCCGGGGAACTGAAACATCTAAGTACCCGGAGGAAGAGAAAGAAACATCGATTTCCTTAGTAGCGGCGAGCGAAAGGGAAAGAGCCCAAACCGCGGGATTTATCCTGCGGGGTTAGGACTGCATAATTGATTCGGGATTGATAGGAGAACGGTCTGGGAAGTCCGGCAAGAAAGCGTGAAAGCCGCGTATCCGAAATCGAAACCGACATGGCAGTATCCAGAGTACCACGAGACACGAGAAACCTTGTGGGAACGAGCGGAGACCACCTGTAAAATAAAATACCACCAGTGACCGATAGCGCATAGTACTGTGAAGGAAAGGTGAAAAGGACCCCGGGAGGGGAGTGAAAGAGAACCTGAAACCCTGTGTTTACAAGCTGTCGGAGCACTATAAATGTGCGACGGCGTACTTTTTGTAGAACGGTCCGGCGAGTTATGGCATGTGGTAAGGTTAAGCAATTTCAGGTAATGGAGCCGAAGGAAAGCGAGTGTGAAGAGCACGTAAGAATCACCTCGCCATAGACCCGAAACCGGCGTGATCTATCCATGTCCAGGGATGAAGCTGCCGTAAGAGGTAGTGGAGGTCCGAACAATACATCCGTTGAAAAGGGTGGTGATGAGGTGTGGATAGGGGAGAAATTCCAATCGAACCGGAGATAGCTGGTTCCCTCGAAATAGCTTTAGGGCTAGCCCCGTAACAGTCTTGCGGAGGTAGAGCACTGAATTTCCTAGGGGGCGTCAAAGCCTACCGAAGAATATCAAACTGCGAATGCCGTACAGATGATTTACGGGAGTCAGACTGCACGAGATAAGTTGGGTGGTCAAAAGGGAAAGAGCCCAGACCCGCAGCTAAGGTCCCAAAGTGCGTGTTAAGTGGAAAAGGATGTGGTTTCGAAGACAACCAGGATGTTGGCTCAGGGGAAGCCATTAATAAGAGTGCGTAATAGCTCACTGGTCGAGAGGTCCTGCGCCGAAAATGTCCGGGGCTGAAACACGACACCGAAGCTCGGGAATCAGTAATGATTGGTAGAGGAGCATTGAAGACGGAATGAAGCCATACCGGAAGGAGTGGTGGACTGTCTTGAAGAGAGAATGCCGGAATGAGTAGCGAGAGAGAAGTGAGAATCTTCTACTGAATATCCAAGGTTTCCGCGCTTGATCCGTCCTGGGTAAGGTCGGAAACTAAGCCGCGATCCGGAAGATCGTAGCCGATGGACAACAGGTTGAAACCCTGTACCGTGATATATCAGAACTGTGGGGATTGCAGCGGGAAGCGTATGAGCCGGAAAGAAAATCCGGTGCAAGCAATCAGAGGAGTATGGTGGCAAACCCGCCATGCAATCCGAAAGTGTAGCGGAGCGAACAAAAGTAGCGGAAGTACGCCACCGGCTGCCGAGAAAAGCCGCCAGTATATCACACCCGTACCGTAAACCGACACAGGTGGATGAGGAGAGAATCCTAATACGGGGAAAGCATTGTTAAGGAACTCGGCAAAATGACCCGTAACTTCGGGAGAAGGTGCTCTTGAAAAGAGCCGCAGAGAATTTCCGCAAACTGTTTAGCAAAACACAGGTCTATGCAAAACCGAAAGGTGAGGTATATGGGCTGACGCCTGCCCGGTGCTGGAAGGTTAAGAGGAGAGGTTATCGAAAGAGAAGCCTTGAATTTAAGCCCCAGTAAACGGCAGCCGTAACTATAACAGTCCTAAGGTAAGAAATTCCTTGTCGGGTAAGTTCCGACCCGCACGAAAGGCGTAATGATTTGGGCACTGTCTCGACAATGCACCCGGTGAAATGAAACAGTGAAGATGCTGGTTACCTGCGCCAGGACGGAAAGACCCCATGGAGCTTTACTCTTCTGATACTGGGATTGGTATTGCATGTACAGGATAGGTGGGAGGCTGCGAAGTGATGACGCCAGTTGTCACGGAGCCGATGTTGGGATACCACCCCTGCAGTACTGGGTTTCTAACCTGCACCGTAACCGTAGGGGGACAAATGTCTGGGGGAGTTTGACTGGGGCGGTCGCCTCCGAAAGAGTATCGGAGGCTCAAAGGTTCCCTCAGAATGGTTGGAAACCATTCGAAGAGTGCAAAGGCAGAAGGGAGCTTGACTGCGACACCGACGGGTGGAGCAGGTACGAAAGTAGGACTTAGTGATCCGGTGGTATGAAAGTGGGATTGCCATCGCTCAACGGATAAAAGCTACCCTGGGGATAACAGGCTTATCACTCCCAAGAGTTCACATCGACGGAGTGGTTTGGCACCTCGATGTCGGCTCATCGCATCCTGGGGCTGTAGTAGGTCCCAAGGGTTGGGCTGTTCGCCCATTAAAGCGGTACGCGAGCTGGGTTCAGAACGTCGTGAGACAGTTCGGTCCCTATCCGGCGTGGGCGTAGTATATCTGAGAGGAGCTGTCCTTAGTACGAGAGGACCGGGATGGACTGACCTCTGGTGGACCGGTTGCACTGCCAAGTGCATGGCCGGGTAGCCAAGTCGGGACGGGATAAACGCTGAAGGCATCTAAGCGTGAAGCCCCCCTCAAGATGAGATATCCCATAACGTAAGTTAGTAAGACCCCTTGAAGACGACGAGGTAGATAGGTGAAAGGTGGAAGCACGGTGACGTGTGGAGCTGATTCATACTAATAGGTCGAGGGCTTAACCGAAGAGGTTAGGTTTGTAATGAAACGCAACGAGATAGAACGAGAGTTATCTTTAAAGGTAATCGGATGAAAAAAGATATATTTAATGTGCAGTTTTGAGGGAACAATCCTTTGATAATATTGTTATTAAACCTGTGGTTATTCCATAGGTTTTTTTTATTTGTCTGATTCAGATAAGCTGTTATATATTGAAATTTATAGTCCGAAAGGTGATAGTGATTTAAAAAGTGAAATATTTCACATTATACAATATAAAATATTGATAAAACGCTTGCGTATATTCTATAAAAAGAGTAAAATTATAAATAAGATAATAAATGTGAATATTTAAATAAAGTGGCAGGTGATTTATATGAGAATGTATGATTTGATTTTAAAGAAGAGAGAGGTGGATGTCTTACTGAATCTGAGATTAATTACATTGTTAAAGGATATACACAGGGAGTATTCCGGATTACAGATGTCATTTCTTATGGCCGCTTTATTTTAAAGGTACCTTTCAGATGAAGAAACTTTTGCATTGACTAAGGCAATGACAGATAGCGGTGAGAAATTGGATTTATCCTGTATACCGGGAGTTAAAGCTGATAAACACAGTACCGGTGGTGTGGGAGATAAAACTACACTTGTGTTGGCACCAATGATAGCATCACTTGGCATTAATATGGCGAAGATGAGCGGAAGAGGATTGGGCAACACAGGCGGTACAATTGATAAACTGGAATCTTTTCCGGGCTTTAATACATCATTGACTAATGAACAATTTATAGAAAATATAAAACATATCGGTATTGCAGTTAATGGACCGACGCTAAGTCTTGCTCCTGCTGATAAGAAAATTTATGCATTAAGGGACGTTACGGCAACTGTAGAAAATGTTTCACTTATTGCAAGCAGTATTATGAGTAAAAAACTTGCAGCTGGTGCAGATATAATTGTACTTGACGTTAAGTCTGGAAGTGGAGCTTTCATGAAAAACGAACATGATGCATTACAACTTGCACATGAGATGGTAAAGATAGGAAAAGCATCAAATAAGCAAACGATTGCGGTTATATCTGATATGAATCAGCCATTAGGACATAACATTGGAAATGCGTTGGAGGTTGTTGAAGCTATTGAAACATTAAAGGGAAAAGGACCAGCTGATTTGCATAATCTTTGCATTGCACTTGGAACACAGATTTTAGAGGCAGCCGGAAAAGCATCGGATGCCGCACAGGCCAAAGATATGCTTGAATCATCACTGACGAATGGCACTGCATATTTAAAATTTAAGGAATTTATCAAGACCCAGGGTGGAGATATAAGTAATATTGACAACCCGATGAAACTTGTAAATGCAAGTTATATTGAGCCTGTAATATCAAATTCTGAGGGGTATGTTGAATCAATCGAATGTGAACAGATAGGAAGAGCATCTATGATTCTTGGTGCAAAGAAGAGGATGTAAAGATTGCAGTCCTGTTGATTTATCTGCAGGAATAGTTCTTCATAAAAAAACAGGTGATTTTGTCAATAAAAATGAAGAAATTGCAACTATATATTTTAATAAAAAAGAAGTAAAAAATGATGTTATTAATATTATTTTGAATTCATATAAAATAGTGGATAAAAAGTGTGAAAAACCTGAACTTATTAAGCAGATTATTAAGTAGAATTAGTCTTAATTATACGCTTAATTATGTTGAAATAGTTGTAAAAACTTGTTATAATAAATTAATGAAATGAACGTGAATCGGAGGATTTTAGATATGGAAACTAACATATTAATGGAAAGCGGAACAAATGAATTAGAAGTTTTGGAATTTACAGTTGGCAATAATCATTACGGTATTAATGTAGCGAAGATAAAGGAGATAGTTCCATTTCATGTCGTAACACCTGTACCTAATTCACATCCTAATGTTGAAGGTATTTTTATGCCAAGAGATATGATGATTACAGTTGTAGACCTTGCTAAAGTTATTAATGCAAAGCCTTCGCCAGATATAAAAAAAGATATGTTTATTATAACTAATTTCAATCAGTTGAATGTAGCATTTCACGTTCATACAGTTATTGGTATTCACAGAGTATCATGGGCTGACATAATTACACCGGATAGTACAGTAAGTTCTCAGGACAGTGGTATTGCGACAGGTGTAGTTAAGATTGATAATCAGCTTATTATTATATTGGATTTTGAGAAGATAGTATCAGATATTAGTCCGGAAACTGGTCTTAAAGTATCAGATATAGAAGAATATGAAGGAAGAGAGAGAAGTCAGGCTCATGTTATTTCAGTTGAAGATTCTCCACTTCTTGGTGCAATGATAGGCAATTCTCTTAAAAAGTCTGGTTATGTTAATCTTACAAGATTTGCTAATGGACAAGAAGCATGGGATTACCTTCAGGAAGTTAAGTCAGGTGCAGTACCTAACGATATTGCATGTATAATAACAGATATTGAGATGCCTCAGATGGATGGACATCATCTTACAAAATTAATAAAAACAGATGAGCAGTTAAAGAATATTCCTGTTATTATATTCTCATCTCTTATCAATGAACAGATGAGAGCAAAAGGTGAATTGCTTGGTGCAAATGCACAGTTATCAAAACCTGAAATAGGACAGCTTGTTGGTGAGATTGATAAGCTGATTAATGCTCAGAAATAATAAAAGATATTAGTATTTTATATGCTGTCACATTACTGGTGGCAGCATATTGTATATAAAAAATTGGAGATATAAGTTTGAAAGATTTTAATATAGAAGATTTTATTAATGATTATAATGAAGCACAGATGGTTGTAATAGGAATTGGTTCGCAGCTTACAAGTGATAAGTATGGTGAAATATCTGCAATGAACGAGATAATAACTTTTTTTAATAATTATTTAGATAAAAAGAATTATTTTATTATTACAACAAATAAAGAAAATATTTTTGAAAATACAGAAGTTAATCCTAAAAGAGTATGTGCTCCATTTGCTGACAATGAAGAAAACGGACAGAAACAGTGGAATTTATATAATAAATGGCTGTCGGCAACATTAAATAAGGAACTGCTTATAATTGAACTCGGTGAGGATTTTAATCATCCGAATGTTTTCAGATGGCCATTTGAGAAAATTGTTTTTATCAATCAAAAAAGTAAAATGTATAGAATTAATGATGAATTTTACCAGCTTCCTGAAAATATAGGGGAGAGGGCATGTGGCATTAATAAGAATGCAAGGGATTTTGTTAAAGAATTACGAGATATGCTTTTAAAGTAATTTATTGTTAAATTGATTATTGTATGATACAATTTTAATGTTTAAAATGGCAGTATTTATAGAATGAGGAGAAAATAAATGAGCTTAGATGAAAAACCGGATTTTTCTGAACCAGAACTTTCAGAAGATGATATGAAAAGGCTTTCACAGATGGGGCTTGATAATATTATAGAGCAGGTCACAACAGATACATCATCAGTTGATGATTTGTTTGATGACACGAAGGAAGAAAAAGACAACATTAATAATCAGAATAATAAAGAGAAAGCTGACGAAAAAAAAGCTGATGTCAATATGGCTGTTGATACTGTTGATAATGATGAGACGGCGGCTGACTCAGCAAAAGCATCAAAAAAAGGCAAGAAAAAACAGAAAAAAGAAAAGACAAAGAAAAATAATATTTTTTCTGTTATAAAAAGTGTTTTCTTTGAGAATCTTGATGAAGAAGATGAAGATTTAGATATTGAAAAAAAAGAAAAGTCGTCTAAACAAAAAGTTGTAAAGACAAATAAAACTAAAAAATCTGTTGATGATGTAAGAAAAGATGATGATATCAGACAGTCAGCACCAGAGCCACAGGCAGAGTTACAGCCACATGCAGAACCACAGCCGGAAAATGAAAGTATCATTGATGAAAACAGGGCAGACATTGCTGATAATATCAATCAAGATGATGAAAATTCTGTAAATAATGATATTTATGATGATACATCGGAAGATAAGACAGAAAAAAATGATTTGCCGGAAGAACCAGACAGAAGCAAAAAGATGAGAAATGTACAGCTTATCAAGGAAATGTATGGTGACAAAGATAATCTTGACAGAAAATATTGCACCTAAAAAGGGGCTTATAGCTAAGCTAAAATATCAGTATTGCCCAGTTGAAGAAGAAAAATGCTGAAGAGGATAAACTGGAAGAGACACAGATATAGAAGACAGAAGAAAAAGAAGAAAAACAGGCGGCAGCAGCAGTTAAAAAAAAATGCCAAGAAAGAGAAAGAAGTTAAGGCTGCTGAGAAAAGAAGGCTAGGATGCAAAGCAGCTAAGAAAGCTGCAAAACCTAAGAAAGAGAAAAGCCAAAGCTGGAACCAAAGCCTGGAATATATTAAAGATAAAACCTAAGAGCATAATGGTTATTTATTACACTTGTTATTGCATTCTTATTTCACTTCTTAATACAACAGTAAGCTATACAACAGCAATTTCAAAGGCAAAAACAAATCTTGAAAATGGTGATTATTCAAAAGTTTATGAATCATTATCAGGAATGAAATTAAATAAGAGTGATGAGACATTGTACAGACAGGCAACGCTTATAACATATGTTACAAGACAGTATGAATCATATCAGAATTATATGGAAATGGATATGAAAACGGAGGCAATCAATGCACTTGTAAAAGGACTTGCCAGATATGATACATATTATAATGAAGCGAACAGTCTTGGTGTCGGAAACCAGATGAAGGAAGCACGAGCACAGATTATACAGGCTTTTAATGATACATTTAAAATATCTGAATCAGAAGCAGTATCATTAGTTGCTATGTCTGATAATAATTTTACGCAGTACTATAGAAAAATTGAAGCATACGGAAAGGCAAGATAATTAATGATAGCTATAATCGATTATGACGCAGGCAATTTAAAGAGTGTAGAAAAGGCATTAAAGTATTTAGGCCAGGATGTTATTGTATCAAGAGATTCGAGTGAGATACTTCAGGCTGATAAGGTTATTCTTCCGGGCGTAGGTTCGTTTGGAGATGCAATGAATAACCTTGACCATTTTAATCTTGTTGATACAATAAAAAAGTAGCCGAAAAGGATACGCCATTTTGGAATCTGTCTTGGATTACAGCTTTTATTTGAAAAGAGTGATGAGACACCGGGAGCAGAGGGACTTGGAATTCTTAAAGGAGAGATATTAAGAATTCCACCAAAGGAAGGATTGAAGATTCCTCATATGGGATGGAATTCACTTAATATAAAGCCACAGGCAAGATTGTTTGACGGAATTGCTAATAACTCTTACGTTTATTTTGTACATTCATATTATCTTAAAGCTGAGGATGAAAATATAGTTGCAGCTTCAACTGAATATTCAACACATATTCATGCTTCTGTTGAATCAGGAAATATATTTGCATGTCAGTTCCATCCTGAAAAGAGCAGTGATGTTGGTTTGAGAATTTTGAAGAACTTTGCTTCATTATAATATTAGTAATTATATTGATTGGAGATATAATATATGTTTACAAAGAGAATTATTCCATGTCTGGATTGTAAAAACGGAAGAGTTGTAAAGGGGACTAATTTTGTGGATCTGCGTGATGCAGGAGACCCGGTTGAAGTTGCCCAGATGTATGATAAATCAGGAGCTGATGAACTTGTATTTCTTGATATCACAGCTTCAAGTGACGGAAGAAGTACAACTGTAGATTTGGTAAGAAAGGTTGCTGAAAAGGTATTTATTCCATTTACAGTTGGTGGTGGAATAAGAAGTGTTGATGACTTTAAGGTGCTTTTGAGAGAAGGTGCTGATAAGATTTCAATTAATTCGGCAGCTATTATGAATCCGACACTTATAAGTGAAGCAGCAGACAAGTTTGGAAGCCAGTGTGTTGTGGTTGCAATAGATGCTAAAAAACGCGATAATGGCAGTGGATGGAGTATTTATAAAAACGGTGGCCGTGTTGATATGAATATTGATGCGGTTGAGTGGGCAATGAAAGCTGAAAAGCTTGGTGCCGGTGAGATACTTCTGACAAGTATGGATTGTGATGGAACTAAGGCTGGATATGATATTGAGCTTACAAGAACAATTGCAGAAAATGTATCCATTCCCGTAATTGCCTCAGGCGGAGCAGGTAGTATGGAACATTTTTATGATGCTTTTACTGAAGGAAAAGCAGATGCAGCTTTGGCAGCGTCATTGTTCCATTATAAAGAAATGGAAATAATGGATTTAAAGAAATATCTTGCAAATAGAGATATTCCTATGCGTTTATAGAGGTGTATAAAATATGTCAATGATTAATAATGACTGGCTTGATGCAATAAGACCGGAATTTTCAAAGGATTATTACAAAAAATTATATACATTTGTAAAGGATGAATATAGTAAAACAATTATATATCCGCCTGCAGAAGATATATTTAATGCATTTCATTTTACACCTTTAAGTAAAGTGAAAGTGCTGCTTCTTGGACAGGATCCATACCATAATGAAAATCAGGCACATGGGTTAAGTTTTTCTGTACTTCCATCACAGCATGATATTCCACCATCATTGCAGAATATATATAAAGAACTGCATGAGGACTGTGGATGTTATATTCCTAATAACGGATATTTGAAAAAGTGGGCAGATCAGGGTGTTTTGCTATTAAATACTGTACTTACAGTACGTGCACATCAGGCCAATTCGCATCAGGGAAGAGGTTGGGAAAATTTTACAGATGCAGTTATTCAGGCTGTTAATGCACAGGACAGACCTATTGTATACATGCTCTGGGGAAGACCGGCACAAAGTAAAATCCCAATGCTTACTAATCCAAAGCACCTTATACTTACAGCACCTCATCCAAGTCCGCTCTCAGCATACAGAGGCTTTTTTGGATGTAAACATTTTAGCAAAGCTAATGAATTTTTGAAAGCAAATGGAGCAGAGCCGATTGACTGGCAGATAGAAAATATATAGAAATACGTAATAAAATCCCCCGGGTATCATTAGACACCCGGGGGATTTTTTGAGCGAATTAAACACTCAATATTAGGAGAACAATAATATGAATGAAAACTAGAAAGTTTTATTCATCTGAATCTAATTCGCTGTCTGCTAATGCACCAACAGAAGATACAATTACAACTGTGGCGATAATTGAAACAGCAACTCCAATGATTGGACCAATAAATAACATAAACATTGAATAATCAATCCCCTTTACTAAATAAAATAAAGCTACGTTTTAAAAACTAATCTAATAATAACACTACTTAGATTCTTTTGCAAGATTTTTATTTGCGGTTGCGAGCATAAGCTTGATTCTGTTAAGCTGGTTGACTTCTGAAGCACCCGGGTCGTAGTCAACTGCAATGATATTTGACTCAGGGAAAGCAGCACGAAGCTCTTTAATTACGCCCTTACCAACAATATGGTTAGGAAGACATGCAAATGGCTGACAGCATACAATGTTTCCTGCACCATTATGTATGAGTTCAATCATTTCGCCTGTAAGCAGCCATCCTTCACCGGTCTGGTTGCCGAGTGAAACAAGGTCTTTTGCAAGAGCAGCTGTTTCTTGGATACTTGATGGAGCAGTAAAACGCTTGCTTTCTTTTAATGCTTTTGTAGAGCTCTTTCTGAACCATTCAAGAATTTTAATAACTGAATTGTTCAAAAATGCTGATTTCTTTGAAGCACCGAGGTAATCACGCTTGAAGTTTGCATTTTCGGCACAGTAAAGCAGGAATCCCATAAGGTCAGGAACAACAGCTTCAGCACCTTCACTTTCAAGCAGGTCTACAATGTAATTGTTGGCAGAAGGAAGGAATTTTACAAGGATTTCTCCTACAACACCAACTCTAGGTTTCTTAATATCAAGAAGTTCAATATTATCGAAATCTTTTATTATTGCACGGACGTTTTTATTGTATTCACGCATAGAAACTTTAGGCTGTGTCAGCTGTTCAATTAATACTTTTTTCCATTTCTCATGGAGAGCATTGACAGAACCTGGCACTTTCTCATATGGACGTGTTCTGTATACAACATTCATAAATACATCACCATAAACAATAGCCATCATTGCTTTTTTGAGCATTTTCAGGTCGTATTTAAAACCTGAGTTGACTTCAAGCCCCTGTGCACTGAGTGATATTACAGGAATATAAGATAATCCAGCTTTTGAAAGTGCTCGTCTGATGAAACCAATATAGTTTGATGCACGGCATCCGCCGCCTGTCTGTGTGATGATAATAGCTGTCTTGCTTAAATCATATTTACCTGAGAGAACAGCATTCATAATCTGTCCGACTACCATAAGAGAAGGGTAGCATGCATCATTATTTACATATTTAAGTCCCATATCAACTGATGACTTATTGTCATTGTCAAGAACTTCAAAATTATATCCGCATGATGAGAGTGCAGGACCAAGCAGGTCAAAATGAATTGGTGACATCTGAGGGCAGAGAATAGTATAATTCTTTCTCATTTCAGGTGTGAATTCTACTCTGCTAAATGCAGCACTTTCAATCTTTCTCTGGTAATGTTTCTTTTCACGTACCTTTAAAGCTGCGATGAGTGAACGTACACGGATTCTTGCAGCACCAAGGTTATTAACTTCGTCAATTTTAAGTACAGTATATATTTTACCGGCCTTTGTAAGGATATCATTTACTGCATCTGTTGTAACAGCATCAAGACCGCATCCGAAAGAATTAAGCTGGATAAGATCAAGGTTATCTTTTGTCTTAACATAGCTTGCAGCTGCATAAAGTCTTGAGTGGTACATCCACTGGTCCATAACGATGAGAGGACGGTCAACTTTACCAAGATGGGAGACTGAATCCTCTGTTAAAACAGCAATGCCATATGAATTGATAAGTTCAGGAATACCATGGTTGATTTCAGGGTCAACGTGATATGGACGACCGGCAAGGACGATACCGCGTTTACCGGTTTCATCAAGGTATTTGATAACTTCTTCACCTTTTTTATGTATGTCTTCCTTTGACTGCATAAGTTCATTCCATGCATCTTTAACAGCTGCTTTTACCTGTGATGACGGAATGTTATTGAATTCTTCAGAAAGACGTTTTTCAAGAATTTCAACATTTTCAAAAGAGAGGAATGGATTTCTGAAATCAATATTTTCAGTTTTTAATTCTTCTACATTATTTTTAATGTTTTCAGCATAAGATGTTACAATCGGACAGTTATAATGATTGTTTGTTTTTTCAATTTCTTTGTGTTCATAAGGAACGCATGGGTAGAAGATAAACTTAACCCCCTGTTTAATAAGCCATGTTACATGTCCGTGTGCAAGTTTTGCCGGATAACATTCTGATTCTGATGGTATCGACTCAATACCGAGTTCATAAATCTTTCTGCTTGACTGTGGTGAAAGAACGACGCGATATCCTAATTTTGTAAAAAATGTATACCAGAAAGGATAATTTTCATACATGTTAAGCACACGAGGGATGCCGACAGTTCCCCGCGTTGCAGCATCTTCTGCAAGTGGTTCATAATCAAAAAGTCTGTGAAGCTTGTACTCAAAAAGATTTGGCATTTTTTCAGTTGTTTTTTCTTTTCCAAGTCCGCGTTCACAGCGGTTTCCTGTAATGAAACGTCTTCCGCCAGAGAATTTATTAATTGTAAGGTAGCAGTTGTTGGTACATCCCTTACAACGTGTCATTGTTGTGCTGTATGTAAGCTCGTTAATTTTGTCTATAGAAAGCATTGTAGATTCTGAAATTCCGTCATAACGTTCTCTGGCTATTAATGCGGCACCAAATGCACCCATTATACCTGCAATGTCAGGACGGACTGCCTTTACGCCTGTGATTTTTTCAAAGCTTCTAAGGACAGCATCATTGTAGAATGTACCACCCTGAACAACGATATGTTTTCCAAGGTCACCAGGATCAGAAATTTTGATAACTTTGTAAAGTGCATTTTTGATAACAGAGTATGCAAGTCCTGCAGAAATATCAGCAACTTCTGCACCTTCTTTCTGAGCCTGTTTAACTTTTGAGTTCATGAATACAGTACATCTTGTACCGAGGTCAATAGGATGTTTTGCAAAAAGAGCTTCTTTTGCAAAGTCCTGAACAGAGTAATTAAGTGATTTGGCAAATGTCTCAATGAATGAACCACATCCTGACGAACATGCCTCATTTAACTGTACTGAATCAACAGTCTGGTTTTTAATCTTGATACATTTCATATCCTGACCGCCGATATCAATGATACAGTCTACTTCAGGGTCAAAAAATGCGGCAGCGTAGAAGTGTGATACTGTCTCAACTTCACCGTCATCAAGCATAAGTGCTGATTTTATGAGAGCTTCGCCGTATCCTGTAGAGCATGACTGTACAATCTTGGCATCTTTAGGGAGCTTTGTATAAATGTCTTTGATGGCCCGTATTGTTGTGGCAAGCGGAGAACCATTGTTACTGCTGTAAAATGAGTAGAGGAGTTTACCGTCTTCGCCTACGAGTGCAACTTTTGTGGTTGTAGAACCGGCATCAATACCAAGATAACAGTTGCCACTGTATGATGCGAGGTCAGCAGTAGGAACTTTTGCTTTATTATGTCTTTCTGTAAATGAAGAATAAGCTTCTTTATTTTCAAATAAAGGCTCCATACGTTCAACTTCAAAATCAAGTTTAATCTTGCCCTGAAGACGTTTTATAATGTCTGAAACATCAACACATATATCATCTTTGTAATTCATTGCAGAACCGATTGCTGCAAAAAGATGAGAATGTTCTGGGGCAATAATCTGGTCAGGACCAAGATTTAATGTACGTATAAAAGCTTCTCTTAACTCTGATAAGAAGTGAAGAGGACCACCTAAAAATGCAACATTGCCACGGATTGGCTTACCACATGCAAGACCTGATATGGTCTGATTAACAACAGCCTGAAAAATAGAAGCTGACAAATCTTCTTTTGTTGCACCTTCGTTGATAAGAGGCTGGATGTCTGATTTTGCGAAAACTCCACATCTTGCAGCGATAGGATATATAGATTTGTAATTTTTTGCATATTCATTAAGACCTGAGGCATCAGTCTGTAAAAGAGTAGCCATCTGGTCAATAAAAGAACCTGTACCGCCGGCACAGATACCATTCATACGCTGGTCAACACCATTAGTGAAATAGATAATCTTGGCATCTTCTCCACCAAGTTCTATTGCAACATCGCACTGCGGAGCTTCAGCCTGAAGAGCAGTGGAAACGGCAACAACTTCCTGCGTAAAAGGAACTTCAAGATGTTTGGCAAGAGTGAGACCGCCTGAACCTGTAATTACAGGGTGGCAGTTAAAATTACCAACAGAAGATACAGCTTTTTCAAGAAGCGACTGTAATGTTTCCTGTATATTGGCAAAATGACGTTCATAGTCTGAAAAAATCACTGTATTATTGTCATCAATAAGAGCAATTTTAACGGTGGTTGAACCTATATCAATTCCAAGTTTATATGAATTCATAAAAATATCAGGCAAAAAGTGCCTGCCTCCTTAATTATAATTTGTCGAATAATGCGATTCGTTTCATTATATTATGAAAAAAAATAAATTTCAACATTATAACCTTATTTTATTGATTTTACATATTATGGCAATGCAAAATTTTAGAGTTTTAATATATTTTTTATAAAAGAACAGTGATGATTCGTTGACAAAAACAGTTTATATATTTATACTAAATTTAATTAGCACAAAGGCGTTGAAAGGGGCTTGTTTAAAGTATGAAATTCTTTGATAAGTTAGAACGTAGATTTGGTAAATATGCCATACCAAATCTTATGTATTATATTATAGGTATATATCTTGTAGGATTTGTTATAGAATTATTCGCACCTGATGTATATACTTATTATCTTAGTCTTGATGCGGCAAAGGTACTGCATGGTCAGGTATGGAGACTGGTTACGTTTATTTTGCAGCCACCGTCAAGCAGCATTATTTTTATGGTATTTACATTATATTTTTATTATGTAATCGGAACTGTACTTGAGAGAATATGGGGTTCATTTAAGTTTAATGTCTATTATTTCAGCGGAGTAATCCTGCATATTATTGCAGCATTTGTTATTTACTTTATATTTGGCTGGTCATTTAACATGTCAACATATTATATTAATCTTGCACTGTTTCTAGCATTTGCGGTCGAACAGGCAGATACGGAAGTACTTCTGTTTTTTGTACTTCCTATAAAGATGAAGTGGCTTGGATGGCTTGATGGAATTATATTTGCAATAACGATTATTGGCGGATATCTTACACCTGTAATGCCTAAGGCTATATGGAGAGGATTTTATAATGCAGGACTTCTTGCCGGTAATTCATATACATGTTATGTAATGGCAACATGTGCATTAATCTCAATGCTTAATTTTATTATTTTCTTTTTTGCTACAAGAAAGGCACCTGGCAGGACACATATACACAGAAGAATTATCGTAAAGCTGAGAAAAGAGCTCGATAAGGCAAGAAAAATGCGGGAAGTTTCAACGAGAGATTTTATAATGCGAACTCTGAAAAAAGCACATGGGATAGTGCCAATAAACCGTATATTAATCCGAGAGGTACAAAGCACAGATGTGCTGTCTGTAACAGGACAGAGCTGGATGGCGATAATCTTACATTCAGATTTTGCACAAAATGTGCAGGCAATCTTGAATATTGTCAGGATCATCTGTATACACATATACATGTTACAGGTGATAATAACAATCAGAATACACAAAAAAATTAAAAAATGTTTTGAAAGAACGGCATAAATATGTTAGTATCAATATAGTACTGCAAAAACTGTATTTTTTCTTATTGCTATTATAAAAGATTTATGCAATAATCTGTATTTGTGTTTAGTATGAGATAAAATTAATTGAATTAAAGTTTATTTTGGAGGTCAGAATGAAAAAAACTAAAATAATTTGTACAATGGGTCCTAATACTAATGACAGAGAACTCATCAAAAGTCTTGCTCTTGTAGGAATGGATGTTGCAAGATTTAACTTCTCTCATGGTGATCATGAAGAGCAGGCAGGACGTTTCGCATTAGTTAAGAGTGTAAGAGAAGAACTCAATATTCCTATTGCTACATTGCTTGATACAAAGGGACCTGAAATAAGAACAGGTGACCTCAAGGACGATAAGAAAGTAACACTTAAAGAAAATCAGAAGTTTACACTTACAACAAGAGACGTACTTGGTGATGAGACAATTGGAAGAATCACATATGCAGGTCTTCCACAGGATGTTTCAAAGGGAAATACAATTCTTATTGATGATGGTCTTATTGAACTTCGTGTAAATAATGTTATAGATGGCACTGATATTGAATGTACAGTAGTAAATGGCGGTGAGCTTGGTTCAAGAAAAGGTGTTAATGTTCCTAATGTAAGTATCCGTCTTCCGGGTATCACAGATAAGGATAAGGATGATATTTTATTTGGTATTGAACAGGGATTTGATTTTATTGCAGCTTCATTTGTAAGAAATGCAGCTTGTATTCAGGAAATCAAGGAACTTCTCTGGTCTCATAACGCAGATATTCCTGTAATTGCTAAGATTGAGAATGCAGAAGGCATTAAGAATCTTGATGAGATTATCAGAGTTGCTGATGGTATCATGGTTGCCCGTGGTGATATGGGTGTTGAAATTCCTGCTGAGCAGGTTCCTCATATCCAGAAGGAAATTATCAAAAAATGTAATGCAGCATATAAGACAGTTATCACAGCTACACAGATGCTTGATTCAATGATTCGTAATCCACGTCCTACAAGAGCTGAGGTTACTGATGTTGCCAATGCTATTTATGATGGTACAGACGTTGTTATGCTTTCAGGTGAGACAGCTAATGGTAAGTATCCTCTTGAAGCATTAAAGATGATGGTTAAGATTGCTGAGACTACAGAGCAGGATTTACCTAAGAAGTATGCAGATTATGCTAAGCTTCATACAAAGAGAGGAGTATCAAGTGCTGTTACTAATGCAACTGTACAGACAGCAGAGAATTTAAATGCAAAAGCAATCGTATGTCCTACAATTTCAGGATTTACAGCAAGACTTGCATCTAAGCTCAAGCCGGATACACAGATTGTTGGATGTTCACCATATGATTCTGTTCTTAGAAAAATGCAGATTTATTGGGGTGTAAGACCTGTTAAAACTAAGCTATTGAGACTACAGATAAGATTATTGAGGCATGCACTTGTCACAGCAGAGAATGCCGGATATATTGGCGAGGGAGATGTTGTCATTGTATCTGCCGGTATAGCAACAAACTCTTCTCCAACATCAAAGAGAGGTCTCACAAATACAATGCGTGTTGTAACAATCTAATTGTTACATCATGAGCATATGTCGTGATGACATTTATGAAAAGTAAACTTTTAAAAATATTTATATGGATTCCTGCTGTTATTTGTGCGGTTATGATATTCGGATTTTCGGGACAGAATGGTGAAAACTCGGGAAATCTCAGCCGTAAGGCAGCAGGTGTCATAGTTGATATTGCAGACAGCGTACATCTTGTAGATGTACGCTGGAATGGCAGACAGGAACTTATAGACAAGATAGAATTGCCTGTAAGAAAAGCAGCACATATGACTGAATATGCAATATTTGCATGTCTTGTTTATCTGGCATTTACAGTTGATGGTGTCAGTTGGCAGCTCGTCAGATTTATAAGTTTTTTTGCAACGGCAGCATTTGCATGTTCAGATGAATTTCATCAATTGTACGTTCCGGGAAGAAACGGCTGCGTTACAGATGTACTGATTGACTGTGTTGGAATATTAATCGGTATTATTATATGTTCCATAGCTGACAGGCGTAAAAAAATGATAATTTAGTATGGCATTTTAGAAAATATTGTAAAACGGGAAGTGGGGAATAAACATATGACACTTTATGATGAATTAGTAGCAAGAGGACTTATAGCCCAGGTTACTGACGAAGAGCTTATAAAAGATTTAATTAACAATGGGAAAGCTACATTTTATATTGGTTTTGACCCAACTGCTGATAGTCTTCATGTAGGTCATTTTATGGCACTCTGTCTTATGAAAAGACTTCAGATGGCAGGTAACAAACCTATTGCACTTGTAGGCGGTGGTACAGCTATGATTGGCGATCCGTCCGGCAGACAGGATATGCGTAAGATGATGACAGAAGAACAGATTCAGCACAATGTTGAATGTTTCAAAAAGCAGATGTCAAGATTTATTGATTTTTCAGATGGCAAAGCAATACTTGCTAACAATGCTGACTGGCTTTTAAATCTTAATTATGTTGACTTCTTACGTGAAGTCGGAGCATGTTTTTCTGTTAACAATATGCTTAGAGCAGAATGTTATAAGCAGAGAATGGAAAAAGGACTCAGTTTCCTTGAGTTTAATTATATGATTATGCAGTCATATGACTTTCTTATGCTCTACAAGAAATACGGATGTAATTTACAGTTCGGTGGTGATGATCAGTGGAGTAACATGCTTGGCGGTACAGAACTTATAAGAAAAAAATTAGGAAAAGATGCGTCAGCAATGACAATTACACTTCTTCTCAACTCTGAAGGCAAGAAGATGGGTAAGACACAGTCAGGTGCAGTATGGCTTGACCCCGATAAGACATCACCATACGATTTCTATCAGTATTGGAGAAATGTAGATGATGCAGATGTATTAAAATGTATCAGAATGCTTACATTTATACCACTTGAAGAGATTGAAAAGATGGACAGCTGGGAAGGTGCACAGCTTAACAAAGCAAAAGAAATTCTTGCATATGAGCTTACTAAGCTTGTTCATGGAGAAGAAGAAGCAAAGAAGGCAGAAGAGACTGCACGTTCTATATTTACTGGTGGAGATGCACAGAATATGCCTTCAGCTGTAATTTCAAAAGAATCTTTTAAAGATGGAAATATCGATATTATTTCAATTGTTCATCAGGCAGGACTTGCGTCTTCAAGATCAGAAGCAAGAAGAGCTGTTGAGCAGGGCGGCGTAAGCGTTAATGGTGAAAAAGTATCAGCTATTGATGCAGTATTCGCTATGGAATTATTTGAAGATGGCGTAGTTGTTAAAAAAGGCAAGAAGAATTTTAGAAAAGTAACAGTTTAGGATGTCACGAAAATGAAGAAGAATCAAATTGTTCTTATCAGAGTTGTCAGTGTAGCCATACTTATGGCTGCACTGGCACTGATTTTAATATTTGGTGCGGGAAGTACTGTTTTTACAAAAATAATAAAAGACCTGAATAATGGTGGCGTTACATCTGGTGCTTCAGCTGTTTCTGTATATAATCTTGTATGTTATAAGGGAATGAATGCCATATATCAGATAATATTCGGAATTGCATTGTTTACAACAATAGTTGGATTTGCAGGTGTGTTTTTTCGCATTAAGGGAACGGATATATGTCTTAATACGGCTATAATTTTTGATGTTGTAACAGGAGTATATCTTATACTTGCATATGTTCTTGAAAAAAATAAATTTATGCATAAAGTGTTTGCAAAAATTTATCTTGGAGAGTTTGATACACAGTTTACGGCTGTAAGACTTATAAAACTTCATGTTCTTATAGCAGGAATATTGCTTATACTTGTGAGCCTGCTTGCGTCAGCAATTGTAAAGTCAAGTGGAATACCAAAGATGGCCATATACAAGGCTGAGAGTAATCTTGGATGGCTTCTTATAATACCATTGTTTTTTACGTCATTAATATTTGATGTAGCAAGAGAATGGGCAATAAGAATTGCTTCGGGTTACAGTGATGTGTCAGGGCAGCTTTATGATATTTTAAAAGATTATTATTTTGGTGATAAGTTCCTTTTTTCAATGCCAAAGTGGCTTATTGTTTTTGTGGCTTCAGTTATAACGCTTTTTATAATGGGAGTGCTTAGAATTCATTTGAAAAGAATATTTGCTGTGATAATGGGAGCTGTTTTTACAGCTGCCGCTCTTATAAGATGCGTTGTTTTCTGGATGAATCCACCCGCAATATTTGGAACACTTTCATATAATGAAAATGTGTGTGATATGACAGACAGAGCAGGGGCAGCATATATGATATGTTTTGTTCTGGATATATTTTTTATTACAATTCTGGCAGTATTATGTATAATATGTGCACAGAAAAAGTTTTTTGAATTAAAAAATATACTGATAATCACAATTGGTTATGCAATTATCAGTATAGCTGCTATATTAATTCTTGGTTTTGGCGGCATATCTGCAATCTATGCAGGATGCGGCGTGATTGATGTTATAGCATCATCAACATTGCTTTATCTCGTCTATAAAAGTTGATGCTATCATTGAGTAGTTTGTATAGTATACAACAAAACCGGGCTTTGAACCGGCAGGTTTTTTAACTTCTTTCTTTAAAACATAATCAACTTCAACTTTATCCTGGCTGTGTCCTTTTGAAAAATGTGCTGCGAGTGCGGCTGCTTCTTCAAAGGTACGGTCAGGAATTTCTTTGCCGTCAGTTTTTAATATGACATGTGAGCCTGCCATATTTTTTGCATGAAACCACCAGTCGCTGCCGTTTGCAAATTTGAAAGTAAGCTCATCATTCTGGAAATTATTTTTTCCTACATATATGTCGAAACCGTCGGATGATATGAAGTGAAGCGGTTTGCTTACAATTTTAATTTTCTTTGACGGTGTCTGATGACGATGTATATATCCTGACTCAATTAATTCTTCCTTGACCTGTGCAAGATCATCCTCAGATACAGCAATGTCAAGTGATGAGGCGACTGATTCAAGATGTGCTATTTCGGCACGGGTTTCTTTTATCTGTATACTTTCGGCTTCAAAAGTACGTTTCAGTTTATTATATTTATTAAAATATTTTACTGAATTTTCGCGTGGTGTGAGTGTTGGATCAAGAGGAATTGTGATTTCCTCGTTAGTATAATAATTAAGAGCTTTGAATTCCTTACTGCCTTCCGGAATATTATAGCCGTATGTGTTTATAAGCTCGCCGTAAACACGGTATTTATCACGTTTTTCAGTATCTTTTAACTGCTTTTCCTGTATGTCGGCTTTTTTAACGGAGCGTTCAAGTGCCGTTGAAACTATTTTCCTTAAATCAGATGATTTTTGGCGGATTCGTGTTACAGCATCTTTTTTTGAGTAAAAATCTCTTAAAAGAGTGCTGACAGAATCATATTTTGTACACTTATCAAACATTTCAAGCGGAATTGATGAGAATTCTTTTGGTTCATCTCCGATGTATACAATATTTGGAGTGAAAATATTATTTTTAATATTATCCATTATATTGCTGAAAATGTTGAACAAGTGAAGACTTTCATTTTCCTCAAGACAGTTCGCAGGCTTGTCAGAATTGATTGAAGCTTCAAAACATATTTCTTCTGCAGCGACAGGACTGATACCCGTATATGATGAATAAATTGCTTTTGATGTGCTCACAGGGCGTGTAAGTGCTGTGTTTTTAAATTCGTCATAATTCGTATTCAGTGGATTTTTCTTATCTGATGTATTGGGAATAAAATATTTTCGTCCCGGAAGAACTTCTCTTACAGAACTCATCTGTGATGAAACACGCTTGATACTGTCAAGGATTGTGTCGCCGTCACAGAATATTATATTGCTGTGTTTGCCCATGAATTCTGTTATAAGATGTTTGCGGCATACATCCCCCATTTCATTCAGGTGTTCAATCTCAATGTCAAGAATTCTCTCAAGACCGGGTTGCGTGATGCCTATAATACGTCCGTTTCCGAGATGCTTCCTTAAAAGCATGCAGAAATTAGGGGCAGTCATCGGACTTGGCTTATTATCATCGGTAAGATATATAAGCGGAAGACTTGCATTAGCAGAAATTACAAGTCTGTACTGGCCGTTTGGCGTTTTTATTGTAAGAAGAAGTTCATCAGCTTCCGGCTGTGCAATTTTATATAATCTTCCTCCGATGAGCTTTTCGTTTAGTTCATGTTTTATATTAGAAATGACAATACCATCAAGTGCCATAAAATCCTCCTTGTTTTTCCGAAGGAAAAATCCAAATGTGCATCTTTGATGCACTATGCCTAGTGGTGAGGAGAGGATTTTCCCTTTGTTTTCTTGCTTATTTTAGCATAAAAATGAACTTGTGTCTTGTACTTTTGCTATATTATTGATATAATTAGCTGATAAGTGGTTTTGATGATTAAATATATTATCATAGCGGAAAGGTATGGCTGACACAATGATAAAAAGTATGACTGGCTTTGGCAGATGTGAGCAAAGCGAGGGAACAAGAACAATAACAATTGAAATGAAGTCTGTAAATCACAGATATCTTGAGGCTGGAATAAAGATGCCTAAAAAGCTGAATATTTTTGAAGCACGTATGAGAGAAGTGCTTAAAAAATATGCACAGAGAGGTAAGATAGATATTTTTATTTCATATGAAGATACAGCTGACAGTAATGTTCATTTGAAATATAACAGTGATCTTGCGGCTGAGTATATGAATATACTTGACAGCATGGCTGAACAGTTCGGCAGACAGAATGACATAACAATAACGTCACTTTCAAGATATCCTGAAGTTATTACTATGCAGGAAGAGACGGAAGATGAGGAAGAGTTGTGGGCATTTATAAGTAAAGCTTTGGAAAATGCCTGCTCGCAGTTTGAACAGACAAGAATTCTTGAGGGAACAAATCTTAAAAATGATTTGCAGGATAAACTTAACCATATGGAAGAACTTGTTGATTTTATTGAGAGCAGAAGTCCACAGATTATGAAAGAGTACAGAAGCAAGCTTGAAAATAAAGTTACACAGCTTCTTGGTGATACACAGATAGATGAATCAAGAATAGCAACAGAAGTTATTATATATGCAGACAAGATATGCGTTGATGAAGAGACAGTAAGATTAAGAAGTCATATTTCACATGCACGTAAGTGCCTTGAGGAGACCGGCGGCATAGGAAGAAAGATGGACTTTATCGCACAGGAGATGAACAGGGAGTCTAATACGATTTTGTCAAAGGCAAATGATATAGAGATTTCTAATGCTGCTATAGATTTAAAGACACTTATAGAGAAAGTGCGTGAGCAGATACAGAATATAGAATAATTAATATTGATAAATAACTTGATTGTTTTTCAAAATTCAGATATAATTATTCGTACATATTTTTGACAGAAAAGAGGCTGATTATGAATAATCAAGGCACACTGCTTGTTGTTTCAGGATTTTCCGGAGCAGGTAAAGGCACAGTGATAAAAGAGCTTTTAAAAGAGCATGATAATTATTCTTTATCAATATCTGCAACTACAAGGAAGCCGAGAGAAGGCGAGCAGGATGGCAGAGAATATTTCTTCAAGACAAAAGAGGAGTTTGAAGATATGATTAGCAGGGGCAGATTCCTTGAACATGCCCAGTATGTTAATAATTATTACGGAACTCCAAGAGATTATGTTGAGGAGCAGATAAAAGCAAACAGGAATGTGATTCTTGAGATAGAAAGTGTTGGTGCACTTAATGTTAAGAAGATATTTCCTGAGGCAGTTCTTGTTTTCATAACACCACCTGATGCCGATGAACTTGAGAAGAGACTCAGAGGCAGAGGAACAGAAGATGAAGAGACAATAATTGCAAGATTAAGAAAAGCTGCCAAAGAATCAGAAGGTGTTGAAAAATATGATTATATAGTTATCAATGATACAGTTAAAGAATGTGCTGTATGCATTGATGATATTACTGCACAAAAAGAAGATGTACTTGCAGAGTGCAGTGCGGACAATGCTGATAACATTAAGGTAATTAACAGATAAGAAAGATTTAAAAAAATATTAATTTAAGGAGAGTTATATATGTTACATCCATCATATTCAGAATTAATGGAAGCTGTAAACAGCAGAGCAGAAGAAGGAGAACAGGCAGTAGTACAGAGCCGCTACTCAATTGTCAAGGCGACAGCAGAGAGAGCAAAGCAGATTATAGATGCAAGATATCTTGAGGAAAAGTATGACAAGATTACAATTCCTGATAAAGATGGTAAGGACAGAGCACCTAAGAAGACTCCGGAAGACAGAAGAAAGATTTTCATGGGTAAAGAGCTCATTGATAATGCAGAAGATATGAAACCATTATCTGTTGCAGTTAAGGAATTATACGAAGGAAAGATTAAGATTGTTGATAATACTTCAGCAGACGAAGATTAATTGATAAAGGCTCAGCCATGCAACAGATTCTGCATGGCTGTTTTTTTCTGAAAAGAGATACAGGAGGCAGTGTTGAGCGGAAAATATATTGAAGAAGATAAAACAATAACATGTTCTGTAAGCAATGACTGTGGCGGATGCTGTTATACAAAAGTTCCATATGATAAAACTTTAAGTTTAAAACAAAAACATGTTACGGAACTTTTTAGAGGTGTTGCAGAATGTGAAAAGATAACAGGAATGTACAGACCAGTCTGTTATCGCAATAAAGTTCATGCTGCAGTTGGAACCAACAGGGACGGCAGAATAATTACAGGTACATATAAAGAAGGCACACATAAAATAATTCCGGTTGACGGTTGTATGATAGAAGATGCCCAGTCGGAAAATATTTTAAAAGAATTGAGAAGATTATTTCAGTCATTTAAGTATCAGCCTTATAATGAAGATACGAAACGTGGATTTATAAGGCATGTTCTTATCAGAAGAGGATTTTCCACGGATGAGACGATGGTTGTCCTTGTAACAGGACAGGTGCAGTTTCCGTCAAAAAATGCTTTTATAAAAGAATTATTAAAAGCATGCCCGTCTGTGACGACGATAGTTCAGAATATTAATAATATGTCAACAAGCATGGTGCTTGGAAAAAGAAATATTGTCATCTATGGAAAGGGATATATTGAAGATGTACTCTGCTCTAACAGGTTCAGAATAAGTCCTGATTCATTTTACCAGATAAATGTCAAACAGACAGAAAAACTCTATAAAGCAGCGATAAAGGCAGCCGGGATAAATAAAAATGATACAGTTGTTGATGCATATTGCGGAATAGGAACAATTGGAATAACAGCTGCAAAGTATGCAGGAAATGTTATCGGCATAGAACTTAATCCGAAAGCGGTCGATGATGCACAGGTTAATGCACAGATCAATAATATAAAAAATATAAGATTTTTTGAGGGTGATGCAGGTGATTTCCTTGTTGAATATGCCCGGAATAAAAAAGCAGATGTTGTAATCATGGACCCTCCAAGAAGTGGTTCTGATGAAGCATTTCTTAAATCTCTTATAAAGATAAAGCCAAGAAGCATAGTATATATTTCTTGTAATCCTGATACACAGATAAGAGATGTAAAGATTCTTGAAAAAGGCGGATATAAGGCAGAAAAATGTATGCCATTTGATTTATTTCCATATACGGAGCATATTGAAAATATCTGTGTTTTAAAGAGAGGAAAATAGCAGTGGAAGAGAATAGTAATATACAGGAAGAAGTAAAGACAGAAATAAAACAGGAAAATAATCAAGATGATGAAATAGAAATTCTTGAAGTTGAAGAGGTTAAAGAAAAAAAGGATTTTTCCAATGTTTTGTCTGGGATTTTTAAAAATAAAAAAATAATTACGGCGGCAGGAATCGTTGCTGTTGTTATTGCTGCAGCCGTTACCTGTGTGGTTATTTCAGTAAATAAAAGAGGCACAAAACAGACGCTGGCTGTTGAAGAGACGACAACACAGGCTGAGACTGTAACGCAGGAACAGACGACAGAAGAACCAAAAAAGCTTGAAAATCTCATGCTTGAAGCAAATGCAGATGAGAGTTCAATAACAGCTCATTTTGTCAATGAATCAGGAGAAGCTGTGACAGGACATAATTTTGCAGTACGTCTTTTAAGCGGAAGCATTGAAGAAAATCAGGAAAAAGTTGATAAGCTTAAAAATGATAAAAAGAGCGGTACAGATAATCTTAAAGAAAGTACGGCAGTACAGACACAGGAAAATGGCAGCCAGTCAGAAGATGTAGTTGCACAGACTGGTGCAACAGAGTATGAAGATGATAATCAGGATGGAGAAGTTGTTATAACTGACCTGAATGAGGGAACATACACGCTTGTTGCAAAGGCATATGCGGGATTCGCACTTCCTGATGCTGCGGAAGTTTCACTTGTAAAATATACAGTTATAGAAAATATTCTTGAAAGTGTTGTATATGAAGATGAAAGCACAATTAAAGAAGATCCGGAGAATGGCAGGGATGATGAGCCGGAAGACGAGCCGGTAACGCCGAATGGCTCAATTGTGATAACACCGCCATCGTATTTGGATGATAATAATGGTGTGGTTTCTCATATAAAAACACAGAATGATTCATATGTTTATGAGACAAAAAATGTAAGCACGGCATTATTTTCCGATTCTGATATTGCAGCATATGAAAAAGCAGCATGTTTTATAGAAAATAATGATGAAATAAAAGAATTTGAAGGACTGGTAAAAGAAAGAACAACAGTTTCTGTTACAGATGGTGATAAAAGTGTTATAAGTACATTTCTTGTAAAGAGTGATAAAAAACAGGAATCACAGACAACAGCTGAAAAAGAGACACAAACAGCATCAGACGGGAAATTGTATGATGTCTATACTCTTTCACCGGTTCTTGTAAAAGAATATGGCGATGGCTGGCATAATATTGGCGGAAACAGATATTATTACGGGGGTTCACAGCGTGTGACAGGCTGGCAGAATATAGATGGATTGCAATATTATTTTGACGGAAATGGTAAACTTTCATCATGTACAATGATAGATGTTTCTGACGTATAATGGAGATATTGACTGGAATGCAGTCAAAGCAGCCGGAGTTGATTATGCAATTATCCGTGGGTTACAGAGGAGGATATGGAACTGCAAGACTTGTACAGGACAGGCGTTTTGAACAGAATATGCGTGGTGCAATAAATGCAGGAATCCGTGTCGGTGCATATATTGTCACACAGGCGGTAAATACTGAAGAAGCTGTCGAAGAGGCGAGCTTTATAGTAGAAAAATGCCGTGGATACAATGTGACACTTCCACTTGCAATTGATGTAGAATGGGCAGGAAACAGTTATGAAGAAGGAAGAGCCAATTCAATATCTGCTTCAACAAGAACAGATGTAATAAATGCATTTGCAAGAACGGTAATGAACAGCGGATATGCAGCTATGGCATATGCAAATAAAGACTGGTTTGAAAATAAAATATATTCAGGTAATCTGTTTTCATCATGCAAAATATGGCTGGCACAGTATAGAAATACTGAATATACATATGGCGGACGTGTAAATATGTGGCAGTATACAAGCAAAGGCAGAGTTGATGGAATAAACGGAGACGTTGATATAAGTGCATGGGTATATTGATAAAAGATTTAAAAGAATGGAGATTAATACATGAAAATAATGTTTGTGTCCTTAGGGTGCGATAAAAACCTTGTAGATACAGAAAATATGCTTGGTATTTTAAGAAACAGAGGATTTGAATTTACTGATGATGAATATGAAGCTGATGTAATAGCAGTAAACACATGCTGTTTTATACATGATGCAAAACAGGAAAGCATTGATACAATTCTTGAGATGGCTGAGCATAAAAAAGACGGAAAATGTAAGGCACTTATTGTTTCCGGATGTCTTGCACACCGTTATCATGATGAAATAGAAAAAGAAATCCCTGAGGTCGACGCTCTTCTTGGAACAGCTTCATATGATAAAATTGCAGAAGTTGTATTATCAGTTCTTGAAGGCAAGGGATACAGCTGTATAGATGATGCGGACAGACTTGTAATGACGAAGGATGAAAGAATAATAACTACAGGCGGTTATTATGAATATTTAAAGATTGCAGAAGGATGTGATAAGCATTGCACATACTGCATTATTCCAAAGGTGCGTGGCAATTACAGGAGCTATCCAATGGAATATCTTGTTAAGCAGGCTGAACAACTTGCTGAAAAAGGCGTTAAGGAACTCATACTTGTCGCACAGGAGACAACGGTTTACGGTGTTGACATTTATGGTAAAAAAATGCTTGCAGAGCTTGTAAAAAAACTTGCTGCAATTAAGGATATTGCATGGATAAGAATACTTTACTGCTATCCTGAAGAAATAGATGACGCTCTTATTGAAGTTATCAAAAATGAGCCAAAAGTATGCCATTATCTGGATATGCCGATACAGCATGCCAGTGACAGCATTTTGAAGAAAATGGGCAGAAGAACAACAAAGCAGGAACTTAAAGATGTAATAAATAAACTCCGTGAAAATATACCTGATATTGCACTCCGCACAACACTTATAACAGGATTTCCCGGCGAAACACAAAAAGACCATGAGGAAATGCTTGATTTTGTTGATGAGATGGAATTTGACAGGCTTGGAGTATTTACATATTCACCTGAAGAGGATACGCCGGCAGCAGTTATGCCAGACCAGATTGCTGAAGAAGTGAAAGAGCAAAGAAGAGATGCAGTCATGGAACTACAGCAGGAAGTTTCGCTCGACAAGTCGGAAGAAATGGTGGGAAAAGTTATAGACTGTCTTATAGAAGGCAAGATTGAAGATGATGATACTTATGTAGGCCGTTCATATAAAGATGCACCTAATGTGGATGGATTTGTTTTGTAAAAACAGATGCTAATCTTATGTCGGGTGATATAGTTAAAGTGCGTATTGACGGTGCAATGGAATACGATTTGATAGGTAGTCTGTGCGATTAGGCATGGAAGAATGGAGGAATATATGAATCTGCCAAATAAACTTACAATTCTTAGAACAATATTAATACCTTTTTTTCTGATATTTATATATACAGATTTCTGGGGAAAAGGAAATGCTTATATAGCAGTTGCGATATTTATAATAGCAAGTCTTACTGATTTATTAGATGGAAAAATAGCAAGAAAATATAATCTGGTGACCAATTTCGGTAAATTTATGGATCCGCTTGCAGATAAACTTCTTGTCTGCTCTGCACTTATCGCACTTGTTGACCTTGGAAAACTTGCAGGATGGATTGTCATTGTTATTATAGCAAGAGAATTTATAATAAGCGGATTCAGGCTTGTTGCTTCTGATAATGGAGTTGTAATTGCTGCAAGCTATTGGGGAAAATTCAAGACAACATTTCAGATGATAATGATAATTCTTCTTGTTCTTGATCTGCCATTTAAATATATGAACATAATAAACATGGCAGTTGTATATATTGCACTTGCACTTACAGTGATTTCGCTGATTGATTATATTGCAAAGAATTACAAGGTATTTATTGAAGGTTCATCAAAATAAAACGGAAAGTTTTATCTGAAGGGAGCAGCATTTATGGAATTAAGAAATAATGGTCTTCTTGAAAAGCATGTTGTTGATGTTTTAAAAGAAAAAAAGCTTACTGTAACAACGGCAGAATCATGTACAGGTGGGATGATTTCGTCAAGGATTGTGAATGTTCCGGGAGCTTCGGCAGTGTTGAAACAGGCTTATGTAACATATTGTGATGAAGCAAAACATACAGTGCTTGGTGTAAAAAAAGAAACGCTGGAAAAATATTATGCTGTGAGCAGCCAGACTGCATGTGAGATGGCAGAAGGCGGTGCAAAGGCAGCTGGAGCAGATGTATGCGTGTCTGTTACAGGCGTAGCAGGACCGGATACAGAGGATGGAAAACCTGTTGGCTGTGTTTTTATCGGCTGTTTTTATAACGGAAATGTTACTGTTAAGGAATATTCATTTAAAGGAAACCGTATGGAAATACGTTCACAGGCAGCAGATGAGGCTTTAAAACTTGTTCTTAATGTTGTAAAATAAATTGCCTGATGATAAAGTATCAGTGATTGGTATGTTTTTACTAATTGCTGATATTTTTAATTTATTATTTAAAAAATAACTTTACAAATAAAATATAGTGTGATATACTCATACTATAAATTAATATCAATTATGTAAATAAGAACAAATATTCGCTTTATACTTGACATCAGCTGGACAATAATATATTATATATTTTACGAACAGGTGTTCATGATGTGCATGTATAAGAATATGTGCTAAGGAGAGGAGAAGTATGGTTAAAGAAGAAAAGATTAAGGCACTTGATGCCGCACTTGCAAATATTGAAAAACAGTTTGGTAAAGGCTCAGTTATGAAGCTTGGTGAGTCTAATTATAATCTTAATGTAGAGACAGTTCCAACAGGCTCATTAAGCCTTGATATAGCACTTGGACTCGGTGGTGTTCCAAAGGGAAGAATTGTTGAGATATATGGTCCTGAATCAAGTGGTAAGACAACAGTTGCACTTCATATGGTTGCAGAAGTACAGAAACGTGGCGGTATAGCGGGATTTATAGATGCAGAGCATGCCCTTGACCCTGTATATGCCAAGAACATAGGCGTTGATATTGATAATCTTTATATATCACAGCCTGACAGTGGTGAACAGGCACTTGAGATAACAGAGACAATGGTGCGTTCAGGAGCTGTTGATATTATTATTGTCGATTCTGTTGCAGCACTTGTTCCTAAGGCAGAGATAGACGGCGATATGGGTGATTCACATGTTGGTCTTCAGGCAAGACTTATGTCACAGGCGTTAAGAAAGCTTACACCGGTTGTAAGCAAGAGCAACTGTATTGTTATATTTATCAACCAGCTTCGTGAAAAAGTTGGAGTTATGTTTGGTAATCCTGAGACAACAACAGGTGGTCGGGCTTTGAAGTTTTATTCATCAGTAAGAATGGATGTAAGAAGAATTGAGACGCTCAAGCAGGGTGGCGAAGTTATTGGTAACAGAACAAGAGTTAAGGTTGTAAAGAATAAAGTGGCACCACCATTTAAGGAAGCAGAGTTTGATATTATGTTTGGCAAGGGAATATCTGTTGAGGGTGATATACTGGATCTTGCAGTAAGTATAGGACTTGTACAGAAGAGTGGCGCATGGTTTGCATATAATAATGAAAAGATTGGACAGGGACGTGAGAATGCCAAGAATTATCTTGCTGAACATCCTGAAGTTATGGAAGAACTTGACAAAAAAGTAAGGGAACATTATTTTAGCAAAGATAACGAAGAATCAGCAGAGAACGCAGAGCAGAGCACGTCTGAAGATGCAAAAGGGGCACCGGCAAAGAAAAAGGCAGCAGCTAAAGAAGAATAATTAATATGGAATATTTCGTTACATCAATAAAAGAGATTACTTCAAAAAGAAGAGCTGTATATGTTGATTATGAACATGTTTTTGCATTGTATGCCGGAGAGTTAAGGAAGTTTGGCATTAAAGAGCAGTCCTATATAAGTGAAGATGTATATGACGAGATAATGACAGTTTTATCTAAACGTGCAGTTATTAGGGGGATGAATCTGTTAAAGAATAAAGATTACACGAGAGCAGAATTTATTAAAAAACTGAAAGACGGATATTATCCTGATAAAGCAGTTGATGCTGCATTGGAATATATTGACAGATATGGTTATATAGATGATGACAGATATGCAAGAAATTATGTAGCATTTAAAGCTCCTGTCAAAAGCAGGCGTATAATAGAACAGAAGCTTAAAGAGAAAGGCGTTTCCGCTGATATAATTGCATGTGTATGTGATGAGTATTACAGTGATAATGGTGAGTGTGAACTGAATCAGGTTGTTAGTCTTATTGAAAAGAGAACATCTAAGACAGATATAAGCAGAATGGATTACAATGAAAGACAGAAGCTTATGGCATATCTTTACCGACGTGGATTTAACTTTGATATTATTAATAAGGCTATTGATAAAGTATGTGATAATTGCATGTGAAACTTATCGGACAAGCGTAAATTTCTTGACAATAAAGCAAAATGAGTATAATATTAATATGTTGTATTGCTTGTACAATGAAAACTAAATAAGGAGGTGCTCCTGTGCTGGTTATTATCGCTATAATTGCAACATTGGTTATAGTCGCACCTATTACATGGTTTATTTCTGGTAAAGTTATCCAGAAGGCAAATGATGCCAAGATTGGTAATGCCAATGAAAGAGCCAGAGAAATAATAGATGAAGCATTAAAAACAGCCGAGACAACTAAGAAAGAAGCACTCTTGGAAATTAAAGAAGAATCTTTGAAAAACAAGAATGAACTTGAAAAGGAGACCAAAGAAAGAAGAGCTGAAGTACAGAAGTATGAAAGAAGAGTTCTTTCTAAGGAAGAATCCCTTGACAAGAAAAATTGAAGCTGTCGAAAAGCGTGACTTGAGCATTACCAAGAAAGAAGAAGAACTTGGTAAAATGAAGCAAAAGTTGATGAACTTGAACAGAAGAGACAACAGGAACTTGAAAGAATCTCAGGTTTAACCTCCGAACAGGCAAAAGAATATCTATTAAAGACTGTTGAAGATGATGTAAAACATGAAACTGCTGTAATGATTAAAGCATATGAAAGCAGAGCAAAAGAAGAAGCAGATAAGCAAAGCAAAGGATTATGTGGTAACAGCTATCCAGATGCCGCAGATCATGTTGCAGAGACTACAATTTCTGTAGTACAGCTTCCTAATGACGAGATGAAGGGTAGAATTATCGGTCGTGGCCGTAATATCCGTACCTTGAGACACTTACAGGTGTGGAACTTATTATTGATGATACTCTGAAGCTGTCGTTTTGTCAGGCTTTGATCAATCAGACGTGAAATCGCAAGAATAGCTTGAGAAACTCCATTGTTGACGGACGTATTCATCCGGCAAGAATTGAAGAGATGGTTGAGAAGGCTCAGAAAGAAGTAGAAGTTTTAATTAAAGAAGAAGGTGAAGCCGCAACTCTTGAAGTTGGTGTTCATGGTATTCATCCGGAGCTTGTAAGACTCCTTGGAAGAATGCGTTTCAGAACAAGTTATGGTCAGAATGCGTTAAAACATTCAATTGAAGTAGCACAGCTTTCCGGCCTTTTGGCAGGAGAGATTGGTTGTGATATCAAGCTTGCAAAACGTGCAGGTTTGCTTCATGATATTGGTAAATCAATTGACCATGAAATAGAAGGTTCTCACGTTCAAATCGGTGTTGATTTATGTAGAAAGTATAAAGAATCGCCGACTGTTATTAATGCAGTAGCATCACATCATGGTGACGTCGAGCCAGAGAGCTTAATTGCTTGTATTGTTCAGGCTGCTGATACAATTTCAGCTGCAAGACCAGGTGCAAGACGTGAGACGTTAGAAACTTACACAAACAGACTTAAACAATTAGAAGATATTACCAATTCCTTTAAGGGAGTTGAGAAATCATTTGCCATTCAGGCTGGTAGAGAGATTCGAGTTATGGTCATTCCTGAAGTTGTTAGTGATTCGGATATGGTACTTATGGCAAGAGATATTTCAAAACAGATTGAGAGTCAGATGGAATATCCAGGACAGATTAAGGTCAGCGTTATTCGTGAGTCACGAGTTGTTGATTATGCCAAATAGAATGATTAGAGTTCATAGAACACCTGTGGGTATTGCCCGCAGGTGTTTTTTTGTGTGCATATGTCAGCCGGAAAAAGTATATGTAAAACAAGAGGCTGTTACTAAAATTAAGCCAAATGCAAAAATTACTTAATAATATAAAAAAAATACAAAGATAAATTAAAATTTTTAGTTTTACTATTGCCTTTTTTGACGATTTATTGTATCATATCCAAAGTTTAATAAAAAGCAGGAGGTTTGGCTATGCAATATTGCGAAATGAGCAAAGAAGAATTATTAAAACTTAAAGAAGAATTGGACGAGACATATAAGGAGGCACAGTCTAAAGGTCTTAGTCTTAATATGTCAAGAGGTAAGCCGTCAGCAACACAGCTTAATATTACTATGGATATGCTTGATACTATTAACAGTTCTTCAGATATGAAGTCAGAAGATGGAACAGATTGCAGAAACTACGGTGTTCTCGATGGTATTCCGGAAGCTAAGAAGCTTATGGCAGATATAATGGGAACAACTCCTGAACATGTGATAATATATGGCAATGCAAGTCTTAATATTATGTATGACCAGGTTTCAAGAGCATATACACATGGTTTGCTTGGAAATACTCCATGGTGCAAGCTTGATAAGGTTAAATTCCTTTGTCCTGTACCTGGTTATGACAGACATTTTGCTATTACCGAACATTTTGGTATCGAAATGATTAACATTCCAATGTCAGAAAATGGTCCTGATATGGATATGATAGAAAAATATGTAAATAATGATGAATCTGTTAAAGGTATATGGTGTGTTCCTAAGTATTCAAACCCTCAGGGCTACACATATTCAGATGAGACAGTTAAGAGATTTGCAGCATTAAAGCCGGCTGCAAAAGATTTCAGAATATTCTGGGATAATGCATATGTAATTCACCATCTTTATGAAGATAAGCAGGATGAAATTCTTGATATTATATCAGAATGTGAAAAAGCAGGAAATCCTGATATGGTATTTGAATTTGCTTCAACATCAAAAGTAAGCTTTCCTGGTTCGGGAATGGCTGCACTTGCTTCATCTGAGGCGAATGTTGCTGATATTAAGAAACAGCTTACAATACAGACAATCGGTCATGATAAGATTAATCAGTTAAGACATGTAAGATATTTTAAGAATCTTGAAGGCGTAAAGGCTCATATGATGAAGCATGCTGCACAGATGAGACCAAAATTTGAGGCAACACTTAAAGTCCTTAAAGAAGAACTTACTGGACTTGGTATCGGTACATGGTCAGAGCCACGCGGTGGTTACTTTATTTCATTTGATGCTATGGAGGGCTGTGCAAAGGCAATCGTTGCAAAATGTAAAGATGCCGGAGTTGTACTTACAAATGCAGGTGCAACATTCCCATATGGAAAAGACCCTAAAGACAGCAATATCCGTATTGCACCATCATTCCCAACACCTGAGGAGATGGAACTTGCGTCAGATATATTTGTATTATGCGTAAAAATAGTAAGTATTGAAAAAATACTTGAAACAAAGTAAAATAAATTATAAGATAAACCCATTTCAGATATAATATTTGGAATGGGTTTATTTAAAATAAGTAAAAGGATGGAGAAGAGTATGAATACATTTGGATTTATCGGAATGGGTAATATGGGTTATGCTATGCTTAAAGGTGCACTTAATTCATTTTCAAAAGAAGACATAATATTTACATGTCCAAGCTAGTGACAGAAGAGAAAAAATAAGTGAAGAGACAGGTGTAAGATTTGCGGAGAGTAATGCTGAATGTGCGCAAACAATGCAAAATACATAATTCTGGCTGTAAAACCTCAGGTATATGATGTGGTTTTAAAAAATATACATGATATAGTTACAGAGGAAAGTATTGTAATATCGCTCGCACCCGGAATAACAATTACAGATATAAAAAGAAAACTTGGTGACAATATAAGAGTTGTGCGTGCAATGCCAAACACGCCTGCACTTGTCGGAGAGGGAATGACAGGGATAAGCTATAATACAGCAGAATTTTCATTTGAAGAAAGAGATATAATTGAAAAATTCTTTAATTCTTTCGGCAAAGTGGTAACTGTTCCGGAAAATCTTATGAGTGGAGTTGTATGTGCAAGCGGAAGTTCACCTGCATATGTATACATGTTTATAGAAGCACTTGCAGATGGTGCCGTAAAGTATGGAATACCGAGAAAAGATGCTTACAAGCTTGTTGCACAGACTGTACTTGGCTCGGCAAAAATGGTTCTTGAAACTGGTGAGCATCCTGGAAAATTAAAGGATAATGTATGCTCACCTGGAGGCACAACAATTAAGGGGGTTGCAGCTCTTGAAGAAAATGGATTCAGAAATGCACTTATAAAAGCGACAGATGCATGTTTTGAGGCATGTAACGGAGTAAAAAAATAATAAAAACAATAAATTTAGAGAATAGGGAATAAATATGGAACATATAAAAAGAGTCGGAAGAACATTAAAGCATAAAGGCTCAATATTATCATTTTATGAAGATGATATAATGACACCTGACGGAAATGTTGCAAAGTGGGATTTTATCGAGCACAGTGGTGCAGCTGCGGTTATTCCGGTGCTTGATGACGGAAGAATACTTCTTGTGAGACAGTTTCGTAATGCACTCGACAGAGAGACACTTGAAATTCCGGCAGGTGGAATAAATAAGGGCGAAGAGGCATATGCTGCGGCGATGCGTGAGCTTGAAGAAGAGACAGGATACAAGACAGACAGACTTACGCATCTTGTAAGCCTTGTGACAGCAGTTGCATTCTGTAATGAGATAATAGAAGTTTATACTGCAAAAAATCTCTGTAAAACACAGCAGCATCTTGATGAAGACGAATTTATTGATGTTGAAAGTTACACTGAAGATGAAATAACGGATATGATTTACAGCGGTAAAATACAGGATTCAAAAACTATTGCTGCAATTATGGCATATATAAATAAAACGAAACATACAATGCAATAAATAAAACAAAAAAGGCCAGGTTGTGAAGGCATCATTATTAATAAGAAGATACAGGTTTATTTTATTTATTTTTGCCGGGATGATTGTTGGAACGGTATTGTTTAACATATTTATAAAATTAAAAATAACAGACGCAGATTTACTTGGAAATGATTATCTTGCAATATATGATTCGGTGAGAATAAATGGAATAACAGTGTGGAAATATGTGTTAAAATCACGTATGAAATGGCTGGTATTTCTTGTACTTGCAGGAATAACAAAAATAAGAATTCCGATTTATGCATTATTTACAATGGCGGCCGGAGCCGGAAGCGGAATACTTATAAGCATAATGGTTTTAAAATATGGGCTTATGGGTATTGCTGTATTTTTGATTTCAATATTTCCGCAGTTTATCTTTTACGGAATAATGTATGTTCTTATGTTAAAAATATTTATCGAAAGTACGGGATTGGTAGGAATGAGAAAAAATCTTATTCTTGCAGGAATTATATTTGCTATGTTTATAGCAGGTACATATATGGAGGCTTTTTTGAATCCTATAGCATTAAAAAAAATGTATATGCTGATTTTTTAAGATTAAATAAGGCAAAAAGGCGGCGTTTTTCTTTCCTTTTGGAAAGTTGAAAATGCCGCCTTTTTCTGTCTTTATTTATACAAGCTCTGCTATTTCGTATAAAAGCTTTTCTGATTCGTCCCATCCAAGACATGGGTCAGTGATAGACTTTCCATATACACCGTCGCCGACTTTCTGGCAGCCCGGTTCAATGTAACTTTCAATCATAACGCCTTTGATGAGCTTCTTTACGTCTGCTGAATGTTTCATGCTGTGAAGGATTTCTTTAGTGATACGAATCTGTTCCTGATATATCTTTCCTGAGTTGCTGTGGTTTGCATCTACAACGCATGCCGGATTCATCAAATCGCGGGCATTATACATATTGACAAGACGCATCAGATCTTCGTAGTGATAGTTAGGAATGTTCTGACCATGTTTATTAACGGCACCACGCAGAATTGTATGTGCGAGTGGATTACCGGGTGTTGCAACTTCCCAATTTCTGTAGATAAATGTCTGTTTTGCCTGTGCAGCAACAACAGAATTAAGCATTACAGAAAAATCACCGCTTGTAGGGTTTTTCATTCCGGCAGGAACATCCATGCCGCTTACAGTAAGTCTGTGCTGCTGGTCTTCAACAGAACGGGCACCGACTGCGACATAAGAAAGAACATCTGCAAGAAACCAGTAATTCTCAGGGTAGAGCATCTCATCTGCAGGCATAAGTTCTGTTTCTTCCATGACTCTTATGTGCATCTTGCGGATTGCTACAAGTCCTGCAAGCAAATCAGGCTTTTTTTCAGGGTCAGGCTGATGTAACATGCCCTTGTAACCTGTGCCTGTTGTACGTGGCTTATTTGTGTATACACGAGGAATAATAATAACTTTATCCTTGATTTTTTCCTGAACCTTTTTAAGGCGGAGTGTATAATCAAGAACGGCATCTTCGTTATCTGCCGAACATGGACCTATAATTGCAAGAAATTTATCTGATTTTCCAGTTATAACATCAGCGATTTCCTTGTCACGCTCAGCTTTTAATGCAGCTGTTTTTTCAGGGACAGGAAATTCGGCTTTAATCTCCGTAGGAGAAGGAAGTTTTCTTATAAATTCAAAACTCATTTTTTACCTCATTTCTGCGATTTTCGCTTTTGCATCAGCTTAAAATTATAATATAAATATTAAAAAATGTAAACCCGGGCATAAATAATTACTTCTTTGGTAAAATTACTTTTTTATATAAAGAAATTGCTGTCATATTCCACGTCTGTAAGAAAAAGTGCGTTGGATGGAAGAGTGACGCCAGCATTGCTGCGTATTCTACTTTCCATGGCATGTTTTATATCGTCGTATGTAAACTGTCCGTAGCCTGCCTGTAAAAGAGTTCCGGCTATAATGCGTACCATATTATATAAAAATCCGTTCCCTGTAAAATCAATACGCATAATATCCGTGTTTTCAATTATTGAAATATTAATATTACTGATTGTTCTTACATGGGATTTATCAGGTGATTTGTCAGTTGTAAATGCTGAAAAATCATGTTTTCCTATAAAAATACGGGAGCACTTTTTCATGAATTCAATATCAGGAGAACTGCACATGTTTGGTTTTATATTTAAAGGCGGCATACAAGGAGTGTATACAAATCTGCGAAAAAAAACATCGGGCTTGTCAGAAAGACTTACAAAATAAGAATAAGTTTTGCTCAAAGCACTTTTTCTGCTGTGAAAATCATCACGCACACGGCAGATACCTGTTATTCTTACGGAATCGCACAGTTTGCGGTTTATTTCTTTTGGAAAATTCTTTAAATCAAGGTTTTTATTGCAGAAAAAATCAGCGGTCTGGCAGGTGGCATGTACGCCCGAATCGGTACGTCCGCTTGCACGGATATTAATATCTTCACCTGTGAACTTACTTAATTCATAATTCAGAAGTCCCTGAATTGTGATTAACGGATTGTCGGGCTGAAGCTGCCAGCCGTTGAAGGAAGAACCGTCATAGGAAACGGTAATCATATAGTGAAACATCCAAAACTCCTTTTTTGGTAAAATTATCTAAAAACAAATATCTAAAGTAATTATAGAACAAAAACAATAAACGGGCAATAGTATGATTTTACAAAGGTTTGAGAATATAAAGAAAAAATACAAAAAAATTGAAAATTGTATATAATTCACAAAAAATATCAGATATTTTTATAGCGATGGAAGCTCTTATACAGAGGCTTATAATATGAAAATGTACACATCAAAGGATGCAAGTAACAGAAAGTATAATTTGTATGTGCGGTTAGAAAAAGATAAAAAGATTATCTGCCGTTGGATGAACTTGAAGACTTTTCAAAAGAAGAAGCAGAAAAAAGAGCAAGACAGTATTGTGACAAGCTTGGAATAACCGGTATAGGTGATGTGATAGAATAATTTCACATGTGACAAAGAAATATGGTGCGGCAACAGTATTGAATGATGTAAATATTTCTTTTGAAAAGGGAAAAATACACGGGTTTATAGGTCGTAACGGTTCAGGAAAAACTATGCTTATGAAATGTATATGCGGTTTTGTGCCTGTGACACAGGGCAGTGTTACAGTAAACGGCAAAAAAATCGGAAAAGATATAGATGTTCCGGAAAATCTTGGGGCAATCATTGAAATACCGGGACTTGCACAGGCGATTATGGCAAATCACAGTGCGGAAGATATTGATGTTTTGTGTGATACGGTATGTGAAATGGATCTAGGGGTGCTTACAAGGGTGAAGTAGTTGTAATTTTTTTCAAAATGTGTTAAGATATTAGACAATGAAGAAACTTATAAAAAGGAGAATTACAATGGAAGTAAGACCAGGAGCTAATCCGGCAGACGTAAAGAATTACGATACTGACAGATTGAGACATGATTTCCTCGTTCAGGATCTTTTTGTTGCTGACGAGATTAAGACTGTATACAGCCAGATTGACAGAATTATTGTAGGTGCTGCTACACCTGCAGCAAAGACACTTACACTTGAGGCAGGTGCAGAACTCAGAGCTGCATATTTCCTTGAGAGACGTGAGATGGGTGTTATCAATATCGGCGGTAACGGTACAGTTACTGTTGACGGCAAGGATTATAAGTTTAAGTACAAAGACGGTATGTATATAGGAATGGGTGCTAAGGAGATTAAGTTCGCAAGTGATGATGCAGCTAATCCGGCTAAGTTCTATTTTAACAGTGCCCCTGCACATAAGACATATCCTACAGTATTTATCGACCCAGCCAAGGATATTCTTCCTGAGAATAAGAAAGAACTCGGATGTCTTGAGAGCGCTAACCACAGAACTATCAATAAGTATATTCTTCCGGGACAGGTTGAGTCATGTCAGCTTGAGATGGGTATGACTTGTCTTGAGCCTGGCAGTGTATGGAATACAATGCCATGTCATACACATGACAGAAGAATGGAAGTATATCTTTACTTTGAGGTACCTGAAGATGCCGTTGTTTTCCATTACATGGGAGAACCTACAGAGACAAGACATATTGTTATGAGAAATGAAGAGGCTGTTATTTCACCTAGCTGGTCAATTCATTCAGCGTCTGCTACACATGCTTACACATTTATCTGGGGCATGGTTGGCGAGAATCAGGATTTCGATGACATGGATGATGTTGATATGAAGGATTTAAGATAATTACTATCTGATAATAATTAATCAACAATCCGGTTTAAACTGGTTCTGAAAAGTCAGATTATATTTTTGGAATGACACCGTATGGTTTCATTTATAGAATTTATTTAAGAAAAGGAGAATGAAAATGTCAGTAAATTTTTCACTTGAAGGTAAGACTGCATTAGTTACAGGTGCTTCTTATGGTATCGGTTTCGCTATTGCTTCAGGCATGGCTAAGGCTGGTGCTACAATCGTATTCAACGATATTAAGCAGGAGTTAGTTGATAAGGGTATTGCTGCATATAAGGAAGCAGGAATTGAAGCTCATGGTTATGTTTGTGACGTAACAAATGAGGATGCTGTTAATGAAATGGTTGCAAAGATTGCAAAGGAAGTTGCTCCTATTGATATTCTTGTAAACAACGCAGGTATCATTAAGAGAATCCCTATGTGTGATATGACAGCTGCTGAATTCAGACAGGTTATCGATGTAGACTTAAATGCACCTTTCATCGTATCTAAGGCTGTTATTCCATCAATGATTGAAAGAGGTCATGGTAAGATTATCAACATCTGTTCTATGATGTCAGAGTTAGGTCGTGAGACAGTTTCTGCTTATGCAGCAGCTAAGGGTGGTCTCAAGATGCTCACAAGAAATATCTGTTCTGAATATGGTCAGTATAATATCCAGTGTAACGGTATCGGACCTGGTTATATCGAGACACCTCAGACAGCTCCATTAAGAGAGCGTCAGCCAGATGGTTCAAGACATCCATTTGACCAGTTTATCTGTGCTAAGACACCTGCTAACAGATGGTTAAAGCCAGAAGAATTAGCTGGTCCAGCTGTATTCCTTGCTTCAGAAGCATCAGATGCAGTTAACGGACATATTCTTTACGTTGATGGTGGTATCCTTGCTTACATCGGCAAGCAGCCACAGTAAGAATAATACAGATAAGTAAATAAAAACATAATATATATTGTTTTATTCCCGGGCAGTTTAAGCTGTCCGGGATTTTTAGACTTTTTGTCAGGATCAGGAGGGCAATATTTTTTAGCATAACTGTCGGTAGACAATTTTTTAACTATCTGATATAATTTATTTTGAAAATTAAAATATTGTGCAGGAATATAATTGTATGCACAGAAATGTGAGGGTTATATGAAGTTAGAAGTAAAAGATATCACCAAATCATTTGGCGATAAACAGGTGCTTCATGGAATTTCTTTTGAAGTTCAAAGCGGAAGAGCACTTGGACTTCTGAAGAAATGGTGCCGGTAAGACTACAACTATAAGAATTCTTATGGATGTATTCCGTGCCAATTCAGGAGAAGTTCTTCTTGATGGAGAAAAGTTTAACCAGAGAAAGCATCTTATAGGTTATCTTCCGGAAGAGAGGTCTTTATCCTAAGAAGAAAGTAATTGAACAGATGGTTTATCTTGGAAGAATCAGAGGAATATATCAAAATCCGATGGCCGTTGCCAATTCAAAAAATGGCTGAAAAGGCTTGGCGTTCTTGAATATGAAAATGCAAAGCTTGAGACTCTTTCAAAGGTAACCAGCAGAAAGTGCAACTTGCATCAACATTGGTATGTGATCCTGATATAGTTATTCTTGATGAGCCGTTCAGTGGTCTTGACCCTGTTAATTCAAGAATTTTACAGGATGTTGTCATGGAACTTATAGGGCAGAATAAGATAGTTATTTTTTCAAGCCACCAGATGAGTTATGTTGAGGAATTCTGTAAGGATATAGTTATTATCAATAAGGGAGATGTTGTGTTATCCGGTGACCTTGACAATATTAAAAGAGAGTTTGGAAAGAATCAGCTTATTGTATCAGCTGTTGATAAGACATTGGATGACCTTGAAAATATTATTAATGAACATATGTCAGATATTCTTGAGATTACAGGAAGAACAAAGGAAGAATTGATTATTAAAAATGTTGCAGATGTATCAAGAAAGCAGATTCTTTCAAAGTTTATCAGTGAAAATATAGAGATTGAACGATTTGAGACTTATAAGCCGTCTCTTAATGATATTTTTGTTTCAAAAGTTGGTGATGCAGATGAGAAGGAGGCGGCAGAATAATGAAAAAATTCGGAGTTATTTTTCAGTATGAACTGATGAATTACATAAAAAATAAGAGTTATGTAATTACTACTGTTATTATTGCACTTGTTGCCGGTATTATTATGTTTGTGCCAAATTTCATTGACATAGGTTCTGTTACGGGTGAGAACAAAAATGATGTATCCGATGAAAATTCAGGTGCAGATTCTGACAGCACTATACTTGTATATGATAAGAGTGGTATGGTTACTGATATAAGCTTTATACAGAACTTTTATCATGATGATGCAATAAAAAAGGCTTCAGGAGAAAACGAACTTGTTGATAAAGTCAAGGCTGATGAAGTATCAGCCGGCTTTGTAGTTAATTCGCTTACAGACTATGATTACTATGTATATAATCAGAGTATGACAGATGATAATCAGGTTGTTTTCACACAGGTGATGACAGTGTTGAATCAGATGGTATATTGCCAGAAAAATGGTATAGATTATGCTTCATTAACACAGGCATTTAATCCGCAGATTGACTGCCACGAAAATATTCTTGGCAAAGACATGGGAAGCAATTACTGGTACTGTTATGGACTTGTGATGATTATTTTTATGATTATTATTATGTATGGCTGCTCTATGGTTGCGACTTCGGTAACGCAGGAGAAGAGCAACAGAACAATGGAAGTGCTTGTTACAAGTGTTGATACTAATCTTTTATTCTTTGCGAAGGTACTTGCAGGTGCAGTAGCAGCACTTATTCAGTCAGCTGTTATGCTTGGAACTGTTCTTATTTCTTATAAGATTAATCAGGATAAATGGGGCGGCATGCTTAATATGGTCCTTGATATTCCGGCAAATGTACTTGTTGTGTTTGCACTTTTTGGAATAGGCGGATTTTTATTCTACACATTTATATATGGTGCAATGGGGGCACTTGTATCAAAGACAGAAGATATAAATAAGAGTGCAGGCGGCGTGCAGATGGTAATTATGATTGTTTACTTTATTACACTTGCATCTTTGACGGATGTTGATGGAATCATGATAAAAGTTACATCATTTCTGCCTGTAAGTTCTTACAGTGCCATGTTTGCTAGAGTGGCAATGGGCTCTGTAAATACATGGGAAATTGTAGTATCATTTATTATACTTGTGGCAAGTATTGTTGTTGTAGGAATAATAGGTGCGAAGATTTACAGAATGGGTACATTAAGATATGGTAATCCAATAAAACTTTCCAATGCATTTAAATCAATAAAAGAAAACTAAGATAAAAAGAACAGGCTGTGTATGATGGTATAAAAGTCATGCACAGCCTGTTGGAATATACGGATATTAAATTTATAATTAAAGCTTTACGAGTGTTCCGCCTTTAACTTCAATACATTCTTCATCATTTTTCATAAGCCATGCAGAAGCAGCAGAAGGATTGTATACAAAACTGTTGTCAGCTGCAAACTGAAGGCGGTTAAATACTTCATTATAATCGACAATTTCTATATTGGTTGCATACCAGATGTCATTCTGACCTGATATCATTTCACAGAATTCTTCAATTATATTCCAGTTATCATTTCTGTCAAATTCAAAACTGTGTCCCCATACATACATCATGTAAAGATATTGCTTTTTCTTTAATGACATGAATTTTTTACCGAATTCTTTGAGATGATGGTTGTGGTGGCATGTAGGAAGCCAACGCATGTAATCATCAGGCATTCCGAATCCGTTTTCATCACCCAGAAGGATAGGAGCTTCTGCAAACTTTGCATTTGTTTCAGCACTGCAGACTGTTGAGTATTTATCGGCAGCAATTCTGCCATATACGATACCGGCATTTCGTGCAATGTCTACACATCTGTCGTCGCATGAACCGTTAGGATAAGCGATTCCTCTTACGGGATAACCAAATACTTTTTCAATTTCCATTTTATCATCATATATTTCATGAAATATTTCAGGTGACGGGCATCTTGCGATAGTAGGGTGTGTTACTGTGTGTACGGCAACTTCATGACCGGCATATAAAGAAGTCCATTCTTCTTTCGGAATACGGTTTTCCATATCAGTAAGCCCTGAATTCAGATTAAATGTTGCTTTTATTCCATATTTATTAAAAATCTTGACAAGACGTCTGTCCTGAACCTTTCCATCATCATAGCTCAAAGTAAGAACTTTATGCTTTCCTCCCGGAAAAGCTTTATATATTTTGTTCATTTATACAATCTGCCTTTCTGTATGCAATTGATAACTTTTATAAAAACTGAATAATATTATAGTATAATTGTCATGATTTGTCGATAAATATTAGACGTTTTAGCAATTGTTTCAAGTAAAATACATAATTTTTTTCCTTAATAGTATTTGCAGCTGTGATTGGCAGGCTGTAAATTTTTTCATCATTAATATATGCACGCACTTCGCCTACGGTTTCGCCTGAAAGGACAGGAGCTGAAAGTGTATGCATATGTATTGATACATTTACTTTATCATCCTGTGATAAAAGTGCAGTGAAACCATTATTGTTCTCGATTTTTAAATGAAGTACCGATGGATTACCATTTTCAACGATTATATCGTCTGGCTGCATGTCTTTGGAGACGATTTCTGACGGATAGTATGTGTTTCTTGCGTAATCCAGAAGTTTCCGTGTATCTTTCCATTTATATGTTTTATTATTGGGCCAGCCGCATGCCATGAGTGCAACAATAAATGTACGTCCGTCACACCTGTATGCACATACATAACAGTAGCCTGCATCTCCTGTAAAACCGGTTTTTCCCGAAATTACATTATCATACATGTCTAAAAAGGCATTGGAGTTAGAAACACTGTATGAATTATATGTTTTAAGATTATTATCAGAAGTTTTTAATGATGATGTAAAAGTGTGGTTTTTGGATTGTGTTATATTAAGAAAATCCTGATTTTTAATGCAATATGCCATTATTGTCGCGAGGTCTCTGGCTGTTGTTGAATGTATTCCATTTTCATCTTCGCTGTCAAGCCCGTTCGGGGTTATAAAATATGTATCATGACAGCCAAGTTCTGCGGCTTTCCGGTTCATTGCCGATGCAAAAAGAAGGACAAGCATTCTGGACTGTTCGTCGGTGTTGGTTTCCGGACTCATACTGTCTTTGTCATCTCCATCGTATAGATAATGCAGAGCGATATTTTCGGCGATTATTACAGCTGTATCATTGTGTGATTTTAACATGAGTGAATACAGCAGGTCATTTATAGAAAAAATCTCACCTTTTACAGCATTAAGCTGTACATCAGGCATTGATGCGGCATATGCTGATGTTGTGCACAAAATATTTTCTTTTGCATATTCAAGTGCAACTAAGCATGTCATTATCTTTGTAGTACTTGCCATTGGGGCTTTTTCATTTTCATTTTTGCCATATAAAACACGTCCGGTATCGCCATCCAGAAGTACGGCATATTTTGCAAAGATTGAATCAGGAGATTCTTTGGCGTATGAGGCCGTTGTAAAAAGGTTAAAAAAATGTACAGTCATAATTGAAATTATAACTGTATATAATAAAATTTTTTTGGAAATATTGATTTTTTTCTTTGTCATATTAAAAAATCTGATATAATGATTATTATAATATTTATGCAGTAAATATAAATAAAATACAAAATTTTAATGTAATGGGGAAAGGAGTTTTATATGAGTTATATAGAATTTAATAATGTAAAAAAGATATATAAAATGGGTGATGTTAAGATAAAGGCACTTGCAGGGGCGTCTTTTACTATAGAAAAAGGTGAATTCGCAGTTATTGCAGGGCCGAGCGGTGCAGGAAAAAGCACAATTCTTAACCTGCTTGGCGGAATGGATACAGCTACGACGGGGGAGATTATAGTTGACGGACAGCATGTTAATGAAATGGATGCAAAGCAGCTTACAGCATATAGAAGATATGATATAGGATTTGTTTTCCAGTTCTATAATCTTGTGCAGAATCTTACTGCAAGGGAAAATGTAGAACTTGCGGCACAGATTTGCAAAGATCCGCTTGACATTGATAAGACACTTGACGCAGTCGGTCTTTCAGACAGAAAGAAAAATTTCCCGGCCCAGCTTTCGGGTGGTGAGCAGCAGAGGGTTGCAATAGCAAGAGCACTGGCAAAAAATCCAAAGATTCTTCTCTGCGATGAGCCTACAGGTGCACTTGATTACCAGACAGGCAAAGCTGTGTTGAAGCTTTTACAGGATACTTGTATTAAACATGGTGTTACGGTTGTTGTCATTACACATAATCTTGCCCTCACACCTATGGGAAATAAGGTTATCCGCGTTAAAAACGGAGTTATATCAGACGTTACAGTCAATGAAAATCCGGTGCCGATAGATGAAATAGAATGGTAATATTTATATATTTTGGAGGATTTATACATGGGTAAGACAGTTATAAAGGATACTTTCAGGGAGATAAAAGGCTCTTTTGGAAGATTTTTTGCCATATTTGCCATAGTGGCTATCGGCGTGTCATTTTTTGCAGGCATAACGGCATCGTCATCTGATATGAGATATTCGTCAGACAGCTATTATGATGAATATAATCTTTTTGATTTAAGACTTCTTTCGGATGCCGGTTTTACGGATGATGATATTAAGGCAATTCGTGAAACTGATGGCGTAAAAGGCGTGTTTGCAGCACATGAGGCTGATGTGCTTACTACAATCGGCAATGCACAGGTAACAGTGAGAGTGATGGGTGTTCCTGAAAAAAATCGTGCAGATGACAATGAAGATTATATTAACAGACTGCGTCTTAAAGAGGGCAGGCTCCCTGAGAGTGACGGAGAATGTGTGGTTCGGTATTCTGATTTTTATGACGGAAAAGTTGATATTGGTGATACAATTACTCTTCGCTCCGGAGATGAAAAGGATATATCTGATACGCTGAAATTCAATGAATATAAGGTTGTGGGACTTGTATACACGCCGTATTATGCAAGTTATGATATCGGACAGAGTTCGACAGGAAGCGGAAAAGTAAATATATGTATTATGGTAAATGACGACTGTTTTGCAGGAGATTATTATACAGAAACATTTGTGACAGTAGATGGTGCAAAGCAGCTTAATACGTATAAAGATAAATATTTCAGCTGCGTCGATGATGTCAAGGTAAGGCTTGGAAATACAGGTACAAAGCAGATTGAAGCAAGAAGAAGTGATATAAAAAATAATATAGAAAATGAAAGACAGGCCGCATTAAATAAAGTATACGATTCTGTGCGTGAGTCGGTGAGGGAACAGATTTATTCGCAGTACCGTGCATATTATCCGGGCATAGACATAACATCCATGGCAGAGCCGCTTGTTGAACCGGCTGTAAATCAGGCTATTGCCAATCTTGATTTATCTGAAATCAATGATAAGTTTGACAAGGCAGAAAATGAAGCTCTTGGCAGTGAATGGAAATGGTATGTGCTTGACAGAAATTCACATTATTCATTCAGGGATTATAAGTCTAGTGCAGACAGAATGGATGCGATAGCGGTAGTATTTCCGGCATTTTTTATTCTTGTTGCGGCACTTGTGTGCCTTAACTATGACAAGAATGGTTGATGAACAGAGAGGCCTTTATAGGTAATCTTATAAAGCAATTGATATGGCAAAGCTGCAATAGCCATGAAGTTTGTGCTATATCGCTTTATGGCATCGCTTTCAGGAGGAAATAATCGGATGTATATTCGGTCTGAAAGTATTTCCTCTGATTATATATAACAGCTGGAATATTATTTATTATATGCCAAAAATAAAATATGCTAATCATATTATTCTTTCGATTATTGCAATTGCATCTATGGCAGCAGTTATTGTGGCTGCTACGCTTGCAGCATGTATGAGTGAGCTTTCGGAGGTTCCGTCAACGCTTATGAGACCGAAATCACCGAAAAAAGGCAAGAAGATTTTGCTTGAGCATATTGGAATTATATGGAAACATCTGTCATTTTCCGGGAAAGTGACTGCAAGAAATATATTCCGGTATAAAAAGAGATTCTTTATGACAGTTGTCGGAATTGCAGGCGGGTGTGCACTCATGCTTGCTGGATTTGCGATAAAGGACAGTGTTTCTGCACTTATACAGAAGCAGTTTGTACAGATTATAAAGTATGATGCGACAATAAGTTACAGTGATGAATCGGTGCTTGATACAGTTAAAGCTGATGACAGAATCGATGATTATGATACTATACATACATATCTTTCGGATGTCGGAAATGCAGAAGTAATTGAGGATGAAGACAAGCAGCAAAAAGAAGATATAACCATAGATGTTGTGGAAAATGCGGATGAATTTGAAAAATTTATTCTGTTAAGGAAGCGTAATACAAATGTTACGTACAAGCTGGATAATGATGGTATATGTATTACAGAACAGCTTGCAGGAACGCTTGGTGTAAGGGCAGGTGATACTATATATCTTTCATCCGATTCAGGAGTAAGAAAACCAGCTGTTGTATCACATGTGGTTGAAATGTATACAAACAGTTATATATTTATGACAGCCGGTTATTATGAAAAAGTTTTTGGAGAAGAATATTTACCGAATGCAATTCTTGTAACCCTGACGCAGAAAAATGATGATCTGCAGAATGAAGTCGGAAGTGATTATCTTTCAATGGATAATGTAAAAGGAATAACATTCTGTTCTTCTAATATAGAAAAGTTTAATAATATGATTTCATCAATTAATCTTGTTACATATGTATTGATATTATCGGCAGCAGCTCTTACGTTTGTAGTTTTGTATAATCTTATTAATGTGAATGTTTCTGAGCGTATACGCGAAATTGCAACGATTAAGGTAACTTGGATTTTGACAAAGAAGTTGCATCGTATGTTTATCGTGAAAATGTTGTTATATCAATAATAGGTTCGCTTGCAGGACTTATACTTGGAAGAGGACTTCATCTGTATATAATGAAAACAATTGAGATGGATAATGTAATGTTCGGCGATGCAGTGCGTCCTGTATCATATGTATATTCATTTGTGCTTACGATGATTTTTGCATTGTTTGTCAATCTTGTTATGTATAACAGACTAAGGAAAGTACCTATGGTTGAATCATTAAAATCAGTTGAATAACGTGATTATTTTAAATACATATTTGGGACCTGCCTTTCATATATTATGAAAAACAGATAAACAGGAGAAAGGAGCAGTGTCTGATTTAAAAGAAATCACATGTCTTTTGCCGGAACGGTTAAAGCGGATTGTAGAGACGGAAGTTATGGTGCCGGGGAAAAACGGATTTTGTAAGCTTTCGGAAATACGAATAAGGATTAACCGTCCGGCAATTCTTATGTACAATAATAATAAAGAGAAAGTTATTGAAAATATAAAGATAACATCTGATGATATTGCATACATTATACAGATGGTGACAAGGTATTCAATGTATGCATATCAGGACAGTATACGTCAGGGATATGTGACTGTAAAAGGCGGCCACCGCATAGGTGCGTGGGGCAGGCGATAACCCGGGACGGACATATATGCGGACAGAAATATATATCATATATAAATATACGTGTTGCACATGAAGTAGTTGGTGTGCAGACGAAATAATTGATTTTATATGCAGCGGCGGATTTAAAAATACACTTGTCGTATCACCGCCGGGCTGTGGTAAAACAACGATTCTGCGTGATATTATAAGAATATATTCATATGGCATTGGATGTGTTCCGTTAAAAGTTGCCATTGTTGATGAACGTTCTGAAATAGCCTCGAGCCATGTCGGAATTCCGCAGAATGATATAGGAATACGCACAGATGTTCTTGATATGGGGCTTAAAAGCGAGGGGATGATTATGCTTGTAAGGTCAATGTCACCTCAGGTTGTTGCCGTTGATGAAATAGGAAGCATGGAAGATGTAATGGCAATAAAGCAGATTATAAACTGCGGATGTCATATCCTTGCATCAATACATGGTTATGGAATTGCAGACTGTATGAACAGACGTGAGCTTGCAGGGATGTTTGGTGCTAATGGATTTGAAAGAATAGTTGTACTTTCGGACAAGAATGGTGCAGGAACGATAGAAGAAATGAGGGCTGTAAAAAGGGGGATTATAATGGATATCATAAAAATTACAGGGGCAGCAGTTGTTCTTATGTCGAGTTTTATGCTTGGAATGTACTTTGTTGTAGTAAATAAGACGCGTATAAAAAATCTTGCAGATATAGATGAGACATGGAGAACAATATCGGCAGAAATCAGATTTCAGTCGGGAAGTCTCCCCGAGATATTTAAAAGATTTGCATCGCATGAGTATTCATTTGGCATAAAAGCACTTTATAAAGACGTATATGAGAATATGGTGGTTGACAGTGAAAAGGCAGCATTTGACATTATATGGAGGGAGAGCGTCAGAAATAACGCATCAAAAAGCTGTTTTTTAAGGGAAGATGAAGAGTTTCTTATGCAGTTTGGAAATATGCCGGTGCATCTTGATATACAGACGCAGACGGATTTTGTCAATCATATGATAAGTATGCTTGATGACAGAATAAAAAAAGCACAGGATAAAACGGACAGCCAATGCCGGATATACAGATGTATGGGTATTGCAGCAGGAGTTTTTCTTGTGCTTGTTTTGATTTAAGGAGGGGTGCCGGTGGAGGTAAGTCTGATATTTAAAATTGCGGCAGTTGGAATTCTTGTATCGGTGTTAAGCCAGGTGTTAAAGCACAGCGGCAGGGAGGAGCATGCGTTTCTTACAAGTCTTGCAGGACTTCTGCTGGTGCTTTACTGGCTGGTGCCGATAATTGTGAATCTGTTTGAAAATATGAAAAAACTGTTTGATTTTTAATGCTTTTAACAGACTGGAGTGTGCTTTATGAGTGTTTTAAAAATAGCGTCAACGGCTGTGTGTGCCGTGTTTTTTGCGATGATTTTAAAAAATGCGGGAAGCCAGCTATATGTGCTTGTGACGATGGCTGTATCTGTGCTTATTATTATTGCGGTTGCCGGGAAAATATCCGGAATTATTTCACAGATAACGAAGCTGTCATCATACCTTAGTAATGCGGGGCAGTATATGGCACTTATGATAAAAATAATAGGAATTACATATGTGGTGCAGTTTACATCAGATTTGTGCCGTGACAGCGGATACAGTGCATTGGCTGGACAGGTTGAGGTGTTTGGAAAAATAACAATAGCAGCAGTGAGTATTCCTGTTGTAAGCATGCTTCTTGAGACGGTGGAAAAATGCGTGGGATATTAAAAAAATTATTGTGTGGCGTGTTAGTATTTTTATATGCAGCATCATTTGTGATGTTGGCTTATACAAGTGTAAATGCTAAGTCTGTGACGGAAAAAAGCGGAAATTCTGTTGAAACAGATAACGATGGGGATACGGAAAATGCTGAATATGGATTATCTGTTGACGATTACGATTTTTCTGAAATTGATGAAATTATGAAAAAATACAGTTATGACAGGGAAAATACGGATTTTGAAAGTCTGGTGAAAAGCATAGCAGAAAGTGATTATTCACAGACAGGCATTATTAATGTGGTTATAAAGAATTTTCTGGCAGTTTTCAGGGAAAATACTGATACAGTTATAAAAATAATTATGCTTTCACTTCTGTCGGCAGGAATTAATTTTATTATTCCGTCATTTAATAAAAAACAGGTTTCAGATATATCGGAGATAATGCTTTATACAGGACTGGTAGTTATTGTTTCGGGATTTTTTTATTCATCATGTGTAGAGTGTGTGAATGCTATTGATGCCGGCCTTAAAATATATAAAGCGGTAATACCGGCTTTTCTTTCGGCTGTAACATTTATGACAGGGAGTGTGACAAGCGGTGTTTACTATGAAATGATGCTTCTTATGATAACAGTTGTTAATATTATATTTAAAAATGTGCTTCTGGGGCTTATTAAAGTGGATTTTATGCTTATTGTGGCAGATGCGTTTACAAAGAGCGAAAGATTTTCCAATATATGTAAATTTATTCCGCCTGTTATTAAATGGACATGCAGAATTGTAATTACACTGTTTTCAGGAGCCGGATGGATTAAGGGGATGATAACTCCTGTTAAAGAGAGTGCGAAGAAAAAAGCGGTATATAAAGTGCTTAAAGTGCTGCCGGGAATAGGAGATTCAGCAGAAACGGTTTCTTTTACGATATTTTCAGCGGGAAGTGTGATAAAAAATGCAATAGGCATCGGAGGTGTTATATTGATAATATCGGCTGTAAGCCTGCCTGTGATAAAACTTTTAAGTTTTACTGTAATATTAAAGTTTACTGCTGCTGCAGTCCAGCCGGTTGCCGATAAAAAGTTCGCGAATATACTTGATGCTTCGGGAACGGTGACTGGTCTTATGACGCTTCTTGTTGTTATGTCGGCATGTCTTTTTATATTGTTTACTGCGATAGTGTGCACAGTTACAAATAATAGTTGAGGAATAAAATATGGATAAGCTTCTTGGCTGGGTAAAACAGATATTTGTCATAAGCATTTTGTCAGAACTTGTAATTCATATTCTGCCTGATGAAAAATATGAAGGAGTTGTAAGACTTCTGTGCGGCTGTATGATAACTGCTGCCTGTATAATGCCTGTGCTTAATATTATAAATGCGGAATATGATGCGGATATTGATTTATTTGCAAAAACTTCACAGATAAGTGAACTTAGGTCACAAATAAGATTTTCAGGAAAAGACTCGTCAGATGTCATGATTGAAAAATATATAGAAACACAGCAGGAATTCGTCACGAAAAAGGTTATGGAAGAGGGATTTACGCCATCAGAGGTTGAAATAGTAATTGACACAGATGAAGACAGTGATACATATCTTGATGTCCAGAAAATAAATATTGCAATTGATAAAAAAGATAAAAAAATTTTTTATGGTGAAAATAATAAAGAAATTGTGATATCGGAAAAAGTTATTAATCTTCGTAGCAGCATAGCACAATATTATGAATTAAATTCCGGGCTTGTTAATATTTATATTTTATAAGAATGTGGTGTCATAACGGATGTCTTTACCGGTGCCCGCATTAAGAGGCACGGAAAGGGGAATTTGTTTTATGGATAACGGATTAGTTGAAAAAATGTTGAATAAATCGGGAAAGGAAAAAATATTAATAGTATTACTCATAGGAGTATTGCTCCTTGTAATTGCAATTCCTGTAAAAAGTGACAAAACAGGCGGATATGTATCGGGCAGTGATACATACAAAACTTCTGACGAAGAAATATCGGATTATGATGTATATATGGAACAGCGTATAGAAAAGATTCTGTCACAGGTGGACGGAGTCGGCAAAGTTAATGTTATGGTTACGCTTGAAAATACGGATGATACAGCTATAGGCGGTGTTGTTATTGTGGCACAGGGAGGTGATAACGGTTCGGTTGTATCTAATATTACATCAGCACTTGAGGCGTTGCTTGGAATACCCGTCCATAAAATAAAAGTATTAAAAATGTCATAATTAGGGAGGCAGTTTTGAAAAAGATCAAAAAAAATCAGGTTATTATCACGGCACTTGCCATTATGATAGCTGTTGCAGGCTACATAAATTATACGGGGAATTTATCGGATATTATTTCAGTCAAAGATACTAAAGATGCAAGTTCAGACGGAGTTGTAATTGATGAGAATACGGGCGAAATTGTAAATAATGATGCAGAGCCGGATGACAATTCACTCATGGAGCCTGGTAGTGTCATGCTCACATCAGGAAGCAGCGTGTCAGACAGTATTATATCTGAAGCAAAGTTAAACAGGGAACAGCTTCGTGCAAAAAATAAAGAAATGCTTATGGAAATAGTAAATAATGAATCGCTTGATGAAGCAGCAAAGCAGCGCTGTAAATAAGCTTGCTGATATAAGTGATACATCACAAAGGAAATTGCAGCTGAACTTCTTCTTGAGGCAAAAGGATTTTCCAATGCTGTAGTGTCTGTGACAGACGGAAATGTGGATGTTGTAATTAACAGTACAAAGCTTGATGATACGTTAAGAGCACAGGTTGAAGATATTGTTAAAAGAAAAACAGGAATAAGTGCAGATAAGATTACAATAAATATTTGCAATAATTAGGATTTTTTATTATAATGAACCTAATAACAATTTGACTTAGGAGGTTCACTATGACTAAAGAGTTTGAAGATAAAGGAAATAATTATTCTATTCGTGAGAATGTAAACATTGGCGAGGTTCGTGTTGCTGATGAAGTCGTTGCCATTATAGCAGGACTTGCAGCTACGGAAGTTGAGGGCGTTGAGTCTATGGCAGGCAATATTACGAATGAACTTGTTGCAAAACTCGGAATGAAGAATCTTTCAAAAGGTGTTAAGGTTACGGTTGAGGATAAGACAGTTACAGTTGACCTTGCACTAAATATAAGATTTGGATATGAGATTCCAAAAGTATCAAAGAAGGTACAGGAAAAAGTAAAATCAGCAATTGAAACTATGACAGGTCTTGATGTTGTAGCAGTTAATATCAAAATTGCCGGCGTGAACATTGAAGCAGAATAAGTTGTCTGAATAATTCAGGCAGGCTCATTAAACGCCAGACCGTATTTATAATATAAGCGGTCTGGCTTTAAAATTATACAAACAGGAAATGGAGAAAATTTTATGACAAGATCAGTTATGAGGGAACATATTTTTAAGATACTTTTTCGTGCAGAATTTTATGACACACAAGAGATGGCACAGCAGATTAATTATTATCTTGAAGAAGTTCCTAAGGTTACTGAAAAAGAAGTGAATGAGATTACAGGTAAAGTGCTTAATATTGTAGATAAGATACCTGAGATTGATGAGATGATTAACTCAGTATCAAAGAGCTGGCCAACAAGCCGTCTTGGCAAATCAGAGCTTACAATTATGCGTCTTGCCGTATATGAAATTAAGTTTGACGAAGATATTCCTACTAATGTAGCAATTAACGAAGCTGTTGAACTTGCAAAGAAATACGGTGCGGACAATGCACCTTCATTTATCAATGGTGTGCTTGCACAGCTGGCAGACTGATTAGCATATTGGGGAGAATAATGTAATGGCGGGCGTATATACGGTTGCACAGATGAATTCTTATATAAAAAATATGTTCCGTCAGGATTTTGTCCTTAGCAGGGTTGATGTCAGGGGAGAAGTGTCAAATTGTAAGTATCACACTTCCGGACATATATATTTTACTTTGAAAGATGAGAGCGGGACACTTGCGGCGGTAATGTTTGCAGGACAGGCCAAAAATCTGTCTTTCAGGCTTGAAAACGGCATGAAAGTTGTTGTCAGCGGAAGAATCGATGTTTATGAGCGTGATGGAAAATATCAGATTTATGTAAATAATATTACAGCTGACGGCATAGGAGATTTATATAAAAAGTTTGAAGAGCTGAAGTCGTATTATGAAGAGATGGGATATTTCTCAAATGAGTACAAGCGTCCGATTCCGCAATATGCTTCAAGGATAGGTATTGTCACTGCTTCGACAGGTGCTGCCATACATGATATTTTAAATATTGCACACAGAAGAAATCCCTACGTTTCGCTCACGCTTTATCCGGCTCTCGTACAGGGAAAGAATGCAGCACAAAGCATAGCACAAGGCATACGCACGCTTGATGCGATGAATTTTGATGTTATTATTGTCGGTCGTGGCGGTGGTTCTATAGAAGATTTGTGGGCTTTTAATGAAGAACCTGTAATTGAAGCAGTCTTTAATTCCAATACGCCGGTCATATCTGCGGTTGGACATGAGACTGATTTTACGATAACTGATTTTGTTGCTGATTTGCGTGCACCAACGCCGTCAGCGGCAGCAGAACTTGCAGTATCTGATATATCTGTTACACAGTCACGGATTGAAGGATATATGGAACTGTTAAACCAGTTGATGGAACGAAAGTTATACATGTACAGGTCACAGCTTGAAAATAAAAAACTGAAACTTGAACATTTAAGCCCGATGACAATTCTTGACAGCAGAAGGCATCAGCTTATCCAGACAGGACAGCGTATGGAAAATGCAATGAACAATATATTATTGTCAAGAAAGCACCAGCTTGAAATATATGCTTCAAAGCTTCATGGTCTGTCACCGCTTGAAAAACTAAGCCAGGGATATTCTTATGTTGAAAGTATACAGGGAAAACCTGTTAATTCAGTGAAAAATATTGATGCCGGCGACAAAGTAAAAATATATTTTAAAGACGGAAATGTTGATGCACAGGTGCTGGAGGTAAATAATGGCAAAATCAGCGACAATTGAGGAATCATTTGAAAAACTTGATAAAATTGTGTCACAGTTAGAAGACGGAAGCCTTTCCATGAATGAAGCGTTTAAGCTTTATAAAGAAGGCGTCCAGCTTGTAAATAACTGCAATAATATGTTGGACAAGGTTGAAAAACAGCTTGTTGTTCTTAACGGAAGTGAGGAAACAGATAATGTTTAAAGATGAGTTAGATAACCGTTTATTATATATTAATTCTGTGATTAAGGAATTTCTGCCGGAATCTGATAACGAATTATATAAAAAGATTATAGATGCCGCATGTTACAGCGTTGAGGCGGGCGGCAAAAGAATACGCCCGATGATAATGCTTGAGACATACAGGCTTTGTGGCGGAAAAGATGAAGAAATTGTAAAGCCGTTTATGGCTGCACTTGAATATATACATACATATTCACTTGTTCATGATGATCTTCCTGCTATGGATAATGATGATTACAGACGTGGAAGGCTTACAACTCATAAGGTATTTGGTGAAGATTTTGGAATTCTTGCAGGTGATGCACTTCTTAATTATGCTTATGAGGTGATGACATCGGCAGTTTGTGCAGCTTCACCGGAAAATATGAAAAACTGTGCCGGTGCGGCAGCGGTTATAGCAAGGAAAGCCGGTATTTTTGGAATGGTCGGTGGACAGTCGCTTGATGTGCTGCTTACAGACAAGCCTGTAAATGAAAAAGAGATGGAATTTATATTTAATCTTAAAACAGGTGCACTTATTGAAGCGGCATTTATGGCAGGTGCAATACTTGCAGGAGCCGGTAAGGAGTGTGTCAGCCAGCTTGAAAAGGCAGGAAATCTTGTTGGTGTGGCGTTCCAGATTAAGGACGATATCCTCGATGTCACAAGTACACAGGAAGTTCTTGGGAAGCCGGTATTCAGTGATGAAAAGAATAATAAGACAACATATGTAACGCTTTATGGAATGGAAAAAGCCGCTGCTGATGTAGAAAATATGTCGGAAAAAGCTGAGAGCATCGTGAAGAGTATTGGAGATAATGAATTTTTAATTGAACTTATAAATAAACTGATTAGCAGGGAAAAATAATTATGATTCTTGAAAAAATCAATAAACCTAATGATATTAAAAAACTTGATCCAATTGAATATAATCAGTTAGCATACGAGATAAGGCAGTTTCTTATTGAAAATATAAGCAAAACAGGCGGACATCTTGCATCTAACTTAGGTGTGGTTGAACTTACAATGGCTTTGCATATTGTATTTAATCTGCCACAGGATAAGCTTATATGGGATGTAGGACATCAGTCTTACACACATAAGATTCTTACAGGTAGAAAAGACCTTTTTGGAGGGCTTCGCAAGTTTGGGGGAATGAGTGGCTTTCCTAAGAGGAATGAGAGCGATTATGATGCGTTTGATACAGGACACAGCTCGACATCTATTTCGGCAGGACTCGGATATGCCTGTGCAAGAGATGTAAGAAAACAACATTATGATGTTATTTCTGTCATAGGAGACGGTGCACTCACAGGCGGTATGGCATACGAGGCGTTAAACAATGCATCGCGTGTAAAGGGCAGCTTTATTATTGTTCTGAATGATAATACAATGTCTATCTCGAAAAATGTCGGTGGTGTTTCTGAGATGTTAAGCAACATACGTTCCTCAGATTCGTATTATGACCTGAAGGACAGTGTTGCCAATACACTCTATAAGCTGCCTAACGGAGACAAGCTTGTTGAATCAATTAAAAAGAAAAAGAGTAATCTGAAACAGATAATTTTTCCGGGACAGATGTTTGAAAGCATGGGGATTTCTTATCTTGGTCCTGTAAATGGACATGATATTGATAAGCTTATAAAAATCTTCAGAATAGCGAAAAGAATTGACAAACCTGTCCTTGTCCATGTTGTAACACAGAAAGGGCACGGGTACAGGCCGGCAGAGAGAAATCCAAGTAAATTCCACGGAATTGCACCATTTGATATAAAGACGGGTGAACTGCTCAAAAAATCGGACAAACCGACATATTCGGATGTATTTTCCGATGAGATATGTGAACTTGCAAAAAATGATGATAAGATTGCTGCTATAACAGCTGCGATGCCAGACGGAACAGGACTTGCAAAGTTTGCAAGATGGTTCCCTGAAAGATTTTATGATGTCGGGATTGCGGAGGAGCATGCTGTCACATTTAGTGCTGGACTTGCGGCAGGCGGATTGAAACCTGTCTTTGGTATATTCGTCATTTTGCAGCGTGCATTTGACCAGATACTGCATGATGTATACAGCAGCTTCATGTTGTATTTTGCGATTGACAGTGGCCGGACTTGTCGGAAGCGACGGTGAGACACATCAGGGAATATTTGATTTATCATTTTAAATTGTATTCCTAACATGACAATTTTTGCACCAAAAGATGGGGAAGAGTTAAAGCTTGGACTTCGTTTCGGACTGCAGGATTACAATGGTCCTTTTGCAATAAGATATCCAAGAGGAGAAGTAACGGACGCTTTTGAAGATTTTGAAACAATGCCCGTTGTCTACGGAAAAGCAGAGATGATTCATAAAGGCAGTGAAATAGCACTTGTTGCGGTTGGCTCAATGGTTGAGACGGCATGTGAAGTAAGAAAGATTCTTAAAGAAAAAGGATTAGATGTCACAGTTGTTAATGAACGTTTTATTAAGCCGATTGATGCCGGCATGATTCATAAATTGTCATTTGACCACAAACTGATAGTTACAATGGAGGAAAATGTAGGACTTGGCGGATTTGGAGATACAGTCTGTCAATATGCAGATGATTCACAGCTTGATGTGAAAGTGCTTAATATTGCACTTCCTGATGATTATGTTGAACATGGTAATGTATCAATTCTCAAAAAAGAAGAAGGAATTGACGCAGCAGGTGTGGCAGACAGAGTGTTATCATTTTATACAAATATATAGAGGAAAAAGATATGGCAAAAGAAAGATTGGATGTTCTTCTTGTGAACAGAGGACTGGCTGTTTCAAGGGAAAAAGCAAAAGCAGTTATTATGTCAGGCTGCGTATATGTAGACGGACAGAAAGAAGATAAGGCTGGTTCTACATTTCCTGAAGAGGCACAGATAGAAGTAAGAGGCAATACACTTAAATATGTAAGCCGTGGCGGACTCAAATTAGAGAAGGCTATGGAGAATTTTGACGTTACGCTTGAAGGTAAAGTATGCATGGATGTAGGTTCGTCAACAGGCGGTTTTACGGACTGCATGCTCCAGAACGGTGCGGTTAAGGTTTATGCTGTAGATGTGGGACATGGACAGCTTGCATGGAAACTCCGTAATGATGAGCGTGTTGTCTGCATGGAAAAGACAAATATACGATATGTAACACCGGAAGATATTGCGGACAAAATCCAGTTCTCAAGCATTGACGTTTCATTTATTTCGCTTACAAAGGTTCTTGGCCCCGTAAAGGCACTTCTTGCCAAAGACGGACAGATTGTATGTCTTATAAAACCACAATTTGAAGCCGGCAGGGAAAAAGTAGGCAAACATGGCGTTGTCCGTGACCCGGCTGTACATCTTGAGGTTATAAATATGGTTATTGATTTTGCTGTTTCAATTGGATTTGAAATTAAAAATCTTACATTTTCACCGGTAAAAGGACCGGAGGGAAATATTGAATATCTTTTACATCTTCAAAATCATGCAGAGGGAACATATGAAGAAGTTCCTGTTGATGCATCCACAGTTGTAGAAGAGGCACATACTGCACTTGACAAATAAACAGGAGTTGGCAACTACCATGAGAAAATTCTATGTTATTTCAAACAAAAATAAGGACCCTGAACAGGTTTGTGCAAAAAAAATCTGTGATTATATTATAAATGCAGGGGGAGAATGTGAATATTACAGTTCTGACAAAAGCCAGCAGTCAGATGATTATAATTATACTGACAAATCAATTGTACCTGAAGATACAGAATGTGCCATCGTTCTTGGAGGCGACGGGACGCTTCTTCAGGCAGCGAGAGATTTAAATGAGCTTAATATACCTCTTCTTGGCGTAAATATCGGAACGCTGGGTTTCCTTACAGATGCCGATATGACATCATTTGGCAGTGCAATTGATGACATACTTGCCGGAAATTATGAGATAGACAGACGAATGATGCTTAATGGCAGGATTTTCCGTAAAGGGCAGCAGATATATGAAAATACAGCACTTAATGATATTGTTATCAACAGATGCGGAAATCTTCGTGTTATAGATTTTGATATTTATGTTAATGACCAGTATTTAAGTTCATATTCTGCTGATGGTGTGATTGTTTCGACAGCTACAGGCTCGACAGCGTACAGCCTTTCAGCCGGTGGACCGATTATACAGCCGAATGCGGAACTTATGATGCTGACACCTATATGTCCTCATACGCTTAATAAAAGAAGTATTGTATTTGGTGCAAAAGATACTATTACAATAGTTATGAGTGATAACAAGCGGGTGCTTGAAGAAAGAATAGCAACATATGATGGTGAAAAGTTTTATAATGTTATTACAGATGATAAAATTGTGATAACAAAATCAGATAAAGTTTCTTCATTTATAAAAACGAATAAAGACAGTTTTTTGCAGCGTATTCGCGAAAAGCTTATGTGAGCCGCAAAAGGAGGGTATTGTGAAATCTGAAAGACATAGAAAAATTCTTGAAATTATAAATAAAAATGACATAGAGACACAGGAAGAACTTGCGGCAGCCCTTATTGATGCAGGCTTTAATGTAACGCAGGCAACAGTTTCAAGAGATATAAAAATGCTTAATCTCACAAAAATGGTTGTGAACGGACACAAAAAGTATGTTGTGTTTAAAAATGACAATAATAATATGAATGATAAGTATATACGTGTCCTTCGTGACGGTTTTTCTGATATGGATATGGCACAGAATATTCTTGTCATAAAGACAGTTCCGGGGATGGCGATGGCTGTGTGTGCGGCACTTGATGCGATTGATTATCAGGAGATTGTTGGCACAATTGCAGGCGATGATACGATAATGTGTGCTGTACGTTCTGTTGAGGATACAAAAAAACTTATGGAAAAATTAAAAAACATATTGAATTAATAGTGATTAAAGTATATAATGGATATATCGAACAGATGTTTTAAAGAACGGGAGTGATTATATGCTGACTAATCTACATGTAAAGAATCTGGCACTTATTGAAGAGGCAGATATTAATTTTTTTGACGGACTTAATATAATGACAGGTGAGACAGGTGCGGGCAAGTCTATTATACTTGGCTCTGTTAATATTGCACTTGGCGGCAAAGTTACAGCTGACATTATAAGAAAGGGGGCAGAGTATGCCCTTACGGAGCTTGCTTTTCATATTGATGATAAGAAAAAAATAGCTGCACTTAAAGATATGGATATTGAAGATGCACAGGATGGAGATGTTATTATATCAAGAAAGATTATGCCCGGACGCTCGCAGATTAAAGTTAATGGAATGATCTGTACCGTATCACAGGTAAAAAGTATAGCATCACTTCTTATAGATATTCATGGTCAGCATGACAGTCAGCTTCTGTTAAAAGAAAGCAGTCATCTTGATATGATTGATTTGTATGGCGGCAGCACAGTTTCAGATGTCAGGAAAAGATATGATGTAGTATATAAACAGTATAGGGAAGCTTTATCACAGCTTGAGCAGATGGATACAGATGAGGAGAGCAGACAGCGTGAGATTTCATTTATTGAATTTGAACTGCATGAGATTGCATCAGCAGACCTGAAACGTGGAGAGGATGAAGAACTTGAAAGCAGATTCAGAAAGATGTCTAATTCACAAAGAATTATATCTGATTTATCAACAGCAGTGCAGCTTCTGTCAGAAGGTTCTGATAATGTCATGGATATGATGGGGATAGCTGTCAAATCGGTTATTGAGGCATCATCATTTGATGAGTCACTTAAATCAGTTGCGGATTCGTGTTCTTGTGCTGAAGATATGATTTCGGATGTATGCAGACAGATTTCTGATTATGTTAATGATTCTTCTTATGATGAGGAAGAATATAAAGAAGTCGAAGAAAGACTTGATATGATTAATTCTTTTAAGCTCAAGTATGGAAGGACTATAGATGATATTCTTGAATATGCCGATAAAAGGCAGGAGAAACTTGATGCACTGTATCATTATGATGCATCACTTGCCCAGCTGAAAGAGACTGTTCATGAAAAGGAAGAAGAGTTACAAAAGCTTGCGGATGAACTTACAGATGCAAGAAAGAAAGCAGCATCTGGCTTTTGCAAAAAAGTAAGTGAAGGGTTATCTGAGCTTAATTTTCTTAATCATGAATTTAATGCTGAATTTGAACAGACAGGTCATTTTACTTCTAATGGAGGCGACTCTGTTAAGTTTATGATATCAACAAATGTCGGTGAGTCATTAAAACCGCTTTCAAAAGTTGCTTCGGGCGGTGAACTGTCAAGAATAATGCTTGCGATAAAGACTGTTATGGCAGGAAAAGATGATACGCAGACGCTTATATTTGATGAGATAGATGCTGGAATAAGTGGACGTACAGCCCAGCTTGTTGGAGAAAAGTTAAAACAGCTGTCTTGTGGACACCAGATAATATGCATAACACATCTTCCTCAGATTGCATCTATGGCTGATACGCATTTTGTTATAGAAAAGACGGCATCAGGTGATGTTACAACAACAGATATACGCCAGCTTTCAGATGAGAATAGCATTGATGAACTTGCAAGACTGCTTGGTGGAAGTGCAATAACGGATGCTGTAAGAAATAATGCGGAACCGAAATGAAAATATGGCAAAGGCATTTTTGAAAAATAGACATTTATGGCGGATTATGCTGCTTATTTGACAGTAATAACCTGATTTATTATTAATTGAAATGCAGATACTATTTTTATAAATCCTAATTTGTTTAATGTGCGAAGGACATTTTGTGCAGGAGAATTCCTGTATTATAAGTGTTTTGTACAGGTTTGTACAGGAGGAATTTTATGAAAGGTATGTGCAGTTTAAAAAAGAAAATACATGCAAAAACAATTCTGTCTGTGCTTGCAGGAATAATAGCCGGTATTGCAATATTTGCAGGCGGATGTATATATGTTTATAATGTGTGCAGTGATATACCGCAGCAGATATATGTTGTATGCAATCAGGATACAACAATTGATTTGAATGTTCCTGTTGTTGCAACTGCAGATGTGGGGGTGGATACGAGTGCAGATCTGTCAAAGCCGTTTACTGTAAAGGCTGACACAACAGGCGATTATGAGCTTGCACTCAAATTATTCGGCATTATACCGCTTCCGTCTGTCAATGTATGTGTAGTAGATGAAAAGTATCTGTATCCGGGTGGATTTCAGGTTGGGCTATACCTGAAAACAGAGGGAATCTATGTTGCAGGAACGGGTGAGTTCAAAGACAGCACAGGTAATATGGTCTGTCCGGGTATGGAGGCAGTTCAGGCGGGAGATTATATAACAGCAGTTGATGGAAGTTATATTAATTATAAATATGAGCTTAATAAATATATCCAGACTAAAAAGGAGGAGCCCGTTGTACTTACAGTCAAAAGAGACAGTGGTATTTTTGATACATCCGTGACACCGGTACGTACTGATGAGGGGGATTATAAGGTCGGAATATGGGTTAAGGATGACGCACAGGGGATAGGTACGCTTACTTATATTGATTCTGATAATAATTTTGCGGCACTTGGACATGGAATCAGTGCCAATCAGTCGCAACAGACATTAAGCATTAATTCGGGAAGCTTGTATAATACCAGAATAGTTTCAATTGTAAAAGGACAAAAAGGAACGCCGGGAGAATTTATCGGAACAATTGATTATAAAGGGGTTAACAGGATTGGCAATATTGAAAAGAATTCTGTGTGCGGAGTGTTTGGGAGTATGACTAAGGATATGGTAAATGAGTATGGAATAACTCCCGTGAAAGTCGGTTTTAGTCAGGAAGTCCATAAAGGAAAAGCATATATCAGGATGTATGCGGATGGTGGTTTTAAAGATTATGAGATAAAAATAACCGGCTTGTCATATAGTTCAGATAAGAATATTACTTTAAAAGTTGTATCAGATGAACTCATAGACAAAACTAATGGCGTTGTTCAGGGAATGAGTGGATGTCCTATAATTCAGGATGATAAGATAGTTGGTGCTGTGACGCATGTTTTTATTGATGACCCATCATGCGGATATGGGATATTTATTGAGAATATGCTGCCGGACTGATTGGACGGCATGATTATGTCGAATCATGTCGAATGGTGCGATAAATATATATTGATTATTTCTCCGTCAGAAAATATAATAAAATTCGATATAAAATTTTTTGAGCGGAGGGCAGAAAAATGGGATGTTTAAAAATAGCAATTGCAGATGATAATGAAAATATGCTGCGTGCATTAGGTCAGGTTATTAATGGGGAGAGCGACATGAACCTTGTTGGTACTGCAACTAACGGTAAAGACACATATGATATTATAAAGAGCAAAGAGCCTGATGTTGTTCTGCTTGATATTATTATGCCTAACGGAGATGGGCTTGCTGTTATGCAGAAAGTCCAGCAGGATAAAGAGATAAAGAAAGAACCGGCATTTATCATAATAAGTGCAGTTGGAAAAGAAAGTGTTACGGAAGATGCTTTCAATATGGGAGCGGTATATTACTTTATGAAACCATTCAGCAATGATGCACTTTTAAGCAAAATAAGATATGTAAAAAATGAAGTGAAAAAGAAAAATTCGGCTGCGACAGACAAAAATATATGTACGGCTGATAATATGGCTGTTAATGAAAGAAATCTTGAAGCTGATATAACAGGCATGATTCATGATATAGGGATTCCTGCACATATAAAAGGGTATCAGTATCTTCGTGATTCAATAATGCTTTCGGTAAAAGACCGTGATGTAATTAACAGTATCACAAAAATATTATATCCGACTATAGCAAAGATGTATCAGACAACATCGAGCCGTGTTGAAAGAGCAATCCGTCATGCAATAGAGGTTGCATGGAACAGGGGAAATACAGAAACACTTAATGATTTGTTCGGATATACAATAAGCAATAGAAAAGGCAAGCCTACAAATTCGGAATTTATTGCTCTTATTGCAGATAAAATCAGGCTTGAGTATAACATTAAATAGTACGTGGGTATCATATTCGACATAAAAATGTTGCGTATAAAGCACAAATATATTATAATAATCTTATATGGATAAAAAATAATATTATAAGTTATAGAGGTTTGTGTTAATGCGTAAAAGAATAATAAGATCGCTTACAGCGACAGTTTTAATTACATCAATCATGGGAATGACAGTTCTTGCGGATGAAGTTACTGATATTAAGAACCAGCAGAACAGTCTTGCACAGGAAAAGCAGAATGTAGAGGATGAACTCGCATTTCTTCTCACTCAGATGGACGAGCTTGAATTATCAATGGCTCAGAAGAATGATGAGATAGAGCAGGCTAACAAAGATCTTGCATCTGCACAGCAGAAGTTTAACTCACAGCAGGATGATATGAAATTGAGAATCAAATACATGTATGAAGACCAGTCAACAAGTCTTTCAGAAGTATTTCTTTCATCAAAGAACATGAGCGAAGTGCTTAATAAGGCTGAATATGTACAGCAGGTATATGATTATGACAGAAGCAAGCTTGATGAGATGTCTAATACTGCAAAGAGTATTTCAAATCTTATGGTAAGTCTTGAGAATGATAAAAAGTCACTTGAAAATATGGCATCAGAACTTACATCAAAGCAGGCTCTTTTGTATACAACTCTTGATGATTTGAATTCAAAAGATGCAGATTTGTCATCAAAACTTAAAGATGCACAGCAAAGAGCAGCTGCGGCAGTTGCTGCGAAGGCTGCACAGGCTGCTACAACGGCAAGTTCAAATGTAACAGCACCAACAACTGCTAATAATGATTCAGCACTTGCATCTAATGTTGTTTCGCTTGCATATTCACTTCTTGGAGTTCCATATGTGTCAGGCGGTTCAAGTCCTTCAGGTTTTGACTGTTCAGGATTTACGTCATATCTTTACAGACAGTATGGTGTATCTTTGTCAAGATCATCATCTGCACAGGCATATGGTGGTGAATCAGTTCCACTTGCAAGTGCACAGCCTGGTGATATTATATGTTATCCAGGACATGTTGCATTATATATTGGTGGTGGACAGATTATTCATGCTCCTTATCCGGGTGAAGTTGTAAAAATTGCATCTGTTAATATTATGAGTATTACTGACGTAAGACGTTATTGGTAATTGCATGTTTTCATGCAGAAGGAGGGCGTAATGAAAAATGTTTTGTTTATTGCATCTGAGGCAGTGCCATTTATAAAGACAGGCGGACTTGCAGATGTTGTTGGTTCACTTCCAAAGTATTTTAACAAGGATGAATTCGATGTTCGTGTCATGATTCCAAAGTATACATGTATACCATGGGAATACCGCAAAGATATGGTTTATAAGACACATTTTTATATTGATCTGGCATGGCGTTCACAGTATGTTGGCGTGTTTGAACTTCAATATAATGGAATTACATTTTATTTTATTGACAATGAGTTCTATTTTTCAGGACCTAAACCATACAGCTGGATTCATGAAGATATAGAAAAGTTTGCATTTTTCAGTAAAGCAGCTCTTTCAGCTATTCCGGTTCTCGGATTTAAGCCGGATATTATTCATTGCCATGACTGGCAGACAGGACTTATTCCTGTATATCTCAAAGAAAGATTTTCACAGGGAGAATTTTATCAGGGAATTAAGTCAATTATAACAATACATAATCTCAAGTTTCAGGGAATATGGGACATTAAAAAAGTTAAAGACATTACAGGACTTCCGGATAGTTATTTTACACCTGATAAGCTTGAAGCGTATAATGATGCCAATTATTTAAAGGGCGGAATTGTATATGCTGACAGAGTTACAACTGTAAGTGCCACATATGCGGAAGAGATAAAGACTCCTTTTTATGGAGAGCATCTTGATGGACTTATGAATGCACGTGCTAATTGCCTTTCGGGTATTGTAAATGGTATCGATTATGATGTATACAATCCTGAGACAGATAAGAGTCTTGTGGCTAATTATAATCAGGTTACATTCCGTAAGGAGAAATGGAAAAACAAGGTTGCACTTCAGAAAGAACTTGGACTTACAGAGGATAAAGGCAAATTCATGATTGGTATTGTATCAAGACTTACAGACCAGAAAGGATTTGACCTTGTGGCATATGTCATGGATCAGATTTGTGCGGAGGATGTACAGCTTGTTGTACTCGGCACAGGTGATGAAAAATATGAAAATATGTTCAGACATTATGAATGGAAATATAATGACAGAGTTTCTGCTAATATATATTATTCAGAAGATATGTCTCACAAAGTATATGCTGCCTGCGATGCTTTTCTTATGCCATCACTTTTTGAGCCTTGCGGACTCAGCCAGCTTATGAGCCTTCGTTATGGAACTGTTCCTATTGTAAGAGAGAAACAGGCGGTCTTAAAGATACAGTTGAGCCATATAATGAATATGAGGAGTACAGGAACAGGATTTTCATTTGCTAATTATAATGCACATGAGATGCTTGGCATTATTAATTATGCCAAGAGTGTATATTATAATCATAAACGTGAATGGAATAAGATTGTCGACCGTGGAATGAAGGCAGATTTTTCATGGAATAATTCGGCACGTAAGTATGAAGAATTATACAGAGAATTATAAAAAAATACTTGCTTTTGCTGCAACAATATGTTAGACTGTTAAAGTCTTGCGGATGTGGCGGAATGGCAGACGCAGCAGACTCAAAATCTGCCGGTGGCAACATCGTGCGGGTTCAAGTCCCGCCATCCGCATTGTATAAACCTGTCAGGGAATTTCTCTGACAGGTTTATTTTTTTGATTAATAATGATATACTATTCTTATTGCAGACCATTGAGGATTGGAGACTGGCTATGATTGATTGTAAGAAGATTCAGAAAATGATTGTGCCTTTTTCAAAAGGCGAGCTGACACTCAAAGCAGAAGAAATGTTTGTTAAACATCTGGAACAATGCCAGGACTGCCGGGAAGAATTTGAAATTTATTATATAGTTGAATATGGACTTAATGAGGCTGCGACCAAAGAACTTAGCGAAAAGTATAAAAAATATCTTCATGATTATGATTTCAGCGGTCTTGTGGAAGAAAAATTAAAAGACAGTGAGAATAAGATTGCGGAAGTTAAAAAATTCAATCATCTTCTGCATATGTGTCTGTTGTTTGTAAATGTGTGTATGATAATGACAGTGCTGATAATAGCTGTAATAATATATTTGTAAGGAGACATGATGAGTAAAAAGTTAATTTTGATTGATGGACATAGTATTTTAAACAGGGCGTTTTTTGGAATACCTGATTTGACTAATTCAGAGTTCATACTAATGCAAATGTATGGTTTCCTTTAATATTATGTTTAAATTTATAGATGAAGAAAAGCCGGATTATATAACTGTTGCTTTTTGGATTTGGAGCGAGCCGACATTCAGACATAAAGCATATGAGGGCGTATAAGGGAACAAGAAAGCCTATGGCACCTGAATTGAAACAGCAGGTACCGCTTATCAAAGAACTTCTCCGCACGATGAATATTACAGTTATAGAAAAAGCCGGATATGAAGCTGATGATATTATTGGAACTATTGCAAAAAGGAGTGCGGCGGCTGGAATTGATGTGTCTGTTATTTCAGGTGACAGGGATTTACTGCAGCTTGCAGAAGAAAAAATACAGATTCGTATACCTAAGACAAAAAAAGGTGTCACAGAAGTAGAAAATTATTATCCTGAGGATGTTGTGGCACTTTATGGTGTTACACCGCTTGAATTTATTGATATGAAAGCACTTATGGGTGATACTTCTGATAATATTCCGGGAGCACCGGGAGTCGGACCAAAGACGGCATCTGCGATTATACAGAAGTATCACTCCGTTGATAATGTTCTGGCACATCTTGATGAATTAAAGCCGCCAAAGGCACAAAAGTCAATTACAGAAAATGCTGAACAGGTCAAAATGAGTAGATTCCTTGCGGAAATTAATATAAATGTTCCGCTGGATTATAACATAGAAAATGCTGGAATAGGAGATTTCTATAATCCGGCCTCATATGAATTGTTTAAAAAATATAATTTTAAAACAATGCTCAAAAGATTTGACAAAGATATGACAGCAGCTCCAAAGGCTGATGTTCTGAAAGATATTGTTGTAATACAGGAATTGGGCGATTCTGAAAATATTATAAAAAAAGCTTGTGAAGTTATAAATAATGGCGGAAATCTTGGATTGTCAATTATTCATGAAGAAAAATGCATATATGGTCTTGGAATCTGTCTTTCGGAAAAAGAGACATATTTTATAATAAAACAGGGATTTATAACAGATGAATATTTAAAAGATGCCGT
>SCPN01000105.1_pt1 | contig 71740 bp, 70 predicted proteins | sample 6106831 | NCBI WGS metagenome assembly SCPN01 (sample SAMN10720447, study PRJNA508395) | human gut metagenome | isolation source: Participant 1, 0 month
ACCGTAATTCTCAAATAGATCATCGGAATCAATATATGTCTGGACTACTTCTGGCATTCCGCCCACATAATAATACTTTTTTAACAAATCCGTATATTTCCCGGCATATGCATTGATCAGTTCATAATCTTGGGACCTCAACGCTTCATGCAACCCCTTTTCACCAACTGCCAAAATGAATTCATTGAAGCTCATAGGGCATAATTTTAAAAAATCAACTTTCCCAACAGGAAAGGATGTTCCCTGATGTAATGCAACACCGAGCAGGGAACCAGCTGCAATGATAGAATACTGCGGTGCATTCTCATAGAAATATTTTAAAGATGCCAGCGCCTTTGGTGCTTCCTGGATCTCATCAAAAATAATCAATGTATTTTCAGCCTGAAAACTCTTTCCGTACTCAATTTTGATTGCAGAAAGGATCCGCTTTAAGTCAAAGTCTAGGTCAAATACATCCTTCATTGCTTTATTATTATCAAAATTGATATAGACTGTATTTTCATAGAACCTGGCTCCAAATTCCTTCATAATCCAGGTTTTTCCGACCTGGCGCGCTCCTTGTATGATCAGCGGCTTTCTGTTCTTTTTATTCATCCATCGTTCCAGTTTCGTAAACAGCTCTCTTTCCATTAAGAAACCTCCTGCGCAACATATACATCCAAAAGCATCTGTATTCTATCTTAACACTTTTCAGGGCATATTTCCATTGCTAAACAGCATTTTTGCGGACATTATTTTATTATAAATCACATTTTTTCGGTTAATATTATTATAATTCCAACATTTTTTCGGACATATTCATTCTTCCAGAATCGCCCATTTGACGGCCTCCAGATAGACCGAAAGCGTTTCTTCTTTTTCGTGTTCCAGAAAATGGGGGAAGGTTCCGCTTGGAATACAGTTGATTTTTATAGCCATATGTAAAGTCTTTTTGTATTGCAAAAAGCTATATCATAGATATAAGGATTCCAATCAGTAATGCTTCCCGTACCGTCCAAAAACATCAAAAATGAGGTGTCCTATACAGCCTGATTGGGTAAAAAAATACCCCGTTGGCTTCCCAACGAGGCATCGAAGATTATAATGTTTTAATTTGATTTCTGATTTCAGAATGTAGATGCATTCTTGGATTTTTATTCACTTTACAGTCCAATCATATAAAATTATCCCTGGTATCACTCCAGGAATCACTGAATCAGAAACAGGCAGAATACACAGAAGATGAATTATTCTTCCATACCGAAAATAAAAACGGACGTATTTTTCTCGAGACGACACCGGAAGAATATCTGATTCTCAGCGATCCGATTCATACAGATGACCATCAGAAAATCATCCAGGCTCTTTGCCGCCACATCGGTTACTGCAATGCCCACGCTCTAAATGCCGGTCATCCTTATGGTGCCATGCTGGATGTGGCAGATTTACGAAAAAATCATCTGGATACCTATGCTTATTTTTTCACAAAGTTATAACAAAACCGAAAAATCACCCCTATCACTTAAAACCGGCAAATACTTTATAAAGAGGCTGTGATCGACGAATTGGCCAGCCTCCCAGTGAATATCTGACGAAAATATCGATACAGGTGTTTTAACCCTGCTGCTTCATCGCGTTTTCTCCGCACTGCCTTTACATTTCTCATAAGCAAATAGCGCCGCTCCCAGCGCACCGCAGAGCTGCGCCTCATCACAGATATAAAGTTTAGCACCAAGCTTCTCTTCCAATGCCTGGATGATACCCCGGTTCTTCGCCACACCGCCGGTCATCATATATTCGCCTGGATGATCCTTTCCAAGGCGGGCTGCCAACGCGCCGACTTTTGAGGCAACTGACACATTTAAACCGTGGATAATATCTGCCACATCCTTATTCTGTGCCACCAGCGACACGACCTCCGACTCTGCAAACACCGTACACATGCTGGAAATCACGATATTATGCTTCCATTCCAGCCCTTTCACACTCATTTCCTCCAGGGAAAGTCCCAGCGTTTTCGCCATCATTTCCAGAAAACGTCCCGTTCCGGCGGCACATTTGTCATTCATCAGGAAATTTTTCACGGCTCCCTGCCCGTCGATGCTGATCGCCTTGATATCCTGTCCGCCAATGTCGATGATAGTGCGGACATTCGGATTCAGATAATTTGCGCCCTTGGCATGGCAGGTAATCTCCGTGATGCTGTCATCCCCGCTGTCAATGTAGGATCGTCCATATCCGGTTGTATCGATCCGCACGATCTCCTCTTTCTTAATTCCCGCTTTCTCAATCGCCAGATCCAGACTCTTCTCGGCGCTCATCATCGCACCGCCGCCGGTCGGAATAATCATCGTCGATTTAATTTTTCCATCCTGATCCAGTATGACCACATCAGTACTTGTCGAACCGCTGTCGATTCCCGCTACATAAAAATGCCCGACTCATCTTCTTTCTTGCCTCCTCACTGATACCTTTTCCCGGATCCATATCCTCTGATCCCTCGATCGTCTCCTCAAATGCCTGAATGCGCGTAAAAGCTGCCCTGCGCTCTGGCTCGTAAAATCAGTCTCAATCTTAAGGAGCGGAACCTTGATATCCCGCTTGATACTCGCATACTCAAATCCATAATAATCACAGAACTTGATCGTGTGATAAATAATCCCCTTTAAATTCAGATCCAGATACAGACGGTTTCTGCGGATCGAACGGTTCATGCGGAAACACGGCATCTGTCCCAGCAGGACGTCCGCGTAAGAAAGAAACAGCTCCTCTTCCTCCATATTCCACATTTCATCCTGTACGACCGACAGTTTCCGACCACCCGTACAGGTCAGATTTTCCACATCCATCTGGATATTGTCCCGGATCATATCCTCCAGAATGCCGCTGACCCGCACGCCCAGCACACCAATGTACGGCTCCGTGTTCATTTCCGGCGTAATAAAGGACTTGATAAAAGCGCGTTTATCAAACACTTTCCCGGAATATGCCTCATATGCCTTTTTAAGCCTCCGGATCGTGCCCGCAAATTTCACTTTTTCACATTCATTATCATCATGCGGCAGATCCAGCATATATAAAAACTTACATTTTCCCGTGCTCTCCACGATATCGTAAACGCGCCGCATCGAATCGCAGCAGTTTACCAGCACCAGCTGTTCAACCTTTCCTTCCAGCACTGCCTGAATGACCGATTTTCCAAAGCCGCACAGATTTGCATGTGCAATTTGATCCGACTGTTCGAAATTTTCCGGCATTTCCTCCAAAACAGAACATTCTTCTCCAAACCCCCGGAACAGCTCGATCGGGGTGTACTTACAGACGTAATAAATCATGCGTGTTTCTCCTCCTTGCCCTTTTCCAGCATTTCCACAAACGCCTGAAGCCGCGTCGATACCTGACCGTCGCTGGTATTGGCGGGGTTGCAGCCGTCACCGTCGAGAATCATCGTCGGAAGTCCTGTCTTTTCTAAGGACTGCTTAATCAGGCTGGATGCACCGATCGTTCCCTTACAGCCCCAGTGGGCAAATAAAACAGCACCATCCGATTCCGTGATTCTGGCAAGCCGTTCCGCTTCCTCAATTCTCTGTTTCACACTGCCATTGTAAATGCAGTAGACCATTTTCTCTGCCATCGCCTCATACGGGTCTTCCGCATGCATCTCCTGAAAACCATCTGCGATGAAATCACAAGCGCGGATGTGCATTTTCTTACTATAATTAAAAATATCCTTAACCGGCTCCTGTAAAAATGGCATGATGTGCATCCAGATTACCGAAAGACCATCTCCCCTCGGTGACATCCGCACATCGCGCAGAAGTTTTTCCGTATAGGTAACCGCCGTCTCTGAGCCAGCCATCAGATGGCACATAAAAAGCGCATACAATTCATTCGTCAGAGAGGTCACCGGGTCATGCGCACACCGCAGGGCAAGCTGTTTTTTATAATTCGCTGCCGCTTTCCGGCTGTTATCTACCGCACTCCGCACTGTTTCCTCCGAAATCCGTCTGTCCGTCGTCTCCTCCAGAAACCGTTTCAATTTCCGCAGCTGATCCGCCACATACAGAACCGATTCCCGGTTTTTCTCATACGGAACATCAATATAAAAGCCTGGACATTCAAATTTATCCTTTAAATACGGAAACGTCATCATATTTCCATCACACGCAAGGTTCGTATAAATCATGCAGTTCGGTTTTGGCAGAATCCCCGTCAGCGCCGCCCCCAGAAACACCCTGTGGTACGAACACATCGTCTCCGGAAATCCTTCTTCCTCCGTTTTCCGAAGAAACGTCTGCTCACACTTCGTTCCCGCCATAAAACAGGACATCGCCTCCACTGAGTACGGCGTCAGCCCTGCCGCCATCACCAGCTCTCCCGGCACAAATATGCTGACCATCGCCGCATTCTCCGGTTCCGACAGCGACTGAATGATATTTTTCATAACCACCCGCGCCACATACTGTCCCGACGACGGCAGCTCCCGATCCGGCAAAAACTGAAGCTTCTTTTCCTGCAGGCGGTATCCCGCAAGAAGCAGCCGACGCGCTTTTTCCGGATCCTTAAGCGCCTGGCTGCTCACCCTATTTCCAAATTTTTCAATTACATCCATTGTTCTTTCTTCCATTCTTTTAAGTTCATTTTTCTGTCATATCGCCCTGATGCAGATGGATATGGTTCCGCGCCTTTGCAGACAAACGGGCATTCTTTATTATAGTCAGTGGGATGGGAATTGTAAATATATCGGATATGAAATGCGAAACAGCGGGGGAGAAGAACTTTACGCCTGTGACAAAATCATCTATATTCCAAAAAACTGAGCAAACAACCACCTATCATTTCCCACAAATTCTGGTGACCTTCAAGATGCGGCAGTGAAGTTTTCTATACGAAAAAAACAACCTTATGGCTTCATATGTTGAAATCATAAGGTTGTTCTTATCTTCCCAAACTTTAGATTTTAGGAAAAACACCCCGCTTACGCGGGGAATACATCTGATCCATCGTCAACCATTCCGGTTTTTCGATCGCCCCCGCGCAGGATCACCGCTTGCGCGGGAATACTGGACGTCCGGACTGCCGTATACGACCGTGGATCACCGCTTGCGCGGGGAATACCTATCAGGTATATGAAAGCTTCGATGGCCAAGGATCACCCCGCTTGCGCGGGAATACGTATCCGCATTGTAATTCTGAATGACACGCCTGGGATCACCCGCTTGCGCGGGAATACCTAATTCTCAAAACAAATACGAAGGTAAGACAGGATCACCCCGCTTGCGCGGGGAATACACAGGACTGCTGCCACTACGGAGCTTTCTGTCGGATCACCCCGCTTGCGCGGGGAATACACTAAAAAAATCCCTTATTTACAACCTTTTCCCGATCTCCATCTCTAAATTTCATTTAGTTTCTCAAACACCTGAAATGTTGTGATGCAATCACTTAATGCCCTATGTTCCTCCTCAACTTTTATCTGGAAATAGTCTGCTAGTGCATGCAGCTTATAATCATCAATATCATCGATTCGTCTTCTCGCAAGATCTAATGTATCATTTGCCGGATTTTTTAGATTCATACGATTGGTCTTTCGACAAGCTTCCTTTAAAAAGCTGCGATCAAATGCGATGTTATGACCCACTATTGTACTTTGTCCAATAAATTCACAAAACTTCTCTATCGCTGAAGAAAGAACCATCCCCTTTTCCTCAAGAATCTCCTCTGTAATCCCCGTAAGTTCAGTAATTACTTTTGGAACACCTTTTTCTGCTTTCACTAGAATCTCCAATTGGTCTGCAATTTTGTGGTTAATGATTCTAATCGCCGCCAACTCAATAATCTCATCTGATGAACTATTTAATCCTGTTGTCTCTAAATCAATTACCACATAACCTTCATGTCGTTCTTTATATGTTTGAGATTGCTTTTTCTTAAGCAACATCTGTTGTACTTCTGCCCGACTTGAACGCGCTTTTGTTTCACATCGTCCCTGCTCTGGCCGCATAACCAATTGTATTCCATCAAAATCCACAGGTTTCCAGGATGAGTTGTGCACACAGAATTCCATTCCCTGTTCATTATTAGTACTATATACCATTGTTGCCCGTCCCTGCGACAGATTCTCACAGATTCGCGTCCAAAGCATTTCTCGAATTCTTGCGCTCACCTTTCCAACATATACTCCTGTATTGATCTCCATAAGCCACTTCGTAAGATCTCCGCGCAATTTAGGTGGGCAATCAGTCAGCGTTACAACTACCATTATTCACCTTCTTCAAGATCGTCTCCATACGAATGCCCATTCTCAACTTCCCCGACTTTGTTATCCCACAAATATACTGCATCTGAATCCTCTGCTTCTCCTTCTTTGGCAAACAAAGATTTGATATCATGCACCATTTGTTTCAGAATATTCATTTTTACCATTTTATCTCTGGTTTTTCTCCGCATTACAGACGGAATTTCTTCCTTGGAAATCGTTGCAGCCACCTCAAACGCTAACGGAATCGTGATATCTGCCTTATATAAATCTGCAATATCATATACAAATGAGTTTTCATGTCCAACATGTACAAATCCCAATCCCGGAGAGCACCCTAACGCAGCAATTACCGCATGTGCCAAGCCATAAAGACATGCATGGCCGGCAGATAATGCCTGGTTAACAGAATCTCCACTTGTAAAATCATCTGGATCGTATTCACGCCCATTCTAAGGCACATTCCACTCTTTTGATGCTTTTTTATATACGGCGCGAATTCGCGCTCCCTCCCGTCCTCTTAACTGCTGAAGTGTAAGGCGGGAAACATCTTCTTTGGGAAATCGCATGGAATACATCTGCCTCACAATATTTAAATGCATTCTTGTATTACCGACTAATTCTGCCTGTCTCTGCAATAAAGCTGCACGGTGGGTAAGTGGGCGGCCCGATGCGTAATAACGCACCCCATGTTCTCCCACCCATATCACTGTGACCCCAGCGTCTCCGATTAACTCCATTGCCCGATGAGTAATCTTTGTTCCAGGTCCCAGCATAATCACACTGATTGCTGCTGCCGGTACAAAAACGGTTCCTCTATCATCTGCGACTGTAATTGCACTATCCTGTCGATTTAGGACACATCTTTCCAGATAAAGGAACGTCAGACGATCTGCAACCTGCGGCAGCATCTGGATTTCCGGCCGTATCATTCCAGGAATATTTGTCATACTGTTCCCTTCTCCATATGTACCAATGTCATAAGACCTACTCCATATGCCTTTTCACGTCCAATACCGTCTATCAGCATTTTTCGTACTTTCTCTTCATCCACTATTTTTAAAATACCTTCATATGTTACAGACAGCATACTAACCTGATTCTTTCCAGAAGCCTTATTAAAATGGTACCATTTAGATTCCCTAATCTCAAAAGAATCTTCACTCACTGCAAAACCATGCAGTTTACCCTGTTTTATAAGCCATTTTCGCTGATTATCTGCTGTAGTATGTGCACAAATTCTACCTCTTTGATCCTTTCCCACAGCTTTCTGGTATGTTGGATTTGCCGTCAAACGAAAATGCCACCATGTATCAGCTTTGATTTTTTCCAGAAAAGGATCATACTCTTTTGTCACACATTCTTCACCTTCTGGTGCAAATTGACTTACTGCTTCGGAGAGATCCGGTTTTTCCCGGCTTAGAATAAGCAAATAATACTTACTATTAAGCCGATCGATTCTCCATAGCTTTCTATGACGAACTGCTTCTGTCATATCAAACGAAGCCTCAACGGCTCCATGAAACAGGTTTGGCGAGCTCAATGCCCGCAATGTTTTCCTTTTAGTCACATCCAATGTCATTCTGCTTAAATACAAACCAATCACCCCAATTCTGCCATTGGATCATGGCATTGAAGCGGTTCTCGCACCGCCCGATATTTCTCCGTCACTTTTCGAAACGTATATTTTCTGTGCTCTGGATTGTAGGATATCGGAAGATCCTTAACAATATTTCCGTCTTCTCCTTCTTTTGCATCCATTACTATGCGTACTGTTTCAGGCACATATTCATTCCGAAATGCTTCTTCAAGCAAAGCTTCTTCCAATTCCAATTTTCTGATACCAAGGCATAATCTTCCGGTCGGCGGACACGATCTTCGTCCCAGATATAACGGAAACACTGGATTCAATAATGCATATTCGATCTTTTTCAAAAGTTCTTCATCCACACTTTCAAAACCTACCAGAAATTCTGCATCCGCAAGATAATAGCGATTTGTGACATATGGTTCTCCCTTTTTTGGTCGTACCATGTGAAAATCACGCACAAAATGCCCCTCTTTATCCACACGCACACCAAATCGCAGTGTTGCTAACTGGCTCACCATATCATCATCATCTCTCTTAATTCCAAGTGCTGCACAGATAAGTCCGATCACCCCGCTTTTACTGGGTTCCCGCCCTGTCCGACGAATATCAAACTTTGAATCAATTCCCCATGATTGAAGTGGTGCTGCCAACCGAAGCAGCAATGTACTCATTATTTCGTCACCTCTTCCAGAGCATTCAAAACCTGTTTTTCTAGTTCATCTAATAATTTTGTCAGATTCATTGTTGTCGCAAGCGACTCCAACTCTCTTCCCACTGCAAATGCCATTTCCGGCTCATTTACATAATCTTCATAAGATTCTTTTGCATAATCAACCAATGCCTTTATTGACTGCTCCACATATCCACCCTTTGTGGTAACTGGTTTTTCAAAAGCGCCTGCCATATTAACCGGCTGATCTCTGCGAACCGTCACATAAACAGCATCCGGACGTGTTCTGTTTGCAAATGTATTTTGTTTTCCTGTCGGCATACTGGTGATAAATGCCTCTGCAAAATTTTTAACCGCTTTCGGAGTATCTCCTCCCAAATAGTTTGCAAGTTCTGCCGCATTCACAGTCGCATAACGATATAAGGTAGATGAATTATACTCTACTGTACCAAGATGTCCTGCCCCGGAATTATCTTCCGATGTACAATCATCAACAGCTGTAAAGTAATCATACTCATTATGTACAGCATGTGTTGATATGGCATGGGCCACTTGTGCCGTTGCGTCGTAATTCAAGGATGGTTCATCTGCCACCATGCGGCCAAACAAAGCAAGATCAACTGACGGGTAGTTTTTTAATGCCTCCTGCAATTCCTTTTTATCCTCTTTTTCAAATTTTCCATCCGGATGAGCAATTGCCAGTTCTGCCAATTTTTCAATTTGTTTTGCACTAATAAAAAACAGAGCTCCTGTTTCTGCTTTTCCATTTTTTTCTGTTAATCGACCCGTTTTCAAGTCCTAATACCTTTTGTTACACCTTTTTCAGCACTCTGAATTTCCGAATCCAACTCAGATATTTTCTTTGCAAGCAGATCTACAATTTTCTTTGTTCGAATTCCCTTTTCTTCTTCTGTATACATATCAGCAAACATAAGGCGCATTGCACGTTTCCAAGATTGACTTGAAACTCTTGCTCTGGTTACACCACCATAAATCGCTGTCTTGGGGCTGCCTGTATCATCACGATTTACGCAGCTCGGCGGAAGTGTTTGAATTACATGAAGATCAATATACAAATTTTTACTCATTTTCTTTTTCCTCCTCTTCCTGTTTTACTACTCGATAAAAATCCTGTCCCCAGCGAAGCTTAACCTTCTGGGCACCATTCTCCGTTTGAAATTGATATAGGTCATATGCTAGCTGAATATAATCCATCGGCACTCCCTTTGCCCGCAGAAGCTGCACTAATCCTCGAAGATAATACGCACATTCTTCAATATCCGCCGATGTTGCAAAAACGGTAAATCGTTTTCGAATTCGTGTCAGTTCTGATTCATCCTGCAAAGCCGCCAATTTTCTAACTGCCTTTCCTAATGGTTGCTGTTCGCTATGCATGTTTTTTTGGTGAATATCACTTCCCTGCTGATGCAGAGCATACATACATAACGAAAGAGATACCGCCCACTCAGCCCAACTAGGCTCTCCATTTCTGCTCATCAATTCTTCCGGAAATCTGTTAAATAAAAGTTCCCACATTTCTGGAACCTCTCCGGACTTTTTCCCGATTCCATGACGAAGCTGTGCCAATTCTCCTTTGACGCGTGCATCATTTGGCTCATTCTCCCATTGTTTCAGGCGCATGGCCATATACTTTCTGACCATCTGTCCCTGGTTTCCCATATAATCCCTCCTTGCTACTGCTCAAAGCATTTTTTCAATGACACCTTAAATATATTAAAAGCGCTTGAAGATGAATAATAAACTTTTCTTTCAACTCCATCCTTTTTTTCTTGTATTTCCCGCCCAACAAAAGCCTTATCTCCTGCTTGTTCAACATAGTTCATCCCAAGCTTTTCCGCTATCCGATATGCCTGAACTCTCCAGTCGTTTCGAATGTTCTCATAATATTCAGAATCACTCTCACCTATCGGATCCAATTCCTTTAACCATCTGCGGAATGGTATATCTATCTGGTAAAAGTACTCTTCTTTTCCATATTGAGTTTTTTCACCTGAACAATCTCCTGCAGCCTTCTTTAAGTCTTCTGTTAAATGATTAACTATATTTGCTGCTTTTTCACATTTTTCAATCTCTTCTCGTATGATTCTTACCAATATTTTTCCATTTGCAGTTAATAATTCTGTATGAAATTCCAGGTAATCGCCAAGAACATCTTTTACAAAAAAGTCTTTGTCCCCATATTGTACCGAGGCTGTCTTAAAGCAAATGATATTCTTTTTATCAATCATTTTCTTATCTTTCAGCCAAGCGACCCACCTAAGCACACCCGGTGTTCTGTTTTCCTGATCTGACATAACAAGGTTTGAAAAGTCGCGCCACATCTGTTTTTCTGGCAAATGCCTTCTTGGCTGATAATACGGAACGGCATTTCCTTTCGGTTCATATTTTTTCCATACAGTCATTTGTTCCATATATGCTGCTTCTTTTGGAAAAAAATCACCTCCCAACACATAATAACCACTGACCCCTTGCACCTCTTTTTTTAGAAGAATTCTTCTGGATTGTACTGTCAGTAGCTCTGCCTGATTTGATGGGACCACAATTTCGGTTCTCTCCGCACTCTTAACTGTTTCTGCTTCCCACACAGGTTTTGGACTGTCCCAACATTCTTTATCTGAAATATTGACCACTACAAGGTTCAACATCAAGGTTTCAAATAAATTGCTTCCATCTGCATAAATTAATCCCAGTTTTCCAAGCCATCCGGTTCCGGGTGATGGAAGCCCCTTTTGCTTTGGCTTTGCAGATGTATCATCATATCCATTCAGATACAACAGCCATTCAGTCGTTTCTGAACTTTAAAAAATTTCTTTCTTTTCTGCACGATTTGAAAATGCTTGCAGCCTTATTACTGCTCTCTGAGATTTCACCATTTAGCTTTGCTGCTTTACATTCTGTTCCAATAGCAGCCTTCGGTACCTGATAAAAGGGTCTGTTACTATCGTATAGATAAAAGCGTTCCTTCCACTTTGCTAAATATTCCCGAATCGGTTTCTCCGGAAGTTTTCCTTCATTCCAAATTTCTTCCCACCGTTCATATGCATCCTCTGTTTCTACAAGTTCGTCTTCATTTCCATCTGCATCATATCGATAAACAACTGTTTGCAATACTGCCAGAAGTAATCTTAATACTGCAACATCCTGCGTTGGCAACTCTCCAGATAATCTTCGATACTGGTGTGCATGGATCAGTGCATCTATCAATGATAGTTCCTTTACTTCTCCATTTTCCTGCATAACACAAACCCATGGTTCTTCTAAAAGATTGAATTTTTTATCATCCACGTTTCTCAACCTCCCATTCTAGACCCTTCTTTTCATCGTAAAACAGCTGGATTTCATCTAAACTCACGTGATTTGTCGTATCTAAAAATAATATTAACTCACCTTCCAGCATGGGACTGTTTTTCCACTCTTCTGTATGCCGTTCCATATCTATCCGTAATTGTTCTATCACACGTCCCACGCACCATGATTGCGCAAATCTTTGAGGAAGGCAGGAGTTGCTCTTGATTTCTCTTGGCTTCCTCTATCGATAAAGTTTCCTTGAGATTGTATTTTTTCCCCTTTGATTTCCCAGCAATTATAGATGCAAAACCAGATTCTGCTTCTTTTACAACTATCACTTCTATTGATGGATTTCCATCCCTCACTGCTGCCTGTGCTTTTATATCGTCTAAGCCAACCGACTTATCCAGAAGCCCTACTAAAGTCCCTCCACATTTTCCTATCTCTGGTTTCTCCAGACAATATGGTTTCGCATTCTGTTTCCTAAGCATGCACTTCTTCTTATAATCTTCATATGCATTCTGAAAGCGTTGATTATCATCTGTTTCGCAATAAGTCTTCTGTACCAATGAGCAGATATCCGATGGAATCATAATCTTTTCCGGAAGAAGTGCTGATGTCTGCAGCAGCAGATATTCTCCATAAACCTCTGTCGCCCCTTTTCCAGATTGTCTAACTCTGAATTCAATACTATGCATCTGGCACTTTCTTAAACATTTCTGGTCTTTTCCTATCATGACGATGAAGACGACCAATTCTTTGCAATAAAAGATCCATTGGGCATAAATCTGTTATCAGTACATCAAAATCAAGATCCAATGATTGCTCCAACACCTGACTTCCAACTACAATCACCTCTCTTCTCTGCTCATTCGCCGAATGTTTTCCAACACAGTTCAAAATTTCTTTCTCATGTTCAAGTCGATCCGGAAGTATAAACTGCGAATGATCAATCAATACTTTTGCTTCCGGAAATTTATCCTGTATGAATTTTGCAATTTTCTGCACTCTTGAAACAGTATTTAATATAATTCCCATACACCCGCCATGTTTCAATACATTGCGGACTTCTTCTTCCAGTTGTTCTTCATTCTCTCTAACAATCTGAACAACCCTGTCTTTTTTATCATAAGGAATTGGTATTAATTGTACTCGTTCGTGATCTGACCATGAAATCAACGGGTATGAAGTTGTTTCCTTAATCAAGACATTTTTACATTTTTTCTTTCCGGCATATGCCTGCATCAAAGCCAATCGTTTATCCCCAGGGAGCGTAGCTGACAAAAGAATTACCGGAATATGATAAATCCCCAGCCACTGCAAAATACGTTCCAAATATGTATTCATATAAGGATCAAATGAATGGCACTCATCAATCACTGCAACTTTTCCTGCAAGCCCCAGATGACGAAGCATCACATGTTTCTGCATCAATGCTGCCATCAGAAGCTGATCGATTGTGCCAACCACAATATCGGATAACATTCTTGTTTTCTTTCCTCTAAAAAAGCTATGAACTATCAAAGCATCCTGATCATCGTCTTCTATGCAGACATCCCCATATTCCAGTTTTCTAAAATCTTCATTTAATTCCGCATTGGAATGATAAAGCTGGATCGAAACCTGATTAACATCTGACTGACCTGTTAGCCAGGAACTGATTCTTGTAAACATGGCATTTGTTGTTGCCTGTGATGGGAGAAAAAAGGCAATTCCTTTTAAATCGAAACGATTCATAAGAATCTCAGCTGCTGCCAGAGCCGCCTCCGTTTTTCCTTCTCCCATTGGTGCCTCCAGAATGATCAATCCTGGTTTTTCCATTCTGGCTGCAACACCATACATTTCCTTCTGTACTCGATTTGCAGTAAAATGGAACCTCTCTTCAAAAAAATCCTCCTGTTTCCACGCAGAACCCATCAAACATCCATCCGATAGGTTAAGATGTCTCATTGCATTCCTTGACCGATTATTATCATATGGTTCTGGATCATCTGTTACAGATAACAACGGAAAATAATAGCTGTTGCTTGCAATCCAGTCTGCCATAATCAAAAGTCCACAAAAAAGCATCTGAGCTGCTTCCGAAATACCTGAAATTTCTTCCTTTTCCGAATATCCCGCCTCTTCTAATGCCCATTTCAAGAGTTCCTCTTGCATTTTCCGCCATATAGATTTTTTATCTCCGTATTTTTTTCGCTCTAATGTTAATTCATCGATTGCGTCATCATCCATATTATTGGGTTCGGGAGATCCATGGTGTGCACCTACAATTGCTGCCACTGATTCCGGATATCCCATTGCTCGAAGAAGGACAGCCCCTGCATGTGCATGTTTAATATCCATCTGTGTTTTATTCAAGTTTGTTTCAATTCCGGCCGATTCTTGAAAACACCTGATGTCTGGAAGCTGTTCCAATATTCTTGTCTGGAATGCCGGAATACCTTTCCCTATATCATGCAGCAATGCGAGCAGTTTTGCTAATCGTATTCCCTCTTTTCTCGAGATCTCCATCTCATCATACACAGACCCCGGCAGCCATCTGCTCGCCAGGTATTCTATAACTCCAGCTGTGTCTTTTAAGTGGTCTAACAGCGGAAGCCACAAATTATCATTCTCTTTGCTGGCTTTTGCTGCAAGCAAGCGAATTTCAGGAATCATATATTCCCTCCTCACCAACATACATTTTTAAATTAACCATTCTTATTATATATTAGCACTCTGACCATCATTTATAAATCATTATTTATATTTTGCAAACTACTATTTGTTTTTCCTTTTTGCATAAATATGCTCACTTCTCTGTTCTTCACGTTCCTATCCGTTTTGCCATCTACAGATTATCAATCTTCACAGTGAGATAGTTTTTTGCAAAATCATCTGAACTTCCATAAATCAATCATATCATACTTTCCCATATATAGTAACCGCCAATCCGACAGATGTCGTATATATAGCCCACATAAAATCATCCATACAGTGATACTCTTTTCCAAAAAAGAAAAGCGGCTGCCCCCCGCTCAACCGCTTTAAATAATTCTTTTACCTATTATCTTCCTGCTTCTTCATCCCAGCTGCCGTTGACTTTTTCCATCTTTCTTCTGCATAGTAATTTTTTACAATACCAATTTTGCTATCAGCCAAACTCCGGCAATTCCCAAAAGCACCACCGAAAATGCCGCCGACAGTCCAAACACCAGTGTTCCAACTGCCAGTGAAATGATAAATCCAGCCAGGCTCAGAACAGCTCCAAGGAGTCTTCCGCAGACACTTAAAAGCAGACCGACCACCTTAAAAACGACTACTAAAAATATAATTGCAAACAAAATCGGCGTACAACCGCCTCCTACCTATTTTCTTTTTCACCTTACGTTATGCTTCACGATAAACATATGCCAGAGTGCATCTCTGACTGACGATAGTATAGCTATTTTTCTGCCATTTGTAAATCTTATTATTCTCCCGTTTTCCGAATTTTTCTCTACGACTCCCGCCCCAGATACTCCCACACAAACCGCGATACTTCCGCCTTTTTATGGTACCTCTCCCGCACCGCATATACATGCAGCCGGGTCTTTGCACGCGTCATTGCCACATAGAACAGACGTCGTTCTTCCTCCATATCCTCGTCCAGCATCGCGCGGCTGTGCGGCGTGATGCCTTCATTGGCATCGAGAATATAGACAATGGGAAATTCCAGCCCCTTGGCACTGTGCATCGTCGCGAGCGTGATCGCGTCCGTCTCCGTCCGCCGCTGCGCCGCCTGCCGGAGCAGTTCCTCCTTGTACGCCTCGATGTGTGCAAACCACTCGTCAAAGGTCTTGAAACCCGCCGCACTTTCTTTTAATTCATCGGCAGTCTCTAAAAGTTCCTCCGGCCGCATCCGCCGGAATGCCGCATACTCGATCAGATATTCGTCGTATCCCATGCCCTGGCGGATATAATTGACGGCTGCCAGAGGTGACATCCGGGCGATGGCCCGCAGATCGCCTTCCAGACTCTCGATCCGCTCGGCAATCCAGTCTTTCTCCGCATAGAATGCCTTCATCTTCTCGAACGAAACCGTCTCATCCGGCATCGCATCCCGGCTGATATACCGCTTCGGACGGTTGATGACCTGCAAAATATCTTCCCGCGCCCGGCTTCCCATGGCGATCCGGATATAGGTCAGGATATTTCGCGAAATCCAGTGTTCATAGAGGTTCGGCACCGTATCCCTTGTCCGGAAGGGAAGGTTGTATTCCATCAGCTTTTCCATCAGAAAACGAGGACCAGCATTGGTCCGGTATAAAACTGCGATATCCCCCGGCCGCACTCCCGACTGCAGATACAGCTGTATCTCCCTGGCAATGGCCAGATTTTCTTCCCCCGGATCCTGCCAGAGCTTCGTGATCACGTTCTTCCCATGACGTCCCGTTGTATGGATGGCCTTTGAAAAACGTTTCTGGTTTTCCCCGATCAAGCGCAGAGCCGGTGCCACGATCTCCTCGGTACTGCGGTAATTCACATCCAGAAGAATCCGTCCGGCACCCGGATAATCCCGCTCAAACCCCAGCATAATCTCCGGTTTGGCCCCACGAAACCGGTAAATCGACTGATCATCATCGCCCACGATAAAAAGATTATCTTCCGGCTTGGCTAACATCCGCACGATCTCATATTGAAGCCGGTTGATGTCCTGAAACTCATCAATCAGGATGTACCGATACCTCCTCTGCCAGGCAGACAGGATATCTTTTCTTTCCGTAAAAAGTTCCAGACACAGCACCATCATGTCATCGAAATCGATGAGTCCGGCCCGGCGCATTTTCTCTTCATAGCCTGCATAGAGCTGACGGAAAACTGCATCCGGACAGTTTTTGGAATAGTAATGTTCCAGTGCAATCCTCTCTCCCTTGACAGAGCTTATCTCACTTAAAATGGAGGCTGCAAACTCATTTTCATCCTCCGGCTCCAGACCTCCGGCCTGAGCCAGCTCCCGGACAAACTGCATCTGCTGCTCTTCCCGGACAATATTGTCAGCGGTATATCGGTATGCCAGCTTTAAGATCCTAAAAAAGATCGAATGAAAAGTACCGAAGGTGACTCTGGATCCGCCGCCGGTCAATGATTCATACCGCTCCAGCATCTCCTCGGCTGCTGCCCGGGTAAAGGTAATCACAAGAATATCCCCCGGATCGATTCCGTACTCCTTCGTCAGATACTGGACCCGATGGGTGATCACCGTTGTTTTCCCTGATCCCGGTCCCGCCAGAACCATCATGGGACCATCTTTATGCATGATTGCCTGTGTCTGTGCTTTACTGAATGCCATTTCCTGTTTCCTTACTCCACAATTCAAGAATATCTCGGCATATTTGCTTCGAAATTCGCATTTTGACGTGCAAGACATACTGCGCCGCCAGCTAAATCTGTCAGTAATAAATAAGAAAAGTGCGCCTTGGAATGTATTTCTCACAAAGCGCACCTTTTCACTGCTTTTCATGCATCTACGATACATGAAAAAGCAGTTGTTTATTTACTACCTACTGATTTAATCTGAGATTCAAGTCGAACGTCCGTGAGACTTGGCGCGTGATTCTGGTCAGCAAAGCTGACATATTCCTATCAGAATCACTGCGCATCCTCGCGGAGCATTTATCTCAGTCGGAGAATGGACTCCCACTGAGACAAATTTGCTATTACTCACCACCTGAAGATGTGGGAGTCTTCTCGACTGAGATAAAAACTTGCTTCAAGTCGAACATCGACGGTTACGACAGCCTACTGCTGTGCCTCCAGAAGTTCAATCCCCTTCTTGATACGGCGGATCGACTCTTCCTTGCCCAGCACTTCCATGATCTCGGTTGCGCCTGCCGGAGTCATCTGCTTGCCGGATACCGCGGTACGGATCGGCCACATTACAAAGCCGGTCTTAACGCCCTCTTTGGATACATACTCGGACAGCGCCGCGTACAGGGCGTCGTTGGAGTAATCTTCCTGTGCTTCCAGAATCGGCAGAACATCTTTTAATACCTTTAAGGATGTCTCCAGATTGGTCTTCATCTTCTTGTGAACATACATCTGCGGATCATACTCCGGCAGTGTCTCAAAGAAATCGATGTGTCCCTCGATATCCGGGAAAATCTCGATTCTCGTCTTCACCATCGCCGCGATCTTCTTCAGATCCAGATCCTTGGTGATTACTTTCTTGATGTACGGCTCTGCCATCTCATAGAACTTATCAAAATCCATCGCCTTGATGTACTCGCCGTTCATCCATTTCAGTTTTACCATATCGAAAACAGCCGGAGATTTGCTGATATTCTTGTAGTTGAACTCTTTTACCAGCTCGTCTAAGGAGAAAATCTCCTGATTATTTTCCGGTGACCAGCCAAGCAGGGCAACGAAGTTGACAACTGCCTCGGAAATGAAGCCCTGATCGATCAGATCCTGATAGGAAGAATGACCGCTTCGCTTGCTCAGCTTCTTGTGCTCCTCGTTCGTGATGGTCGGGCAGTGCACATAAACCGGAACCTCCCAGCCAAAGGCGTCGTACAGACGGTTGTACTTCGGTGAGGAAGACAGGTACTCGTTGCCGCGGACTACATGGGTGATCTGCTGTAAATGATCGTCCACCACATTTGCGAAGTTGTAGGTCGGGAATCCATCCGATTTGATTAAAACCATATCGTCCAGCTCGGAGTTATCTACGGAAATATCCCCATAAATCTCATCGTGGAAGGTAGTCTTTCCCTCGGTCGGGTTGTTCTGACGGATGACAAACGGCTTTCCTGCCTTTAAGTTTGCCTCTACCTCTTCCTTGGAAAGGTGCAGGCAGTGCTTATCATAGGTCATGATCTCTTCGCCGTTTACTTCTCTCTTTAAGCTGTTTAAGCGTTCCTGATCGCAGAAACAGTAATAAGCTTCGCCTTTATCGATCAGCTTCTTCGCATATTCCATGTAGATGCCCTGTTTCTGACGGTCGCTCTGTACATACGGGCCAACCGGACCGCCGATGTCCGGACCTTCGTCATGTTTCAGTCCGGTATCGCGCATCGTATTGTAAATGATCTCGGTCGCGCCTTCAACGAAACGCTCCTGATCGGTATCCTCGATTCGCAGGATAAAATCGCCGCCCTCATGTTTTGCAATCAGGTATGCGTATAATGCAGTTCTTAAGTTTCCTACATGCATTTTGCCTGTCGGGCTCGGTGCGTATCTGGTTCTGATCTTTGTCATACTTTTCACACGGCTGTCTGGAAGCTTATGTTCCAAACAGTTTTTCCTTTCCTAGAAATAATTAAAATATTGGAATTATAAAATAAAGTAACTGTTCCGTAGGTCTGCGCATTTACTGCGCTGACCGTACGAAAACATGGGCCAGCAGGCAGGTAATTTATATCACGCCTTCATATTCAGCAGATGGCACGCCAGCTGGAAATAAATCATCAGGCTGCACGCATCCACGATCGTCGTGATCATCGGCGACGCCATGATCGCCGGGTCGAGATGGATCGTCTTCGCCGCAATCGGAAGCACACATCCGATCGTCTTCGCGATGATAACCGTGCAGAACAGGCTGATAACTACCGTCAGGCAGATGAGTACCTGCCCCGGATACTGGATCATCAGGCGCACGAAATTGACAAGCGCCAGAGAAAGTCCACAGAGCATTCCCACGCGGATTTCTTTCCACATAACTTTCAGAATATCCGCCGGTTCTACCTCGCCGACCGCCATACCACGGATGATCATCGTGCTCGCCTGACTGCCGGAGTTTCCGCCCGTATCCATCAGCATCGGAATAAACGTAACCAAAAGCGGAATTACCGAAAAGGCATTCTCATATTTTAACAAAATACCGCCGGTCACCATACTGCTCAACATCAGGATCATCAGCCACGGAATACGGTTTCTCGCGAGCTGGAACACGCCCGTCTTCAGGTACGGCTTCTCACTCGGCAGCATCGCCGCCATCTTCTCGAAGTCCTCCGTCGCCTCCTGCTCCATGACATCCATGACATCATCGACCGTGATGATGCCGACCAGACGGTCTTCGCCGTCCACAACCGGTAAACTCAAGAGGTTGTACTCATTGAACGTCTCCACGACCTTTTCCTGGTCTTCCGTCGTATACGCCTTGATCACATGCGGATCCATGATATCGCCCATGAGCGCCGCATAATCATTCATCAGAAGATCCTTGACCGTCACAACGCCCTCTAAGCGGCGTTTTTCATCCATGACGTAGCAGGTGTAAATCGTCTCCTTGTCCACGCCATATTTCCGGATATAATCAAATGCCTGCTCCACCGTCATATTTTTCTTGAGTCCCACGTACTCCGCCGTCATGACGCTTCCGGCGCTGTTTTCCGGATAATTGAGGAACTGGTTGATCAGTTTTCTCGTATCCGGGCTGGAGTTCTGAAGTACGCGCCGCACGATCGTCGCCGGCAGCTCCTCCAGCATATCGACCGCATCATCGACATACAAGTCGTCAATGATGACACGCAGCTCATTATCCGTGATACTGGTAATGATGTGCTGCTGCTGTTCGACTTCCAGACAGGCAAATACCTCCGATGCCAGCTCTTTCGGCAGCATACGGAATACAACGACCGTCTTTTCTGAATCCAATTCTTCGATAAATGAGGCAATATCCACCTCATTCATCTCGACCAGCTGGCTTTTCAGCTCCCGGTACTTCTTCCCGGTCAGCAGAGCCAGCAGCTCTTCTTTCTTCTCTTCTTCTAACATTCCCGTCTCCTTCCAAAATATTGTCATTTTGGAAATCGGACAGGCTGCTCCCTTCCTGCTCCTGCACACAGGCAGAATGCCGGAAACTTATCCACAGATGCGGCAGTGTACACAAGGAATCCGCTGTTTGCAGCTGTCATTCCTGCAAATGCATGTGTACGCTGCCTTCGGTTCTGGGTAGCTGCCGTCTGATTCCGCCTTATGACTCCGGCTTTCCATTGTGTTCACTCCTCTCCTGATTTTCTCGCATGAAAACATCCGGCAGATTGATGCTCGATACCGGATGTCTCTTTTTATTATAATAATTGAATGAAAAAATAGCAATCTTTTTATCGAAGTTATCCAAAAAAACGTTGTAAAAAAGTAATTGTTCACGGGTAGACACTTTGGGTACCGAAAATGCCGCTCAGATACCACCACGGCGGCAGCAGCTTTCGCACACCCGCGGCTCCCGGCAAAAAGAGCGAAGCGTCAAAAAAGATCGGACAGAGCAGGAGGCTCGCAAGGATAAACACCGGAATCAGCGCCGCCAGAAATCCCGGCTTCCGGCAGACTGCCAGGCATCCAAAGGCATATATAGTCACGAAAACTAGATAAAAAAGCAGCTTTCCCGCCTCTAAAAGCGGCTCTGCCCCATTTCCCGATACCAGAAGCGCCGCATACGCCGAAATGGATGCTAAAAAGACAAACGCCGCGATCTCCGCCGTCTGCAGCAGCCACCGCTCCCGGCTCCGGACCGCCGCATAAAGCCCGCGCTCTGCATCCTCGCCCGCCATGACAGCTGCCGCCAGCCCCATGATAAAAAGGAAAACCGCCGTCAGCCCGCGCACCGGAAAGACCACCTTCATCGCCCCTGTCTGCAGTGCCGTTCCTCCCTGTAAGGTCTGATAATCAAAGGTAAAGGTGCTTCCGTTGCTGCGGTATTTTTCATAGAGTTCCATCAGCACGCCGCACGCCTTTTCCCGCGCCTCCGTCGTCTGGCAGCGCGCCATCACCGTCTGGAATGCCGCTCCATTTTCCCCATAGTCCGCCAGCAGTTCCCGCCCGTACACCTCGAACAGTTCAGAAAATATCTTTTCTGATATAATTTTCTCTGCCACTGTGGACGGCGACACCAGCACGCGGACCGCACGGGTATAATGCCCCTCGTCCAGCCGTTCTTTTAATCTCTCTGGAAACAGGTAGGCGCACTCCGCCCGTCCGGTCATAACCGCCTTCTTTGCCTCTTCCTCCGTCCCGCACGGATAAAAGAAAAATGAACGGCTCTCTTCCGATTCCAGCCTTTCTGCAAGCGCCTGATTCCACACATCCGTTCCCGGGCAGAGCGCCACCGCGATCCGCCCGGAATCCCGTTTTTCCACCTGATGGAGCACGCCCATTCCCAATGGAAAGATCAGAAGAAACAGGAGGAACACCGGGCGGTAAAGAGCCCGCCGCAGCGTCATTCCAAACATACAGAACCACCACGCCAGCTTCCGCATCCGTCAATCCCTCCTTTTTCCGGCGGCAAGCGCCAGTGCAAAGCATGTCAATGCCGCCGCAGCCAGTTTCCACAGCACCGGAAACGCCCCTGTCTCCCCGCCCGAAGCAATAAAGCGGATTCCATCCATCCAGAGCGCCGTCACCGTCATATTTCCGACTTTCTGAACCAGTTCCGGCAGAAAGACGGACGGGATGATGCCGCCCGCCAGAAAGAGAAATACCACATTGACCGCAAACAACGTCAAAATCGCCGCTGCCGAACTTCTGCACACCTCATAAAACAGCAGAATCCACGCCGAAACTGCCGCGCAGGTCAGCCCCCACGCCGCCAGTTCTTCCCGCCCCGCCAGCGCATATCCCTTCTGCACCGCCCAGCCATAGCCGCCCGCCGTGACTGCCATCAGAAGAAGCGTCATGCACAAGCATTTGCAGAAAAGCGGATACCACCGCCGGATCCCGATGCGCTGAAGCCCCTGTTCCAGCGCCTCCGTCTGGGGAGCCAGAAACGGTGCTGCCGGGATTCCGGTAAGAATCATCAGAAATACAATCCCCGAAATTCCATAAAAGACCACCGTCGATACATTTCCTGCAGCGCTGACCGTTTTCTTCCGGAAAAGTGCCTCGCGGTTCATCGCATATTTTAAAAAGATACGGTTCAAATCCTGTTCAGACACCGAAATCTGTTCCGGCACTCCCTGGATATTTAAACATTCATTTGCCGCGTAGATCGCCGCCTGCGAAGTGCCAAGCATCGAACTGCCCGACTCTGCCAGTTCCCGGAAAACGGCGCCTTCCAGCCCGCTCTCATCCGGAAACCAGATCGTGGCTGGCTGGTTCGTACCGTCCAAAATGCCGCGCGCCATGACGGACGGCACCTCGAAAACCGCTTGAAGCTCCCCGCTTTTCATCTTTTGGAACGCTTCATCGTGTTCCAGATACGAAAAGTCGCAGAGACTTTCCACGCTGTCCAGCGAGGCAATCATTTTGGTTATCTTTTCCGAAAGCGCATCGTCCTCCGGAAGCACCACGCCCACCTCGATTTTCTTTAAAGATGTTTCCCCATATAAAACCTTAGACGCCGAAAATGCCGCCATGCCGACGAGCAGCACCATCACCGCCAGCCCTGCCAGAAAATACGGCAGCTGGCGGAGCAGGCGCTTTCCGGTCAGCAGCAGATATATCATATATGTTCGCATTTTCCGCCGCCTATGACATGACTTTCAGGAGGATCGCGAACAGGTTGCCTGTTATTTCCGTTGTGACCTGGTTATAATCCTCCTCGGAGGAAGCCAGCACATCAAATGGAACGCCGTCCGGCTGCACGATCTCATCCTCCAGCGGGTTGACATAATAGGAACCGGCAAATTCAACATAAGAACTGCTTCCATTTAACAATGTAGTTTCCAGACGCAGGGAATCCATATCGATATGGACGCTCTCGCCCTTCGAAAGCTCGCTGACCGCGCCATTCGCCGTGAGCGACGCCTGAGACGCATCGTTACTCTGCAGATCCAGCTTTACCTCATAGCTGCCGTCCGCGATCTGATAATCGCCATCCAGGATAAACTGGTATTTCTCTTCGTCGCCTTCCAGGGTCGCCATTACCTGACCACTCCAGCTATTTCCAGCCTCGTAAGCGCCTGTTTTATCCAGGGAAACCGTGATAATCTGACCGTCCGAATCCTCAATATTTAACGCCCCATTCACATTCGACAGCATGTTGTAACCGCCGCCAAAGGAAACATCGCCGTAAAAACGGACATTTTCTTCCTCAACCGTTGCATCCGTCTCATAGGAAAACCCAGCCATTTTGCCATCTTTTCTCACATAGACATCCATCGTCACATCCCCGATGGTATTTTCCATTTCCTCTACCAGATTGTCCAGCACCGCTTCCGCCTGCGCCCAGAGTTCCTTCTGCTGTTCCTCCGGATCCACGCTCTCTCCGTCCCCGTCCGCTGCATAGATGCTGCTTGCGTCGCCTGCCAGTTCCAGATAGCGCACCACATCCTGTTTGAGTGTCTCATCATTCAGGAAAAACTCTCTCGTCGTCTTTGCAAAGCGAATCAGCGCATCCTTCGGCAGAGTCACATGGTAACCGCGGCAGTTCTCGCTCTGTCCGTCGATCGTAAACTCTTTTTTGTCATTCTTAGTGACAGTCATAGCCGTTTTGAGGTCATCAATCGCCTTGCTTCCCTCTTTGTAGCGGTTCCAGAGTGCTTTCAGATCCATCATCGGCTCCTCGTCCGAAAGCGCTTCCTTGTACTGTCCCAGATAATTTGCCAGCCCCTCAATATCAATCCCCTGCTCTTCGAGCTTCTGCGCCGCATACGGAGAATTAATGAGCTGTCCTTCCAGATCATTGACATAATCAAGGGTAAATATACGGCTGGAAAGTGCCGGAATCGCCGCCATGATCTGTGTATCATCCATGTAAAGCTGTGCGTCCGCCAATTCTCCGCCGCCATACTGCAAGGAAAGATTTAGCAGCTGCCGTCCGCTGTCCACATCGCGCTTCACATCCAGACCGATGCCCGCACCGCTCATCTGGTTCAGGGATTCATCGGAAATACCTGTCATGCTTAACTCCATCCCCGTCTGCGCGGATCCCTTCTGTAAAAGTTTTTCCAGGTCTTTCGTCCCAAAGATCTCCTCAGACGGATTTAACTGCCCTTCCGCCGTGATGCTCTTGAACGCATCGATCACTGTGTCCTTCGGGTCTGCCTGATGGCTGAGCATCACACCGCCGCCGACCACGACCACCGCTGCGGCTGCTCCGGCTGAAATGAGCCATTTCTTCCTGCCAGAACCATTTCCGCCCGTTCTGCCACCGTCACTGCCGCCTGCAGCATTTCCACCGATTCCGCCGCCAGCACCAGCGGATCCGCCTGCACTGGTTCCATCCGCTGTGTCAGATGCGGCCGTAAGCGCCTGCGCCGCTGCCTCTGCCGGGTTTAGCGGGGTTGAATTGCTTGACATGTTTGCATTGTTTGTATTGTTTGCATTATTTCCCTCTTCCATCTTGTACCTCCTCCTGTTTTCTCACTCCTAAAACGTTACTGTTCACGCATACGTGCCCAGTAACCTTAAAACCTCTGTATCAGCTCCCGCGCCGAAAGCCCTGCCTCCGTCGGAACCAGCACACCGTTCTTTAATACATAAAGGGTTGTACACGCCCCTATCTCTCCCATCTCATGGGACGTTAAAAGAACTGTTCCCCCTGCTTTCACATAGCTCCTGATATAAGTCAGGATCTGCTCCTTTGCCTCCAGGTCAAGCGCTGCCCCCGGTTCATCGAGAATCAGGATATCCGCGCGTCCGGAAAGTGCCGCCGCGATGCTCAGCCTCTTTTTCTCTCCGCCTGAAAGCCGTCCCGCCTGCGTTTTCAAGAATCGGTCCACACCCAGCACATGACCGACGCCGCATTCCAGATCCCGCTCCATCTCCCGCCGTTTTCCCCGGAACCAGAGACGGTAATTATCAAATGCCGTCAGCTCCGGGATCAATGGATTTTCCTGAGGCACATAGGCGATTTTTTCTTCTAATAGACGATGTCTTCCAAGCGCCTCCTGCCCGTCAATCCGAATACTCCCCCGATCCGGCTTGCGGATCCCCGCGAGGATCGAGAGCAGCGTCGTCTTGCCGCATCCATTTCCGCCGACAATCCCGATGCATTCCCCTGGATTTGCCGAAAAGAGACATCTTTTAGGATCGTCCTTCCGCGGTACCGTTTTCTATCCCTGTTACCTCTAACATATTTTCCTCTTTGTAGTAAAAAGGAACACCGCAAAGCAGAAGCGAACCGCTTCTCTGCCTTGCAGCATTCCTTACTTTATCTGGTCTGCGCCGCAGTGATGCAGGCACATTGATTTTATGATGGATGATTGCAGCACATCGTGTGCATTTGCAATCTATTTATTATTTATTTTCAGCCAGATCGCCTGGTTTCATGCTCAGGTTGATACGACCCATCTTATCGACCTCGATTACCTTTACAGTAACTTCATCGCCGATGTTGACAACATCCTCTACCTTCGCTACGCGCTTGTCCGAAAGCTTAGAAATATGAACCATACCATCTTTGTTCGGAGCCAGCTCTACGAATGCACCAAAATTCATGATACGGACAACGGTACCTGTCAGAATCTGACCCGGCTCGATGTCGGTCACGATGCCCTTGATGATGGAAACTGCCTTGTCGATCATTGCCTGATCGGTGCCGCATACAGCTACGCTGCCATCGTCCTCGATATCGATCTTAACGCCGGTCTGCTCGATGATCTTGTTGATTACCTTGCCCTGTTTGCCGACTACATCGCCGATCTTCTGCGGATCGATGGAGATCTGAACAATCTTCGGAGCATACTGGCTGACGGTCTTTCTCGGCTCGGAGATAACCGGCGCCATAACTTCATCCAGGATGTAGAGTCTTGCCTCTCTCGTCTTAGCGATTGCCTCCTCGATGATCGGGCGGGTCAGACCGTGGATCTTGATATCCATCTGGATGGAAGTAATACCCTTGTGAGTGCCGCCTACCTTGAAGTCCATATCGCCGAAGAAGTCCTTCCAGACCCTGGATATCGGTCAGAACGATGTAATCATCATCGGTGTCGCCTGTTACCAGACCGCAGGAAATACCAGCTACCGGAGCTTTGATCGGTACACCTGCTGCCATCAGGGACAGAGTGGATGCACAGATACTTGCCTGGGAGGTAGAACCATTGGATTCCATCGTCTCAGATACGGTACGGATTGCATACGGGAACTCTTCCGCAGTCGGAAGTACCGGCACAAGCGCACGCTCCGCCAACGCACCATGACCGATCTCACGGCGTCCCGGTCCTCTGGACGGTTTGGTTTCGCCTACGGAGTAGGACGGGAAGTTGTAATGGTGCATATATCTCTTGGATGTCTCGTTCTCATCCAGTCCGTCGATCTTCTGTGCCTCGGACAGCGGAGCCAGTGTACAGATATTTAAAATCTGTGTCTGTCCACGGGTGAACATACCGGAACCGTGTACACGCGGCAGAATGTCGATCTCTGCTGCCAGCGGACGGATCTCGGTGATACCGCGGCCATCCGGACGCTTGTGATCTTTGAGGATCATCTTGCGGACAGTCTTCTTCTGGTACTGATATACAGCCTCACCCAGAACAGCCAGCCACTCCTCGTTATCAGCGAATGCCTCTTCCAGGCGCTCGGTGATTGCGCGGATATTCTCTTCTCTCTTCTGTTTCTCGTCTGTAAATACAGCCTCTTCCATCTCTTCCTGCGGAACCAGCTCACGAATCGCTGCAAACAGCTCTTCCGGAACTGCACAGCTCTCGTAGCTGTGTTTTGCCTTGCCGCACTCTGCCACGATGGTGTCGATGAATTTGATGATCTCCTGGTTCACTTCGTGAGCCTTGTAGATAGCGTCGATCATGATGTTCTCCGGAACTTCCTTTGCGCCAGCCTCGATCATGATAACCTTCTCGCGGGTGGAAGCAACGGTCAGAGCCATATCAGATACTTTCTTCTGTGCGTTGGTCGGGTTTACGATAAACTCGCCGTCGATCATGCCAATCTGGGTCATGGCACACGGACCGTCAAACGGGATATCGGAAATGCAGGTTGCGATTGCAGAACCTAACATCGCGGTATACTCCGGGCTGCAGTCCTGGTCAACGGATAATACGAGGTTATTTAAGGTTACATCGTTGCGGTAATCCTTCGGGAACAGCGGACGCATCGGACGGTCGATGACACGGGAAGTCAGGATTGCGTTCTCAGATGCCTTTCCCTCTCTCTTGTTAAATCCGCCCGGAATCTTTCCGACCGAATACATCTTCTCCTCAAACTCAACGCTTAACGGGAAGAAATCGATACCGTCTCACTCGGCTTGTCAGATGCGGTAGCGGTAGATAATACGGTTGTATCTCCATAATGCATAAATGCAGCACCATTTGCCTGAGCTGCTACACGACCAACATCCACTGTTAAAGTTCTGCCAGCCAGTTCCATCGAAAAACTCTTGTACATCTCATATCTCCTTTCATCTTGTTTTGCAGAAGAACCTTCACATTCTCATACGCCGCTTTCGGTTCCAAAAGTGCCTTTCTGTGAAAAGTAATACCGAAACTACTGCTCTGCCCGCAAATATGTTTTTCTGCTTTACGGGTACAGCAGCGGTCTCGGACTTTTCTTCTACATAAACAACTAGGGTGGATTGCTCCACCCTATACGTTTTAATCTTAATTACTTTCTGATGCCTAACTTCTCGATCAGTGCACGGTATCCTTCCAGATCGGATTTCTTTAAGTAATCCAGAAGACCACGTCTCTGTCCTACCATCTTCAGAAGTCCGCGGCGGGAATGATGATCCTTCTGATTGGATTTTAAATGCTCTGTAAGCTCAGCGATTCTAGCGGTCAGAATTGCGATCTGAACCTCCGGTGAACCTGTATCGCCTGCTTTTCTTCCGTACTGTTCGATAATAGCTGCTTTCTTTTCCTTTGAAATCATTGTGATTTCCTCCTTAAAATTATTCTTACCGTATGCTAAGTTTATGTCGGAGTCGTCAAAAAACTGAGCACCGGCGGACTCATACGTATTTAGTATAACACAATATGTTTTCGGTGTAAATCATTTTATGCAGGTTTTTTCTCGATTTTTATTCCCAATTCAAAGAAACGGGCACTGGAACTCTGTGCCAAAGGCTTTTCCCTTATCCAGTTGTACGCATCTTGAACACATCTGTCCGAATGTGGCGGACCGTGGTTCGTCACAGGCGAACAGATGTTGTGAAAGCAAGCGAACAACGATAAGGGAAGAAGCCGGAGGTGCAGAGTTCCAGTGCCCGTTTCTTCCTATGCTCCTGGTCCCACTGCAGTATTTCTGCTATTATCCCCCGAAGGACCTCCTCCTGCCTGGGTCGGTGCCGCAGTCTCCGGCGCTTTCGTCTCCGCCTGCGTCGGCGCTGTGGTCGGTGCCGGACCCGGTGCCTGTGTTTCTGCCGGTGCTGGCGCCTGCGTCTCTGGCGGAGCTGCTGTTTCTGCTGGCGCCTGCGTCTCTGCCGGCTTCGTCTCCGCCGGTTTTGCCGTACCGCTCGTCGTACTCTTCTCCGTACCAGGCAGATTGTAGCAGATCACCGGAGTTCCTGCCGAAATATTGTCAAAGATCGTCTTTGCAACACTCGGCGGCAGGTTGATACAGCCGTGGGAACCGCCCGTCTTGTAAATCGTACCGCCAAAACTGCTTCTCCACTTCGCATCATGCATACCGATACCATTATTGAACGGCATCCAGTAATTAACCGGCGTCCGATAATTCTCACCCTTCAGGACCGCATTTTTCTGCTTATATGCCAGCGGATACGAGCCTGCCGGGGTTCCCCAGCCTTTCGCCAGGTTTCCAGATACGAAATCCGACTCTACCACCAGCTTTCCTTCTTTATAGAAGAAAAGGTGCTGTCCGGTCAGGTTGATCTCCACGTAAGTATCGCCGTAGTCATTTGCCCCATGGCTCGCCGCCTTCTGGGAATACTCCGGCTCACGCGTCGTACTCTCGCCGGAGGCAATTATCGCTGCCAGCGCTTCCGTCTCTGCCGCCTGGTTGATCTTCCAGCCATACGTTCCGCCACTTACCTGAATCGTGGAACCATACGATGTTTTCAATGTTTTCGCTTTGTTTGAAGTATTGTGTGCTTTCGCCATCTCAGACACGTACTCCGACACCTTAGAGGAATCTACCGAAACACTTCCGTCTGCATTGGCAATCAGCCACCCATGAATCTGATCTCCATTTAAGGTCTCCGTCGAATCGCCAAACTGGTATGTCACACTCATTTTCGCGTATTTATTCATCTTATCCAGCTGTTCTGCCAGAGATACATCGTCTTTCAATACCGTCGGCTTCTTATAGACATCTGCTTCCTCCAGCGATAAATGATCCTGCAGATTCTCGATCGCACCCGTTACCGCCTGTGTCAGCTTCTCCGCCTCGACTGCCGTTCCTTCCTGTTCGGGCTCAATCGAATATCCCTGTCCGGACACATACTCAGAAATCTTTGCATTGACCGGTTCTACCGCTTTCTCCGGGTCTAAACACGATAAATTCCGGATCTGGCTTTCCAGCGCCGCATCATCATACGCCACCATGGTTCCGATCGTATATTCTTCCTGTTTCACATGCCCCAGCCATGCGAACGGGTTCTGCGCCGCTACCATCTTTTCCAGGCTGCCGTCAAACTCCGCATGCAGCTTGATATCGGTTCCGGCAATGGTTTCTGTCTGATTATTTCTCTCGGTGATCGTCAGTGTGTAACCATTCACACCTTCCGCAATCAGTTCCTGCACCTCTGCCGCTGTCTTTCCGGACGCGTCAACACCGTTGATCTGCGTATTCGGAAAGAAACGAGTCTTATATTTCTGGGACATTCCCACATAGACGCCTCCGGCTGCCACGAGCAGAATGCCCGCCGTACAGGCAGCGATCCACGCCGCCTTTTTACCGTTTTTTCTATGCTCAGCTTTCAGAGCTGCCTTTTCCGGGGTGGCTTCCGTCCAGGATGCCGTCTTTCCGGAATCCTGTCCCCGCTGCGGCGCCGCATGGGCTGCCTCCCGCCCTGTGCCCGCGCTCTGATTTCCACGGGCGCGGCTGCGCTTTCGACTGGCTGTCTCCTCCGGCTCTTTCTCCGGCAGGCGTTCCGGCTCTTCCCACCGGTTCTGATCCTGACGCTCTGGCTGGTGTATGTTTTCCATGTCCAGCTCCGCTTCTCTCAGGATCCGTTCTTCCATATCCCGGTCGAAATAATCATCATCCAAATAGTCCTCATCCAGATAATCTTCATCTTCCAGCACAATCTCCCGGCTGTTCATCGCCGTATTTCGTCTCACCGGCTCCCGCCCGTCTTCGCGGCTGCCGGAACGTGAATTTTTATTCAAATTCCCGTTTCTATCTGTCATCTTCCTATTCTCCCTTTAAAAATCCAATACGGGTTCCTATTCCCGGAAGGACCTGCCATTCAAGTAATGGTTTTATCATTTGGCATATTTTTCTGACAAAAATCCATGCTATCTGTGTTGCTGATCCTCCATCGTCCTATTGTATATAAGTTTTAAACGGAAGTCAACTTACAAAACTCTGTCATTTTCTGGTATATTCTGTTACGTTTCTGTTCACGGGTAGGCACTTTTGGAACCGAAAGTGCCGTAAGAAAACGTGGTGGCAGCAGGAATTTGCCGTATTTAAATGCGAAGCCACGGCAAATTCCGTTACTGGGCACGTATGCGTGAACAGTAACTGTATTCTGTTACAGAACGCGTAATGGGACGTAATTTTCTATGAAACAGAAACAAAGAGCTGCCGCGCCGCATTTTTATGTCAGCCCGACAGCTCTTTTCTATTTTTGTCCTGTCCGTATTCTATTTCTCCAGCTTTCCGAACAGTCCTTTCTTCTTATGTTTCTCGCCCTCCGGTGCAATTCCGTTCATGGCATCGTCAAACTTGCGAAGCGCTTCCTTCTGTGCCTCGGTCATTCGCTCCGGAACCTGCACCACCAGCGTCACGAAATGGTCGCCGCGCACGTTGCGGTTACGCAGAGACGGAACACCTTTTCCTTTCAGACGGACTCTCGTATCTGTCTGGGTTCCCGGTTTGACCTCATACTCTACCTCGCCGTCCACCGTCTTGATGCGGATCGGACCGCCGAGTGCTGCTTTCACGAAGGAGATCGGCACGGTTGAGTAGATCGTTGTATCCTGACGCTTGAAGATCGGGTGCTGGGATACCACTACTTCTACCAGCAGATCTCCGCGCGGACCGCCGTTGGTACCTGGTTCGCCGTTGCCGCGGTCACGCAGCATCTGACCGTTGTCGATACCTGCCGGGATCGTCACTTTGATCTTCTTTCTCTTCGCTACATAGCCGGTTCCGTAGCAATCCGGGCATTTATCCTTGATGATCTTTCCGGTTCCGTTGCAATCCGGACAGGTCTGTACATTCTGAATCTGACCAAAGAACGACTGCTGCGTGTACATGATCTTGCCTTTACCGTTACATTTCGGACAGGTCTGCGGCTGGGTTCCCGGTTTTGCACCCGTTCCATGACATTTCTCACAGGTTTCCTTTAAGTTTAACTCCAGCTCTTTTTCACAGCCGAAGATCGCTTCTTCAAAAGTAATCCGCACACTGGTACGCACATCCGCGCCGCGCATCGGTCCGTTGCTTCTGCCGCCGCGGCTGCGTCCGCCGCCAAAAATATCTCCGAAGATATCTCCGAAAATGTCTCCCATATCGCCGCCGTTGAAATCAAAACCACCGAATCCGCCAGCGCCGCCTGCACCGCCGTCAAAAGCCGCATGGCCGAACTGATCATACTGACGTCTCTTCTCCGGATCACTCAGTACGCTGTACGCCTCCGATGCTTCCTTAAATTTATCGGCTGCCGCCTGATCGCCCGGATTTGCATCCGGATGATACTTTTTGGCCAGGGTTCTGTATGCTTTTTTGAGTGTCGCATCGTCCGCATCCTTCGGGACGCCTAAGACCTCATAGTAATCTCTCTTACTCTCTGCCATTTCAGCTCTTCCTTCCCAAAATCCGCCGGTACATTTGACCGCATCCGGCAGAGTTTCTATCGTATCTATTTATCTTCCCACAACGTAACTGTTCAGTACCTTCACAGTCACGCGCAAAAATCCATTAAAATTGCCTGCAGCAGTAGGTTTTGCCTGCTAGCCATGTTTTCATTACGGTCAGCGCAGTAAATGCGCAGACCTACTGAACAGTTACCCCAAAACCTACAAATGGGGGTCTGCCGCAGATTCCTGCGACAGCCCCTCACTGCGTTTTTCTATTGATACCCCGATGCCCCGGATTGCTCCGCACTACCTGCTCCCGCAATCCTCAAAAGCATTCGTAATCCGCTCATTTTTCTTTGAAAAATGGCTGCCTATTATATTATACCTCTTTAAAGTCGCCGTCAACTACATTATCGTCGTGCGGTGCACTTCCTGCATCAGCTGCACCCTGAGCACCGCCCTGTGCTCCTGCTGCGCCAGCTGCCTGTGCCTGCTCGTAAACCTTGCTGAAGAGTGCCTGTGCACTGTTCATCAGTTTCTCCTTGCCAGCCTTGATTTCATCAATCTGTGCATCGGTCATCTGGTCGATCGGAGCTTTGTTGATAGCTTCTTTCAGTGCATTTAAGTCAGCTTCTACGGCTGCTTTATCGTTTGCATCGATCTTATCGCCTACATCCTGCAGAGCCTTCTCGGTCTGGAATACCATGGAGTCAGCTTCATTTCTTGCATCGATGCCCTCTTTTCTCTTCTTATCCTGTGCCTCGTACTCAGCTGCCTCTTTGACTGCCTTGTCGATATCGGAATCGGACATATTGGAACCAGAGGTAATCGTGATGTGCTGCTCTTTACCTGTACCAAGGTCTTTTGCAGATACATTTACGATACCATTTGCATCAATATCGAAGGTAACCTCAATCTGCGGAACACCTCTTCTTGCCGGAAGAATGCCATCCAGACGGAAGGTTCCCAGTGTCTTGTTGTCCTTTGCGAACTGTCTCTCGCCCTGTACAACGTGGATATCAACAGCGGTCTGGTTATCAGCTGCGGTAGAGAAGATCTGGCTCTTCTTGGTCGGGATGGTGGTGTTTCTCTCAATCAGTCTGGTTGCTACACCACCCATAGTCTCGATGGACAGGGACAGCGGGGTTACATCCAGAAGAAGGATATCACCTGCGCCAGCATCGCCAGCAAGCTTACCACCCTGGATAGCTGCACCGATGGCTACGCACTCATCCGGGTTTAAGGACTTATTCGGCTCTTTGCCAGTCAGACGTTTTACTTCTTCCTGTGCTGCCAGCATACGTGTGGAACCACCTACCAGAAGTACTTTGCTTAACTCAGAAGCAGTGATACCAGCATCTTTCAGTGCGTTCTGTACCGGAATTGCGGTTTTCTCGATTAAGTCTCTGGTCAGTTCATCAAATTTTGCTCTGGTCAGGTTCATATCCAGATGCTTCGGTCCCTCGCTGGTTGCAGTGATGAACGGAAGGTTGATATTGGTTGTAGTTGCGGAAGAAAGCTCTTTTTTCGCTTTTTCAGCTGCTTCTTTCAGTCTCTGAAGCGCCATCTTATCAGCGGAAAGGTCTACGCCCTCAGCCTTCTTGAACTCGTCAACCAGCCACTGGGTAATACGGTTATCGAAATCATCGCCGCCCTAAGTGGGTATCGCCGTTGGTGGAAAGAACCTCGATAACGCCATCACCGATCTCGATGATGGAAACATCGAATGTACCGCCACCTAAGTCATATACCATGATCTTCTGCTCTTTCTCATTATCAAGGCCATACGCAAGCGCTGCTGCCGTCGGCTCGTTGATAATTCTCTTTACATCCAGACCAGCGATCTTACCTGCATCCTTGGTTGCCTGACGCTGTGCGTCGTTGAAGTATGCCGGAACAGTAATAACTGCCTCGTTTACCTTCTCGCCCAAGTAGCTCTCTGCATCTGCTTTCAGCTTCTGAAGAATCATCGCTGAAATCTCCTGCGGCGTATATTTCTTGTCATCAATGGTTACTTTGTAGTCGCTGCCCATGTGTCTCTTGATAGAAGAAATGGTCTTCTCAGCGTTGGTAACTGCCTGACGCTTTGCCGGCTCGCCGACCAGTCTCTCGCCTGTCTTTGTAAATGCCACAACGGACGGTGTGGTACGGATACCTTCTGTATTTGCGATAACAACCGGTTTACCACCTTCCATAACGGCTACACAACTGTTTGTTGTACCTAAGTCAATACCGATAATCTTGCTCATAGTTATTTCCTCCTGAAATTATCTTTTTCTGGCAGTTCTCTTTCTCCTCATGGGAGCTAAATTCTGCCGCCTGTCTGTCTATATTATATCAAATCAACCACCAGCACCGAATTCTGGGTGCCAGCTGTCTACGTGTTACCTATTTTAATTTGCCACTTTTACCATGCTGTGGCGAACCACGCTGTCACGGTATACATAGCCTTTCTGGAACTCCTCGGCTACCACATTCTCACCCTCACCCAGGTTTTCATCCTCAATATGCATCACTGCATTGTGGAAGTTCGGATCAAATGGCTGACCAACCGCTTCGATTGGCTTTACACCTGCATCACCCAGTGTTTTTACGAGCTGCTTGTAAACCTTATCCATGCCCTCGGCGAAAGCACTTTTTTCTTCGCCCTCCGGGATGGTCGCCAGACCTCGCTCGAAATTGTCCACCACCGGGAGAATCTTCTCGATGATGTCCTTTGCGCCAATCTCATACATCGCTGATTTTTCTTTCTCCGTTCGTTTTCGGAAATTGTCAAATTCAGCCATCGTGCGCTTCAGGCGATCCGTCAGCTCCTCGATCTGCTCATCTTTCTTATCCTTCTTTTTGGAGAAAAATCCTTTTTTCTCTTTTTCTCCCTCCGGCGCTTGTGCGTCTTCCGAAGAAGCTTCCTTTTCCTTCACTGCCTCAGCTTCTGCCTGGGTTTCTGTTTCTTTTACCTGCTCCTCATTTGCTGCCTCGGCTGCTTTGGAATCTATCTCTGTCTTTGCCATGTCTCTCACCTCTTTATTTTGCACATCCGTGCTACTCGGTATCTTTATGATTGAATGTCTGATCGAGCTGGCTCTTTAATGAGCGCAGGGTCGATACAACTTTGTCATAATCCATTCGTTTCGGTCCAACGATTCCTATCGTTCCCCGAAGTCCGTCCCCCAATTCATAATTGGCAGTAACGATACTGCAGTCCTTCATCGACTGCACCTGTGTCTCACTTCCGATGTAGACCTGAATCTCATTTTTCTTATCGCTGTCCGCATCGTCCTCGGTAAGAATCTCTCTCCAGAGGTCTTTCTGCTCCAGTGTCCCGATGAGCTGGCTGGCTTTCGCACCATCGCTCAGTTCCGGATATTTGAAAATGTTCGTCGTACCTTCGGTGTAAATCTGTAAATCTTCCTCGCCGGAACGAATCGCCTCGGCCACCTCGCTTAGTACCACATCCACGATGTGGCTGCGCTCGCCTGCCTGCCCTTTCATCCGGGTAATGACATCCAGATTAATCTGCTCCATCGTCAATCCGTTGAGACCGCTATTTAAAAGAATATTCAGATTCAGGATGTCCTCATCAGTCAGCTCCGCATCGAGTGCCACAATCGAGTTCTTGATAATGTTGCCTTCTAAAACAGTGACAATCAGGAGTTTCCCGGCTTCCACTCTGGAAAGCTGTATAAACTTGATCTTCGTCTGGTGATACTGCGGTCCGCTGATCAGCGTCGCATAATTCGTATTGCTCGCCAAAAGCTTTGCCATCTGCTTTAACAGAAGCTCCACCCGATCCACTCTCTGGATGACCATATCACGCACCTGCGTGACCTCCGTCTCTTTCTCATGAATCAACTGATCCACATAGAAACGATATCCTTTATCTGAAGGAATCCGGCCTGCCGATGTGTGCGGCTGAATGATATATCCCAGTTCTTCCAGATCCGACATCTCATTTCGAATCGTCGCCGAACTGAGTTTCAAATCGGAATACTTGGAGATCGTTCTGGAACCAACCGGCTCTCCGGTCTCCAGATAGTTCTGGATAATCGCTTTCAAAATCTTTTCTTTTCTCTCATCCAGTTCCATCCAATCTCTCCTTCCGTGCATCCGCTTCCGCCGGTCTCTTAAACCCGCTCTGGAAGTTTTTTGTTAGCACTCAATCTATCAGAGTGCTAATATCTACAGTTCATACTATATTACTTACGCAAGTATTTGTCAATGATTTTTTTCGGTTTTTAAAAAAAATTTTTTCTTCTTTTTTCGAATAAAATTTTTCATTCTGCATACCCTGTTTTTAGGCACGCTGATTTTCACATTTTCTATAGGTAGAAACTCCCTTACCCGCTTTCCTGTTTGCGTTCGAACAAGTTTTCGACTTGTCGAACCTCCGACCGCTCCCAGAGCCCTATTTCCGGCTCTCCGGCTTGACATTTAACATTTTTGTAATATAATAGTAACAAATTATAACATTTGTAAACGCATTGCAATATTTGTGAGATACACAATCGTTGCGGTGAGACAAATGAATCTAAATTGAAATGAGAGGTTTTTATTTGATGAATATGATGAACACCATGCGGCGCGGACTTGCCACAACGGCAATGAGCCTGGTCTGTCTCATGGCAGGCACCATGAATACACTGGCAGCCACAGATGCTGGAACCGAGCTTGTCTCCCAAATAGATGCGGCAGCCGGTGAAGAAACAAACGGCACTTCCACCGAAGCAGCCCAGACACCATCTGGTCCGGCTTCCGATCCGGAGCTGATTAGAAAGCAGACAAACGCTGCTGCGGAAGAAGCGGCTGACACGAACGCTTCCGAGGCAGAAGTCGCTGCATTTTCAAATGAGTCTGCACAGGTGGAGGCAGAGAACGCTGACGAAGCTGCAATGACTGAAAATACTGACACAAATGCTGCTGCCGAGGCACAGGAAGCAGAGGCACCTGCTGAAATCTACGCCGGACGTTTTACGACAACTGCTTACTGCAGCTGCCGCAGATGCTGCCGTGGTGGAAAGAACCGCACTAAATCCGGCACCATTCCGCAGGCAGGACATACCATTTCCGCCGACTTGCGCGTATTCCCGCTCGGAACTAAACTCCGCATCAACGGCGTTGTCTATACCGTTGAGGACAGCGGCAGCGGCATCCGCGGAAACAAACTGGACATCTTCTTCAATTCCCACAGTCAGGCACTGCAGTATGGAAAGAGAAGCGCCGATGTCTATATTGTCCGATAATTACATTGATTTTAAGCAAAAAAGGGTCTTGCAGATAGAAAATCTTTCACCTGCAAGACCCTTTTTTTATAATTCTTATTTGTAACTGTTCAGTACCTTCACAGTCACGCGCAAAAATCCATTAAAAATTGCCTACGGCAATGGGATTTTTGCCTGCTAGCCCATGTTTTCGTACGGTCAGCGCAGTAAATGCACAGACCTACTGAACAGTTACCCTTATTTTACTTAATCCGTCAGCGCCTTATGATATTTCGTTTTCCGGTAAATTTTCCAAATAATGATACCCGGAATGCTCACGGTACATACGACGGTACTCACGCCTCCGATCACTCCATATATTCCAAATAAGATGGCTGCGATGATGTTCATACTTAATTCCTCCTGACTCATTCATTTTTCAATGCAAGCTCACTATGCTTTGTTCCCCATTTTATTCTTTTTATCCAAAATGAAAAGAGTTTCGGCGCATCCTTAGCAAGACTTTAATCATCCTTTCGCTTTCTTACGTTATTCATAATAATTTCGAAATATAAGTTAAAAGCGTGAAAATATTGATTTTAAAGGGTTTTTTCAATTTTTTAAAACTTTTTCAATTTTTTTCAAAAAAACGCTTGCATTTTTTTTGAAGGCGTGATAGTATATAGGAGTCGCTGATGAGCACCGCTTCAAAAGCGAGAAAATCATATCGAGGCGTGGCTCAGTTTGGTAGAGCGCTGCGTTCGGGACGCAGAGGTCGCGTGTTCGAATCACGTCGCCTCGATTGAATAAAATTAAATATGGCCTGTTGGTCAAGCGGTCAAGACGACGCCCTCTCACGGCGTAAACCCGGGTTCGATTCCCGGACAGGTCACTGGAAAGAGATTCGAGATTCGAGTCTCTTTTTTATTTTCTTCATTCTTGACCTTTCACAAAATCATGTAAACTATAACTGAATTTTGCCGATGCTCCGCATTCCAGATCGGCAAAATACACTTTTCTACAGTATCGAACAGGATTTTCAGTCCAGAAAATTCCTGCCTGCAAATAGTAACTCTCCTTTTTTCTTCTTCATATACTGCAATATAGCCAATATGAAAAGAGGTATCTTTTTATGGAAACATACAACTACGATGCAGCAGCAGTGCCTGAGGGGGATGCTGACACGACTCCGGCGGCGGCACCGGAGACGGATGCGGCAGCAGCTGGAACCAGTGATACGGCACAGTCTGGATTTAGTTCTCAGCCTCCTGTTATCTTAACATATCCGGACAGCTCATCCAATGATCTTCAGGTATCTCCGGGCTTCGGACCATACGGGGATGTGATGCCCACCCTGCCGTCCAATAATCATGGCAGCCCGAACACCGGTGGCTGCATAAACTGCGGCGGTTCCAACTGGAAGCCATCTCCAAATGGCGCGCTCTGGACCTGGGGCATTCTCTCGCCGTTCTTTTCCACCTCATCGGAGATCGCGCACCTGCGTTTCTACAATGCCGCCTCCATCCGCGAACCCATCGATATATACCTGAACGGACGTCTGGTCGTATCCGATCTGGATTACATGAATTATACGCGCTACATGCACATCATCCCCGGCATCTACCAGCTGACCGTCTACCGCCGACCAATCCGGATTCGCCATCGTCAACACAAATATCCGGCTTCGCAGCGGTTACAGCTACACACTGGCGGTTCTGGGTACTTTTAATGATTTTCGGTACAGATGCTCAACGCCTGATCGCTTTTATTTGAGAAAAGCTTCTTCACGCGAGTGCAAATCCCGCGAAGCGTTTTTGTTTCATAGGACGTAATTTCCTAAAAAGAGACCGCCACGTTCACGCGTGCGGTCTCTCTTCCGTGTCCTCTGCAATTATAAATTTATGATGAGAATATAACTGTCCGAATCTTAAACAGCCATCTATTTTTCCGGCTCATCTGTCCGGTTTGCTTTCTCGAGCTTTGCCAGATGCGCGGCTGCAAATTCTTTGATTGCCTCAAAACTCTGCGGGCTGATCACATGTTCAATGCGGCAGGCATCTTCCACTGCCACCTCTCTTGGCACATCCAACGCTACCAAAAGCTTTGTCAGTAATGTATGACGCTCATAAATCATCTCCGCGATCTTCCGTCCCGACGGCTCCAGAGTGATATATCCCTCATGATCCATCGAAATATAACCGTTTTCACGAAGATTCTTCATCGCAACGCTGACGCTTGGTTTTGAATACCCCAGCTCATTGACTACATCGATCGAACGGATCATCGGCTTGCGATAGCTTAACATAAGAATCGTTTCCAGATAATCCTCTGCTGACTGCTGTATTTTCAAAGTGATTCCCTCCAAACTTCTAACACATAACCGGCCTGGCTTCGTGCCTTCCCGTCTCCCGCAGAATAGTCTTCCCAAACTGCCGACCAGTTACCATAATACTATATACTAGAATACCATATTTGGAAGAATATTTCAAACCATATCGAAATCAATCTATCGTTTCCAGAAACCGACGGAGTTACTGTTCACGCATACGTGCCCAGTAACGGAATTTGCCGTGGCTTCGCCTTTAAATACGTCAGCAAGCTGCACAGTGTTCCTGCAAAATTTCTTCCAACGCGGTTTTGCTGCTGGTGTGGCAGCGGACAACTTCTGTCCGGCTTCCCTTTGCACCATCAACCGCCGTCCGAATCATTTTATGGGAAACGGTGCTTGTAAAGAGTACAAGCAGATCCGGCGCTCCGATCTGTTTGCCGAAATCCGCCGTCATCTGTGTAAATACCTTTGCCTTACAGTTAAATGATTTGCAGATTTTCACGTACTGGCTGACCATGCGGTCATGACCACCTACAATTACAACACTCATATTTTATCCTCCGAAAGTTAGCTCTGTCTAACTGCTGATGAAGTTAGTATACACTAACTCATCTTATTTGTCCAGAGGAAAATTGAAATTCATAGAAAATTCATAGAAATAAACGTACCGTGCAAGACTATTTTTCACCAACCAACCTTATCTTACACGGTACGCATTTTCCCATTATCCATTTTTATCCAATACTAATTTTTATCGTATTTTACGCTTTTAACACCTCCTCTGTTACTCCCGTTTTTCCTATTCCAGCTTTATACACCTCCAATCCCGATATCGCTATATCAAATGTCCAATCCGTTTCGCACAGAAATTCCATTTTCTGATACACATCCCAACGACTCATCGACGTATGTTCTTCTAACTGATATTTTCTCCCCAGCTGCCGGTATGCATGAAGCCCCAGTCTATGATATGGCAGAAATTCCAATTCCTGACAATTTTTAAGTTCCTGGCATAACTGCGCCGTTTTCCGAATATTTTCCACATCATCATTGACTCCTTCTACCAGCGGCACACGGACATGAATCGAATGCGGCGCGCAGATCGCATCGGATTTGCGGATATTTTCCAGAATACAGGCATTGTCCTGCCCCGTCCATTTCTTATGCTTTTCCGGATCCATGGTTTTCACATCCACATAAAACATCTGCAGATGCGGCACGATCCGTTTGACATTTTCAAACGAAGTAAACATATCTAACTCTGCCGCCGCATTGATACAGGCATCATCACAGGCCTCCAGCAGTGCTTCCGCAAAATCCGTCTGACAGAACAGATCACCTCCTGAAAGTGTCACGCCACCACCAGAATAGAAGAAAAACATCTCATCCTTCTGGATCTCGCGCATTACCTCTTTTACGGTCATCTCCTTGCCATAGATCTGCTGTGCCCGGTAATTGCAGGCATCCACACACTGAAAGCACTGTTTACAGCGGCTGTAATCCCTCACGATCTCTCCCGTTTTTTCGCTCCGGCGAAGTGCCTGTTCCGGACAGACCTGGATGCAGGCACCGCATCCGGTGCAGCGCTCTTTCATATAGTAGACTTCCCGCTGCCCCGACTGTGACTCCGGTGTCGAACACCAGGCACAGCGCAGGGGACAGCCCTTAAAAAATACAACCGTCCGCATTCCCTTCCCATCGGAGAGGGATAACCGCTCAATCCGAAGAATATTTGCTTTTAATTCCATACGCTGTTCCTCCTGTCAAGTACACCTTGCCTGCTGCCCGCCACCGCGCATGATGCACATCCCCGGTAGCTGATTTGCCGTATTTTTTATGAAACACGGCAGATTTCACTCTTTTTCCTAGCAGATATTGGAATGTGAAGTTCTGGAAATGATATCGTCCTGTACTTCTTTTCCAAGCTCTGTAAAATATGCTGTATAACCAGCTACACGTACCAGCAGTCCGTTGTAATCCTCCGGATGCTTCTGTGCTTCTTTTAAGGTCTCCGTATCGATGACATTGAACTGTGTGTGGAATACGCCCAGGGAGCAGAGACTCCGCAGGTAGTTCATCAGTTCTTTTGTCGAGTTCGGGCTGTCGCGGAATACCGTATCCATCTTTACATTCAGCAGGGTTCCCTGATTGAAACGGCCATGCGGAATGTGGGAAATGGATTTCAATACAGCGCCCATGCCCTCGGTATCGGTTCCCTGGTTCGGAGATACGCCGTCTGCTAACGGTTTCCAAGCCAGACGTCCGGACGGAAGTGCACCGACCTCCAGACCAAACGGAGTATTTCCAGATACCGGAAGAATACCTGGCGTCATCTTGCCGAATTTACTGTGGAACGACTCGATATAGTCCGCGATAAAACAGAACATATCACCGGTCAGCTCGTTTACTTCGTCGTCATCATTGCCGTACTTCGGAGCTTCATCACACATCTTCTTGACATCCTCATAACCCACAAAGTTTGCATCCAGTGCATCCAGAAGACGCTGCATCGTTACTTTTTTCTCATCAAATACAAGTTTCTTTACTGCAATCAGGCTGTTGATCAGGTCTGCTACGCCGATCGCATCAATACCATTTCCAAGGTTATATTTCGCACCGCCCCACGCGTAATCTTTCGCATTCTCTACGCACTCATAGAAGGAAAGGGAAAGTGCCGGAACGACCCTCTGGAAGCCAATGTCATCGCATACATGGCTGGAAGCCACGGTTCCGCGAAGTTCATAGCGGATCTGCTCTTTGACTGCCTCTTCAAACTCTTCGTAGGTATTAAAGGCAGTCGGATCGCCGGTCGTCTCAGATGCCTGAATGCCATATTTACGGCTCTTGCCGTTTAACAGGGCAAATTCAACCGCAGAACCTAAGTTAAAGTCTGCATATGCGGTGTAGCATCTCTGTTTTCCTTCCAGGTTCGTCTCTACACAGCCGCATGGATTCCAGTTATATGCTTCTTTTAACGGGATTCCCTTATTCAGGAGCATCTCGATACCAACTTCATCGTTGTGGAATGCCGGGAAACCAGTTCCAAGTTTGATAACCTCTGCAATCTTCTTTAAGAAGCTGCTCGGATTCTTCGCCATATTGTAGCGGACAGACAGGGATGGCTGATATAACTGTACTTCTGCGGTTGCCTGCAAAATCAGGTACGACACGTCATTGACTGCGTCCATGCCGCGCTCATCCACACCGCCGCAGCATACATTCTGGAACATTGGGTAACCGGCGGAAAACTGTGCGGTTACCTGATCCTGGAACAGGCACTGCTCAGAGAATTTAACCCATAAGCAGTCCAAAAGTTCCTGCGCCTCTTCCTCTGTCAAACGGCCAGCCTCGATATCTGCCTTATAAAATGGGTAAAGATACTGATCCATACGTCCCGGGTTGTAGCTTGCTGCATTCTGCTCCATGAAAATACAGGTCTGGTAAATATACATCGACTGAATCGCCTCGCGGAAGGTACGCGCCGGTTTTTCCGGAACCTGATCGCAGGTCCCTGCAATCTGTAACAGTTCTTTTCTGCGCTTCTCATCCGGCTCTGCCTCTGCCAGCTTTCTCGCCTCTGCCGCATAGCGGTGTCCCAATGCGGAGATACCGTCAGCTGCCAGCTCCATCGCTTTCAGGTATTCAATCTTCTCATAGTCACCCGGACGGGTAATATCAAGTGTATCAAGCACTTTATGGATATGCGCCTTGATTCCCTCCATGCCTTCTTTAATGACTCTGGAATAACCCGCAGTCGTCTCGCCCCAGCCACGAACCGATTTACGGTTGATGTAAAGAGCGCCGCAGTCACGTAAGGTTGCCGCAAAATCTGGGCATTGTACCAGCCACTGCTCATACGTGGAACGTCCCTTCCAGTACGGGCGGATGATCTCCTCAAATGCCTTCCGATCCTCTGGGCGCAGATAGAATGGGTCATATGGACGGGTACTGATGGTATCCAGCTCCTCATCCAGAACCGACCAGCAGGTATCGACACTTAAAATACCGCCGCGCTGCTTGCTTCCGGCATTGCCGACAATCAGCTCATCCCCCCAGATTTTTACAGTTTTCTCCAGGCACTGTTTCTTAAATGCATATGCTTTCCGGATGCACAGCGGCTGTCCCTCTGATTCCTGGAAGCCCTTTGTCAGGATAATTGCATTTTCCAGATCCATCTCTGGCTTGGTCTTTAATACTCTCTGTTTTAATCGGTCAATCCGATCCATGTATGGTTTTCTTTCGATTGCTGCCATCTGATTTCCTCCTATTTTTTACTCACATTCCCATTCTGTGGGATTTATTTTTTTAGCACCTGCTATAAATCTCTTTTCGTTTAAAAGTATAGCAATTCTTATGTGGAAATGGTACAATATCAATAACTAAAAATACCAAAATCTTAACATAATGAATTTTTACAGAAAGAAGGGATCCTTTGAAATCTACTTCCCAGTTACAGGAAATCAACCACTATCAAGATCAAGATTTTCCGGTCAATGTCTACTATTCTGATATTCATTCTATGCAGCCGCCGGGACGCTGGCTGCGCGACTTCCACTGGCATGATGAGCTGCAGTTTACCCTCGTACTAAGCGGAACATTGACAATGCAGGTAGATAATCTTTCTCTGCCCGGACAGGCTGGAGATCTGATTTTCGTCAACACCTCCCTGATTCATGCCGTCACACAGATGTCGGAAGACGGCTCCTATGCGAGCCTCAATTTTCCTTACCGCCTTCTTGCCTTTTTTCCTGGAAGCCGCATGGATCAGGACTACGTCCTGCCCTATACCGCCGGCGGGAAATTCTCCGCTTTCTCTATTCACCCGGAATCCGAATGGCAGAAAGAGTTGATCGGACTGCACAAAAAAATAACCGATTTATTTCTTTCCAATCAGGTTAAAGGCAATGAATATTCTATCTGCATTAAGATTGCCTCGATGTGGAATCTGCTGATTTCCAATTTTCACAGCAGTGGGAATTCTACCTCTATTAACCTCCTGCGCCAGCAGCGCCTGCAATCCATTCTCCTGTTCATCTATGCACATTACGCAGATGATTTACAGCTCTCAGACCTGGCTGCATCAGCCAATATCAGCGTCGGAGAATGCTGCCGGATTTTTCAAAATATTCTTCACACAACTCCCTATGGATATTTAACTAATTACCGCATCCAGACCAGTGTTTCCCTCCTTCACCGCGATCTGCCCATCTCACAGATTGCCGGACTGGTCGGATACAACCAAGTCAGCAATTACATCGCCACATTCAAACGGATCATTGGCTGCACACCGGCACAGTACCGGAAACAGCACTTATCAAAACCAGATATTCCAAGCAGTTAATGGGAAACCGGCCGGCTTCTCTTCATCAGGGAAACCGACCGGCTGCTAAGGTGGTATAAAAATATAAAGGGGGGCTTTTTCAGGATGATGCAACGATTATTTTAATTTTCCAATTTCATCAAATCGTTTATAAGCATCGACAACCGCATTGATCACGCTGCTGCGGAACCCACGGTCTTCCAGTGTCTTCACACCGATCATCGCCGGACCAGCCGGAGAACACACATCATCTTTTAAATTCTCAAGATGCTTTTCGCTCTGTAAAAACAGCTGCACGGTTCCAAGGATTCCTTCCAGTGCATATCTTCTCGCCTGATAACGTAAAAGACCATTGTAAACGCCGCCGTCTGCCAGAGAATTAGCAAACATTGCGATAAACGCCGGGGATGTAGATGTTAATACTGTGCCTGCCACAAACTGGGAGGCCGGAAGGCTGTCAAATCCACCGGCTTCACGTAGAATATACCGGAATTCGTCCTCCTGTTCCTTCGTGTAGCTGTCGCCCTGTTCGATCAGGATAAAACCTTTTCCAATCAAGCAGGCTGTATTCGGGAGAATACGGATAACCGGAACATTCTTTCCTTCTAACTCTAATTCTTTCATATAGGTTGAAACCTCAACACCCGCTACAATCGAAACGATAATTTTTTCCTGCCCTTCTTCTGCACATGCCGCAAAGACCGGTTTCACCTCTTCCAGAACACTCTTTAAAAACTGCGGTTTTACACAGAACACAACATAATGAGCTGCCTTGATCGCTTCTCCATTGGTCTCAACAAAGTTGCATCCCAGCTCGTCCGCTAATTTCTGTCCTTTTTCTGTAACCACATCTGTAATCACAACTTCCGATGGATCAATTCCCTTGCAGGCTGCCGTTGCAAGAGCTGTACCCATAGTTCCACTTCCAATAAAAGCAATTTTTTTCATAGCTGGTCTCCTTTCAACTTAAAGTCCGAGTTAGTAATATACTTCAAATATATCTTATGTGGCTTATATTTCCCTTCGCCTTTCAGCGAAGGGAAGTTCCCGCTCTCAGCGGATAAATTTTTCTTTAAATGCCTGAACATGCGCTTTCTGAACCGATATCAATTTATCTACATCTCTCTCCTGAAGACAACGATAAATTTCCTCATGATGTCCAATATCCATATCATCAATCGAAGATAAATTAATCCGGTTTAAAAACAGAAGACGAATACTCAAATCCTGGTAATTATTCATCTCCCGCTCAAGAAACGGATTCCTAGTCATAGAAGAAATAATTCTATGAAATGCTCGATCCAAAAGAACTCTTTCTTCCGCATCTGTCTCCTCTCTCAGGACTTCCAGGCTGTCTTTCAGCCGCTTTAAATCTTCTTCCGTCCGATTCATAGCAGCAAGCTCTGATTCAAGTGGAGACAGAGCAAATCTCATCTGATAAATCGATTCCACTTCATATAAGGAAATCTCATTTACCATAATACATTGTCTCGGGACAATTTTCACAAAGTTTTCCCATGCCAGTCGATTCAGTGCCTCACGGATGGGAGTTCGTCCCATCCCCAGCTCTTCCATCAATTCAGCCTCTACTAATGTCTGTCCGGGGCGAAGTCTGGCTGTAATAATCATCATCTTAATCTTCTCGTATGCCACATCACTAACTCGCATTGTTTCCCTCATCTTTCTTGTAGAACAAATCTGTGATTTGCATCCAACTTCTTTTAGTCTACAGGAATGCTTATTTTTATAATAGCGCAAATAAGGATCAAATTCAATTAGACTTTTGTATATACCCCGTTTCTGATATAGTTACTGTTCACGCATACATGCCCAGTAACCTGATATGCCCTATTTTTTTTATAATTTTTCGACGCATCGCTTGTAATTTTCTTCCGCGTTGCCGCCCTTATGCCAGATATCCGCGATCGCTTCCGCGATTGGAAGCGGATCCGATTCATTGTACATAACATTTCGTCCCAGCAAGATTCCGCGGATATTGCTGCTGATTCCGATCTCTTTCGTGTACTCTTCTACAACCTCAATCGGCTCACTCTTTACCTCGTCTGGAACTACCAGCACCGGACAGGTGGTCGCCGCCGTCGGAACTGCATATTCATGATTCAGCGGAACTTCAATCCATTTGCCGGATGCACGGCAGCCAAGAGCGCCTACCACGCCGACTACCTTACACAGACTCTCTGAATCCGTCTTCATCGTAAACCCCGTTTCCGTCGTTTCTACATACAGCGCCTCGATAAAAATTGGAAGACCAGCTGACTCTGCTGCATTGACAGCTTCTGCACAGTACCGAACCGTATATTTGCTTCGCTCATCCATCGGATTCAGACGGATCATAAACTTTACACCGTCCATCCGAAGTTTCACTAGGCGATCGACTGTATAACAGGACGGCATATCGTCCATCTCCCATACCGTATTTTTCAAACCGCCCCGGTTCACAGTGCCAACCAGCATCTTCCCATCCAGAAACGCCTTTTCTCCACGTTCCCGCTGCAACTTATTGAGGATAAATAAATCTTCAATAATATCCGGTGTCGCCTCGATTCCATCAATCTGATCACTCTGCAGCATCCGCACCAGGCGGGATAAATACTCCCGCCTATTACTTAAACCAATCGGATTTCCTTTGTACTCATTGATCATTCTGGCATTGTGATCCGCTGCCGCAAATACCAGCTTATCATGCGGAAATCCCGGTTTTTTTCGCGCCGCCGCTTCCTGCTCAATAACCTCCGGAGAAAAGGCTTTTATCTTGTTTAATTCTTCAAAAATCTTGTCATTCAAAAAACTTTGATAATCAAATCCCATATACACCTTTGCCTTTCTCTGTCACTGAACACATTTTATTTTCCAAAATTAACGATTGCGTCAATTTTATCTCTTCCGCCTACTTTATCGCCCCACTGATCATATACGCTCTGGGCTGCCTCGATAAATGGTTCGCGATCCGGCTCTGTGATTTCGATGCCCTCTCCCTTTAACAGTTCCAAGCACTCATCCTCAGATGCTGTATAAAGTTCTCTCTCTTTATCGATCATTTCTTTGGTGCACTCATCAATAATCTGTTTGTGCTCGTCCGAAAGAGAATCATAGAAATTCTTAGCAACTACGCAGATACCTAAGTCGTTGGTCCATCCAACCATTGCCCAGTGCGGCGCTGCCTCATAAAACTTCTTGGAATAATAGTTTGTATTGGCCGCTTCTGCACCGTCAATAATGTTCTGCTGCAGCGCTGTGTATAATTCGCCGTATGCCATCGGCAGCGGGCTTGCGCCGAATGCGGTAAAGGAATCCAGCTGTACCTGATTTTCCATGGTCCGGATCTTGAGATTCTTTAAATCCTCGATACTGTTGATCGTCTTCTGCGTTGTCATGATATGTCTGGTTCCCAAATCCAGGAAGCCCATCAGATGGAAGCCTTTCTCCTCACAGTCACCGCTATAGGACATTCCAATCTCGTCAGAGTCCAGAACGGAATACATATGTTCCTTATCTCTCCAGAGGAACGGAAGGCAGAATATATTAACAGATGGAACAAAGCTGGAGAACGGCGCTACCGACGTCATCGCCATCTCTACGGTGCCAAGCTGCATACCCTCAATGACATCTCGCTCATTGCCAAGCTGGTTATCCGGATATATTTCTACTTTAATTTCGCCATTGGAGCGCTCTTCCACAATCTCTTTAAAATATTCCGCTGCTTTTACCGGAGGTTCGGTTGCTGCCTGTGATAAGGAAACCTTTACGGTCACCGCACCACCGGATGAACCGCCTGTATTAGCCGCTGCCTTTGCGGACTCTCCTGTGGAAGCGCTGCCGCCTCCTCCACATCCTGCCAGAGAGCCAGCTGCCACCAGCATCGCCATCGTCATGCTTACAAACCGTTTCACATTTTTCTTCATATCAATAAATCCTCCTTTCATTTCATCTTCTTATCCCATTAACTGCGGCAGCCATAAATAGGTCTGCGGGAGATATGTAACAATAATCAGTACAACTAACATTGCAAGAATCGTAGGAATTACAAACGGGAATACCTCTCTTACACTCTTGCCGGTCAATCCACAGGCAACGAATAAAGTTGCTCCATAAGGCGGTGTTACGTATCCAATCGCCAGGTTGATGCAGACAATAACACCAAAGTGAATCGGGTCGATTCCATAAGCGGTTGCTACCGGGAATAAGATCGGCATTAAAACGATAATTGCAGAGAAACTTTCCATAAACATTCCAACTAAGAACAGCGCAATATTTAAGAAAATAAGGAATGCAGTCTTACTTGTGATGAATGTATTCATAACCTGGATTAAGAGCTGCGGCAGCTGTTTTGCTGTGATAAACCATGCAAAGATATAAGCGCAGCCTGTGATAATCATGATGCCAGCCGCTGTCTGCGCGGACTTAACAAAAATACCAGGTAAATCTTTCAATGTAATTTCTTTGTAAATAAACATACCTACCAGGAAGCCATAGACAACCGCCACAGCCGCTGCTTCAGTTGCAGAAAAGATACCGCTGATGATACCACCGATAATGATAATCGGAAGTCCTAAACCAGGAAGTGCAGAAAACATCGTTCTCCGTACTTCTTTCGGATCAAACTTGGTTGTCTGGATATATGCATCTCCGCCCCTGGAAGCGTGAATATAGGAGTAGACCATCAGTGCCACACCAATCATAACTCCAGGAATAGCGCCTCCGAGGAATAACTGACCAACAGATGCACCTGTGGAATATCCAATCAGAACCATTAAGATACTTGGCGGAATAATCGGTCCGATACTTCCTGCTGCTGAGAGCAGAACCGTTACGAAACTCATGTTATAGCCTTTTTCTTTAAATGCAGGCGTCATGATCGAACCGATTGCTGCTGTTCCAGCCGTTGCTGAACCGGAAATTGCCGCGAAAATCATGGATGCCAGTACGGCTACCATCGCCAGACTTCCTTTTACAAAGCCGATCGACGCACTTGCAAAATCTACAATCCGTTTGGACATACCGCCCTGATCCATCAGATTTCCTGCCAGCATGAACATCGGAATCGCCATGATCGGCCAGCTGTCAAGACCCGCAAACATTCTCTGCGGTACCAGAACCAATGGGAAATTTCCCTCAAGCATAATCGAAAGTGTCGTTCCCATTCCGAGTGCAACAAAAATAGGGGCTCCGATTAGAAACAGACACAAAATACAGATAAATAAAAATCCTAACATATCGCAGCCTCCTTTACTAATCTATAAATTCTCTCGGTTCTTCCGGTGCATTCTTGTTTTTTAAGCGTTCGATAAAGGTAAGGAGCTGTTCCATAATCATCAAAACTCCACCGGTTGGGAATGCCGCGTAAATCAAAGCCATCGGAATCTGCATCGCCGGAGACGTCTGAGCCGTCGTAGACTGTACTACTTTGAACCCGAAATATGTCATAATACATAAGAAAACAATCGTTAAAAGATCTACAATCGCGGTCAAAATGCGTTTCGGCTTTTGCGGAAGTGCAGATGTCAGAACATCTACCTGAAGGTGAGAACGATTTCTCATCGCAATCGCCGATGCCATCAATACCAGCCATATCATCAGATATCTCGCTAATTCTTCGGTCCATCTAAGAGGACTCTGTATTACAAAACGAAAAAAAACCTGAATAATAACCGTAATTGTCATCGCAAGAAAAAGAACAACTACTACCGCATCATTTACATTTCGAATTATCTGGAGAAGTGGGTTCCCCTTTTCTTTCATAACGTATCCCCCTTTCCTGGATAGTTTTTACAAAGGCGGCAGCCTGTGAAACTGCCGCCGGTTTTTCATTAGATCTTTCTCTCCAAGCCGCGTTTCTCATAATAAGAATCCGGGATATCTTTCGGATCTTTGTACATAACCATCACGCACTTACCGTCGCTGCCGATAGTCGGCACATCCATGATGAATAATGGCCATCCAAACCATTTGTACCAACCAAACTCCCACATGGTTGTACAGTTCAGGCAGTAGCACTGGAATCCTTCCTTATTATAAGCTCTTGGATCCGGTTTATCTAAAGTCTGTACCTTGTCTGGACATTCGGTTACCAGCCAGCCGCCGCTGTTACAACGCGGAAGTGTAAAGGTAATCTTCTCCTCATCCTCTTCCCAAATCTGATCGCCGTTATCATGAAGAGCAGACCATAATACTGCACGGTTCTCCAGGAAATCTTCCATTGGGAAATCTTTATATGTAGCCTGACCCGCTTTATATTTCTCCATCCAGTCCTGCAGACATGGCGGATAGCACCATAATGCATAGTCTTCCATACATTCAAAGATCGCCTCATCCGGTGCCCATTTCTTGAAATTGCGTAATGTCTGATTTACCCAGCGGACTGCGAAATGGTGAAATCCTGTCTTTTTCTCTACATTTAATTTGTGCAGCTCCAGCGCTTTTTCCATATCACCGGCTTTGATCGCTGCCTCTAATTTATCAATATTGCGAACCGCATAATCATTGCGAACCTTTTCCAACGTCTCTGTATACATCTTCTTTTCCATAATCTATACCTCCTTATTACCAAGCTGTCTTCTTTCCGTATTTTTCATCTTCCTGGATCGGGAAATGCACTTCTTTACCAAGGTCGCTCGACTGATAAATCGCACGGATAAATTCAAGTGTTCTTCTTCCCTCTACGCCGTCTACCATCGGCTCACGATCTTCTTTGATCGCATGGATGAAATCAGTAAGCTGTCTTCTGTGATTTTCGGTTGCCACATAGCCAGCACCCGTTGCTGTATCACCAGAGTCAACTTTTACCTTGGTCAGGTAATCATCCTCGTTCATGCCTTCTACTTTCCATTCTACGATCTCTTCTTCCACAATCTTGATCGTACCTTTTTCACCATGGATTTCGATGTGACGCGGATAACCCGGACGGACTGCACTACTACTTACCAGGCTTCCCAACGCCCCATTCTTAAATTTGAATATTGCGTTGGCTACGTCATCTACTTCAATATCCGGATGCAGGGTTGTCATATAATTACCAGTCAGTCTCTCTACATCGCCGACTAAATAAAGCATTAAGTCAATAAAATGAACGGTCTGGCTAATCAGGGAACCGCCGCCCTCACCTTTCCATGTACCTCTCCATGCACCGGAAGCATAGTATTCATCGCTTCGGAAGCATTTTCCAGAACAATCAACCGAAAGAAGTTTACCAAGCTTGCCTTCATCCAGCGCTTTCTTGATCAGCTGAGCCTGATCCATGAAACGGTACATAAAGATAACACCAAATTTAACGCCCGCTTCTTTACATGCTGCAATCATCCTGTCAGCTGCATTACAATCGACAGAAATTGGTTTCTCACACATTACGTGTTTGCCAGCCTTCGCACAGTCCACAACCATCTGCTCATGCAGGAATGGAGGTGTTACTACACAGACAGCATCGATATCATCTCGTTTCAGCATCTCTTTATAATCCGTGTAATAAGACGGAATATTGTACTCTTTGCTGAATTCCTTTGCCACATCCTCTTTCACGTCACAGAATGCAACAACCTCTGCTTCCGGGATATCCCGAAGTGCTCCTGCATTTAACGGACCTGCCATACCGCCGCCGATAATACCAAATCTGATTTTGTCGCCCATACTCTTTTTCCTTCCTTTCTTTTTTAATCTTTTATTAGTACATGCACTTTGTTTTCTTTAATATATCTCAGATATCTTACTGATATATTAGCACTTTATTTTTTTATTTTCAAGTCGTTTTCTGATTTTATTTGACGAACTTTAAATCGTATTGATCTTTTATCATGTTTTATTTCATTGTATTGTACATTTCCAATCCATTTTCCCCCATATTTCCCTTATTGCATAAACAATCGGTCAATTTTATTCTCATTCAAATATTCTTCCGCCATTGATTCCACATAAATCTTGAACAGATTTCATAGAACAATTCTTTTCTACAAAACAAAGAAGAGCCATTTAATGTCTCTGCATCAAATGACTCTTCTCATTTTCAATTCTTTACTGCCCAATCTCCGCCGCCGGACCACTGCCGGTTCCTGCGCCGGACCGTGTCCTGGTCCGATGTCGCTGCCGTCCTGCCGGCACGATCGTCGTGCTAGATTCTGCCGGATCTTCAACTGTCTCGGCAGTTGTTTCCGGCACCACCGCCGGGGCTGAATACCGTTTTCCTGCCGTACCCGTCTTGTAGATCCGCTGCATCCGCTCTTTGATGGATTCGCTCTTGATCTGCTCGATCTTGGCGCTGGCGTCTTCTTTTAACTCCTTGCTGCTGCGACCGGAATCGCCGCTCTTTGCAGACTCCAGAAGCTTCGCCGCCTCATCCGAGAGCAAATGATCCCTTCTGAAATTCGCCGCGGTATATCCGCTGGTTGTGATTTCAAATGCATCCGGATGACCTGCCAGATAGGTTCCTTCTCCGCGTCCATTGTCCGTCTCCGGGGTATCAAAGGACGCCGCCGGAAGCCCCTCTACCATCTTTTCCATCGCATTTTTCCAGATCTTCGCCGGATACGTGCCGCCGTACAGGCTGGAAAGTGTCTTCTGCTGGTCGTAGCCAACCCAGACCGTCATCGTATAATATGGCGTCATGCCGCAGAACCAGCCGTCACGGCTGCCGTTGGTCGTACCGGTCTTTCCGGCCGCCTCTATATTGCCGCTCCACCCCATCGATGCCGCCGTACCTTTTGTGACAACTCCCTTTAAAATATCGGTCATCATCACGGCGCTGCTCTCCTGGTAAACCTGAACCGATTCATAATCTTCAAAAATATCTTCGCCCTGGTTATTGATCATCTTGATAATACAGGTCGGTTCGCGGTACTGTCCCCGGTCTGACAGCGCTGCATAAGCGCCCGCCATCTCCTCGGTCGTCATACCGGTGGTAAAGCCGCCCAGGGAGGTCGCCGGATAATAGTCCGCCGCCTGCACGCTCGCGAAGCGCATCTGGGTTAAATATGCCATGCCGACATCCGGTGTGATATCATCATAGATATACCATGCCACACCATTTTTACTTCGCTCGACCGCATTTCGAAGCTCCAGCCTCTCGCCGGAAAGGGACTTCACATCCACGCCCTTCTGCTTCGCCGCGTCAATATCGATATTCGGAATCTTTGTTTCCGATGTGTAACCATTTTCCAGTGCCGGTGTATACACGATCAACGGTTTGATAGAACTTCCCGGCTGTCTCGGGCTCTGGAACGCACGGTTTAATGTGTAGGTATCCGTCTCTTGACTACGTCCACCCACAATCGCCACGACGCGGTTCGTCTTGTTGTCAATAACGGTGGACGCGCCTTGCAGCTTGTAAACGCCGTTTTCGGATGTATTGCCATCAAAGGACAAAACTCCATCTAATGCATCCTGCAGGATCGTCTGCTTGTCCGGATCCAACGAGGTATAAAGGTTATAGCCGCCCGTGTAGAGCGCATCGCGCTCCTGGTTGTACACCTCGTTGTAATTGGCATTGTACTCTTTGTAAGCCTCGTCGCTGCGGAATCCATACTGGAATTCAAAGCCGTCACGGCGCATCAGATAGCGAATCGCACAGTCGATCGCATACGTCGTCTCATAGTTGTGCAGCGGCACTCTCTGGCGGTTGACCGTGATCTCCTCCGCCTTTGCCTCTTTGCACGCTTTCTCCGTAATAAATCCCATACTCAGCATATCTTCCAGAATCTTATCGCGGCGTGTCAGCGCATTTTCCGGATGACGGTACGGGTTGTAATACGTCGGCGAGTTCGGAATCGCACACAAATATGCCGTCTGGCTCAAGGACAGTTCATCCGCATCCTTGCCAAAATAACCTCTTGCAGCAGCCTGAAGCCCGTAGTACGTGTTCGCGAAGCTGATATCATTGATATAGAACTCCATAATCTGCTCTTTGGTGTATTTCTTCGTCAGATCTAAGGAAATCAGCATCTCCTTGATCTTCCGCTCCATCGACACCTCGCGGGTCAGAAAACGGTTTCTCGCTAACTGCTGGGTGATCGTACTCGCGCCGTGCTTTTCTGCTCCCTCAGTCAAAAAGTAATTGACTGCGACACGGAAAATACCTTTTATATCAATGCCTGGATTTTCCCAGAACGTCCGATCCTCGATCGCCACAAATGCGTTGACCGCATTCTGCGGTATCTGGTCATACGTCAAATAACTGGAATCCTCGTCTCCCGTCAGCTTCGCCAGCACATTACCGTTGGAATCATAAATATAACTTGCCTCCTGCAAACGGAACGTATCCAGCGTACTGTTTTCCACCACTCCCTCTATCTGGCTTTTATAGTCCTCATAGAGCGGAATCAGCTTATATGCGCCAAATCCGGCACCGCCAATCACCAGCAGTACCAGACACACCAGAAGCGTCTTGAACATGGTTCCAAAGATCCTTGCCATCGCATGGAACACGATCTGCCCACCGCTCCGGCTGTTATTTTTGCCCGCTTTCTTTTGCTTGCCGACATCAATTTTCCCGCTTTTCTTTGCGGTGCCCCGCCTGCCCGAAGATCGTGCGGATGAAGCTGCCGGCTTCTTTCGAACGCCGGAGGCGTCCTCTCTCGTCTGTTTCTCCCTCATCTCTTCCCTCATCTTCCTATGTATCTATGGTTGCTTCCATTCTATTTTCATGCGGCACCTTAGACTTCAAAAATGCCTGTCTGCGGACAGCAACTTTTTATACTTTTCTGACAAAATCAGCTTGGACTCCCTTTTATTATAAGTTTTTTTGTCCAAAAGAACAAGCCTGTTTTCGAAATCTGCTCAATCTCCTGCCGCGTGTTACTGTTCGCGCATACGTGCCCAGTAACGGAATTTGCCGTGGCTTCGCATTTAAATACGGCAAATTCCTGCTTTACGTTTTCTTACGGCACTTTCGGTTCCAAAAGTGCCTACCCGGAAACAGTAACGGGATTTTGCCAATGCATTCAGCTTCAAAAACACTTGTCTGTAAACTGCATTTTCGCTGTATCAACGCCGTTTCCGAAAAAAAAATGCTAGAAGTTCATGCACTAACAGCGGCGTGGCGGATAACAGGAGAAGCGCCAGCCACTCTGCCGGGTGCAGCCGCACCGTGTGAAGGAGTTTCATCAAAAAAGGAATCTCCGTCACCGCAACCTGCATCAGAATCCCCACAAGGACTGCCGCAAGCATCAGCGGATTTTTCCCAAGACTGCGTGAAAATGCCGAGCCCGTAAGCGAGCGCATGCCGACCGCATGAAAGAGCTCCGACAGCCCCAGAACGGTAAATGCATACGTCTGTGCCCGCAAAAGCTCCTGTCTGCTGAAAAATGCCCCCAGCGTGACTGCTGCAATCAGAGACCCGTAAAATACCATGCAGAACCACCCGCCTCCGGCAAACAGCGACTCGCCCGTCCGGCGCGGCGGCTGACGCATCAAGTTCTCCCGGTCGTTTCCATCCATGCCGAGTGCCAGCGCCGGAAGCGAGTCCGTAATCAGATTGATCCAAAGGATGTGCCCGGCTCCCAGCGGCGCCGGTATTCCGATAGCAACGGCGGCAAACATGGTTAAAATCTCCCCCAGATTGGAGGAAAGCAGAAACAGTATAGATTTTCGTATATTTTCATAGATGCCGCGCCCTTCCTCAATTGCCCTCTCGATCGTCGCAAAATTATCATCCGTCAAAATCATATCCGCCGCCTGCCGCGCCACATCGGTGCCGCCTTTTCCCATCGCGATCCCGATATCGGCTGATTTAAGCGCCGGCGCATCATTTACGCCATCCCCGGTCATCGCCGTCACGCACCCGGCGCGTTTTAAAGCCCGCACAATCCGGACTTTATGTTCCGGCGACACCCGTGCAAAGACTGATACAGAACCGATTCGTTCCTCCAGAGCTCCCTCATCCAGCGTTTCCAGCTGCGCCCCCGTCATGCATTCTTCCCGCCGTTTGGCAATCCCCAGCTGCCTGGCGATCGCAAGCGCCGTGTCTGCATGATCTCCAGTGATCATGACCGTCCGCACAGATGCCCTGCGAAATGCCTCAACTGCCCCGGCTGCTGCCTCCCTCGGCGGATCCATCATGCCTGCCAGACCCAGAAATATCAGGTTCTGCTCCAGCTGTCCCACCTGTTTCTCCCGCTTTCCCTCCGGCATTTTTCCTGTTTGAAGCTCCCTATACGCCCCCGCGAGTACTCGCAGGGCACGCGCGGACATACGCGTGATCTCCGCCTCAATCTCTGTCCGCCTCTCCCTGGTCAGCGGCACAATTTTGTCCTCTTCCATCTCATAACGACACCTTTTAAGAATCACATCCGGTGCCCCTTTTACACAAGAAATCCAGTTTTCTCCCTGCTCATGCACCGTCGTCATTCTCTTCCGAGCCGAATCAAAGGGAATCTCCCCTTTCCGCGGATATCTCCGACGCAGATGCTCCGGAGAAACACCACAGTTTTCACAAAATCCGTACAGCGCCCGCTCGGTGGCATCCCCCACCGTCTCCCCGGCATCGCTGCACAGCGCAAATACCTCCAGAAGCCGTTTTCCCACTTCTCCTTCCTTAGAGCGCGCCAATTCCTGTTCCGTATACTCCTGTCGATTTACATAACATGTCGTCACCGTCATCTCATTTTTCGTCAGCGTCCCCGTTTTATCTGAGCAGACCACGCTGACTGCCCCCAGTGTTTCCACGGACGGAAGACGGCGCACGATCGTGCCAGCCCGCGCCATTTTCGTCACTCCCAGCGCCAGCACAATCGTCACCGTCGTCGGAAGCCCCTCCGGCACGGCAGCTACCGCCAGGGAAATCGCGGTGAGCAGCATTTCCATCACGTCGCGCTTCTGCCAGACGGCGAGGGTAAATAATAAAACGCACAGCCCGATCGTAAGAATACTCAATAGTTTCCCCAGATCCGACAGCCTTTTTTGCAACGGTGTCTCTTCCTCCGGCGCCTCGCGGATCAGAGAGGCAATCCTCCCTACCTCCGTATTCATGCCGGTGGCGATGACAATTCCCTTTCCCCGCCCTGCCGTCACGTAAGAAGTCATAAATGTCTCATTTTTACGCTCTGCCACCGGAAGCGCACCGGCGGCTAAAAAATGGCTGTTTTTCTCAACCGCCCGCGATTCGCCGGTCAGCGCTGATTCTTCTGCCCGCATTTCAGCTGTCTCGGTAAGACGCAGGTCGGCTGGAACCTGCCTCCCGGCATCGAGCACGACCAGATCCCCCGGCACCAGCTCCCGCGCGGCAATCTCCCGCTCTTTTCCTTCCCGGATCACAACCGCCTCCAGCTGCGTCATCCGTTTTAAGGATTCGAGCGCTTTCTCCGCCTTCCCCTCCTGAATCACGCCCACCGTGGCATTTAATACGACAACCGCCAGAATTACCCCCGCATCGCCGTACTCGCCCAAAAGCAGGGAGATCCCGGCTGCCGCAAACAACACAAAAATCAGGGAGTCGCAAAGCTGTGCCCCGATGCGCACAATCAGACTCCGCGGTGGTGCTTCCCGCAGCTCATTTTCCCCATAATGGCGCTGCCGCACCTCCACTTCCGCTGCCGATAAGCCTGTCCGCAAATCGACCGAAAACTCCCTGCACACCTCTTCCACCGTCCGGTTCTCATACATGCGCATTTCCCCCTTTTTCTGTCCCTGTTCTGTACTTTTCACAGACTGCATTTATTCATATGCGGAAAATAGGGGGGATTAGAACTGAATGGTTGGAATAAAGAAATGGAAAACATAGTCCTGTTTGACGCTCAAATGGCATCGGAACTCTTATTGTTTCGATGCCATTCTATAAATTCTGTGATTTAATTTTATCGTTCTGTTTCTGTCACATACCTTACACCTGTGGTTCCGGCTCCTGCGTCTGCGCGGCCGGTTTGCGCTCCATCGGCATATAACCTTCTTTCTTCCGCTGTATCGGCTGTACAGTCACCGTTGCTGCCGTATCCCGGAACGCCGGGAGGCTGCCTGTCTCCATGTAAGCGCGGAACGGAAGTTCGCCCTGCACCGGGTCTTTCACGACCTCATTTTTCTCCACTTCTGGCCGTTCTCCTCTGCGCGGTGGACGGCGCTCAAACCGCTCCCGCCTTCCAGAAGCCGGGCGGTCTTCCCGTTTCTCATTTTCCGGCACCGCGCGGTTTCCGCTACGTCTGTCCGCTGCTCTCTCGGCTCCTGAAACACGCGCTGCCCTCTCTCTCTCTGAGCAAGCTTTCTCTCTGCCCTGCGTGCGCTCGGTATTCCCCTCAGCAGCACGATCCGCTGTACGGTTCCGATAACTTCTCTCCGATCGTTCCGGTCTGTCACTGCCAGACGGACGTTCTTGTGCGCTGCGCTCTTGTTCCGGCTTTTCGGCTTTTTCCGGTGTTTCCAGACGTGCTCCCCTATTCGGACCACTTACGCCTCTTGGCGCCTGTGTCCGCTCCGAAAGAGGTCGAACCTGCATCTTATTTTTCTTTTCCTTCTCCGGAAGCTTTTAGTACGATCGCCGCCGAATACTGGTACGCATAGATACAGCTTTTCATCAGTTCCTGCTCTTCCTCCGTGCAGGAACTCAAGAGCATCTCTTCCTCTTCTTTTTCCAGATATGCCTCTCCGTTCGTATCGCGTTCCTTTACCGGCTTGTAGATCCGGTATTTCTTGTAATACGGCGGACATGGAAACTGCTTATTCTTAACCGGTTCCGGTACAATCCGCAGTTTGTAGGTATCGGACATGCGCGCCAGAACATTATGTATTTTCTCACAATTCTCTCTCGTATTTGTCTCCCGCGCCGGGATACAAAGTAAATAATCCATCTATTTTCCCTCACATCTATCAAACGATCATTTTCAAAAGCGTCAAAATCGTTTTCTTCTCAAATTTTCTACATTTACGCCAATCTTTATTGTATCATGTCAGAGAAAAACGGGCAAGTAAAAAAAGGCTGCCACACGAATGCCAAACGAACGTTTTCCGTCCGGGGCCTTCTGTTTGTGACAGCCTGTTTTCCTTTATCTAACGCAGCCATATTTACCTGCGTGTTACTGTGAACAGTAACACCTGCGTTCCTCAGTCTCTTACACCATCCAGTCTTTCAGCACGCCGTGATCGCGCAGCAGCTTTCCAATCACCGTCTTGTCAATCTTCCGGAGAATCGGCTTTTTGAGTGCTTCAAACGGCATCGGCAGCTTCATTTCCAGCGGCGATCTGCCGTCCATCAGCTTGACCGTGCTGTCCAGAAGCTCGCGGATATCGTAGACACTTCCCCATACCTCCGGTACGCCGCGGTCTACGCCGCACAAGCCATACACCGCTTCCATCGCGGTGCGGACGGAATACTCGGTCGTGAAAATAGTATCACGCGGGGTCTCCGCAAACTGCCCCAGAAATGCCGCATTGACACATCCATCCGGGATAACGTCCGGGCGGTCTCCGGCACGCCGCGGCATAAAGAATGCTGTAATATACGGCATCATCGTCGGCGTACAGTTCGCATGGTTCTCAGCCAGTTCCTCGATCTGATCCTCCGGGATTCCGAGATGGTACAGCCATTCTTCTGTGATCTCCTTGCCCGTGCAGGCGCGCATCGGCTTCTTCACATAATCGCCCGGTACATCCGTAAATAAACTGTATACCCAGACGCAGATCTCGTCCTTATCCTGCGCTTTGAACTGTCCCTGACGGTTGATCGTCCAGCTGAGCAGCCAGCTTGAATCACGGCAGCTCACGATACCGCCTGTTACGACGCGTCCACTTCTCGGATCCCTGCGGCAAATCTTGCGGATCTGGGAAATGATTGTCTCATCCGAAGTCGTGACCGTCGCAGACTCCCAGTTCGTCTTCTGGATATCCGAGCAGAATTTCTCCGGATGTCCAAATGCCGGATCCTGCGCAGCAATCTGACGCCACAGACTCCAGCAGCCGCTGGTACGCACTTCCGCACCTTCTACCGGTGCCTGATTCTGGTCACCGTAGATCGTTCCCTCAGTACAGCTTCCGTTCGTAATAAAGACAAAATCATCCTCAGTCAACGCGATTTCCTTCTTCTCGCCGCCCTTCACGTACTCGATCGCCTTCGCAACCTTTTTCTCACCCTGGATGTCAAACCGCACATTCGTAACCTCGGTGCCAAACTGGATCTGGACGCCTGCCGTCTCCAGATATTTCTGCATCGGCAGAATCAGCGACTCATACTGGTTGTAACGCGTAAATTTAAGTGCCGAGAAATCCGGAAGTCCGCCAATGTGGTGGATAAAACGCTGAAAATAGCGTTTCATCTCTAATGCACTGTGCCAATTTTCAAACGCAAACATTGTTCTCCAGTACAGCCAGAAATCCGAATCAAACACCTCATTATCAAACACATCCTCAATGGATTTGTCATACAGATCCTCATCCTTCGTGAAGAACAGCTTCATGATCTCCATGCTGCCTTTCTGGCTCAAGCGGAATTTGCCGTCCGTGTGTGCATCCTCGCCTCGGTTGACCGTCGCACGGCAGAGCGAGTAGTTCGGATCGTGTTTATTCAGCCAGTAATATTCATCGAGAACTGATGCCCCCGGCACCTCCAGGGACGGGATGCTGCGGAACAGATCCCACAGGCACTCAAAATGATCCTCCATCTCGCGGCCGCCGCGCATCACATATCCACGGGTCGGATCCTGAATACCGTCACATGCACCACCTGCTACCTCCATCGCCTCCAGAATATGGATATTTTCTCCCGGCATCTGTGCGTCTCTCACTAGAAAACACGCCGCCGCCAGAGAAGCCAATCCACTTCCGACGATATAAGCCGATTTGCCCTCGATTCCCGCCGGTTTCTCCGGACGTGCAAATGCCTCATAATTTCCCTTTGAATAATAAATTCCCTTGCTGTTTTTCTCCTGGCTGCCGCGTTCCGTATTCCGGTAATCCGAAGCCGACTTAACCACTTTTCCTGCCTTTTTCCGCTTCGACGCCGCTGCCGCCAGCCCCGCTCCAACTGCCAGTGCCGATACCGCACCCGCTTTCCATGCTTTCTTATTCATGTCCTGATCGCCCCTGCCTTTCTTCAACTTTCAAACCACTTCTTTTTTACATTACCCCGATATCTAGTTTTTAATACTATCTAATAATGATTTGATAGTAAAACTTTTTTGAAGAAAAGTCAAGGGCATCATCTTCTGGCACTTCCCGCTTGCCTTTGGTCATTCCATTTTCTTACTACCTTTTGTACTGACTTTTCATGAGCTTTGGCTTTATACTTCTTGGCTTTGAATTGATTGTAAAAAAGCTTTCATTTATTATTTTTTTGCCTTGCAAAAATAAAAAGCACGATTAATAAAATAACCGGGAACAATAGCCCAACTCCCATACCTGCACGAATATTGTCTCCTGCACTTTGTGTAACACGTCCAACAATCCCTTTAATTCCATAAGCTTCCACCTATATACTCCGCCATAGCAAGCAAAGCAAACATAGCCGTTCCACCTGCCGGAAATCTTTCTGATGAAATACTGATTGTGCCGGGCCACATAATCCCAACAGAAAAGCCACAGATAATACATCCAATCAAACCTGATATCGGATTCAACGATACAGAAGCAAGCAGGTAGCATATCACACATAAAATTCCAGATCCGATCATAAATTTCATCAGATCCATTTTATCACCATATTTTCCGAAAATTATACGACTGATCCCCATTGTAACAGCAAACATGCACCGGCCAGGTCCTACCAACTGTCTTTGACAGCCCCAGAGCAGCTTCCGCATAAGCAGATGCCCATTGTGCCATAGCCAGTTCTGATGCACCGGAGCAAATCATCAAGCATATGGAAAGCCAGAAAAGAGGTTTTCGAAACAGTTCTTTTATTCCCATTCCTTCCCCCTCATCTACCAAATGCTCGATCGGACAGGTTGCAAAATTATAGATATTTATGGCCGGAACAAGCGCCCATAAGACAGCCAGCCATTTCCAGCTGTCCATGCCAAACACCGCAAAAAACAGTGTAGAGATCACAATCGTTCCCACTGCTCCCCAACAATAAAAAGAGTGAAGCAGACTCATCGTTGCCTCTTTGTTATCAAATGGACACGCCTCCACGATCGGGCTGCAAAGCACTTCAATCAGACCACTTCCGACTGCATATACAATCACACTCAGGATAATTCCAACAAGCGGTTCCGGCAAAAGCTCTGGCAAAAAAGCCAGACCAACCAATCCTGCTGCGGAACATACCTCAGAAGTAACAATACAGATGCGATACCCTATTTTGTCCACAAACTTTGCACAAAACAGGTCTACCAACAACTGTGTAAGGAAAAAGCAGGTAGAAATCAATGCGATTTTTCCAAGTGCAATCTGATAATCATTATGAAATTTCAAAAATAACAATGGGGCAAAATTAGCTGCAATTGCCTGTGTAATAAATCCCATATAACAGGCTATTTTTGTTTTCCGGTAATTTGGCATGGTCATCACTCCTCGTTTTTTATTGAATTATATAACATAACATCTTTATTTTCATTGATTTATTTCCGAAATTTATTGTATAATATCGTAAAGTATGTTTCAAAGAGTGGGGTTTCTATGAATATAAATACAACCTATACCAAAATCATTACAGGTGAAGATTTGATGGAGACAGCTCAGCACGGAAGCACTCTCTATCCTTTCCAGTTTTATTATGAAGATCTGTCCGTTTTCGATTTCAACTGTATCGAATGGCACTGGCATACTGAATTGGAGTTTATTTATATTGAATCCGGAACCGTTACTTTGTGGATTGGAGAAGACCAATTTCATTTAACCGAAGGAAATGGCGTATTCATTAATACAAAGGTACTCCATCGCCTTTATTCTCCCTCAAAAGCCCTCATTCCCAATTTTGTATTTATGCCTTCTTTTATTGCCCCTTGCGACAGCCTGATTTATCAGAAATATATTCTGCCGATCATTTCTTCCTCATTGCCATTTCTCGTATTTCATAAAAAAGTATGCTGGCAAGCAAAGGTTTTATCTATCATGCGGCAAATTATTTCTGCACAGGATTCCGTTTTATCCAAAGAACTCCTTACCAGTTCTCTCCTTCAGAATCTCTGGCTGGAAATATTTGAAAACACAGACATTTCATATCAGGAAGAACACAAGGATCATTCAACCGCTTCTCAAGCCCGGTTACAGCTCATGCTGCAATTTATCCATCTAAATTACTCACGGAGTATCTCATTGGATGACATTGCAGAACAGGCAATGGTCAGTAAAAGTACCGCTTTGAATCTGTTTCGGAAATATTTACATATAACGCCGGTTAACTATCTCATTAACTACCGTTTAAAACAGGCCGGTCAGTTGCTTTCAAAAACCGAGAAAAAAGTCAGTCTCATTTCTTCTGAGACAGGATTTCATAACGTTGACTATTTTTGCAGATTATTCAAAAAACGCTACCAATTAACCCCAACGGAATACCGGAAACAGAAAAACCGCTGATTGGGACGGCGCTGCATTTCCGGCTGCCATCCGCGGGATTCTGGTCAATGCCTCCCACAACGCGGTGAGGAAGATAGGGTTTCAAGTGCGTGTTTGACCACTTTCTCTGTTTCATCCAGCGTCCAGTCGTGCATGGTCCCTGCCTTGCCGAAACTCATGCAGCCGGTCACACAGCTTGAGATTTGAATATCCGTATTTCCTAAAGTTGTATATTCCATTGCAAAACCTCCTTCAGAACTATTCCTGTGCCGGAGTCTAAAGACTCATCGAAAGGTTCTCCAGCCACAACATCTGGCATCCACATAATCTCCTCTGCACCAAAATGGCGATTTCCATATTTATATTTGAGATTCTGATAAGCATTACAGCGGCTTTTAAAAAATCTGTATTGATTTTTCTGAGCGAGGTGTTATAATCGGTATATACCGAAAATAAAAGGAGGAACGCATCCATGCCAAGACCGCCACGGTGCCGTCGGATTTGTGGCGCACCACAAGTTGATACCTTCTGCCCCAATGGGTGCGAGAATACCAAGCCGATCCTGCTGACGCTAGACGAATACGAGGTCATTCGTCTGGTTGACTTGGAGCAGCAAACCCACGAACAGTGTGCCGCGCAAATGGACATTTCACGCTCTACCGTGCAGGAGATTTACGAAGTCGCACGGCGCAAGATCGCAGCGTGTCTTGTCCACGGGAAACCACTGCACATCACCGGGGGAAACTACCGCATCTGCGGAGGACAGGAGGCAGCCCACTGCGACCGTTGGTGCCGGATGCAGAGAGCCAACACAGAAAAATCCAACAAAAAATGCAAAGGAGATTCCATTATGAAAATTGCAGTTACCTATGAAAACGGTCAAATTTTTCAGCATTTCGGCCATACCGAACAGTTCAAGCTTTACGAAGCTGCAGACGGCAAAATCACTCAGGCGGAAGTTGTTGATACCAACGGCAGCGGTCACGGCGCACTGGCAGGCTTCCTGATGCAGAACGGCGTGGACACTTTGATTTGCGGGGGCATCGGCGGCGGTGCCCAGGCAGCTCTGGCCGAAGCGGGCATCAAGCTCTACGGCGGTGTCAGTGGGGACGCTGACGCAGCAGTGAGCGCATTGCTCAGCGGAAATCTGGGCTACGATCCCAATGTTCACTGTGACCACCATGACCATGAGCACGGCGAGGCTGGTCACACCTGCGGTAATCACGGCTGCGGTAAGCATAGCTGCCATTGATATGGAACGCACACTGACACAACTTCCGTTCTGGTCATCCTTGACCGAACACGAAATGGAAACGCTTTTCTGATGTGATGTGGGCGATGCAGCAGATCATGTTCAAGGGATTGGATCGGCGGCTGGCAGAGTTTCTCCTTGCCGAAGCGGAGCGTACTGACTCCGACACGATACGCATGACCCATGAGCAGATCGCCCAGCACATCAGCTCGGCGCGGGAGGCGGTGGCGCGGATGCTCAAAAGCTTCTCGGAGGACGGGCTCGTAGAACTAAGACGAGGCGCGATCACGTTGCGGGATAAGAACAGACTAAATCGTTTGAAATAGATGTGACTTTGTCACAGAGTGAAATCATAATTCTAATATAATGAAAGCAGAAAACCGAAAGGAGAATCGATCATGAAAGAAACGAAATACGCAGGTACTCAAACCGAAAAAAACCTGATGGCTGCCTTTGCCGGTGAGTCCGAGGCACGCAACAAGTACACCTATTTTGCATCCAAGGCCAAGAAGGAAGGCTTCGAGCAGATCGCGGCGCTGTTCCTCAAAACCGCTGATAATGAGAAGGAACACGCCAAGCTGTGGTTCAAAGAACTGAACGGCATTGGCGACACCGCCGAAAACCTTCTCTCCGCCGCTGAGGGCGAGAACTACGAGTGGACGGATATGTACGACGGCTTTGCCAAAACCGCCGATGAAGAAGGCTTTCATGAACTGGCGCAGCGCTTCCGTCTGGTTGCCGCTATTGAAAAGCACCATGAGGAGCGCTACCGTGCCCTGCTGCACAATGTGGAGATGGCGGAGGTCTTTGCAAAGAGTGAGGTCAAGGTATGGGAGTGCCGCAACTGCGGCCACATTGTGATCGGTGAGAAAGCGCCGGAAGTCTGCCCTGCCTGCAATCATCCCCAGAGCTATTTTGAGATCCACGCGGAAAATTATTAAAGAAAGAAAAGGGAGAATCATCATGGAGCAGAAGTTTTATATTTGCAAGCATTGCGGTAACATCATTGCCAAGGTCAAGGACACGGGCGTTCCCGTCATCTGCTGCGGCGAGCCGATGAGCGAGATCGTTCCCGGCACCACCGACGCCGCCGTGGAGAAGCATGTTCCCGTCTGGACGGTAGAAAACGGCATCGTCCATGTCAAGGTCGGCTCCTTGGAGCATCCTATGCTGCCGGAGCACTACATCGAATGGGTATCTCTCCAGACCAAGCAAGGCAATCAGCGCAAGGAACTGCATCCCGGCGAAAAGCCGGAGGTCTGCTTCGCTCTCTGCGAGGGCGATGAAGTCGAAGCGGTCTACGCCTATTGTAACCTCCATAGTCTGTGGAAAGCGTGATTCATCTTTCAAAAACCCGGTGCTTTTTGAGCACCGGATTTTTTTATCAATGTGACTTCGTCACAGAAAAATGCTTTGCCCTGCGGTATGATAAAGCCACAATCATGAAACAAGAAAGAGGTGGTGAACATGAAAATCAAGTTCAATCCCGATCCGGAGATTGTCAATACCATCAAAGAAGGACTCAAGCGCACCGACGGATACTGTCCCTGCCGCAGGGAGCGCACAGAGGCAACCAAGTGTATGTGCCAGGAGTTTAAGGATCAAATTGCAGATCCCGGCTTCGAGGGATTTTGCCACTGTATGCTCTATTACAAATCCTTGCAGGATTAAGGGAGGAACGCTATGCTGTCAAAGAAACTGACTGCCGTAGATAAGACGCGGTGCGTCGCCTGCGGTGTGTGTGAAAATACCTGTCCACTGGGGGCTGTCAGGGTGCGCCGCGGCTGCTACGCCGCCGTGGAGGCGGAACGATGCGTAGGCTGCGGCAAGTGTGTATTCATCCTACTTGTCACGCTGGCGAATGCGGCAGGCGCTTTGCTGATCCCTACCATCACCGCCGACAAGATCAACATTGCCGTGGAGGGCAGACACATGGATTGCGATCCTCGGCGGTGGGATGCTTATGAAAGGCAGCCTGACCCCCGGCACGTTCCAGGCCTTTTTCCAGTACATGAACATGTCCAGCGAACCGATCACAGAGCTTTCCTATATGACAAACTCTCTGCAATCGGCGCTGGCCTCCATGGAGCGGGTATATGAGCTGCTGGATGAGCCGGAGATGGAAGCAGAGCCGGAAGCACCGAAGCGAATCGGCCATGCGCTGGGAGCGGTGGAGTTTTCCCACGTTCGCTTTGGCCAATTATTGGTGAATCGACATTTTGTTTCCTTTATCCACTCATTTTTATGATGTTCCAAGCACTTGATTCAAGGCAGAAAGTCATGTCGCATTACTTAATACTACAGCCCCTTCTTTATTTCTTCAATTGTCATCTCATATACTTCTGTTACTTTTTCCATTGCTTCCGATATCCCCGGCTGCTCTCCGGTTCCATCTCTCAAAAGTTCTATCAACTCATGACTAACCTCATACAGACGGTCAAAAGAAAGATTCTGACACACCCCTTTCAGTGTGTGTGCACCGCGGAAAGCATCTTCATAATTTTTATTTTCCAATGCCTGTTTTAACTGTATATAACTCTGATCTTCAAGGAACTTTAATGCAAATCTCCGAATCAGTGCTTCGCTGTGAAGGCGTCCCAAGACAGCTTCATAGTTTCCTCCAATAGCTTCGTAACACTCTTGCATTGTCATATTTTAGTCCTCCTGTCAATTGTATTCCACTAATTCATGAACCTCTGCGAATCAATTATATACATACCTTAAAATCGTTTTTATAACTTCATCAATCACAATCGGCTTTGACAAATGTGCGTTCATTCCTGCATCCAGTGATGCCTGAACATCTTCTGCAAATGAATTAGCTGTCATTGCTATAATAGGAATGTTTTTTCCATCCGGTCTGTCATTCATTGCCCTGATTGCTTTTGCTGCTTCATAACCATTCATTTCATGCATCATGATATCCATCAGGATTACATCAAATGTGCCTTCCGGATGATTTCTGAAAATCTCAACAGCATTCTTTCCATCCACAGCTCTTTCTACATTCATCCCGAACTCTTCCAACTGCACGGTAGCAATCTCTGCATTCAGTTCATTATCCTCTACAAGAAGGACATTCACACCTGTAAGATTTACCTTTTCAGAAAAACCTGTGTCTGACTTATTACATTCCTTATCTGTAATTTCCAAAGGAATATCCACAGTAAATGTGGTTCCCTCATGCTTTTTACTCTGCACGGAAATAGTTCCACCCATCATATCTACATACTTCTTTACGATAGCCATCCCCAGTCCAACTCCATGGTACTGCGTTCTCACATCGGAATCTTCCTGCGCAAATTCCTCAAAAACTTCTTTTGTAAATTCCTCACTCATGCCAATACCAGTATCCGAAATGCGATAACGCATATTTATATATCCATCCCCGCCCTTTTCCTGACACCGGGCTTCAAATGTAATCGTCCCTCCATCCGGAGTGAATTTTACGGCATTGCTCAGAATATTGACCAGCACATCACGCAGGCGTGCAGGATCCGCAAGCACATTTGGAATCTTTGCTTCTTCACGCCGAATCTTAAAGTTGATATCCCTGTTCGTAAGAAAACCTTTTGTAATATCCAATGCAGAATCTGTAATGTTTTTCACATCCGCCGGTACCGGATTGTAATTCACTTTTCCACTTTCGATGCGGGTCAGATCTAATATATCATTGATCAGCGACAGTAAATGCTCTGAGCTTTCGTCAATCTTTTCCAGACAATTTTTCACTTCGTCTGACGGATTATTTTTCATTGCAATACCGGTAAATCCTATGATTGCATTCATCGGTGTCCTCATATCATGGGACATATGTGACAGAAATGCTGTTTTTGCCTTGTTTGCAGCCTGTGCTGATTGTAGTTTACGCAAATTGTGATATGTATTCCCCAGTATATATGGGGAGTTAGAAATGTATTGAGATTAGATAGCCTTTTTCTCCAAGTCCTCACAGTAAACGCTTGAAAATAAATGTTCCAGCTCATTTCCGAAGTTGTATGAGATTTTAAGTTTGCGGTTTTCATAAACTGTTATCTGGTCTATCATTTCCACAATAATATCTCTGTCTAATTCTTCAATGTCTTTCAGTTCCAACAACCGCCTTAACCACGGTGTTTCAAAAACATCTTCTGTTACACTTTCCTTTTTCTTTTCTTCCAGCGTTTCAATCTGTTTGGAGTAAAGCGTTTCTTTTTGTTGATAGTCCTCTCGATAAGAAAGAAATTCTTCTTTAGAAATCAGTTCGTCTTTGTAATCTTCATAAATTGACTTTTTCAACTTCTTCACTCTTTCAAGCTCTGCTTTTAACTTTGTCAATTCTATGTCTGTTGATTTTCTAATTTTTGTTGCTGTGAAAGATTGTGATTTTACAAGTTCCTGCAAGTTCTCTACATTGCGGATAATCTGCTTTAAATCTCCCAGCACAATATCATTCAATACTTGAAACGGGAGCGTGTGCGGAGTGCAATAATCTTTTCCACTTCTTTTGTAAGTTCCACAATAGAATGAATAGGACTTACTTCCGTCAGCACGTCGCCAGAAATTTTTCATCATTGCCCGACCACAATCGCCACACTTGATAAAACCTGCAAAGATATTTTTATTTGTTTCTAAATCAATATCCCTATGTTTTTTCGTCAGCAGTTTTTGTACCTTATCCCACAGTTGACGGTCTATAATCGGCTCATGTGTATTTTCAACCCTTATCCAGTTTTCTTTCTCAACTGGACGCTGTTTGCTTCTCATACGTTGATGTTTCTTTCCTTGTACCATATTTCCAATATAAAGCTCATTTTGTAACATCACTTTAATCGTGGAATACGTCCAATAAGAAGTTTTCTCTAAACGGTTGCAATTTTTGTAATTTTCGCCGTTGAGCTTTTTATATTCCGACGGACAAAGGATACCCTCTGCATTTAGTATTTTGGCAATGCTTTGTTTCCCTATTCCTTGTGCATACATAGTAAATACTCTTTTTACAACTTCGGACGCATATTCATCAATCACAAGTTTATTTTTATTTGCAGGAGATTTCTTATAACCATAGCTTGTAAAAGCTCCGATAAATTCTCCTGCTTTCTGCTTTGATTTTACAGTCGCTTGAACTTTATTAGAAATATCTCTGGCATACTGTTCGTTGAATATATTTTTAATAGGAAGTAACATATCGTATGCCTGCTTCATACTATCAATATTATCTGTTACAGAAATAAAACGAACATTAAGCTCTGGAAATATTCTTTCCAAATATCGCCCCGTATCAATGTAATCTCGTCCGAAACGGGAAAGGTCTTTTACAACAACACAATTTACCTTGTTATCTTCAATGTCAGCAATCATTCTATGAAAGTCTGGTCTATTAAAATTCGTTCCCGTAAAACCGTCATCAATATAAACATCATATAAGATAAAGTCATCATGCTTGTTCACATATTCTGTTAAAAGTTTTCTCTGATTTCCTACACTATCGCTTTCTTCCTTATCTCCGTCCTCTCGTGATAATCTGATATAAATAGCCACGTTAAATAAGTTTGAACCTTTTTGATAAATCATTTTTCCACCTATTCAACTGCCGTACCTATGATAATATTATACCATAAAGTACGGCTTCTTTCCATTGTTTTCAAGGGTTTTACC
>SCPN01000476.1_pt1 | contig 71448 bp, 88 predicted proteins | sample 6106831 | NCBI WGS metagenome assembly SCPN01 (sample SAMN10720447, study PRJNA508395) | human gut metagenome | isolation source: Participant 1, 0 month
AGCAGGAACAGATTCAAAATGCCGGATTGCTATTCCGCTAATATATTATTCTTTTCCTTCTCTGCTACCAATTCATCATAATCAAGTACCTTCTCTTCAAAAATGTCTCCATCAAATACAACAATCATCTTATCCCGTTCTTTATCAAACGCTATTTCTGGATTTTCTTTCTGATTTTCTGCAAACTCAATCAAACGTCTTGGAAATAGAAATGTCCTACCCTCTGTTTTTTCAAGTAACCGGATATCGATCAATGGATGAATATTTAACTCTTTTCGGATATCAATTAACTTTTTGAAATACCATGTTTCAGTATTTGCACCCTCACATATGAAAAAGTACTTACGATAAGGCTCAATCTGTTCTTCTTCATCTGTAGTTCTACTATTCCAATTCGTATAACTTCTTACTGGAGCCAAGGCTACTCCTCCTCTCTAAAGTCGAATGTTGAAAATACCGGTATCGCACCATACCTGCCTTCCAGATATGCCTTGCTCAACACTTTATCATACCTCTCAGCAGAGCGATCTAAAGGAATGAAATAGAGCTTGCATTTTCTGCGTTACGTTCTACAAACCAGATTTCATCCCTCCTAAAAATAGCCTGATCCATAATGGATGATTCATGTGTAGTGAACAATAGCTGCATACGCTGCTCATCATGTAGCTGCATAAACAATTGCAAAAATCGTTCTGTCAGTCAATTTCGGATGTAAGCTTCTCTCCAATTCATCCACAACATAAAGAACATCTTCTCGTTTATTCAACAGCATATCCATCAAATCGAATAATCTTCTTGTTCCATCAGACTCTTCGTCAAAACCGAACTCATAAAATGACTTATTATGATGCAACCGGATTGTTGTGACCTTCGGTTCAGAATGTCCTTCAACTTCGATATTAAAGAAAGTTTCCTTCGACCTCATCGTCATTCTGAATGATGGTTCTTCCTGCTCTTCCATTCTATTTTTTCACATGCTGCATCATCTTATCAAATACTGGTTTCGGCATCGCATTTGATAACTCATCCAGTGTAATTTCTTCGATTTTTACCTGACTAATACCCGTATCAAATGTTTTGATCAATTTATTAATCAGCTTCAACGAATTGTCATCATAGTAGTACTCCAGATCAATCAACGGGGTATCCGGTGTGATAATCGAAATATGATTCTGAATCAGTCATATACATCCGGAAGAACAATAATTTAGATCGTGTGCTATATTTTTTCCGATTCGATTCATTTCCGTCAGGAACAAAGATGTTTCATTTCCTTCAAAGTCATCTGCATAAGTTTCAAATTTGTTTTTTTCTGTATTTGTCAAAGTAATGCTCTCATTTAACACCGGACGTTTACTTCCTTCTCGTTCAAAGAGACATTTTGCTGAACCATTCTGATATAATTCATATAACCATTCTCCGGTTACTTTTCGTCTGCTTAAAACTGCAGAAAAACCATAGGCATAAAATTTGTCACCTACAGTAATCTGAATTTCAAAACTACTTTCTCGTTCCTTATTCTCCTTCCGATTCTTACAAAACATCTGTGTAGCTTCTATCGGAATACCATTGCAGACACTATCTTTAAAAAATTTAAAGAACAATGCCAGATTGGTCTTTCCAGATGCATTTGCTCCATAAACGACTGCATATTTTAATAACTGGGTACTTTTTATCTTTAACCTGTGATTTGCATTTGTTCGTATTTTATTTGAGGAAATCATTGTCAGCTCTGCTGCTTTATCAAAAGATTTAAAATTTTCAACACTTACTTTTACTAACATTCTTATACACCTCCACCTTTATTATATGTTTTACTCTTCTCTCAGTCAATGCAAATTCTCTTATTTAGAGATTTTTTCGTTATATATTGTTTCTTTTTCTATTTTTAACAATTTTATTTTGAGTTATGCATATAATATCAATGTATAAGTCAGCTTTTTGTAGCGACACTATTTTACTAATGCCGCTACATGAAATATTACAATAAATAAAAACTTCTAATTCTTTTTTCTTCTATCTCTCCCAATCCATCCTTCCTGTCACATTCAACATCTTTTCTTCTCGGAAGCTGAGCATCTTTCCATTAGTTCCACCGACAATGATATGATCCAGCAATTCTATCCCCAGTAGCTGTCCGCACTTCTGCAGCTTTCTCGTAACAATCATATCCTCTTTTGACGGTTTTACATTGCCACTGGGATGATTATGAAGTCCAATGATTGCAGAAGCATTTGCCAGAATACTGCTCTTAAAAACTTCTCTGGGAATTACCAAAGATGCATTGATCGTTCCAACACTGACCAGATTCATATTGATTACCTGTCCGTTATTTTTCATATTCAGGATACAAAATACTTCTCTATCATATTGAGATAACTCCTTCGCCATCAATTCTACAACAGCCTGTGGACTGTCCAACGTCTGCTCACTATAAAGAGACGGCTCTTTTACCAGACGGATATTCACAACTTCCAATTCATTCTCCATCCTTCTGATCTCCTTTTGGAAATTCTACAACAAAAAAAACATTACTCTCTGAAGATTCCACATATGATTTCAATTGTGATAATGTTATTTCCAAATATTTAGGTTGTTCCACCATAATCTGTTCCTTTCGTTTCTTCCTTTACTTCTGTTTTCCCTGACAAATAGCTTATCACTTTGTTTGCCTTAATGCTTTTCTGCAGCTCACTGATAATGCACAGATCTGCTACATTCACTCCCGGCAAAGCAAGCATTTCATCCATCGCCATATTGACAATCTCTTTTTCCGTTCCGTATCCGGCATCAAATAAACGCTGTAATACTTTTATTGCTTTCTGATTTCTTTCCCATTTCAGCATCAAAGGGCAGATCATCGCCGCCCTCTGTTTTACTCCTCCTCTTCTTCCTTTTCTTCAATTCCTAATCTCTTGACCTGTTTCTTTTTATTCCAGATACGAACTCCTGTGATTCCAGCTGCTGATAATACCAGAATGGCTATCCATAAAGCTGCATTTGCCGTGTCTCCTGTTTTCGGAGAATTACTGGTTCTTTGTAGTAGTACCCGGTGTCTCTGGGGTTGGTGTTTCCGGTACTTCTTTGATAGTTACAGTCTGACCTTCATCGTTGATTTCCTTATGCTCTGTTACCTTTTTCGGTTCTTCCGGATTTGTTATATAATACAGTTCTTCAAAGGTTACAAGCTGCTTTCCTCCAAGAGTGCTGCCATTGAAAGTAAACTCAATCTGCACTTCCATGTTTTCCTTGTCCGCTGTAAATTCATAATCATTGGTAACCTCTTTGCCATCAATGAGCAGCTTGGCATTTTCTTCCTTAATCATCTGCCAACCGGACAACTTATAGTTCGTACCAATTTCCAATCCCTCTAAAGTAACCGTATCCACGATCGTCAGATCTTTTCCTGCTTCCACCTCTTTCTTACCGTTCTTATCAGTTGCTGTGGTATGAATCGAAATCTTTCGCTTTGTAATCAGGACGGTCTGCCATTCATCGTCAATGTCCTTGTGCTCTGCAACTTTTATAGGTTCTTCCTGATTCTTCAGATCATATAATTCTTCAAATGTAACCAGATTCTGTCCGCCAAGTTCTGATGCATCAAACGTATAAGAAATCTCTACTTTCATTTTTTCATTGTCAGCAACAAAGGTATAATCACTCTCCACACGCTTTCCATCAATGAGCAGTTCTGCATTTTCCTCTTTCAGCATCTGCCAGCCTTTTAACTGGTACTTTCTGCCTTCTTCCAGACCGTCCAGAGTAACTGTATCCACAATCGTTACTTTCTTTCCTGCAACAATTACTTTTTCGCCCGTTTCTTGTCTGTTGCTGTTGTATGAATGGTAATCTCTTTTTCATACTCATCAGTCAGTGTTCCAAGGTCGATTGTTACTTTATTTCTGCTCACAACAACTTCAAATGCCGGAATCAGCTTCATGCCTTTGTTGGATTCACAAGCTAACTCCTCAATCTCATAAGTGTCATAAAGTAATGCACCTTTGCTGTCATCCGGCTCAGAAGTTCCGAACCAGATACCGTCCTCACTGGATTTCCCGGCATTTGTATTTTTCTTATGAGATGCCCAATTGGAAGCAGTTGAAAACTGACCGTTTTTATCTGTCACTACGATATGGCTCTCTCCGGTTGTTTTACTTGTAATCTTAAAAGGAACATTGGCAATCTTAATATGTACCTGCTCAATCTTCTCCCTAAATCTCACGTTTAATCTGGTTGTAAATGGAATGGCTTTCGTCTGTTAAATCTACGATTTTTCCATTTTCCGTAATCGAAAATTCAATCGCTTTTGCCACCGTCAGTCAGATAACCTTCCGGTGCTTTGGTTTGTTTCCTCCAGTTTGTATTTACCATACGGAAGTAAATCTGCCGTCGTTGTTGCAATTCCGTCAATCCCTGTCTGAATCGTCTTAACTGTCTCATTCTTTTTGTATAGTTTTCCTTCTACCAGAACCGAATTTTCGTTCAGTGAAATAATTGCAAATGCAGCATCTTTTAATGTGGCACTTCCCTGTGCTTTGGTATCTTTTGTCTCTAAATCACGTTTCTGAATCTTCACACCACCTCGGATTATCTGGTCAGATACGGAATACTGGTTTCTTCCGGAAAGAACTGCAAGTTCTCCGTCCTCTGTGATCTGTGTCAGATACATTCCTTTTATCTGTTCTGTACCGTCCCCTGCCTGCATATAAGCTCCGTCCAGTAAATATCCGTCCGGTGCTTTTGTTTCCTCAACAGTCAGTGTTCCAAGTGGTAATACGTTTTTTTCATTCTGGGTGTAAAATGCATCTCCCGATACTTTGTAGGCATCTGACAGTTTTGTCACATAATGAATGTTTCCATTATTGTCTTTTTCAACTACCGTCTTTGTAACCCAGGTACGTGTTGCTTTCTCTGGTAAATTATCTTTTGTATAAAGTCCGTCATAATAATGCCAGGTAAACTCTGCTCCTGCCAGTGCTGCATCCCCCTGTGCGGTTGCTTTTCCTGTCTCCATATCAATCTTGAACAGGTCTACCAGTGTCTCTGTCACTTTCGGAACATCGGAAACATTTAATACAGCTGTTCTTTCCGGCTTCAACTTTCAAACTGTGCGTACTGTCGTATCCAGCTTATATCCCTTCGGTGCAGAAAGCTCTTTGATATAAACAGTCCCTGCAGTCACTTCAACTTCATTTGTCTCACCATTTCTCATTTGTTGTAAGTGTTCCAATCTGATTACTGCAATTCTGGTCTGAGAATATGCCAAAGGTTGCTCCGGCAATGGTATACATCGCATTTCCATTTGTGACAATCTCATTTGCGGTTGTCTTTTTTACTTTTGCATTTCCGACATTCAGTTCTGCCCAAAACTGTCCAAGATCCTGTCCCTCTCCAGTATAGATATATCCTCCACATTTATAACGACCTTTGTTTGCCTGTACAAATGCTCTCGCTCCTGTATACACTTCATTCTGAATATCCTGTGAAATCTCAGAATATGCAGCTCGGACATTATCACACTGCCAGCCTAAATACTCACTCAGTCTCTGCCATACTACACACTGTTCCAACAGATATCCCTGATTCGCATTCAGGTTGCTGTGACTGCTCCTATACTGCTTTACATATTCCAATGACAATGCCACATCTTCGATCTGTGCAGCACTCATACTGGCACTTGCATCGTGTCTGGTTTTATACCCATTTTTAAATCCGGTGTTAATATCTACACAATAGGCTGTTTCGCCCTCCACTTCTCATGTGACCTTCATTGAATGTCGAATGAATGGTTCCATCATTCATCACATGTTCAATATATCCGACTCGCTCTGAGGACTCTGTCCAATACTGTGTTTCTGCTCGTGTAAACCGATGTAGTCGGTAATGCAGTTAAAATCGTGGTCAGGGTAAGAAGTCCTGTACACACTCGTTTCCATATCTTCTTCATTTTCTACAATTCCTTTCTTTTCAATCAAAAAAGACGTCCGTCTGGAACGCCTGTCGTTGCTTTATGCTGTTTGACTCCCTGCTGTCATGCAGGGTATGGGAATCTCTGACCTGCCGAAAGAGAAGAGGTTCCCGGCTCCTTATTGTCTTTTCGGCTGGTAATCTGCTGGTAAACCAAAGGGGTAGGGTGTGGGGAGGGGAAAGCGGGAATAGACTGATTTCTCGTTATACCCAAAAGGATAGACTTTTCCCTTGGTGTCAAAATACCTAGCGTTCCCTGCTTTTTTCCCTTTTCCGGTATAATTCCAGTGCTTTGATAATGGTTTCTTCCATTTTCTGCTGTGTAGTTCCCGATGGAAAGTATTTTTTCAGTCGGTTCTTCGGGATTTTCCACTGCTCTACCTGATTTGGCTTCTCTTCTGACATAATCGACAGCAAAACATCTTCATTCAACCTGCCCTCTGCTGAAAATTTGCGGATTTTAATTGCCTGTGCATGACTTGGGGTACAAGCCTCCGCCTCCATGGTGTCGTACAATATCTCCTGTTCCTCTTGCGGCAAATAAGACAGCTCCACCGCCGGACGCATAGAAATCTTTTTGTCATCGACCATTTCAAGGATTTCCGGGATTTCCGGAATAAGTTCTGTAAGGCGGATATAGCGACGGATTTGGTCTTGGCTTTCTCCAACTTGTTCACCTAATATTTCTCTTGAAGTTTTACCTTTAAACTTCTGTGCCAGTGGCACAGAAGTCAAATCTCTTCTCTGTCCCTGTCTCTTCATAGCATCTAGCTTCATTTTATATGCAAATGCCTTTTCGGATGGTAATATTTCTTCTCGCTGAAGATTACTGTCAACCATAACAATGACTGCTTGGTCATCACTAAGATTTCTTACAATACATGGCATTGTCTCTTTTCCTGCCAGTTCACTTGCCATTTTTCTTCGATGTCCAGAAATCATTTCATACCCGCCTGTTGGCTTTTCCCTGACAAGTGCTGGGACTAATACGCCATGGTCACGCACGCTTTCGATAGTTTCCAACATCTTATCATCCATTTTTACCTTAAACGGATGATTCGGGAAATCTGTAATTTCATAAATAGAAATATCTTTTTTGACATATTCCTGATTCTTCTGATCTCTTTCTTCCTGCGTGGTAAAAAGGTCATCGGCTGAGGGAAGATTCATATTTATTTCTCTGTTTTTCGCCACAATGAATCACCTCCCTCGTAAATTCTGCATACGCCTTTGCAACAGTTCCATTCTTGTCATACTCATAAATGGTCCTGCTGTCACTGCTTCTCTGCTGCCGTGATAGCCACTGGAATAACTGTTTTAAAAATTCGGATATGTTTTCCGTAATTTTCTCGAAGACTATCCTCTGTTGTCCTTGCAAGTTTTGTCCTCATATCTGCAAGTGTCAGCAATACTCCATCAATCTTCAGATTAGGATTTAGCTGTCTTTGTACCTTACCGATTGTTTTCATAAGCTGTGTCATACCCTTTAATGGCAAATATTGAGCCTGTACCGGAACAATTACACTGTCTGCTGCAGCTAACGCATTGATAGTCAACATACCAAGGCTAGGCATACAGTCAATCAGGATATAATCATAATCTTTTTTCAAATCTGACAGATACAGCTTTAACTGTCTGCTCTCTGCTCATTGCATTAACCAGAGACATTTCCATGCCTGATAACTCGATGTTGGTCGGAATAATGTCTACTCCTTCTTTATGGTGTAAAATGCCTTCATTATACACAAATGGTTCATCTTGTAATATTTTCTTCATCTGTGTATCCAACGTAATCGGAAGATTATCTGCATCAGTCCATCCTAATGCGGTTGTTAAATCTCCCTGTGGATCAGCATCGACCAATAATACTTTTCGCCCCTGATGTGCAAGACCGATTCCCAGATTTAATGTCGTTGTTGTCTTGGCTGTCCCTCCCTTTTGATTTGCAAGGGCGATTACTTTACACTTGATCATATGGTTTCCTCCTTCCTTGCAAAAAATTTAATAGCCAATCCTTTTTACGGGACTGGCTATGTATAAAAATGAGCATGAAAAACCGACTGATTCTTGGTGAACCAATCGGCTATGTAATTTAATCACAACGTTTAATTGTTTGTGATAATAATTGACGTACATTTATTTCCATTCCTTCATATTTGTCAACTGCAAATTTAAAGATGAAACGATATATTTGATTTGTTCCTTCATTCAATTGCTGGGATAAACTTTCTACGATTCTTTTTGTCTCCTTTTTACATGCTGCTCTTACATTTCCTCTGTTTTCAATTTCAATATTATACTCATTTTGAGAATTAAACTGTGGAAGTTCTTGATTATAGTCGCTTAAATCTATATATTGCTGAATTTGATAATCTACTTGCTGATTGGCAAGCCGACAACGCAATTCTTCTATAATTTCATCTTTTTGATTCAATAATACTTGATATAATAAAACTTCTGGTGTATAAGGCAAAAAATGAATTTTTTTACGATTCAAATCATATAATTCTATAATTTCTCGATTGCCATATATTTTGTACGGTATAATATCTGTTTCTACATCTTTATCCAAAAATGCAGTCACATATACATTATCATAAAATAAATAATCTTTAGCATCTACATAAAACCCAATAATATTTTGATATCCGCCTACCGCAATTATTCTTACATCTAAATAGTTACTCTCTGGACACAGTTCCTTATATTTGTTAAATAATGCATTAAATAATGCTTTCGCCATATCATCTTCGACTATTACAATAATATCCGCCATAGTATCTTCTCTCATTCCTATAGTTCCAATAGCTTTTGCTGGCGGACATTTGTAAAATACTTTTATTTCATTTGATTTTCTCTCTAACAAAATTACATTTTTATTCGTCTTGATTATACTTGTTGAATGAGTTGATATAAACACTGTCAAATGCCTTTGTTTTGCCATTTCATTTAAATAATCCATTAGCCTAACTTGTGCAGCCGGATGTAATGCCATTTCTAACTCATCAATCAAAACCAATGAATTATCTTCCGTATTTTCTATATCATACAATAAATTAAGAAGTACAATCTCACCAAAACTAAAATTTTGTTCCGTATAATATCTATTTCTACTTATCGGAATCGCAAATGCCGTATTTCTTCTTCTTTTATCAGCATTTCCTGTTCTTGATCTCAGATCTCCAACAGTTATTCTAATCATATTTGAAAATTTATCCGTATTTAAAATACTCTGTCTCATTTGCATTTCATACCAGCCAACTCACTGGCTTTGGATTTCTTCTTGGTGTATCCATAGATTGCGTAAATATCCGTTCATTTTTTGTATTAATATGTACCACGCTTTTATAATTAAATTTTTTAAAAATATTTTTATTTACATCCGGTTGCCATCTACCACTTTGTTCTCTTTGTGTTACTCATCCCTACAAAATAAGAAATACTTCCCATGTACTTATCATAACGATAAATTATTGTCAAAAAATCCAGTCCAAAAGTGCATATATTATTACAGATTCTACTAAGACATGTAAACAATGTCGTTTTCCCAACACCATTTTCTCCTGTAATAATATGTACTCCCTCACCTGGAAGTTTAAACTCCATATAGTTAATATTTCTTATTTGCGATATTATAATTTTTCTATCCATTTACTATTTCCTCGTATATAAATTATCAATTCATTTTCTTATCTTCGTATTCTTGTAATCCATCTAAGTTCCATTACTGCCCTTATAATTTCCTGCAACATATTGTCTCGCATTTCATCTTCAGTAAATTTTCCTAACAAGTTCACACTTGATAAAAATCTTTCATCTTCATGCAGTGCTTTATGATAATGATTAAGCTGTGCCAACGAACTTCGGTATACTACCAAGGCAGTTCCTGCAATCAATTCAGTTATTACACCTCCAATAGCTGGAATAATTGATATTTGATAACTTAACTTAAATGCTACTGGTAATGCACATGCAATAATTATTAAACCAAAGCCCAAAATACACATTGATACTGCTAAAACAAAAGCCGCTTTTGCTTGTTTTTGACTCCATGTATAAAATTCTTTAATATCTTCAAGATTTATCATCATCCTTCCTAAAGCATCTACTTCTTTTTTACCAGCACTATTTTGTTGTTCCTCCTTTGTGTCTCTCGGAATAACAGCCTGTTTCAAGCGTCTAGAATAAGATTCCAATTCTTCTTCGTCATCTTCTTGCCAACGTTTTTTCATAATTGAAAAATAGCTGGTAAAAAGTGCTACTATAGCTAACATAACCGACATGATTTCTAACATGAGGGAAAAAAAATTATCATTTCCAGCATGAAATATATTTGCAGTACTTTCTTGAAATGATAAAAATACAAACAATACTGCAAACATTTCAATAGCAATTGTTAGAATTATCATTGATACAGTTCTGCTATTTTTTTCTTTTGTCCTTCTCTGTTTCACAAGGGATTTACTTCGCATTACTAAATTCTCTATAAGTAATTGTGCCTTATTCAAATCTTCTTCTGATCCTGTCTCACAAGGGATATATAGTACTTCTTCAAGCTCAGTCGGTACTTCTGCATTGTCTAAAACAACAGGAATTAGTAATTTATTTCTATTTTCATGTATTGACATTTGTGCCAAATACAATTCAAATTCTAACATTTTATTTTTTGTAAATTTATCATCAATTACTGTCAGAATTATATCCGAACTGTATATTTCTTTTTTTATCTGTGCATTTATATCATCCGTTTTGCCTAATTCCGTTTTAACTATTTTTATATTTTTTATTCTACTTAAAAGTTTTTCTGCAAATTGAATATTGTTGTATGCAGCCACTATATATACTTTTTTCATTCTAAAATTCCTCATTAAGTTTCTTTTATCTTACGATAGCTTTTTCTCATTAAAGTAGCATCAATTCTTTTTCGATATAGTTGATTCTTGTTTTTTAATTATATCAGCTTTTCAACCCCTATACATCAATTTTTTGCATTCTATAACCGAAAAAGCAGGCAATAAAAAGTCACAAAACCTCTTCATCCACCTGCTTTTCACCTATACTCTACCACCACTACCACTTCCACAACATCTGGATGTTCAACCACCCACATACCACAAAATACCACCTATTTTGTGACTTTCTCATGCTAGGAGACAAAATATTCTACTGCGTTATCGGGGAACATCTCCTTGAACTCTCCGTATAACTGAGCTGCTAACGTCTTATTATGAGCGATGACAAGTGTCGGCTTCTGTAATTGCTGAATCACATTTGCCATCGTAAAAGTCTTTCCAGAACCCGTAACCCCTAGTAAAGTCTGGCATTGATTGCCTTCCTTGAACCCTTTCACAAGCTCTGCAATCGCCTGTGGCTGGTCTCCGGTTGGCTCGTATGGGGCTTTCAATTTGAACTCATTCATGGTAAATCCCTCCATTTGTGACTTTTACTATGACCAATATCAGCCAAAAATTCGTATCCAGATTCGTAACGAAATGCCTATTTTTGTCTCGAATAGAGGTCATTTTTGTTTCGTTACGAATAAAAGTCACAAAATTCATATTTGCGGATAAAACAGCACTCGGAAATGCCTGCTGATACTAGGCTCCGGTTCTGTCATATTTTTACTGTTTGTTTTTATAACAGTCCCTATTATATCAAATACATTTTTTTGAAAGTATATAGATGAAAGCAAGAAAAAAGTACAAATGTTCGATTCTCATTTGTACTTTTCTATCTTACTACTATTCTATTTTTTATACTTAAATGAAAAACTAAATTCCGGTTTTGGACCAAATGCAAGAGTAAATTCCATATAGGTCGAAGTTACTTTTGCACACATATTTGCCATATTGTCTTTGATAATCATTACTCCGTATAATGTACTTGCAGCTGATTGCCTGCCTGTGCAGATTGGAGATAATTATGAAAAATAAAGGCAATCAGAAACATTTAACATTTGAACAGCGTGTTGATATCGAGAAAGGTCTTACTGAGAATAAAAGCTTCACTGAAATTGGACGAATTATTGGTAAAAATCCATCTACCATATCAAAGGAAGTACGTCTCCACGCACATACAAAAGAACGTCCGGATTCAGGTTACACTCACCCGCCATGTATTCATCGCAAGAACTGTAAGGTGACATGCTTGTGTGATAAGATGTGTGGCATTCATTGTAAGCTTTGCAGAAAACCATCCTTTCGCTGCACTGATATATGTCCCGCATATGAGACAGCTGAATGTGAGAAACTGAATAAACCTCCCTACGTATGTAATGGCTGTGGTAAAAAGACCCATTGTCTTATGCCCAGAAAGTTTTATTCATCCAAATATGCCCATGATGAGTACCGTAGCGTGCTAGTCGATTGCAGAGTCGGCATTAACCAGACTCCGGAAAGCATTCAATCCATGAATGATTTATTGGTTCCATTGATCAAGGAGAAGCATCAGTCCATCGGTCATATTTATGCTACTCATGCAGAAGAATTGGGTTGCTCCAGAAGAACACTTTACTCCTACATCAATGATTGTGTATTCGATGTCCGCAATGGTGACTTAAGACGTTCTGTACGTTATAAGAAACGCAAGAAACCTACACAGACCAGTGCAAAAGATCGTTCTTATCGTCAAGGTCATAACTACGAAAATTTCCAGAATTATATGAAAGATCATCCAGATATAAATGTTGTGGAAATGGACTGCGTGGAAGGAATGAAAGGCGAAAGCTGCGCCCTCTTGACCTTTACATTCCGCAACTGCAATCTTATGCTTATGTTCCTGTTGGAATATCAAGACCAGGAATGCGTGTTAGAGGTCTTTGTATGGCTTGAAACAGTGTTAGGACAGGATGCATTCAAAAAGCTTTTTCCGGTGATTCTCACGGATGGAGGTTCAGAATTCTCAGCTCGTGAAGAGATGGAGGAATTCTGTGACGGAAGTAAAAGCACGACGGTCTTTTACTGTGATCCATACAGCTTTTGGCAAAAAGGTGCCTGCGAAAAGAACCACGAGTATATCCGCTACATCCGTCCGAAAGGGAGTTCATTCGCTGATTTAAATGACGAGAAAGTCAGACTTATGATGAATCACATAAACAACGAAAAAAGAGACAGTCTTAATGGACATAGCCCATATGAACTCTCTCTTTTACTCTTGGACAACAAACTGCACAAAGCATTAGGATTAAAGGCAATCGCACCTGATGATGTTATGCTTAGTCCAAAACTTATAAAATAAAATAGTAAAGCACAGGCAGATTTCACTGCACCAGAATTTAGTCTTGCACATAAGGCATGTGGAATTTAGTCTCGCACACTATTTTCAGATGCCCGGTTAGTATGCATAAAAACATAAATCATGAGTGCTTACAGGTTTATTATAAGACAAAAAAATAGAATTGTTAAGGTGCATTACAGAATTTAATCCCGCATAGTTACTGAGATAATCCACAGCTGGAATTTAGTTTTTCATTTAAGTCTCCTTTCTTTGTACATTATTATAACAGAATATTGTACATTTATTAATTTGCAAACCTGATGAAGTAGATCACTAACTTCTTTCTTCATTTTCCAAAACCTTCTGCTGATATCTCATGTCTGCCACCGTGTACACTGTGATGAAAGCCTTCGGATCAAGATTATTGATGTAATTCATGAGTTTCTGATACTCATTTTTATCTACGATCGTAATGATCTCGTGTCTTTTATCTAAATTGTACGCTCCGATGGCATCATAAATGGTTGCTCCACTATGAAGCTCATGCAGAATAAAATTCCGAAGTTCTTCTTCATACTTTGTAATAATACATACTCTTCGTTTCAGATTCTGCCCGAAGATAAAATGGTCTACCACCATCCCATTAAAATAAGTACCAAGAACGCTTAAAACCACCGTCTTCTTATCATATACAAGTGCTGCCGAAAGCGCCACACACATACCGGCTAAAGACATGGCTTTCCCCAATTCGATGTGCAGATATTTATTCATGATCTTTGCTACAATATCAAGTCCGCCGGAAGAAGCATTTCTGTTAAAAAGAATACTGAGTCCCACACTGACTACCAGAACATAACAGAGAACATCCAGTTCCTGGGTTTTTGTCAGGGAACCGATATTCGGGAAAATCCGTTCAAAAATACCGATAAATACCGGCAGTAAGATACTGGTATACACGGTTTTCGTACCAAATTCTCGTCCACATGTTATGAATCCGATGATCAAAAGAACAACATTCAGGACCATCGTGATCACTGAAAGCGGTAAAGGTATAAAATTCGTAAGAATAATTCCAAGACCGGAAATACTGCTGACCGATGCATGGCTCGGCACCAGAAAGAAATAAACCGCTGCAGCGATAATTGCCACTGCAGCGGTAAGTGTAAATAGTTCCCATACAACTTCTTTGCAATTGATTTGTTTTTTCATTCCCAAACCTACCCTATCATGACATTTTTATAGAACTGCTATTTTACTTCTCTACTCGGAAGGACTTGCAGTGCTATATATACAAGTATAGCGTATGCACAAAAAAATTGATAGTATTTTTTAATTTATGTAAATTTTATTGAATCCTGTTGTTACTGTTCACTCCCGTGTCAATCACTACGCTGATTGGCACGGAGGATGCACGTTTTATCTTGAACGGCATCTCGCCCATCGCCAAAGGCGATTTAAAATGGCGAGATGCGTTGCTGGTCACAGGTACTGTGGACAGTAACATCCTGTCTTTTGAATCTTATTCAGCAATTGCATTCCCGGTGTACAACTGATAATATTTTCCCTTTTCTGAAATCAGTTGGTCATGGGTACCTCTTTCAATAATGCGTCCCTGTTCCAGAACCATGATACAGTCGGAATTCCGAACCGTAGACAGACGGTGTGCGATCACAAACGTAGTACGTCCATGCATCAGTCTGTCCATGCTTTCCTGAATAATACGTTCAGTACGCGTATCAATAGAGCTTGTAGCCTCATCAAGTATCAGTACCGGCGGATCTGCAACTGCTGCTCTGGCGATTGCAAGAAGCTGTCTCTGTCCCTGGCTTAAGTTTGCCCCATCCCCGGTGATGACCGTATCATATCCTTCCGGAAGTCTGCGGATAAATCCATCTGCATTTGCCAATTCTGCTGCTGCAAAGATTTCTTCATCTGTTGCATCCAGTTTTCCAAAACGGATATTGTCTTTTACCGTTCCTGTGAACAGATGTGTATCCTGCAGTACAATTCCAAGGGAATGTCGCAGATCCGCTTTCCGAATCTTGTTTATATTAATTCCATCGTAGCGGATTTTTCCATCCTGAATATCATAAAATCTGTTTATAAGATTTGTAATAGTAGTTTTTCCTGCTCCTGTCGAACCTACAAAGGCAATTTTCTGTCCTGGCTCTGCATACAATTTCACATCATGAAGCACGATCTTATCATTATTGTACCCGAAATCCACACCATCAAATACTACATTTCCCTTAAGCTCAATATAATCTACCGAACCATCTGCCTGATGTGTATGCTTCCATGCCCAGCATCGGGTATGTTCCTTACATTCTATAAGTTTTCCATTTTCTTTTTTCACATTGACCAGAGTCACATACCCGTCATCTACTTCCACTTTCTCATCCAGAAGGGTAAAGATACGCTCTGCTCCTGCAAGTGCCATTACAATTGCATTCATCTGCTGGCTGACCTGGTTGATCGGCATACTAAAGCTTTTATTGAATGTCAGAAAGCTTGCCAGTGCACCCAGTGTAAATCCTCCCACACCATTCAGTGCAAGGGCACCTCCGACAATCGCACAGACTACATAACTGATATTTCCGATCTGCGCATTCAAAGGTCCGAGGTAGTTTGCATAGGTATTCGCACGGTCTGCGCTTACAAAAAGTGCCTCATTCAGCTCTTTAAATTCTGCCTTACTTTCTTCCTCATGGCAGAAGACCTTGACAACCTTCTGCCCATTCATCATTTCTTCAATATAACCATTGACTTTTCCAAGATTTTTCTGCTGTTCCAGGAAATATTTCCCACTCTGTCCGGCGGCTTTCTTGGTACCAAATATCATAATTGCAACCATGATCATCGTCACAACCGTAAGTGGAATATTTAAGATCAACATACTGACAAATACACTGATGATCGTAAATCCGCTGTTGATGATCTGCGGAATACTCTGGCTGACCATCTGCCGCAGGGTATCGATATCGTTCGTGTAAATTGACATGATATCACCATGTGCATGGGTATCAAAATATTTGATCGGCAACTTTTCCATATGTTCAAACAGCTCATTACGCATATTCATCATCATTCCTTGTGTCACATTGATCATGATACGGTTATATGCGTAAGTCGCAACGATTCCGATTCCGTAAAATACCGCAACCCTTTCAATTGCATGTGCAAGCGGTGAAAAGTTCGGTGTACCGTCAGACAGCAGGAACGGTGTAATATATTTGTCGATCAGATCTCTTGTAAACATCGTTCCCTGCACATTTGCGATAACTCCTACAAATATAAGGATAAATACTGCAATACAATGAATTTTATAATCACGGAAAATGTAGTTTATCAGACGCATCAAAAGTTTCCCCGGATATTTCACTTTATTCTGTGGTCTTCCCATCGGTCTTGGCATTATGCTTCACCTCCGTTTTCATCAAAATCTCCTCCGCCCTGAGTCTGCGATTCGTATACTTCGCGGTAAATTTCATCGGTCTTCAGCAATTCTTCGTGTGTACCAAATCCATGAACCTGCCCTTCATCCATAACGATGATACGGTCCGCCTCCTGCACACTGGAGATTCTCTGTGCAATGATCAGTTTCGTCGTATCCGGAATCTCTTCACGGAATGCTCTGCGGATCTTCGCATCCGTTGCGGTATCTACCGCACTGGTACTGTCATCCAGGATCAGGATCTTCGGTTTCTTAAGCAGTGCTCTTGCAATGCACAGTCTCTGCTTCTGACCACCGGATACGTTGTTTCCTCCCTGCTCAATGTGGGTATTATATTTATCCGGGAAACGCTCAATGAATTCATCTGCACATGCAAGCCGACATGCTTCCATACATTCTTCGTCGGTCGCCTCTTTGTTTCCCCAGCGCAGGTTATCCAGAATACTTCCGGTAAACAGTACATTTTTCTGCAATACAACAGATACCTGGTTTCTCAGTACTTCCAGATCATAATCCTTGACATTCTTTCCGCCAACCAGGATTTCTCCGCCTGTCACGTCATACAGACGACTGATCAGATTCACCAGACTCGTCTTCGCACTTCCGGTTCCTCCAATGATGCCAATCGTCTCACCGGAATGGATGTCCAGATTGATATTCTTCAGGACTTTCTCTGCACTGTCTTTTTTGTAAGCAAAATCTACATTCTTAAATGAAATACTTCCATCTTCCACTTCATAAAGCGGATGTTCCGGATTATGGATATCGCTGGTTTCACCCAGTACTTCTGCTATACGCCGCATACTTGCCATACTCATGGAAATCATGACAAATACCATAGACAGCATCATCAGACTCATCAGAATGTTCATACAGTATGCAAGAAGACTCATCAACTCTCCTGTTGTCAACGATTTCACTACGATCATCTTTGCACCAAACCAGCTGATCAGGATGATGCAGGTATAAACAGTGAACATCATGATTGGTGAGTTCCATATAACATTTTTCTCTGCTCTTACAAAAATATCGTAAATATTCTTACTTGCATACTGAAATTTACTTGTTTCCTGTTCTTCTCTTACATATGCTTTTACTACACGGATCGCAGATACATTTTCCTGAACGGATGCATTTAAAGCATCATATTTTGGAAATGCCTGCTGGAAATAAGCCGTTGCATGACGAATGATAAAGAAGAGGATCACTCCCAGAATCACAACTGCCACAAGGTAAATACTTGCCAGTCTGGCATTGATCATAAATGCCATCACCATTGCACAGATCATACTTGCCGGTGCTCTCATCATCATACGCAGCATCATCTGGTACGCATTCTGCACATTGGTCACATCTGTTGTCAGACGTGTAACCAGACCTGCTGTACTGAAATGATCAATATTTGCAAACGAATAGGTCTGGATCTGATCGAACATCTTATTTCTCAAATTCTTCGCGAACCCGGTCGAAGCCTTTGCTCCGTATCGTCCTCCTGCCATTCCGGCAAGCAGGCCACAAAATGCAGCCACGATCATAATTCCACCAACTTTGTAAATATGGTAAATATCTCCGGTATTGATACCTTATCGATAATAGATGCCATCAGAAATGGAATCAATGTCTCAAACAATACTTCCAGAATCATAAAAAACGGTGTTGCGATCGATGCCGCTTTATATTCTTTTACTTCTTTTAATAAAGTCCGAATCATGAATTCTCTCCTTTCATTTTTTCCATATTGTAATAAACTTTATCGATCACATGCATAAATGCATGTAATTCTTCTTCTGTAATGCCTTCTTCCAACTGCGCATCCATTTTCTGAAAAATTTCTCCCAGTTTTTCATGGTTTTCCCGTCCTTTTTCTGTCAGCATTACTTTTTTCAGACGCGCATCATTTGCAACCGATGCACGGCAGATGTACCCTTTTTTCTCCAGAGTCTGGATAATATTTGTTACCGCTGAACGGCAGATACCAAAATACTTTTCTATATCTTTCTGATAAATTTCCTTATCCTGATGTTCATATAGATAGCGTAAGATCCAGCCATGCATCAGGGCAATCTCATCCAGTCCTTCTTCTTTTACACGCATTTCCAGCAGTTTTGAAATCGAACGGTCTATCCGGTGCACCTGATGTCCTACGTGGATTCGCTCTTCACATCCTTCACACAAATGACTTTCCTCCTTCCACTTTTTGCTTCTTCAAAAAAAGAAAACTGTTCACGAATAAATTGTTCATTCGTAAACAGTTTAATTCTAAACAAGTTTATCACAGATATTTCCCTGCTGTCAACCTGCTATTTACTATTTTCCATCCAATCAAAAAGCTCACAGTTTTTTGCGATCAAAACCGCTGAAACCGGCATTATCATTGTGCAGGAAATTGCTCCAAAAATCATGGAAATACAGTTCTGAAAAAGAATTTTGGAGTTGAGCAACAGCTCAATGGAGTAATTCTGCATTCTCAAATACGCGAATAACAACAGCGATTCTCCCAGATATGCAAACAATAACGTATTAACCGTTGTTCCGATCACATCTTTTCCAATCTTCATTCCACTTTGAACCAGTTTGTTCATTTTGATATCCGGCTTATGACATTTCACCTCATATACGGAAGTTGTTACTGTCAGTGCCATATCGATCACAGCTCCTAACGTGCTGAGTACAATTACGGCTGTTGCAACCTTGGGCATACTGATATCCAGGTTCATATTATAATAGAAAACATCCTCTCCGGCTGCCTGGATCTCATTCAAGCCTCCCGCCCCACTTTTCCATACGACCAGATAAATAAATGCAAATAACACACACATTGTAATTGCAACCGCAAGAAATGCACTCCAGGTTTTAATATTCGTCCCATTTTGATAAAACAAAGTGATACAGGAAATTAAAATTCCTGCACCGGCAGTAACCAGAAACACGGGTGCTCCGACGGCATAAAGCCAGATTGCAAGACTCAGGCACAAAATATTTCCCGCCAGAGCGATCAGAGACATGGCGCCTCTGTCCCCTCCAACAAGCACTATTACTATCATTAGAATCAGTCCCAATATGATCAACATCTTTTTTCCCTCTTTTTCACAGATAGTTTCATCATAACTGCTGTTATGAAAATAGACACTGGGATCGCCAGTACAATTCCGATACTTTCTACAAAGAAACGGCATAATTCACATGGAATATGCAATTTTACAATGGTAACAAAACGCACCTCATTGTTCATCCGGATCAAACATGTAGGAATCAGACCACAGCCAAACACAAACAACAGCACATTGATCATTGTTCCCATAATGTCATATCCGATCTCTCTGCCCGAACGGAAAAGTTCCACAAATTTTACTTCCGGTTTCTGCTCAACAATCTCGCTTAAGGCCACCGATATGGCAACCGCCACATCCATGATGGCACCGAGTCCTGACAACAGGATCTCTGCATGAAAAATTTCATCCGGATTATCAATACTGCCCAGATATTCCATCGTCGAATAATCCAGTTCTTCCATATGCTGCATAACAAGATCAAATATCCCCATGATCATAAGCAGGACACATAGTGTTGTCAATAGTGCGGCAAAAGTTTTCCTGTGGATTCCATTTAATCCAACAAGCGTTACCACTGCAAAAAAAAGGATCAGTCTGCTACATACACTCAGAATTTCCGATGTGTCATCCGCCGTCCAAAAACCGATCACAAAAATCAGGATATTCATCATTGCTGTTATGATCGTCAAACCGCCCTGCCGTCCGGCAATCCCAAGGAGCAGAAGTGCAAGGAAGCCAAGCATAACAACCAGCATCGTATCCCGCTTTACTCCAATGATCGATGATCCCTTATAAAACACCCGGTCACCTTTATGGTATTTTTGGTCATCCATTTCTGTTGTTGTGTATTCATTGGCAATCCGGACTTCTTTTCCTTTGTCTTCTCCGTTTATGATTTTGCCATAAAGACTCTGCTTATATTTCGTTTCTTCTGTTCCACGTGTACTTTTGCTTTTCCCTTCTACAATTGTCACCACTTTTGTCACTTTCACGATCGGTGTCTGATACAGCCAGGCATCATTCATGACAAACAAAATTGCCAGCAGATATAACACACCTGCCACACAATAAAATCTTCCTTTTTTGTTTTTCATCAAATATCTGCTAATCTTTTTCCCGTATTCCTTCATGATCCATCTTTTCTCTTCTTATTTTTTTATCTGCATATCCGCATCTGTGATCCTGCAATACAAAGTCTCATCATTTGGTTCTTTATATGTCTCGAACGTTCCCTGAACGATAATTTCTGTTTCCTGTTCCGGATAATCTTCATCCGACAAATGCAGCATAATAGCTTAATCCATAATCATCTACCAGATAACGGAATGGAAAACGATCGCCAAACAGCAGTGTTTTCTGTGACGCGCCATCAACAACTTCCTGGTACTTAGCATCCAGGTCTTTCAGCTTTTCACTGTATGCAGATGCATTCTCCTGATAAATATCCTTATGATCCGGGTCTGCTTTTTCCAGCGCGTCTGCAATTGCCTTACTCAGCACTTCTGCATTTTTTACAGACAGCCATACATGCTCATCATATCCAAAGGAAATGCATGACTTTTCATACCCTTTCTGCTTTATAAAAAGTTTTATTCAATCATTTAATCTTACCTTTTGATGAACTAACGAAATCGACAAAATGATCCAGAACCCCGGCAAAATAACAGTTTCTGCGATAAAGATCACCGGACTGACAAAAAATCCTACTGCAGGTGTTGTTCCCAGATTCCGAAGAACCTGCTTTGCCTGATGAACGCAGGCACAGATCGGGCAGTCCTTTCCCGTACAGTTATGATCTTCCTCTCTGGCAACATAAAAAAGAGAAGCAAAGGTTACAAATATAAGAAAAATACATATAACCGCTGCCATACTTTTTTTCTTTCCTGTATCCATCTCCTTCTCCTTTCCCAGATTTCATCTGTTAATAAATTTTATTTATTCTTTCTTACTGCATTCACCGCAGATTCCATAAAACACAGTACGATGCGAATCCATCCGAAAATCATGATGCTGCTGCATATGCTGTTTTAAGCTTTCTACCTCATTGCACTGTAAATGGATCAGCTTTCCACATTTCTCACATTTACAATGATAGCAGTTTTCATGTTCTTCCCCATGATCTCCGATATATTCAAAACAGGCACTGCTCGAACCGTCTACTACATACTTCGCGGCCAGACCTTCTTTCACCATCTTCTCCAGATGACGGTAAATGGTCGTGGTTCCGACAGAAATCCCTTTTTCCCTGAAAAAATCGCAGATTTCATTCACAGTAACATGTCTTCCCTGTACCGATTTCAGGAAGGTAAGTATTTCGGTCATTTGTTTTGTTTTATATGGTGCTTTTGCCATACTGACCTCCTCTCTTCAATTTGGAAATCATTTTCATTTTATCACATTATTTTTATATGTCAATGAAATTTGAAAATGTTTTTCATTGTTCAAAAAATAACAGAAGCACCACACACAGATTACTCTCTGCATTGCGGTGCTCCTGCCTCTTCCTTTATTTAACCTTTTTCAATTCCTCTGGTTATTTTCTATTCGAATGACTGCTCTGTACGGTTGATGATCTCATCCTGTAACGGTTTGCTTAAGTTACGGAAGAAGTCACTGTATCCTGCAACACGCACGATCAGATCTCTGTAATCTTCCGGATGTTTCTGCGCTTCCTGCAGAGTCTTTCTGTCGATAACATTGAACTGTACATGATGTCCATCCATTGCAAAGTAGCTGCGGATCAGACTCGCCATATTCTCCAGTCCCTTTTCTCCTGCTACTACATCAGGTGTGAACTTCTGGTTCAGAAGTGTTCCTGCTGTTGCAAGATGATCCATCTTAGCGCAAGATTTGATAACTGCCGTAGGTCCGTTTACATCGGCTGATTTCTCCGGTGAAATACCTTCTGAAACCGGGATGTGTGCTTTACGTCCGTTAGCAGTTGCTCCGATTACTTCTCCAAAGTATACGTGGCATGTTGTAGGAAGCATATCTACTCCGTACTTTCCGCCTCTCATAGTCGGACGTCCTGTGATCAGATCATGATACAGGTTGAATACATCCTGCATGATAGAATCTGCATAGTCATCGTCATTACCATATTTTGGAGTCTTATCATGTACCATACGAAAAATTGCATCATAACCTTCAAAGTTGTGATCCATTGCTTCAAGCAGTTCTTCCATTGTGAAATTCTTCTTATCAAATACGTTATATTTTACAGCTGTGATACAGTCTGTAACAGTTCCGATACCTACACCCTGGATATAGTTGGTGTTGTATCTTGCTCCACCTGCATTGTAATCTTTTGCATTGCTGATACAGTCATTTGTAACAACTGACAGACAAGGTGCCGGCATATTCTCAGCATACAGTTTCTCGATCACGTTGTTTCCACGAATCTTGATATCGATGAAATGTTTCAGCTGTTTCTGGAATGCATCCCACAGTTCATCAAATGTCTTAAAGTCTTTTGCATAACCAAGCTTCAGTCCGAGCTGTTTGCCTGACATTGCATCATAACCGTTGTAAAGAGTCAGCTGGAAAATCTTCGGAATATTCATATAACCGGTCAGGATATAAGCCTCACTTCCCCATGCTCCTGTCTCAACACATCCTGAAGATCCGCCGCGACGTGCATCTTCCAGAGATTTACCTGCATTAACAAGCTCCATGGTCTGTGCTTCTGTATTATAGAATGCTGGCTGTCCCCATCCTTTTCTTGAGATCTCACATGCTCTCTTTAAGAAACGTGCCGGAGTCTTCTTGCTGATGGTTACGTTAGAGTTTGGCTGTACCAGTTTCATATCATCCATGCAGTCAAGGATCAGATAGCTGACTGCGTTAACGCCGTCTTTACCATCCGGTGTAACTCCACCTGTATTGATATTTGCAAAGTCTACATATGTAGCACTTTCTTTTAATGTGATACCTACTTTAACAGGTGCCGGCTGGTTGTAGAATTTTACCCATAAGCACTCTAAGAGTTCTTTTGCTTTGTCATCATCCAGAATTCCTGCTTCTGTATCTGCTTCATAGTATTTGATCAGATGCTGATCAAGACGTCCCGGACTGAATGCATCCCATGGGTTCAGCTCTGTTGTAACTGCCAAGATGTGTGAACCAGTATAACTGGATTGCCTGCCAGAAGGTCTGCGGTTTGTGAGCCGGTACAACTTCCAGGTTGGCTGTGATCTGCTCTAATTCTTTCTTACGAGTAGAATCTGCTTCTTTTTCTGCCATTTCAAGAGCCAGTTTGTGATATCTCTCACCAAGGATGATCACTGCATCACAGGAAATATCCATGGCTTTGAGTTCTTCCATTTTATCGGTAGCTTCCGGATCATTCATGAAATCAAGAGCATCCATGGATTTTTTGATCTTCTCTTTGTATTCCAGATATCCAACTTTAAAGTTCTGTTCACCACCACATGTATGTCAGGTCCTCTCTGCTCCATGAACTCTGTGAACATACCTGCTGAATAGCAGTCATTCCATTCCGGAGTCATAGCTGCAAGGATCTTCTCTCTCATGCTTCGTCCTGACCAGTAAGGAATGATTTCCTTCTCCTGGATCTCACGATCTTCTTCTGTTGTATGGAAAGATACCAGATCACGTTCGCTCATGACTGTCATATCTTCTACGCTGTGGCAGCAAAGTTCCGGGAATGTAGGTGATGCCTGTGGATCTTTTCCTTTTCTCACCAACGATCATCTCTCCGTCTCCCAGATACAGTGTCTTTTTAGAAGAAATACTCTTTTAATACCATAGATCTCATAACCGGGATAGAATATTTTCCATCATTTTTTCTGTAAAAATCTGTCTCGATTCTTGCTCTTTCGAGATCAATGTGAACCGGTGTTGTAACACTCAGTTCTCTCAGCTTCTGAATTCTTTCATTCATGCCTCTTGCCATTTTTTTATCCTCCTATTTTTGTGTTGGTATACCCTGCATCCTGAAAAAGCTTTACAAAACTTTCCATCTCTTCTTTTTCCGGTGCATGTAAATCAGTTCCCTTGTATTCCATATCCAGCTTTGGATATTTACTGCTTCCTGTGTTATGGTAAGGCAGCAGATTGACCTGTGCCGGATGAATGCCGTGTTTCTTCAGAAAATGAATGGTATCTTCCATGTTCTGCACATTGCCGTTCACTTCTTTGATTGTCGGGATTCGGACGTAAATCCTTGCCCCTGCATCCGAAAGCTTCACCAGGTTATCCAGAATCAGCTTATTGTCAACTCCGATATACTTTTTATGTAATTCCGGATCCATCACTTTGACGTCATATAAAAACGTATCTACATACGGTAAAATTGCTTCAAATTTCTCATACGGAACATATCCGCATGTATCAATTGTAAGCGATATTTCTTCTTTTTTAAGTGCTTTCGCGATCTGTAAAATATAATCCGTTGACATTGCCATCACTTCACCGCCTGAAAGTGTAACGCCCCCGCCGGACTGCTCATAGAACATCAAATCCTTCATCAGTTCTTTTACCAGTTCCTTTACAGGATACTCCTGCCCGACAATCTCCCGAATGCCCTGTGGGCAGAAATTATCGCATTTTCCGCAAAGCTGACATTTCTCTTTGTCAAGCTCCGGCTTTCCATCTACCATAGTGATGGCATCGTTCGGACAGACCTTTGCACAGGTTCCACATCCGACGCACTTTTCTTTATCACACTGAAGTTCTCTCTCAAAACGCTGTGTCTCAGGATTATGACACCATACACACTTCAATGGACATCCTTTAAAAAATACGGTAGTACGGATTCCGTCACCATCATGAATAGAATACTTCTGAATATTCGTTACTAAATTCATGGTAGCTCTCCTTCTTGTCATTTTTCTTTTTAGACTAACGTTTGTACCATAGTCTAAAGATACCAAAAAAACAAAAAATTGTCAATCCTTTGGCAAACTTCTTCTGAAATATTTTTACAATCCTGATCTTCTTTCCTTAAGCAGACGAAACTCTGCACTCAGCTCATCACATATATAAAGAAGAGATACTTCACAGACTGTTTTTATCTGCAAAGTACCTCCCACTTCTCTATTGTACATTCTTCAAAATCACACACTGATTACCTCTGGAACGAAAAGCCGATTCAAACTGTGCTCTGTCATAGCTCACAATCCCTTCGATCGGGTCTGCAACAGTCACACTGTCTGCACTGTATCCGATCAGTACAACACAATGATCGTTCATCGCCCAGCTGGCTTCTCTTCCATCTTCCGTATTCCAGCTTTCCATTATCTGACGTTCTTCCATACCAATTGTTCCCCATACAACCACGGGGGTTCCTTCACTTACAAAACGATACAGCTGTTCCGGCTCTGATCCTGTCTCGTCCTCTGCTTTCATTGCATTTCCATTATCTGCAAGATAGCCATCTGCTGCCGTCACGATTGCTCCCGCTCCGCAGCTTAATCCATCCGTCTCTGACTGTGGATTTCCTATAAAATAATTGTAAATATCATTTCCATATAAAGTTTCATTGTCTCCGTAATAAGTGTTGGTCCATCCAACTGTCGGTAAATATTCGAGTGCCATTGCCATCTTATCTGCAGAATATCCATAATAATTCAAAGTCATTGTAAGAGATGTGATCTCACATCCGGTAGGAAGCTCCGGCATCTGTCCTGTAAATGCAAAATCAGAAATACAGCTACTCTCCGGAAGGGGTGTCTCTTTCACTATTTCCGCATTTTTTATCTTCTGCGTCTTTGCTGTCGTTTTCTCCACTGCTGTAACAGACTGTCTTGCTCCTTTGATCTGTTCTAATTTTGCTTCTATATATGTAGTATCTTTTAATGTAAATCCTACGATAACGGCGCCAACCAGTATCCCTGCTGCCGCTGCGATCCATTTTGCTGCACTGCGAATCTGCATCCGTACCTCCGTTTCTTAACACTTCTGTAACAATTCCGTCATATATACTACAACTTTTTTCGTGTTTCGTCAAATCTGCGGGGGAGTTTTCACAAATATTTCATAAATGAGAGTTGGCAGCACAAGTGATTCCAGATAGAAGAACTACCTGCGCAATGAGTGCAGATCCGATAAAAATTAATCTGTCCTGCTGTTTTTTATCAATCGAATGAAATCCTGGCAAATACTATGCCATATATTTCTTCTTCAGTTCTTCCACCTTCGCGGTATAAGCCTCCTGCTGCTTTTTCTGCATGATCTCACTCTTAATCTGCTCTTTTACATCATCAAGCTTCGCATCTTCGGCTTCTTTCTTATCTTCCACTTTGATCAGATGGTATCCGAACTGTGTCTTGACCGGTCCAACCACGTGTCCGATCTCTGCTGCAAATGCGGCATCCTCGAATTCTTTGACCATCTGTCCTTTTCCAAATTCTCCAAGGTCTCCCCCGTTTGCTCCCGACGGACATGTAGAAGATTCTTTTGCTACATCCTCAAATGCTTTTCCTCCACTTACGATGGATTCAAGAAGTTCGTTACATTTTTCTTCGGAATCAACCAGAATATGTTTTGCATGAACAGATGCTCCTTTTGCAAATCTTGCTTTGTTTGCTTCAAAATATTCTCTGATCTCTTCATCTGAAATTGTGATTTTCTCAAAAATCTTGCCGATCGCCATTTGTGCAAGGATATCTTTTCTTGCATTTTCCAGAATTGCTTTAAACTTTTCTGTCTCGTCTAACTTTTCTTCTTCACCATATTTTGCAAGTGCATAAACTGCGATCAGCTGATCGACACACTGTTTGCGGAAATCCGGATGGGATGCGTATACCTGCTGTTCTCTCGGAAGGCTTGCGATAAATGCATCTACCTCTGCTGATGTAATTTCATGTCCGCAGATTACTGCTTCAACTGTTTTTTCCATAATTTCTTTGTACTCCTTTTTTCTCGTAGTGTTTCAATTGTACCATTTCATACGGTGTTAGTCAAAGTTGGTTTTATTTCTATGAAACTTCTCTTCATCTGATATCTTTTCTTCCGACTTCATGTTATACTTCGTTTAGGTATGTTTTTTTAGTTTTTTCATTGGAGGTTATTAACATGTCAAACGAAAGTACAAAAACCAATCAGATTACCGAAGGAGTTATCTGGAAGCAATTATTGATTTTTTTCTTTCCTATTGTAGTTGGAACTTTGTTTCAACAGCTTTATAACACCGTAGATGCTGTCATCGTCGGTCGTTTTGTCGGAAAGGGCGCACTTGCCGCAGTCGGGGGATCTTCTGCCGTTCTTTCCAATCTGATCATCGGATGTTTTACGGGACTTGCAAGCGGTGCATCTGTAATTGTTTCCCAGTTTTATGGTGCAAAGGATGAGCGGAATCTGCAAAAGAGTCTGCATACCGCCTATGCTTTTTCCGCTATTCCTCAGCATGTGTACGATAATACCTCTGGATGGCCTTAACACCATTTCTTTTGAAGCTCATCGATACACCTGCAGATACACTTGCGGATTCTATTCTTTATCTGCGGATTTACTTTTTAGGTATTTTCGGTACCTTGATCTTTAATATAGGCTCAGCCATCATGCGCTCCATCGGTGATTCCCGCAGACCACTATATTACCTGATCGTCTGTTGTTTTCTAAACATCATCCTCGATCTGGTACTGGTAATCGTATTTGATATGGGAATTGTCGGAGCCGCTATCGCAACCATTATTTCACAGGCAGTAAGTGCAATCCTTGTCACCAATGCACTGATGAAAAAATATGATGACTGCAAGCTTTATCTGAGCAAACTACACATAGACCTTTTGAAGCTGCGTATGGAATTCCGCATCGGTATTCCAAGTGCACTGCAGGCATTTATGTACAGTATTACCAATATCATTATTCAGGCAGCAATCAATGGTTTCGGAACCGATACTGCCGCTGCATGGGCTTCTTTTGGTAAACTGGATGCGCTTTTCTGGACAGTCAACGGAGCATTCGGAATTGCGATCACAACCTTTGCCGGACAAAATTATGGAGCAGGTAAAAAAGAACGTATTTTCAAAAGTGTCCGTATCTGCCTTGCAATGGCTGTGGCTGTGTGCGGAGGGATCGTGCTGTTTTTAGCCATCTTCTGCCGCCCACTGTTCTCAATTTTTACGACAGATCAAAATGTGATCAATATCGGTATTGATATGCTGCGTTTTATGGCACCGTGCTACACTATTTATGTATTTATTGAAGTTCTCTCCGGTGCACTTCGCGGAACCGGCGATGTCCTGCTGCCGACACTGATCACACTTGGCGGCGTATGTCTGATCCGTATTCCGTGGATTATGTTTGTCTTACCGGCACATCCATACCAACCTGTGTAATGCTTAGTTATCCGATTTCCTGGATCACTACCACAGCTTTGATCATACCGTACTACTTATATAGAAAAAACATGCCTACGATTAAGGAGAATTGAACATGGCCAAATCCGAATCTACCAAATACCGGCTCGCCGAAGCAATGAAAACCTGCATGAAGACCACTTCTGTCGATGATATCACCATCCGCCAGATTGTGGAAGTCTGCGGCGTCACACGCCAGACCTTTTACCGCAATTTTCTTGATAAATACGATCTGATCAACTGGTATTTTGACAAACTTCTTCTAAAATCATTTGAACATATGGGAGAAGGTACCACTGTTTATGACGGACTGGTCAAAAAATTTGAATATTTAAAGGAAGAGCACCTGTTTTTCGCTGCAGCATTCCGCTCTGACGATCAGAACTCTTTAAAAGAACATGATTTTGAACTGATTCTGGAATTCTATTCAAACCTTATTTTCCAGAAAACCGGAAGACGCCCGGATGCAGAAACTTCATTTCTTTTAGAGATGTACTGCCGTGGCTCGATTTACATGACTGTCAAATGGCTGCTTGGCGGAATGAAATTTCCGCCTGCGCAGCTTGCAAAACAACTGGTACTTGGCATGCCGGAAAAACTTGTGCAACTCTTCACTGATTTGCATATTTTGTCTTAAGCTTTTGTATAAATGTTACACTTTTCATATTCTGTAACTTTTTTTACCGCCTTCTTATAGTTAAAATAGTATCAGAAACAAGTGATTTTACCATAAACGAAAAGGAGATATGTATCATGGCAAACAGAATTAATTTAAATCAGACATCTTATCACGGAGCAGGTGCAATCGCAGAGATTGCAACAGAAGCAAAAGCTCATGGTTTCAAAAAAGCTCTTGTATGTTCTGACCCGGATCTGATCAAATTCAATGTTACTTCCAAAGTAACAGATATCTTAGACAAAGAAGGACTTGCTTACGAAATCTACTCTGATATCAAACCAAATCCAACTATCGAGAACGTACAGCACGGTGTACAGGCTTTCAAAAATTCAGGTGCTGATTACATTATCGCAATCGGCGGCGGATCTTCTATGGATACATCCAAAGCAATCGGTATCATCATTGCAAACCCGGAGTTTGAGGATGTAAGAAGCCTGGAAGGCGTAGCTCCAACTAAGAAACCATGCGTTCCGATCATTGCCGTTCCGACAACAGCCGGTACTGCAGCAGAAGTTACGATCAACTATGTAGTAACAGATGTAGAAAAGAAACGTAAATTCGTCTGTGTAGACCCACATGATATGCCAATCATCGCTGTTGTAGACCCGGAAATGATGTCTTCTATGCCAAAAGGCCTGACCGCTTCAACCGGTATGGATGCACTAACTCATGCGATCGAAGGCTACACCACAAAAGCCGCATGGGAAATGACAGATATGTTCCACTTAAAAGCAATCGAGATTATCTCCAAATCTCTCCGCGGTGCTGTTGAAAACACCAAAGAAGGACGTGAAGGAATGGCTCTTGGACAGTATATCGCAGGTATGGGATTCTCCAACGTAGGTCTTGGAATCGCTCACTCCATGGCTCACACCCTTGGAGCAGTTTATGATACACCACACGGTGTTGCATGCGCAATGATGCTTCCGATCGTAATGGAATACAACGCAGACTGCACAGGAGAAAAATACCGTGAAATCGCCCGCGCAATGGGAGTTGAAGGCGTAGATAATATGTCTCAGGAAGAATACAGAAAAGCAGCTGTAGATGCAGTCCGCAAACTCTCTGAAGACGTAGGAATCCCATCCAAACTCGAAGCCCTCAAAGAAGAAGATCTCCAGTTCCTCGCAGAATCTGCCCACGCCGATGCCTGCGCACCTGGAAATCCAAAAGACGCATCCGTAGAAGATCTGAAAGATCTGTTTAGAAAACTGATGTAATCAAAAATTTATATAATCTGGCAAGAAATCTAAAATGATATCCACATTCTAAAAATTGGTATCCCACTTGCTTTTCTTGCCAACCAACTAGAAAAAGCAACCCCCACAAAATCCCGCCCAAAGTGGAATTTGTGGGGGTGAACTTTTTCTCCCCGTATCTTAGTTGATGCAACCCACTTGAGGTATCAGCGCCCGAATCGCCATACATCTTGTTTGGATGCATTGAGGAAGCTGCTCGCATTCTGCATGGACGTCGGTCCACAATCATAATCCGAAAACTGATAATGCAATGGATTTTTCAAGGTTATTCCTCTGTTCCTTTTCCCAGGAATTCTGTGTCTACAAGATTCCAGATCTCATCCCGTCCCTGCTTTGTCTCTGCTGAGAAAGGAATCACAACAGTTCCCGGAAGCAGCTTCAGTCCGGTCTTAATTGCCTTTACCTGCTTCTGTACCTGACTTCTCTTCAGCTTATCAAGCTTTGTCGCGATAATGATCGGATTGAATCCCTGATCCACGATCCAGTCATACATCATCTTATCGTTCGCAGATGGATCATGACGGATATCGATCAGAAGGAAGACGGCTCGCAGCTGTTTAGAGCCATGAAGATAACGCTCGATCAGCTTTCCCCACTGTGCCTTCTCCTGCTCGGAAACCTTTGCATAACCGTATCCCGGAAGGTCCACCAGATACATTTCTTCGTTGATATTGTAAGAAGTTGATGGTCTGTGTTTTTCCAGGTTTTGCCGAAGTTCTGGCAAGCGCCTTCCGGTTCATCAGTGCATTGATCAGAGAGGATTTACCGACATTGGATTTTCCGGCAAATGCGATCTCTGGCAAGGTGTGATCCGGCAATTTACTTGTAATTCCACAGACTGTTTCCAGATTTACATTCTTAATTACCATCTTTTTTCCTCCGTGTGCGCATAAGTGCGATTTTCAGAACCTCTTCCATCTGCGATACCGGAATGATCTCCAGTCCCTTTGTGATCTCAGAAGAAAGTTCATCCACATCTTTTTTGTTCTCCCTCGGTACAAGTACCGTCCTGATTCCGGCATTCTTTGCCGCCAGGAGCTTCTCTTTCAGTCCTCCGATCGGAAGTACTCTTCCCCTCAGCGTAATCTCACCCGTCATGGCAAGATCAGCACGCACTTTCTTGTCTGTAATTGCAGAGAGCATCGCAGTCGCCATCGTAATACCGGCTGAAGGTCCATCTTTCGGAACTGCCTCCTTCCGGAATATGGATATGGATATCATGTTTTTCAAAGAAATCTTCAGCAACCTTATATTTACTGCTGATTGACCGGATATAACTGATTCCTGCCTGCGCAGATTCTTTCATCACATCGCCAAGCTGTCCCGTCAGAATGATCTCACCCTTTCCTGGCATTACATTCACTTCAATCTGCAGGGTATCTCCTCCTACACTGGTCCATGCCAGACCACGGACGATTCCCACCTCATCCTCGGCATTTGCCATCTGATAGGTGTACTTTTCTTTTCCAAGATACTTTTCAATATTCCGCTCTGTTACCTGAACTCTCTTTTTATCATGTTCATAGATCTCTCTGGCAGCCTTCCTGCAGATATTACCGATTTCACGCTCCATCTGACGCACACCGGCTTCCTTGGTGTAGTTCTGCGCAATTTTCCAGATCACGCCCTTACTGATCGTAAGCTGTTCTTTTGTTAGTCCATGTCTTTCCAACTGCTTTGGAATCAGATGTTCTGTCGCAATATGCAGCTTTTCATTCTCCGTATAACTGCTGACCTCAATTACTTCCATACGGTCAAGAAGGGGCCGGGGGATTGTCTGCAGCGAGTTAGCCGTCGTTACAAATGTCACCTCAGACAGATCGACCGGGACTTCCAGATAATGATCACGGAAACGGTTGTTCTGTTCACTGTCCAACACCTCCAGAAGCGCAGAAGAAAGTATCTCCCTTATAGTCTGTGCTGACTTTATCAATCTCATCCAGAAGGAGCAGCGGGTTCTTTACCCCGGCGCTCTTAATACCGTTTGCGATCCGTCCCGGCATTGCACCAACATAAGTTTTTCTGTGTCCACGGATTTCAGCCTCATCACGGACACCGCCAAGAGAAATTCTCACATACGGTTTTTTCAGTGCTTTTGCAAGTGATCTTGCAATGGATGTCTTTCCAGTTCCCGGAGGACCTACCAGACACAGGATCGGGCTGTCACCCTTTTTCGTAAGAGCACGTACTGCCAGAAACTCCAGCACACGTTCTTTCACCTCTTCCAGTCCGTAATGTTCTGCTTCCAGAAGCTCTTTCGCATATGCAATGTCTGTAAAATCCTCAGCCCGCTTATTCCATGGCATTTCCAGCATGGTTTCAATATATGTACGGATCACACCCGCTTCTGCCGGACTCTGCATGGAATTTTTAAATCTGCTGATCTCTTTTTTCAGCTTTTCTTTTACCTCATCCGGTGCATCCAGCGCTTCTGCCTTCTGTGCAAATTCCTCCGCATCGGAAATTGTAGTATCCTCACCAAGCTCTTCTCGGATCAGCTTCAACTGCTCGCGCAGGATATATTCTCTCTGATGCTTATCCACACGCTCTTTCACCTTCATCTGGATCTCATCGCGGATGTTCATGATCTGCATCTCATTGACCAACTTAAAGGAAATAAGCTCATAACGTCTGTCAAAATCAAGTTCTTCCAGGATTTCCTGCAATTCCCGGTAATCCAGAGGCATATTCGCTGCCACCTGATTCACCATCTTTTTCAATTCCGTGATCTCTTTGATCTGGTTTACCATATCTTTTGTGATCTTCGGCATTCTCGCCGCATAATCCAGATACAGATCCCGAAGTCCCCGCGTCATCGCTTCCGGTTGATCTCACCTGCAATATCCGGATCACTCTCTTCCGGGATCGTAATATTTGCCCGAAGATACGGATCTGCAAATTCTATTGTATTTAAAACCGCCCGTTCTTCTGCTGATACAAGCACCCGCAGAATCTGCTTTGGCAGTTTGATGATCTGTTTTACTGTCGCAACTGTTCCCACACGGTAGAGATCCGCTTCTCCCGGATTTTCCACTTCCACATCTTTCTGTGTCAGCAAAAAAATCTTCTGGTTGCTTGCCATCGCTTCCTGAACCGCTTCAATCGAGCGTTCCCGGCTGATGTCAAAATGTGCCACCATCTCCGGCAGAATTGTCATTCCCCGCAGGGCAACCATTGGCAGACTTTCTGTTCTGTTCATATAGTTTTTTCTCCTGTTAAATAAAAATGGATGCTTCTGGCCTTAACCGTCAGCACCCATTTCCATACGTCTGATTTTCTTATGCACTTTCCGGTCTTGCTTCGATCTTTTCTGTACTCGGTGCTTTCTCCCCAAGTACTGCCTCTTTTGTCACAAGACAGTATTTCAGATTCTCATCAGACGGTGCTTTATACATGATATCCATCATTACATTTTCCATGATCGCACGGAGTCCTCTGGCTCCTGTCTTACGCTTCAGGGAAGTCTCAGCAATCGCCTCCAGCGCCTCTTTGTCGAATTCCAGTTCCACATCATCCAGCTCCAGAAGCTTCTGGTACTGTTTTACAATCGCATTCTTTGGTTCCGTCAGAATACGGATCAGATCTTCCTTATCCAGAAGTTCCAGGGATACAGTTACCGGCACACGTCCTACAAGTTCCGGGATCAGTCCGAACTTCACAAGATCCTGTGGAAGGATCTGCTGCAGAAGCCGGTCGATATCTTCCTCATGCCGCTGCGCGATCTGTGCCTCAAATCCAATGGATTTCTTATCTATTCTGTTCTCTATGATCTTATCTATTCCCTCAAACGCTCCACCACAGATAAATAAAATATTGGTGGTATCAATCTGGATCATCTCCTGCTGCGGATGCTTACGTCCACCCTGTGGCGGTACATTTGCGATTGTACCTTCCAGGATCTTCAGAAGTGCCTGCTGAACACCTTCACCGGATACATCGCGGGTAATCGATGGATTCTCAGATTTTCTTGTGATCTTGTCAATCTCATCGATATAAATGATTCCGTGCTCTGCACGTTCAATATCATAATCTGCTGCCTGAATCATCTTTAGAAGAATATTCTCCACATCCTCTCCGACATATCCCGCTTCTGTAAGCGCGGTTGCATCTGCAATGGCAAACGGTACATTCAGAATTTTGCGAGAGACTGTGCCAGAAAAGTCTTACCGCATCCTGTCGGTCCTACCATCAGGATGTTACTCTTCTGAAGCTCCACGCCCAGATCTTTTTCTGCCATAATACGCTTATAGTGATTATATACCGCAACAGAAAGTACTTTCTTTGCCTCATCCTGTCCGATCACATAATCATCCAGGAATGCCTTGATCTCCTCCGGTTTCAGAAGATTGATATCATCATATGCATTTTCTTCTTCATAACCAAGTTCATCTTCAATGATCTCAGTACATACATCCACACACTGGTCGCAGATAAACACCCCATTTGGTCCGGCGATCATCTTGCGTACCTGACTCTGTGGTTTATTACAAAAAGAACATCTTACGATTTCTTCATATTTTCCTGCCATATTCTTACCTCGCACTTTTTTACACGTAAAGGGAATGTCCCAATAAGGACATTCCCTTTTCCCGTTAACGGCTTGTAATAACCTTATCAATCAATCCATATGCCAAAGCTTCTTCGGCAGTCTTCCAGTTATCTCTTTCCGTATCTGCACAAATTGTCTCATAACTCTGACCTGTATTTGCAGCCATCAATCTGTTCATTCTTTCTCTGATCTTCAGAATATGCTGTGCATTGATCTCAATCTCGGTTGCCTGACCCTGTGCACCGCCTGAAGGCTGGTGAATCATGATCTCTGCATTCGGAAGGGCATATCTCTTTCCCTTTGCTCCGCCTGCGAGAAGGAAGGCTCCCATACTTGCAGCCATTCCCATACACATCGTAGAGACGTCACATTTGATGTAATTCATAGTGTCGTAGATCGACATACCTGCTGAAATTGATCCGCCAGGACTGTTAATATAAAAATGGATATCCTTCTCCGGATCTTCTGCTTCCAGAAACAGAAGCTGTGCAACGATCAGGCTCGCTGATGCATCATTCACTTCGGTATCCAGGAAAATGATTCTGTCTTTTAAAAGTCTTGAATAAATGTCGTAAGAGCGTTCTCCACGGCTTGTCTGTTCAACGACATAAGGTACTAAACTACTCATGTAACACTCCTCCTGCTATATTAAAGTATGAAACAGATACTTATTTTTCTACGGCATTGTCAACTACAAATGTAATTGCTTCCTGAACTGCCATATCCTGCTTCATCTGTTCTTTTTCTTTGTCGCCCATAAAGCTCTTAAGCTTGTCAGCTTCCATCTGGTAAGCTTCTGCCATCTTAGCGATCTCTTCGTCTAATTTTTCATCTGTAATCTCGATGTTCTCTGCTTTTGCAATTGCTTCAAGAACAAGTCTTGTCTTGATTCTCTTCTCAGCCTGCGGACGAAGTTCATCCATCATCTTGTCAGCTGTCATGCCTGTGAACTGCATGTACTGGTCAAGAGTCAGTCCCTGCTGCTGCATTCTCTGAGCAAATTCATCAAGCATCTGTCTTGCCTGTGTATCAACCATAGCTTCCGGAAGATCCATCTTAGCTGATTCGATGATCGCATCTACAGCTGCATCTTCCTGTGCTCTCTTGCCATCGTTTACTTTCTGCTCTTTGATCTTAGCTTTGATATCAGTTTTTAATTCATCAAGAGTATCAAATTCTGATACTTCTGAAGCGAATTCATCATCAAGCTCCGGAAGTTCTTTTGCTTTGATCTCATGAACTGTGCATTTGAATACAGCTTCTTTTCCTTTGAGGTCTTCTGCATGGTAATCTTCCGGGAATGTAACCTTAACTTCAACTTCTTTTTCTGGTTCTGCACCGATCAGCTGCTCTTCAAATCCAGGGATGAATGATCCGGAACCGATTGTCAGTGGATAGTTTTCACCCTTTCCACCTTCGAATGCTTCTCCGTCAACAAATCCTTCAAAATCAAGAACAACTTCATCTCCGTCTTTAACCGGACGTCCTTCTACTGTAACTGTTCTTGCGTTCTTAAGCTGTTCTTCCTCAAGCTTAGCGTCGATTTCTTTCTGTGTTACGCGGTTAGAATATTTCGGAACTTCGATTCCTTTGTATTCGCCAAGTTCTACTTCCGGCTTTGTAGCTACTTCAGCTGTGAAGATGAACGGTTTTCCTTTTTCGATCTGTGTTACATCGATCTTCGGCTGAGATACGATCTCAAGTCCGCTTTCATCGTATGCTTTTGAATATGCTTCCGGAATCAGAGCGTTTGCTGCATCATCATAGAAGATTTCCGGTCCGTACATCTTTTCGATGAGCTGGCGCGGAACTTTTCCTTTACGGAATCCAGGAACATTAATTCTGCTTTTCTGTTTCTTGTATGCGTTCTGAAGTGCTTTTTCTAATTCATCAGCAGAAACTTCGATTGTGAGTTTCGCCATATTGTGTTCTAACTGTTCAACTTGTAAACTCATTACCATTTCCTCCTAAATTTACATATGCAAAAAGTCGACAGACTTATCTACATTACAATCATTTTACAAGTATAGCACAACTTCTACAGTTTATCAAGCTCTAAAATTCGTTCTATAAAGCCATTTAATTCCTCATCACCGATCGACCAGGTATTCCGCCCTTTTTGCGTCACGGTAAAGGTATATTCCTGCTTCTCTCCATACTGCATATCAAGATAAGAACTTCTTAAAAGGCTGTATGCACCGGTCATGTAATCCAGCACCATTGCCTCTTTGATTTCTTCATCTGTTCCGCTGTACTTTCCTGCATCTTTGTCTGCCTGGATTTTCTCGGACTCTTCCTTCAGCTTCGGCATGAAGCGGGTAAATACATCCACCGGCTGGTACTTTACCGTCACCTCACAGGTCTTACTCCCCGTCTTTTTTACACCACTTACCTGATAACGGGCGGAACTAAAGATCTCTTTGATCAATACACCATATGTCTCAGAAAAGTCATTTTCCGTCTCCACACCATTTAGCAGACAGTCCTGGACAAAAGCATTGATCCCGTTCTCATAGACCTTTTTCAGATCACTGTCTGATGCTCCGAGGATTTCCTTTGCTTCCTGGGTTTGTCCCTGAAAAGTCAGATCCAGGTTCGCCTGCACATATTTTTCCGCCTTTCCTTCATTGATCCCACATCCGGCAAGCAGTGTAGTCAAAAGCAACACTGCCAGAAACACACTGCCTGCTTTTCTCTTTTTCCAGAAACTACCGTTCATAGACTACCTGCTTTGAAATGGTATCTGCGCTTTCTTTATCCCGCAGCTCGCTGATCAGCGCAAGTGCAAAATCGATCGCGGTTCCAAGTCCCCGGCTGGTTGTGATATGTCCATCTGTCACTGCCGGCTGACAGGTAACTTCCGCTCCGGTAAGTCCTTCTTCCATTCCCGGATAGCAGATTGCCTTCTTTCCTTTCAGGATTCCCATTCCGCCAAATACGGTCGGTGCCGCACAGATTGCAGCCAGATATTTTTTTTCTTCATTATGTTTTAGGATCAGCTCTTCAAGACCTTTGTGTTCTTTTAAATGGATTGTTCCCGGCATCCCCCCCGGAAGCACCAGCATCTTCACCTCTGAAAAATCTGTATTTTCAAACAAGCTGTCTGCTTTTACTATAATTCCGTGTGCCCCTTTGATTTCTTCCTGTCCCATGATGGAAACGGTTCTGGTCTCGATCCCGGCTCTTCTTAAAAGATCAACGACCGTAAGACCTTCAATTTCTTCAAATCCATCTGCAAGAAATACACATACTTCACTCATAATCTTGTCCATCCTTTCTTTTTCCTGATGTTCCCCATTGTAACAGAAGCCTGCAAAAATGGCAACTTTCTGCCTTGTCTCCCCCGAAAAACTCCGCTATACTGTTAATGAATGTATAAGGAGGGCTTTCCCATGGAAATTGAACGCAAATATCTGATTCATAAGCTTCCGGATCACCTTGAAGCTTATCCGCACCGCACACTTGAACAGGCTTATCTATGCACCGAACCGGTTGTCCGTGTCCGCAGGGATGCTGATGACTACATCCTGACCTACAAATCCAAAGGTCTGATGATGCGTGAAGAATACAATCTTCCTCTTACCAAGGAAGCCTACCGCCATCTGCTCGAAAAGGCAGATGGGCGCATTATCACAAAAGAACGCTACTGCATCCCTTACGAAGATCATCTCACGATCGAGCTTGATGTCTTCGCCGGTGATCTCGCCCCGCTTCTCCTTGCCGAAGTCGAATTCTCTTCCGAAGAAGAGGCAAATTCCTTTACCCCACCGGACTGGTTTGGTGAGGATGTCACCTTTTCCAGCAAATATCATAACAGTACACTGAGTCAGAAAAAGGATTGAGAAATTTCCCAATCCTTTTTTCTTTCGCAAATGCGCCATCCGGTACATTTGCAACCACATTCTTTTTATTAGTCTTCCAGACCAAATCCGTCATGGATTGCAACCAGTGCACGGTCTGCATCTTTTTCATCAATCAGAACCGTGATACGGATCTCTGATGTAGAAATCATATTGATATTGATATTGGAATTGCTAAGTGATTCAAACATGGTCGCAGCAACACCCGGATTGCTGAGCATTCCAGCTCCTACGATCGATACCTTTGCAACTTTTTCGTTATAATTCATCTCTTTGATCGTAAGGGCTTCTTTTCTGGCTTCCATAACTTCCATTGCCTCTTTAAGATCATCCTGTGATACAGTAAACGTAATGTCTTTTGTTCCGTCACGTCCAACTGACTGAAGAATAATATCTACGTTAATATTATGCTTTGCAAGTGTATTGAAAATCTTAAATGCAGTACCTGGTTTGTCTTCTACACCCATTACTGAAATTCTCGCTGTATTTTTATCTGCCGCAACGCCGGTAATTAACATTTTTTCCACCTTTGCTACCTCCTTGACCAGGGTTCCTTCTTCTGTGTTCAGGCTGGAACGTACAACCAGCTCAACCCCGTATTTTTTCGCCATCTCTACAGAACGATTATGTAAAACCTTTGCCCCTGATGTTGCAAGCTCCAGCATCTCATCGTAGGTGATCTCTTCGATTTTGCGTGCATTCGGTACCACTCTCGGGTCTGCAGTGTAAACACCATCTACATCTGTATAAATCTCGCATTTGTCTGCATGCATTGCAGCCGCAAGTGCCACAGCTGTCGTATCGGATCCACCTCTTCCAAGTGTGGTATAGTCTCCATAATGGTTGACTCCCTGGAATCCGGTTACGATCACGATCTTACGGTTCTCCAGTTCGTGGGTGATACGGTCTGTATCCACTCTTTTAAATCTTGCATTTCCGTTCCGCGCCGTAGAATGCATCTTTACCTGGAATGCATTCAGCGAGATTGCCGGAACATTCAAAAACTGAAGTGCCATTGCCATCAGTGCCACAGATACCTGCTCTCCCGTGGTAAGGAGCATATCAAGTTCTCGTTTTGATGGATACGGATTGATCTCGGCTGCCTTCTCAAGCAGTTCATCTGTTGTATCTCCCATTGCAGAGAGAACAACGATCACATCATTCCCCATCTGATACTCTTCTGCGCAGCGTCTTGCCACATTAAAGATCCTCTCTTTATCTGCAACCGAACTGCCGCCAAATTTCTTAACTACCAGCATAATTTCCTCCTACAGTTCCTGCATTTTTAGACTTCTTCTTCTACTCTTATCATATGCAGGATTTCCGGATAAGCTTTTGCTTTTTCCTCGTATTCTCCCTCGGTCATCACCGGTGTGACAAAACCGAATTCTCCATTGACTCCTGCCTCTACAAATCTTACTTCACCAAAATCATTGCCGATTCGTTCTTTGAGCGCATCCTCATTTCCACGGATTCGCACCAGGAACTTCTTGCTGGTCTTGCTTCTGTCTTCCAATGTAAGCTTTTCTTCGCTCCAGAAATTCATGATATCTCTGCCCTGATTCTGTACAACTGCCACAATGTCAGCCACAACCGCACTCGCAGTCGGAAGCTTTCCTGCCCCACTTCCGTAGAACATCGCATCTCCCAGCATATTCCCCTTTACAAATACGGCATTAAATACACCATTCACACTGTAAAGCGGATGTTCTGCATGAAGAAGCACCGGTGCAACTCCCGCATAAAGAGTTCCGTCCACATGCTTACATTCAGCAAGAAGTTTGATATTCATTCCCAGAGCCTTTGCATACTGCATATCTTCTGTTGTGATTTTTGTAATACCTTCGGTATAAATTTCTTCAAAATCCACGTATTTTCCTGAGATGATCGATGCAAGGATCGCGATCTTCCGGCATGCATCCTGTCCTTCCACATCAGCAGTCGGATCTGCCTCTGCAAATCCATTCTTCTGTGCTTCACGGAGAACCTCTTCATAGTTCGCTCCCTCGTAGAACATCCTGGTCATCATGTAATTGGTTGTTCCGTTCAGGATTCCTGCGATTTCTTCGATCTCATCACCTGTCAGGGATGATCCAAGTGCCCGGAGGATTGGAATCCCCCCTCCCACACTTGCTTCAAAAAGGAAATTCACATTCTTTTCCCGCGCTGTTTTAAGAAGTGCGGATCCATGCTTGGCAACCAACGCCTTATTGGATGTCACGACACTTTTTCCTGCTTCCAGCGCTTTTCTGACAAAGGTATTCGCCGGTTCCACACCGCCCATCACTTCTACTACAATTCCAATCTCCGGATCATTCAGGATAATCTCATAATCATGAACAATCTTTTCCTGGATCTTATCTCCCGGGAAATCCCTCAGATCCAGCACATATTTAACTTCAATTTCTTCTTTTGCCCGTGTCGCGATCAGCTTCTGATTTACATCCAGAACCTCTACCACACCAGAACCTACGGTACCATAACCCAATACTGCAATCTTCATCTTTTTGTCTACTCCCTGCCTACGATTTTCAAATAATGCACACCTGAATGCTGTTCAATCTCTTCCACCATCTCCGACAGATTCTTCGTTGTCTGCAACACCTCCACACTGAGTGTCAGTGTTGCCACCCCGTTGATCGGAATACTCTGGTGAATAGTCAGGATATTCGCCTGATACCTTGCCACCGCGTTTAAAAGCTCTGCCATAACCCCCGGTGTATCATCAAGCTGAATAACCATCGTAACAGTCCTTCCTTTTCATTTTCGTGAAATGGGAAAATATCATCCTTATATTTATAGAAAGAACTTCTGCTGATACCGATCTCTTCTGTCGCTTCCTGAATAGTCATTCCACGTCTGGTTGCGAGCAGTCTCTTTGTCTCGACAACCTTTATGAGCACCTCCGGCACTGCTTTTTTCTTTACCACATAGTACTTTGTATTATCCATTGTTACTCCTCTGTTTCAGATAAGCATTGATAAATGGATCCAGCTCCCCATCCAGAACTGCACTTACATTTCCGGTCTCTTCACCGGTACGGTGATCCTTGACCAGATTGTAAGGATGTAAAATATAGGATCGGATCTGGCTTCCAAAATTGATATCCTGAACTTCCCCCCGGATGCCGGATACCTTTTCTTCCTGCTCCTGCTTTTTCAAAAGATACAGCTTGGCTTTCAACATCTGCATCGCTTTGTCCTTATTAAAAAGCTGCGAACGTTCATTCTGGCACTGCACTACGATTCCTGTCGGAAGATGCGTGATCCGCACCGCAGACGAAGTCTTGTTGATATGCTGTCCTCCGGCTCCGCTCGAACGGTAGGTATCGATCCGCAGGTCGTCGTCATTCAGCTCAATGTCAATATCATCTTCAATATCCGGTATCACATCACAGGATGCAAAAGATGTCTGCCTCTTGCCTGCTGAATTGAACGGAGAAATACGCACCAGACGGTGCACTCCCTTTTCTGACTGAAAATAGCCATATGCATTATCTCCCGTTACTTCAAACGTGATTCCTTTCAGTCCGGTAATATCTCCGTCCTGATAGTCCAGCACGGTTATCTGAAATCCTTTTGACTGTGCATATCTTGTATACATACGATACAGCATATTTGCCCAGTCACAGCTGTCTGTTCCTCCGGCTCCTGCATGCAGTGTCACGATTGCATTGCAGGAATCATATTCTCCCGAAAGAAGCGTCCGGATCCTGAGATCTTCAAATTCTTTTTCAAATTTAGCGATCTCACGCTGGATCTCTTTGATCATCTCCCGGTCTTCTTCCTCTTCCGTAAGTTCGATCAGTGCATTGATATCTTCATATGAACTTTCCAGATCCCGGACCTCCTTCACACAGTCCTGCATTTTCCGGAGTTCCTTCATAATCCTCTGCGAAAGCTCTGTCTTGTCCCAGAACCCCGGTTCTTCTATCTTTCTTTCCAGCTCTTCAATCCGTTTTTCTTTGCCTGCCAGGTCAAAGTGAATCCCTCATTTCCTTCAGGGGTTCTTCATACGCATTTAATGTCTGCTTAAATCCGTCTAATTCAACCACTGTATCACCTCAAATCTCATAAAATTATATAAAAATCCAAACAGTCGTATTTATTTTCTTCCACAGCACTGTTTGTATTTCTTGCCGCTTCCACACGGGCATGGATCATTTGGATATATCTTTTTCTCGGCACGTACCTTTGGACCCTTTGCAACACTGTCATCTTTATTGGTACCGGTTACCTTTGCAACCTGTTCTCTTTCAACCTTCTGTTCTACATTGACATGGAAGAGAAGTCTGACTGTATCCACTTCGATTGCACGTGTCATTTCACCGAACATATCATATCCGATCATCTTGTATTCAACCAGAGGATCTCTCTGTCCGTAAGCCTGCAGACCGATTCCCTGACGTAACTGATCCATATCATCAATGTGATCCATCCATTTTGCATCGATCACACGCAGAAGGAACACACGCTCCACCTCACGCAGATGCTCTGCTTCCGGGAACTGTGCTTCTTTTTCTTCGTATGCTTTTGCAGCACGTTCTTTCAGGAGATGCTTGATCTCTTTTGGCTCTTTATCCTTTGCATCCTCCTCTGTAACCGGCGGAAGCGTTGGAATCACATCCAGAAGTTCACGGTTCATTGCTCCAAGATCCCATTCTTCAAAATCCTGTTCCTCAGAAAGATTGGCATCGACAGTATTTTCCACAAAGTCTGTGATCATATGGAAGATAGAATCTCTCATATTCTCACCGTCAAGGACTCTGCGTCTTTCATCGTAGATGATCTCTCTCTGTTCATTCATTACCTGGTCATATTCAAGCAGGTTCTTACGAATACCAAAGTTATTGCTCTCAATCTTCTTCTGAGCCTTCTCAATCGCACTTGAAAGCATCTTGTGCTCGATCTGTTCTCCTTCTTCTACTCCAAGCTTGGTAAATACATCCATCAGTCTCTCGGAACCGAACAGACGCATCAGGTCATCCTCCAGAGAAATATAGAATCTGGATTCTCCCGGATCGCCCTGACGTCCGGCACGTCCACGCAACTGGTTGTCAATACGACGGGATTCATGACGTTCTGTACCGATGATCTTCAGTCCGCCGGCTGCTCTTGATTCTTCATCAAGCTTGATATCCGTACCACGGCCTGCCATGTTGGTTGCGATCGTAACAGCCCCATGCCTGTCCTGCCTGTGCAACAATCTCAGCCTCCGAGTTCATGGAACTTCGCATTCAATACATTATGTTTTACGCCACGTTTACTGAGCATCTTACTGAGGAGCTCGGAAGTTTCGATCGTGATCGTACCAACCAGAACCGGCTGTTCTTTTTCATGCGCTTCACAGATAGCATCAATAACCGCGTTAAATTTCTCTTTCTTTGATTTGTAAACGGCATCCTCCAGGTCAATTCTCTGTACCGGAACATTCGTCGGAATCTCAATAACGTCCATTCCGTAAATCTCGCGGAACTCTTTTTCTTCTGTCAGGGCTGTACCTGTCATACCAGACTTCTTCGCATATTTATTAAACAGGTTCTGGAATGTGATAGTCGCCAGAGTCTTGCTTTCTCTCTTAACCTTTACATGTTCTTTTGCTTCGATTGCCTGATGAAGTCCGTCAGAATAACGGCGTCCCGGCATGATACGTCCGGTAAATTCATCAACGATCAGGACCTCATCATCCTTTTACTACATAATCCTGGTCACGGAACATCAGATTATGTGCACGCAGTGCCAGAATGATGTTGTGCTGGATCTCCAGGTTCTCCGGGTCAGCAAGGTTTTCAATATGGAAGAACTTCTCTACCTTCTTCACACCATCTTCGGTAAGGTTGATATTCTTTTCTTTTTCATTGACAATGAAGTCTCCGGTCTCTTCGATCTCTTCTCCCATAATGGCGTTCATCTTAGAGAATTCCCCGCTTGCTTCACCTCTCTCCAGCTGTCTTGCCAGAACATCACATGCTTCGTAAAGTCTGGTTGACTTTCCACTCTGTCCGGAAATGATAAGAGGAGTTCTCGCCTCATCGATCAGAACTGAGTCAACCTCATCGATAAGTGCATATTTCATACCGCGCTGTACCAGCTGTTCTTTGTAGATAACCATGTTATCACGGAGGTAATCGAAACCAAGTTCATTATTCGTCACATAAGTGATATCGCAATTATACGCTGCACGTCGTTCATCATTATCCATCTGGTTCAGAACAACTCCAACAGTCAGTCCCAGGAATTCATGAACCTTTCCCATCCACTCAGCATCACGCTTTGCCAGATAGTCGTTGACTGTTACAATATGCACCCCTTCTCCGGTCAGTGCATTTAAGTATGCCGGCAGTGTAGATACCAGTGTTTTACCTTCACCGGTCTTCATCTCGGCAATACGGCCCTGATGCAGGATGATACCTCCGATCATCTGTACACGGTAGTGGCGCATTCCAAGTACACGGACAGCGGCCTCTCTTACAACAGCAAATGCTTCCGGAAGAAGATCGTCCAGTGTCTCTCCTTTTGCAAGCCTCTCCTTGAATTCTTTCGTCTTTTCTTTCAATTCCTCATCGGAGAGCTTCTGCATCTCCGGCTCCAGCGCATCAATATGATCCACGATCGGATAAATTCGCTTCAATTCATGTTCGCTGTGCGTTCCAAATATCTTTTCAATAATTCCCATTTTATTAAGCTCCTTATATTCCTTGCTTATCACTTCTGTCTGAAGTGTTTTGCTTTTTTCCGCTATAGATAGACAGTATCCATTGTAGCACCATTTCTTTTATTCTTCAATCAGTTTATTTCACCGGTTCTGTCAGCTCGGCATACGGAATCTTACCGCCAAAAAGATCCAGTGCACTGCCGATCGTATAGTCCAGCTTTTCCCCGCTGATCCGTGCAAACTCCCGCAGATCCCCCATGCTTCCAATTCCACCGGCATAGGTGATCGGAAGTCCGTTCCACGCCGCAAGCATCCTGACCAGATCCTCCTCTGTACCAGATGCTTTTCCTTCTACATCAACCCCGTGAACCAGAAATTCATCACACCATCCGGACAGCTCTTCCAGGACCTCCGGTATCAGTCTGATCTCAGTAAATGTCTGCCATCTGTTGGTTACAATATAATAACTGTTCTCGCGCCTCCTGCAGCTGAGATCCAGTACCAGATGCTCTTTCCCTACTGCTTTTTTCAGCCGCTCCAGCCGGTCATACCGCACCTGTCCATTCTGAAATACATAGGATGTAACGATCACATGACTTGCCCCTTCCTCCAGATACTCTGCAGCATTTTCTGCAGTAATTCCTCCGCCGATCTGCATTCCGCCCGGATAGGCATGTAGTGCTTTCAGTGCCTGTGCCTTTGTCGCATCATAGTATTCCGATGCCGGCGGATTCAGCAAAATAATGTGTCCTCCGGTAAGTCCATCTTTCTTATACATTGTCGCATAATAATCTGCATCCTGTCTGGATATGTAATTTTCTACCGCTGCATTTCCCGCATCTTTCAGGCTACCACCCACAATCTGCTTGACTGCACCGTTATGAATATCTATACATGGTCGAAATTTCATGAAGTCCTCCGCTTTTTCTGTTGATCTCGTCTTTGCATACCGTCATATTGTATCACACCCACGGACATTTTACTACCTTTTGTCTGTAAAAAAGGCAAGACTTTTCCGCAAAGTCTTGCCTTTTCCCTATTCCTGACCATCTATTGTATGATTATCATTTACATTCCGGTCCTCTGTCCTGTTTCTGGTCATATCATCGACTCCGTCTTCCACATCATCTACTGCATCCTCAACACCATCTCCGATATCGTTTGTGACATCATTTACCGTTCCATTCTGATTCGTCCCACCGGTATTCGTATCCGGATTTGCAGCGTTATCACCATTTCCACACGCCGTAATTCCTCCCATCAGCATCACACAGGTAAAAACCAGAACCATTCTTCTTAGATATTGCATGTTGTAATTCTCCTTTTTCTGTAAAATACTTGTACTATTACTATCCGCAGAAAAAGGATTTTTATACTTATTTTTAAATTTTTTCGATGATCCGACCACTTCTGTAAGCGTCCAGCAATGCCTCCAGATCCGCGATCCGTTCCTTCAGTACTTTTCCAACATCAGTATCTCCTACCGTCTTGCGTTCGAGTGTCCGTTTTACGATCACACTGTCCGAATGGATATCTCTTTCTTTTTCAATAGCTGCCTCCGTCGATTCAAACGGATCATGCGCCGCAAGGATCAGTCCATAGGAATTATAGATCAGCGTGTATCCTGCAATTCCGGTTTCTTTCTGGTACGCTTTTGAAAATCCACCATCAATAACAAGCACTTTTCCACCACATTTGACCGGATTCTCTCCATTTTTCGTTTTCACCGGAACATGTCCGTTGATGATATGGGAAATTTCTCTGTCCAGGCCAAATTCATCCAGAATTCCGTTCATCACATTTTCATCTTCAAGAAGAAGATAATACGCATTCTTTTTCTCTTTCCACAGCTCCTTTTCTGCAAGGAAATAACGCTCAAAGGTCGCCATTTTATCTTTGCCGAAAAGAGGAGAATTCGCACCCTGCCAGATATACCACATCAGGTCACGCCCTTTTTTCTTTTCATCTGGATCTACCGCAAAAAATCCTTTTCTCACATAGGACTCCATCACATCATAAAGTGTCCTTCCCTGATAGCTTTTACCGTATATCTTTACCTTTCTGAGTGATCCGTCATCATTCAGTGGAACACAGCCGTGATACAGCAGATTGGAATTGTAAATCTTGTAAAGACTTCCTTTGTTCAAAAGAAAACGCATATGACGCTGCAATTTTTCACAGCTCTGGAACGCTTTCACCAGGCGGTTCATGATCTCTTCTTCTTCAGCTGAAAGCTGATATGGATTCTTCGGATCTATGGTCGGAAAATAATCATCCAGAAGCTGATAGATTTTTCCTCCTATCGTTATAGTCCCTTCCTCGTAGTTGATCTTATCCAGAAAGTTTCTTCTCTGGAAACCAAATTCCGGATAAAGCTCTGCTGCCTGTCCTTCTACTTTGAACTGGATAACAGAAATTGCCTTGTGCATTTTCATATTCAGTTCCAGCTCCTGTGGTTTGCAGTTATCCTGCCCTTTTAATAAAAAGCATTCACAGGGATCTTTTGCATACTGTTTCCATGCGAAAGTTGCAAGTGGAAGCAGATTGATCCCATATCCATCCTCCAGAATATCCAGATTCCCATAGCGGGCACAGATACGGATTACATTCGCAATACAGCATTTCTGCCCCGCTGCCGCTCCCATCCACAGGATATCATGATTCCCCCACTGGATGTCCACCGAATGATACTCCATCAGCTTGTCCATGATCAGATGCGGTCCCGGACCTCTGTCGTAAATATCACCGACAATATGCAAGTGATCCACAACCAGACGCTGGATCAGTTCACATAAGGCTACAATAAATTCCTCCGCTCTTCCGATCTGGATAATTGTACTGATGATCGAATTATAATATGATTCCTTATCTGTCATTCCTGACTTTTCTGTGATCAGTTCCTCGATCACATATGCAAAATCCTTCGGGAGTGCTTTTCTGACCTTCGATCTGGTATATTTGCTCGCCGAACGTTTTGCTACCTCGATCAGCCGGTACAGCATGATCTTGTACCAGTCATCCATATTCTGTTCTTCTTCCCGGATCCGCTCCATCTTCTCCCGCGGATAGTAGATCAAGGTTGCCAGCGTCTGCTTGTCCCGACTGCTCATTGTGTTTGCAAATACATCATCGACCTTGCGCTTTACCGAACCCGATCCGTTCTTCAGCACATGTGCAAACGCTTCATATTCTCCGTGAATATCCGTCAGAAAATGTTCCGTTCCTTTTGGAAGATTCACGATTGCCTGTAAGTTAATAATTTCTGTGGACGCAGCTGCGATTGATGGAAATAATTCCGACAGCCCTTCCAGATATTTCTCCTCTAATGCTTTCATAACTTCCTCCCTCTTGTATAAAAGCTTTTTCTGCTTACAGTCCGATCACATCACTCATATCGTACATTCCTGCCGGTTTTCCAGCCAGGAATTTGGCAGCTTCAACTGCACCTTTTCCAAAAATTGCTTTTGAATATGCAGTGTGGTGGAATTCGATCACTTCATCTGCCCCCGCAAAGATGACGTCATGCTGTCCAACGATCGTACCTCCACGTACTGCAACGATCCCGATTTCGTTTTTCTCACGTTTTTCGTTCATGACTGCGGTCATAATTGTATACATACTGGTCAGCCATCGCTTCATTAATCGAATCTGCAAGTGCGATCGCTGTTCCACTTGGAGCATCAACTTTCTGATTATGATGTTTTTCTACAATTTCAATATCAAAGCCTGCCGGAGCAAGAACCTTTGCTGCATCCTTTAAAAGCTTCATCAAAAGATTGACTCCCAGTGACATGTTTGCAGAACGGAGAACCGCAACTTTTTCTCCTGCTTCTTTCACCTTTGCAAGCTGTTCCTCAGAAAGTCCTGTTGTGCAAAGAACAACAGGAAGAGTTTTCTCCACACATACATCCAGAAGCTCATCAACTGCTGCTGCGTTTGAGAAATCAATCACAACATCTGCCTGCACATCACACTCTGCAAGGCTTGTAAATACCGGGTACGGATTCTCGATTCCGGTGAATTTATCAATACCTGCCACGATTTCGATCACATCATCTTCCTTTACAAGTCCCGAGATCACCTGTCCCATTTTTCCGTTACATCCATGCATAATTGCCTTAACCATTTTGTATTCCTCCTTGTTATCTCCATTTTCTTGTGTATCTTTTCACAAATTCCTGTATAGCACAAAAGGAACTGATGGATACTCCAGTCAGTCCCTTTTCTCTATAATCTGACCCTTTATTATGCCAGTTTAATTCCAAATGCTTCCAGTTCTTTTGCAAGCTGTGCTGTATGTGCTTCTGTCATCTCTGTCAGAGGCATACGCAGAGGACCTGCCTGCCATCCCATCAGATTTAAAGCCTTTTTAACCGGAATCGGATTCACTTCACAGAATAACTTCTCGATCAGCGGAATCGCATCCAGCTGCATCTTACAGCTTCCCTTGACATCTCCTTCAAAGAACTTTGCACAGATGTCTTGTATACTGCGGAGCCACGTTCGCAAGAACTGAGATGACACCCTTTCCTCCAACAGAAAGGAGCGGTACGATCTGGTCATCATTGCCTGAATACAGATCGATCTTGCCATCTGTCAGCTGCATGATCTTTGAAATCTGGGAAATATTACCTGATGCTTCTTTTACCGCAACAATATTCTCTATATTTTTATGTAAAGCTGCAACTGTCTCCGGAGCAATATTCACACCGGTACGGCTCGCCACACTGTAAAGGATGATTGGTGCTTTTGCTTCTTTTGCAACAGCGGTATAATGTGCGATCAGTCCGTCCTGTGTACATTTGTTATAATATGGTGTTACAAGCAGCAGTCCGTCTGCACCGTCTTCTACTGCCTCTTTTGACATCTGGATCGTTGTGTAGGTACTGTTGGAACCGGTACCTGCGATCACCGGGATTCTTCCCTTGACACGCTCGATTGCAAATTTGATGCATTCCATGTGCTCTTCTTCTGATAAAGTAGAAGATTCACCTGTTGTTCCGCAGATGATAATACTGTCGGTCCCATGTGTACAATGGTAGTCCAGCATTTCATCCAGTTTGTCATAATTTATACTCTCGTCCTCATGAAACGGCGTTACAAGTGCCACTCCTGATCCTGTAAATATAGCCATAATATTCCTCCTGACATGTTGCTTTATAATACCAAACGATCAAATTAAGTTTAGCATTAAATGCAGGCACTGTCAATCAGAGTCTTTTCCAGTTTACTGACCGAAACTTCATAAGCAACCCTCTTTTCTGTCTCGGTATCTGAAATCCGTTTTACATATTCCCTGCTCTGGATCCTTCCCAGAAGCTGTACATGCTCTCCCACTTCAAAGCCGGAAGCATATCTTGCATTTCTTCCCCCAGCAGATACATGGAATGTAGTCAGATTTTCCATATGGGCGGTTAACCGCAAGCAAAAGATCTGCGATCTCCTTCCAAGCGGTGTCTTCCGGTAGATCGGTTCCTTGCAGATATAGCCATCCAGCCAGATACTGTTGGTCTTTGTCCCGTCAGGTTCTTCTTCCATAAAGGAAATCTCCCGTACAAATACGGATAATACCAGACGGTTTTTCTGCTCTTCATGCCGATTGTAAGAGCGGAACTGTCCGTGCACCATAATATACTCTCCGGTATAATCCTGTGTCACGTCGATCAGCCTCTCTGAGATCATCAGCGGAATACGGTCTTCTGAATTGCTCAGTCTTTTCACTTCTACCTCTACCATATAAAAGCCTTCTCCGAAGACCTCATGGCTGAACGAAAATTCAGTTGCTACCTTTCCCATGATCGTTACCTGGTTATTTTCAATAATCTTATCTGACATAATAATGTAAATCTCCTTCCTCTTCGCAGGCGTATTTTACCGCGTTCTTACTCTTGATCACTATCTAATCTATGAAGCTTTTCCAGTTTTTAGAACAAAAAGTAAACTCTTTTTTTGCAGAAAGTCAAAATTTTTTCTTTCTACTTGTAAATTTTTCAAAATGTGATAAACTATACGGGTTGTAACTTTAAATAGGTAATAAGAAGGGTTTTGAGAATATGAAGACAAAACGTGAAGACATTAGAAATATCGCTATCATCGCCCATGTTGACCATGGTAAAACAACATTAGTAGATGAACTTTTAAAACAGAGCTGTGTTTTCCGTGAAAATCAGGAAGTAGCCGAACGAGTAATGGATTCCAACGATATCGAACGTGAACGTGGAATTACCATTCTTTCCAAAAACACTGCAGTTGTTTATAAAAATACAAAGATCAATATCATTGACACTCCTGGACATGCCGATTTCGGTGGAGAAGTAGAACGTGTCCTTAAGATGGTCAATGGAGTGGTTCTTCTGGTTGACGCTTTTGAAGGTGCCATGCCACAGACCAAATTCGTTTTGAAAAAAGCTCTTGCACTGAAGCTCCCGGTTATCGTATGTATCAACAAGATCGACCGTCCGGAAGCACGTCCGGATGAAGTTATCGATGAAGTTCTTGAACTGCTCATCGATCTGGGCGCATCTGACGAACAGCTTGACTGCCCGTTCCTTTTTGCTTCTGCAAGAGACGGATATGCAACTTACAATATCGACGATGAACCGAAAAACATGGTTCCTCTGTTTGAGACCATCCTAGATTACATCCCGGCTCCGGAAGGAGATCCTGATGCAGGTACACAGATGCTGATCAGCACCATCGATTACAATGAATACGTTGGCCGTATCGGTGTTGGAAAAGTCGATAACGGAACGATTTCTGTCAACCAGGATGTAGTTGTTGTAAACCATCATGATCCGGACAAACAGAAAAAAGTAAAGATCAGCAAATTATATGAATTTGACGGTCTGAATAAAGTAGAAGTAACAAGAAGCAGGCATCGGTTCTATCGTTGCAATCTCCGGTATTGCAGATATTTCCATCGGTGATACGATCTGTTCGCCGGACAATCCGGTTCCGATCGAATTCCAGAAGATTTCCGAGCCTACGATCGCAATGCAGTTCGTTGTCAACGACAGTCCGTTTGCAGGACAGGAGGGTAAATTCGTCACTTCCCGTCACCTTCGTGACCGTCTGTTCCGTGAACTGAATACAGACGTCAGCCTTCGTGTTGAAGAGACAGACAACACAGACAGCTTCAAGGTATCCGGACGTGGAGAGCTTCATCTTTCCGTCCTCGTTGAAAACATGCGTCGTGAAGGTTATGAATTCGCAGTCAGCAAAGCCGAAGTTCTTTACAAAAAAGACGAAAACGGCAAGCAGCTTGAGCCAATGGAAACCGTATACATTGATGTACCGGATGAATTTACAGGTACAGTTATTGATAAATTAAGCCAGAGAAAAGGCGAACTCCGCAACATGGGAATGTCTAATGGCGGATACACCCGTCTTGAATTCTCCATTCCGTCAAGAGGTCTGATCGGTTATCGTGGAGAATTCCTGACCGATACAAAAGGTAACGGTATCATGAACACAGCCTTTGACTGCTACGCTCCGTATAAAGGAGATATCCAGTACAGAAGCCAGGGATCCCTGATCGCCTTCGAGACAGGTGAAGCTGTAGCTTACGGTCTGTTCAACGCACAGGATCGTGGAACACTCTTCATCGGACCTGGTGAAAAGGTTTACTCCGGTATGGTAATCGGTCAGAATGCGAAGACAGATGATATCGAACTGAATGTATGTAAGACCAAACACCTTACCAATACCCGTTCTTCAAGTGCTGATGAAGCCTTAAAGCTTACTCCGCCGAGAATCCTCAGTCTGGAAGAAGCACTTGATTTCATCGATACCGATGAACTTCTGGAAGTCACACCGAAGAGCCTGCGTATCCGTAAAAAGATTCTGGATCCGAAACTCCGTAAGAGAAGCAATTTCCAGTAAAAAACTATAGATTTTTCTTTACACTTCCCCCTTGTATCCGTTACAATCTTTGTATACAACGAACAAGGGGGATTTTTTATGAAAAAATACTTAAACGCAGCACTCCATAAGCTGACCGTACTTCTGGAATTTATCATTTCATTCGTTTTGGCTGCCGGAATCATCATTCTGCTTGTCCAGCTGATCCTGTCCATGCCAAATGTTCCGGATCTGAATATTTATCCAAATTACGAAGATCTGGTAGAAACCTGTTTCAATCTGATCATTGGTGTCGAGCTGATCCGTATGCTTTATCAGCACAAGCCTTCCACTGTGTTTGAGGTGCTGTTATTTGCCATCGCCAGACAGGTGATCATGGCACATAATAATCCGGTATCCAGCCTGATCGGTGTGATCTCCATCGCACTTTTATTTGCAACCAGAAAGTTCCTTTTTATTGAATTTGATGAATCTGAGAAAATCATTTTCCGTGCTACTACAAAAGCACGAATTGTAAACAGCATCCTGCACGTCCATATTCCGTATGAAGATGAACAAACCTTATATGACGTGATCACTAAAAGATTTGAACAGGAAAAAACAGAAATTGGTGTTGGTGCAAGTACATTCTTCGATAATTTTGGTCTGCGCGTTGCCAAAATGCATAACGGCAAGATCAGTCGTATCGAAGTAATCCGCTCCATACATTGACAGAATTTTCTGATAATTCAGTTTTCTTTACAGAATTTTAATAATTTTTTTGCATTTACCATTGCATCTCTCCCCTATGATAGAGTATAATGTAGCTATAGCCGGAAGGATATAAAAACTATCTATACATCCTGCCGGTCAAGCTCTTATAGATGCACTTATCTCCGTACATACTATGAGAAATATGAGAAAAAAGGAGTTGAGCTGTATGAATTTTATCATTAGCGGAAGAAACATTGACATCACACCTGGTCTCAGACAGGCTGTAGAACAGAAATTAGGAAAACTGGAAAAGTATTTTACTCCTGAAACTGACATTATCGTTACACTCAGTGTAGAAAAAGAACGTCAGAAAATCGAAGTTACGATCCCTGTAAAAGGAAACATTATTCGTTCCGAGCAGGAAAGCAGCGATATGTATGTATCCATTGATCTCGTAGAAGAAATTATCGAGCGTCAGCTCAGAAAGTATAAAACCAAACTGATCGCAAAACAGCAGGGCGGACATGATTTCCGTCAGGAATTTATTGAATCCGATACTTCGGCAGCAGAGTCAGACGAGATTGAGATTGTCCGTACCAAACGTTTCGGCATCAAACCAATGTTCCCGGAGGATGCCTGCATTCAGATGGAACTTCTCGGACATAACTTCTACGTATTCAGCAATGCTGAGACAGACGAAGTCAATGTCGTATATAAGAGAAAGAATGGAACCTACGGTCTGATCGAACCGGAATTCCAGTAAACCAATAAGCTCATACAGAGAACCTGCTGTCTGCAGTTCCTCCTGTATACTAAGACAATAAAACCCCTATACAGAACGGATTCTCCGTTCTGTATAGGGGTTCTTTTTCCTGTTCTATTCCTCAAAAACCAGGATTTCTTTTCCATCCTCCGCAAAATAGCAGCTGTTTCCTTTTTCGATCACAGCCTGTCCATTTGTTCCCTCTGTAATCTCGGAAACCACACATTGCTCCTGATCATAAGGCAGAATCACCTTCATCAGCACTTTATCCGTATACTGTGTATCCTGCACACTGATCTGCCGTTGTCCGAGGATATACTGGATCTTCCCAAGTCCGGTATAATCCGTTCCAATCTCATACCGGTAACCCAGGCGCTTTGTAATCACAGTACTTGCCTGAAGACCTTCCTTTACTGCTCCCTGATAAGCCCTCACCAGACCACCTGTTCCCAGAAGCGTCCCGCCAAAATACCTGGTCACAACAACCGCCGTATCGTGAAGACCTTCCCCTGTAAGCACATCCAGCATCGGTTTTCCTGCTGTACCTGCAGGCTCCCCATCATCACTACATCTCAGAGTTGGATTTGTTACACCGATCACATAAGCAAAACAGTTATGTCTTGCGTCCCAGTATTTTTTCTTCACTTCTTCTATAAATGCCAGTACTTCTTCTTCTGAGTGTACCGGTCTTACCGTTGCGATAAAACGGGATTTCTTTTCAACAATTTCCCCTTCTCCTCCCCGGTATACTGTTTTGTATTCTTCCTGCATGTCTGCGTTTTTCCCTTCATTTTCCTTATATTTTCACTATTTCCAGTATACAAATCTATTTCTTCAGATGCAAGAAAATTACAAAAATGTTACAATTTCCCTATATTTCCGAAATTTTTCTTAATTTTGTAAAATGGAACATTGAAGTTTTCAATTTTTCCTTTATTTAGATTATCAAGTTTGATATAATATTGCAATATGAAGGAGGAAGCATTCATGAATTATGGAAAGCGAAAAGCTTCTAAAAAACAAAAACGCATAACATCGAAAAAGAATATGCACAAAAAGAAACTGGGCGTTCGCCTTTTTAAAGGTTTTCTATTATGTATCTTTGTCTGCTGTATCCTCGCAGCGATCGGAGGTGGCTTTATCATCAAGCATGTGATTGATAATGCACCTGAGATTACAGCTGACAGCATCAAACCACAGGGTTATACGTCCACCGCACTTGCAGATGACGGCACGACAACAATAGCCGAATTCACCGGTGCAGGTGCCAACCGTGTATATAAGACGATTGATAAGATCCCGGAGGATCTGCAGCATGCATTCGTCGCAATCGAAGACTCCCGTTTTTACAAACATAACGGTGTTGATATCCAAGGTATTATCCGTGCTTTTGTTGTTGGTATCACTCATGGTGGCAACTTCTCTGAAGGAGCCAGTACCATTACCCAGCAGCTGATCAAGAACAATGTCTTCCCTGACTTTGTAAATGAAAGCACTTTTGAAGAAAAGCTGGAACGTAAGATCCAGGAACAGTATCTCGCAATTCAGGTTGAAAAGCAGCTTGATAAAGATTCAATCCTTGAAAGCTACCTGAACACGATCAACCTTGGTCAGGACTGTCTGGGAGTACAGTCAGCCGCACAGAGATATTTTAATAAGGATGTCAATGAACTTAACCTTTCCGAATCTGCAACCATCGCTGCAATCACACAGAATCCGGGAAGATACAATCCGATTACCAATCCGGAAGACAACGCAACCCGCCGCAAAAAAGTTCTGGATAATATGCTCGATCAGGGCTGGATCGACCAGGCTGCCCATGATGAAGCACTGGCAGATGACGTATATTCCAGAATTCAGAACGTAAATACACGGATCGAAGAGAGCAACACCGTCAACTCTTATTTTGTTGATGCCCTGTCTGAGCAGCTGATCGAAGATCTCACCTCAGAAGACGGACTTGGATATTCCCAGACACAGGCAGAGAACGCACTGTACAGCGGTGGTCTCACCATTTATTCAACTCAGAATCTTACGATGCAGAACATCTGTGATGAAGAATTGAATGATGACAACAATTATCCGGCCAATATTGACTGGGGTGTTGATTATGCCCTCACAGTCTATCATACTGATGGCTCGGTAGATAACTACAGTGCCGGACACCTGAAACAATTCGGGGCAGATCAGTACGGTGATGATGAAGGACTTCTCTTCGGATCACAGGAAGCTGCACAGGAAAGAATTGACGCATTCCGTAACAGTCTTCTTCAGGATGGCGAGACCTATGATGAGTACGTCAACCTCTCTCCACAGCCGCAGACTTCACTGACCATCATCGATCAGAAAACAGGGCAGATCAAAGCTCTTGTCGGTGGCCGTGGACAAAAGACAACCAACCGTGGACTGAACCGCGCATACAAGGGTTCTACCCGTAACGCAGGTTCTACATTCAAGATTCTTGCCGTATACGCTCCGGCATTGGACAGCGCAGATCTTACACTTGCTACCACCGAAGTTGATGAAGAATACTACTATCAGCACGACCTGGAACATCATCAGGTTCATAACTGGTGGGGCGATTACTATAAAGGTACCGTAACATACCGTCAGGCGATCGAACAGTCCATGAACATCATTGCGGTAAAGACATTGAACAAGATTGGTATCAATCTTGGTTTTGAATACTGCGAGAAATTTGGTCTTTCCACACTTACCGAAGACGATGCTGTAGAGTCTCTTGCTCTTGGTGGTATTTCCCATGGTGTTTACAACTATGAACTGACAGCAGCCTATGCATCCATTGCAAACGGCGGTGTATATAACAAACCATCCCTGTACACAAAGGTATTGGATCATGATGGTAATGTCCTGATCGACAACTCCAATTCGGAAAGCCACACTGTGATCAAAGATACAACTGCAGCACTTCTTACCAACGCCATGCAGGATGTTGTCACAAAGGGTACTGCAACCGATGCACAGCTCAATAATATGCCTGCATCCGGTAAATCCGGTACAACCTCCGACAACCGTGACTTCTGGTTCGAAGGATTTACACCGTATTATACCTGTGGTATCTGGATGGGTTACGATGGTAACCAGGAAATGTCTGAAGGAAGCTGGAACTATCATTTCAAGATCTGGGCTAAGATCATGAACCGGATCGATGAAGCTTTGGGACTTACCTACAAAGACTTCGAGATGCCAGGTTCTCTCGTTCAGAAGAGCGTATGTACAATTTCCGGTAAACTTGCCGGTTCCGGCTGTCCGTCACAGACCGAATGGTTTGATCCGGATACTGTCCCGACCGAGACATGTTCCGGACATGCAAGCAAGTCAACTACCACAAACAGTACAAAAAATTCGAATGACAAATCCGATTCTAATAGTACAACGGGTGGAAACTCCTCCGGTAACTCTACCGGCACTAATGGGGATACTACCGGTGGTACCGGCGGTGATTCCGGCAATACCGGCGGCGGCACTGATTCCGGTAATAATAGTGGCAATTCTGGTAATACCGGTGGCGATTCCAGTAATACTGGTGGCGATTCCGGTAATACCGGTGGCGATTCCGGTAATACCGGTGGCGGCACTGATTCCGGCAATACCGGCGGCTCAGATTCTGGCAATGGACAATAAGAATCTATCATCCAATTAGAAAAAGAGATCAGTGAATATTTGAAATTCACTGATCTCTCTTTTTTATCTATCAATCTGGTTTCTATTTCTGATATACGATCTTACCTTCAATCATCGTATAGTATACCATTGCATCGGTATCAAGTCCGAGTTTTCCTTTCATTACAATAATATCTGCATCTTTTCCTTCTTCCAGGCTTCCCAGACGGTCTTCTACGCCCAGCACCTTTGCAGCATTGATCGTAACCGTTCTTACTGCTCTCTCCTGTGCAAGTCCTTCACGCACTGCTTCTCCCACATGATGATACAGGGATTCTTCACTCAGAATCGGTGAATCAGTGATCATCGCCACATTCACCCCTCTGTCATCCAGCATTTTTACAGCTTCCACATCGATTTTTCTACGTTCTCCAGGACTACGGTAAGTTGCAATCGGTCCGTAGCATATATCGCATCCGCTTTCCACGATTTCATCCAGATAATCGGTTGCTCCCCATGCATGTTCTAATGAGAAGTGTACGTTGTATTTTTTCGCAATCTCGATTGCTGTGAGCATATCATACTGTGTACAGTGGATCTTACATGGAATTTCTCCTTTTAAAGCCAGGCAAAGAGCTTCCATATCCGGATCATACTCCACTTCTTTATTCTGTTCTTTGTCTTCCATGTATTTCTTTGCTTTTGCAAAGGTATCATCCAGAACCTTAGCGATTCCCATTCTTGTCATCGGAAGTCTTCTCTGATCTCCGTATGTATTTTCGGATTACCGCCAAGAGCAATCTTTACAGCACATGGAGATTTGATTGTCATATCAAACACATTGTTTCCATAAGTTTTAAGTGCAAACGGAAGTCCGCAAAATACATTTCCGCTTCCCGGAGTCAGAAGCATGGTTGTGATTCCGTGCTCATAAGCTACTTTAAATTCTCTTGCTTTTGGATTAGTTCCAAAACGTGCATCAACAGAAAGAGTAACCGGATTTGTCATCTCATTGGCATCGTCTACACCCGGATCCACATTGAAATCAAATAATCCGATGTGAGAATGTGCATCGATAAGTCCCGGAAGAACATAATATCCTTCTGCCTCAATGAGCTTATCTCCATCCTCTAAGCAGTCTTCACTGATATGTTCTGCTACTTCTTTGATCTTTGTTCCTTCGACGAGAATATCCCCCTGAAAGATGCCCTTATCCTCTGTCATTGTATACAAAATACCATTTTTGATTAATGTCTGCATTACGATAATACCACCTTTCCATTTATCATACAAAACTGTACGTGTGCCGCATAAGATTTTACAGGATGATCACTGTAAATTGTGATGTCCGCGTCTTTTCCAACTTCGATACTTCCGATCTGATCTGCAACACCAAGCATCTCGGCTGGCTGGATCGTCATCATTTTTACTACATCCTCGGCATCGATTCCTGCACGATATACTTCGATTGCACTCCAGATGAATACTTCTCTACCTTCAGAAGCACCTTTGCATGTGTTTGTAAATGCGATGCGGTTTCCGTTTTCTACCAGTTCTTTTAATCTGGAAAGGTCGATTTCATGTTTGGAAATCTGTGACAGATTGCTGAAATTACCAAAGATAATTCCAACTTTCTTTTCTTTCAGTTCTTCAATCGCATCGCCGAATTCAAATCCATCTACGATTGTAAGCTGGATATCTTCATCTTTCAGAAGCTCCATAAGACACTGAATCTCACCTGCAGTTTCTGCAGCGATGACAAATGGCATCTGATATTTCTTCAAAAGGTCATCTTTTCTGATTGCTTCTTTGAGCAAATGGAAAATTCCCATTCTTGTTTTCGGCATCTGGTTACTTGCACCATATACATCCTTAACGGTTGAGCATACGCTTCCCTTCATTGCTGCGTGCTCTTTTACAATACGGTTTGCCATATGATCCGGAGCTGTCTTACACACTGTAATCTGTCCTCCGATCACATTGCTGTGATCCGGTGAAAATCCAACAGATGTAATTCCTGATTTGTAGAATTCCTGTGCATTCACTTCATCTGGATCAATGGCATACTTCACGCTCAGATCCGGATTGATTACATTTGTAGTTTCTGCATTATCTCTGTAACGAGTCGGAATCCCCATAGCTCCGATAGAAGAATGTGGATCGATGAAACCCGGGAAAACCTGTTTTCCTGTTGCATCGATAATTTCTGCATCTGCTTCGCAGATATTCTTTTCGATTTTCTTAATCTTTTCCCCCTCGATTAAGATATCATAGTTTTCAAGCACTTCACCCGTTCCAGTATGAATGGTTCCATTTTTAATTACATACATAATCATTTCTCCATTTACTTTTATTTTTTTAAATCTAAAGTGCCATAGAGGTTTTATAACCTCTATGACATTTCAATTTAGTTTACTCTGTAAGTCAATATACTATTTTTCAATATAAACCTGAGAGAAATCAACCTGACCAACTGTAGAAACGAAGTAGTTCTTCACATATTTCTTAACAAATGTAGGTGCCTCTTCAACATAAGTAGGTTCGATCAGTCCTGACTTAACAACCAGTTCTTCTGCCTGCAGATAAAGCTCTGCCTTCTTCTGGTCATCAACTTCATATTTTGCTGCATTTAAAAGTTCCTGGTATTTCTTAGGATCTTCTCCTGACCATCCTGTCTTTTCTGCGTTGAAGTATCCATTATCAGGATCGAATAACTGAAGAAGAGCACTTGGTTCATTGTAGTATGGTCCCCAGCCGCCTGTTGCGATATCGTAATCACCGGCGTCAATCTTATCCCACATGATGTTCCATTCCATCATATCGATTTCGACATTGATTCCAAGAACGCTTTCCCACTGCTGCTTCATCCATTCAGCAATCTTTTTAGATAGTTCATCTGTACCACGGCTTGCATAACGGATTGTTACCTTTGACGGGTCTGGATCTTTACCAAGTTCTTTTAATCCTTCAATAAGTAAAGCTTTCGGATCTTTGATTTCTTCCTGAAGTTCCTGAACGAAATGATTCTTTCCGCCAACTAATTCTGTGTATGTTTTTTCCCCAACCTGAATGGTATCTGGCATCATAGAATAAATCGGAACACCTTTTCCATTACGAAGAGTATCGATCATTTCCTGACGGTCATAAGCTACTGATAAAGCCTGTCTGATCTTTTCATTGCACAGATATTCGTTTGCTGCATTCAGCATGAAGAATTCCGGTGCACTATCCGGAACCTGATAAGATTCAGATTCTCCCTGTTCTTCGATAGTCTTTCCCCAGTTTGCATCCGTTGTACCGATCACATCCAGTTCACCGTTGATATAAGACTGAACTGCAGTACCTGATTCCTGAATGATCTTGCTATTGATCTTGTCAAGCTTCACATCGTCGGCTCCCCAGTACTGATCATTTCTTACCAATACCATCTCTGTATTCTGACTCCAGCTTTCAATCTTGAAAGGTCCGTTAAATACAGTCTTTGTTTCTGATGTTGCATAGTCGCTTCCGAGTTTTTCATACATTGCTTTGTTTACCGGATAAGCTGATGAGGAAACCAGTTCCAGGAAGTAAGATGCCGGGTGGATAATTTTGATTTCCAGTGTATCTTCATCAATGGCATGTACACCGATTTCTTCCGGTTTCTTTCCCTGATCGTAAAGAGCTTCTGAGAAGTTCTCGATAATTCCATCAAACAGCCATGCATTTGTTGCTGCAACGGATGGAGTTGCCATCTTCTGGAAAGTAAATTCAAAGTCATTTGCAGTTACTTTCGTTCCATCGCTCCACTTCGCATCTTTGTTCATGTGGAAAGTATAAGTAAGTCCATCTTCACTGATATCCCAGCTCTCTGCTGCAGCAGGCACGATTTTATAGGTATTTCCTTCCTGAGTTACTCTTTTAACGAGTGGATCCAACACCATGTTAAATGCTGAGTTATCCGGGCCAGTTGTGTTGATCAGCGGGTTCAGTCCGACAACCACACTGTTGTTGGAGATATTCAGAACCTGTTCTGTTTTTCCATCAGAACTAGCTTTTTTGTCATCTCCGCCACATCCGGCAAGACAGCTGACTGCCATTGCTACTGCGAGTCCCATCGCTAATGTTTTTCTTTTTTTCATAGTCTTCCTCCTTTATATCCAGCAAGATTACTCTTGCGGGTGATCTTCCATCAACTCTTTTGCTCTATGACAAGCTACAAAGTGTTCCGGTTTGAGTTCTTCAAGCTGCGGTGTCTCCTGATGACATTTTTCTGTTGCATATCTGCATCTCGTCACAAATCTGCATCCAGGTTTTGGATTAACCGGGCTTGGGATCTCTCCCTCGAGTCGAATTCTCTTCTTCTGTTCTTCTGTGTCCGGATCCGGGATCGGAATCGCTGCCATCAACGCTTTTGTATATGGATGAAGTGGATTCTGATATAATTCATCACTCTCTGCAAATTCAACCATATTTCCCAGATACATTACACCGACACGGTCTGAAATATGTTTTACCATAGACAGGTCATGTGCGATAAAGAGATAGGTCAGGTTTTTCTTCTGCTGAAGTTCGATCAGCAGGTTGACAACTTGTGCCTGAATGGAAACGTCAAGAGCTGAAATCGGCTCATCGCAAACGATGAATTCTGGTTCGATAGCAAGTGCTCTTGCGATTCCAATACGCTGTCTTTGTCCGCCTGAGAATTCATGAGGGAAACGAAGCGCATGTTCTCGGTTAAGTCCGACCAGTTCCAATAATTCATAAATCTTTTCCTGGCGTTCTTTTCCGGTATAAAGCTTGTGAATGTCAATTCCTTCCCCGATGATGTCACCGACTGTCATTCTCGGATTCAGTGAAGAATATGGATCCTGGAAAATAATCTGAGCTCTCTTTGTAAACTCTTTCTTTTCATTTTTATTCAGTTTATTAATATCAACTCCGTCAAAAAGAACTTCACCGCCTGTAGCCTTGTAAAGCCCCATAACTGTCTTTCCACAGGTTGTTTTACCACAGCCGGATTCTCCTACGATTCCAAGAGTCTCACCTTTATAGATCTTAAAGTTTACCCCATCCACTGCCTTCAGTGTCTGGTTTCTTCCAACCTGAAAATATTTCTTCAGGTCTTTCACTTCGATCAGTACTTCTTTTTTATCCATGGTTACTGTCTCCTCCTTATCATATTCTCAGGAAGATTGCTCACATCCGCTCTTGGATCATGAAGCCAGCAGTTGCATTCCTGTGTATCACTGAATTTTGTAAGCTCCGGATATTTCTTTCTGCAGATATTCATTCCATACTCACAACGCGGAGCAAAAGAACATCCAACCGGCGGATTGATAAGATCCGGCGGCGTTCCTTTTAAGGAATATAATGTTTCTTTGTTTGTAGAATGAATCTTCGGAACGGAATCCAGAAGAGCTCTCGTATAAGGATGTGTAGACTGATAGAAAATCTCTCGTACATCACCACGTTCTACAATTTTTCCTGCATACATCACCTGAATCTTATCTGCAACACTCGCTACAACACCTAAGTCATGGAGTTACGAGGATCATCGCCATATCCAGTTCTTTTGCAGTTCTCCGATCAGTTCCATAATCTGTGCCTGAATGGTTACGTCCAGAGCAGTTGTCGGCTCATCCGCAATCAGGATCTCCGGTTTACATGCAAGTGCGATTGCGATCATCGCTCTCTGTCTCATACCGCCTGAAAATTCAAACGGATACTGTTTCATTCGTTTTTCTGCATTTGGTATTTTAACCAGCTGCAGCATTTCTAAAGCTTCTTTATATGCTTCTTCTTTAGAAATCTGTCTATGGATCAGAATACTTTCTGCAATCTGATCTCCGATCTTCATGGTCGGATTCAGTGAAGTCATTGGATCCTGGAAAATCATTGAAATCTTGCTTCCTCGAATGGAAACCATTTCATTTTCTGACTTTTTCAGAAGATCTTCCCCGTGGAACAATACTTCAGAGTTTTCACCTATTATTGTGTTCGATTCTGGAAGCAATCGCATGATTGCTTTTGAAGATACTGTCTTACCACAGCCAGACTCTCCTACAATCGCAAGAGTTTCTCCTTTATGCAGATTAAAATCAATTCCTCTTACTGCATGTGAGATTCCGGCATAGGTCTTGAAAGATACCTCCAGGTTTTTCACTTCCAGTATTTTTTCTTTCATCTTGTAGTTCCCCCTTTTATTTTCTCAGCTTCGGATCCAATGCATCTGAAAGTCCATCACCGATCAGATGGAAAGTCAGCATTGTAAGTACGATCATCAGACATGGGAAGAACAATTCATGTGGGTAAAACATAAGCTGCTGCTGTCCTGCTGATGCAAGTGCTCCCCAGCTGGTTTCCGGTGGTCTTACTCCAAGTCCGATATAACTTAAGAAAGCCTCACTGAAAATAAATCCCGGAACTGACATCGTGATATCAACCATAATAATTCCAAGTGTATTCGGAAGAAGATGTTTGACAATAATACGTCCGGTTGATGCACCAAGTGCTGTTGCTGCCTGCACATAATCCTGTTCCTTGATCTGAAGGATCTGTCCTCTTACCATACGCGCGGTTCCTACCCACGCGGTAAGGCTCATTGCAAAAACAAGGGAGAACATACTTCTTCCAAGTACCATGGATAAAATTACTACAATGATCAGATATGGCAGGTTTCCGATAAATTCGCAGATACGCATGATGATGTCATCTACCAGTCCGCCTTTTAATCCTGCCAGCGCTCCAAGAAGTGCTCCGATCACAAACATTACCAATGTACAACATAAACCAATATAAATTGAAATACGTCCACCTACACAGACACGGGTAAAGAGATCTCTTCCCATATCATCTGTACCAAACCAGTGTGCACTGCTTGGTCCCTGATTCTTGATCGACGCATCGATCAGCTGATAATCCTGTCCTGTGACCATTGGTCCGATAAACAGGAGCACTACGATCAAACTAATGTACCAGAGTTTGTTTCCCTGAATCTTCTCCAGACATCCGCCCAATAGGTCAGGGATTTCTGTCCGATATCTTCACCAGATAATCCTTCCGTCCCAACACGTTTAAAATCATCTGATTCATTCCATTCTTCTGTCATTTACTGTGTACTCATCAGAGCCCTCCTACCTTTTGCAACTCGGATTCTCGGATCGACGATTCCATACAGAATGTCTACTACAATCAGCGAGCCAACGAACAAAATAGCAAAGAAAATTGTAAGACCGATTACCATCGTATAATCATTATCCGAAACTGCTTTTACATAGTAGAATCCAAGTCCCGGAATCGCAAACATACGTTCAAGGATGAATGATCCTGCAAAAATTCCTGCCAGAGAAGGTCCGATCATAGTAATGATAGGAAGCATTGCATTTCTCAAAACATGTTTCCGTACAACTCTCTTCTTTGTACATCCCTTTGCTTTTGCTGTAATAATATAATCTTCTCCGATAACAGATAAGGTACTGCTTCTCATATATTTTGTATAAGATGCGATACCGCCGATCGCATATGCGGCAACCGGAAGAATATAATGTTTCATTTGTCCCCAGCCGAATACCGGCACCAGTTTCCACTTAAATGCCAGAAAATACTGCAATACAGATGCAAAATACAGAGACACAAAATGGCTAATACAACGAGTACCCTTATGACATGATCCACCGGTTTTCCCCTGTTAAGAGCCGCTACCATTCCAAGACATATACCAATCGTTGTCTGGAAGAGTAGTCCCAACAAACCTATCTTCGCTGATACCAGCGTATTGTTTTTAATAATGTCATTTGCTGACTGACCGGTATAAATAATAGATTCTCCGAAGTCTCCTGTTGTAAGAAGATTCTTCATATAAGTTGTATACCTTTTTACTACCGGCTGATCGAGTCCGTATTTCTGACGGATAATCTGCTGTGCCTGTTCAGGCATCTGACCAACCTTCGCAGCGATCGGATCTCCGGGAGCACCTGCTACCAAGAAAAATGTCGCTGTCGTAATCAAGAACAATGTCAAAACAGCATATGCCAGCCTTTTCCCAATAAATTTAACCATACCTTCAGTTCCTTTCTCCTTTTTTCTTTTGATTTTCATACAGAACATGCGGGACAACCATGTAGTGTAATTCTATCTCTTTACAGATATCTTCGACTGTCCCTTTATGAAACAGATCCAAAATTCTCTGATGATTGATGTGGACCACATCAAATGGTACCAGAGTTTTTGTATCCATCGTATAATATGCCGCCGTATTCCCTCCTTCCAGTATTTTCCAGATTCTATGAAGTTTTTCACTGTGTGCGGTCTTCACAATACATTCATGGAACTGTTCATCGAATTTTATAACATCATACAGATTTTTCTGATTGGCCGCTTTCTCCATGGAAAGGACAAGCTTCTGCATCTCTTCATCCTGTTCTCCCGCATCTGCACTGCCAGTTTCTCAAGCGTAGACTGGATCAGGTATGTTTCCTGCATCTCTTCATAAGTCATCGTCTTTACTACGCAGCCTTTCTGCGCTTCATATACAACCAACCCTTCTTCTTCAATCTGCCTGAGAGCTTCTCTTAAGGGACCTCTGCTGACTTTCAGCTCTTCTGCTACTTTTGCCTCTATAATTCGTTCTCCCGGTTTGATCTCTCCTGATAAAATCTTATGTCTTAAAATTTCAACTACTTGCTCTCTTAATGTTTTACGTATTATCATTTTGTCTTCCTTTTCACAATTTTTTAGAGTTCATAGGCTTATTTAATAATGTTACTACGATAAGTCTACATCATTTTGTGCAGAATGTCAAATGTAAACATTTGTTATTCTGCATTTTCTTCTATAAAAAACAAAAATCTTGCAAGAATGTTAAATATTTCTCACAAGATTTTTGTTTTTTTATAATATCTTTCACTTATTTCAGTACCAGTTTTGCTGCTCCGCAGATTCCTGCATCATTTGCAAGTTCTGCGAGTGCAAATTCTGTATCTTTGTCTGCAAAGAATGCCATTTCTTTAAATGGACCTTTGATGTAATCCAGCAGAACCTCTCCGGCTTTTGATACCCCTCCGCCGATTACGATAACCGCCGGATCACAGGCAGCTGCAAGGTTCGCCAGCGCATGTCCCAGATACTTTCCAAATTCAGTTGCGATTTCGATTGCAACTTCGTCTCCGGCTTTCACTGCATCAAACACTTCTTTCGCAGACATCTCTGCCACATTTCTGAGGGTACTTGGTTTCTCATCTTTTGCAAGACGCATATTGGCAAGTCTTGTGATTCCTGTTGCAGAAGCATACTGTTCCAGACAGCCTTTCTTTCCACATCCACAGGTTTCTGTCTCCTGGTAGTTTACACACAGATGACCGATCTCTCCGCCAGCACCGTGTGCCCCTACAAGGCACTTTCCATCCACGATGATTCCACCGCCAACACCGGTTCCAAGGGTAACCATAATAACATTCTTGTGGCCTTTTCCGCCACCTTTCCACATCTCACCAAGCGCAGCTACATTTGCATCATTCCCCGGAATCACTTTCATTCCGTCAAGAAGCTCTTCCAGTTCACGTGTCACTTCTTTGTATCCCCATCCGAGATTTGCTGTATTCTGAACAATTCCATCCTCGGTTACCGGTGCCGGAAGCCCCATTCCAAGTCCGATGATCTGTTCCTTCACCAGTTTCTTTTCTGCCATCTTTGCTTTCACTGCCTGCGCAATATCCGGGAGGATTGCTTCTCCCTGGTTCTCAGTACGTGTCTTGATCTCCCATTTGTCAAGAAGCTCTCCGTCTTCCTGAAAAAGTCCCATCTTTACTGTCGTTCCGCCTATATCGATACCAAAACAATATTTCATCTGTCTCCTGCTCCTTACATATTCTTTTTTAGATTTTCTTGTACTCGGCGGTACAGCTCCTGAGCTGCGTTATAGCCCATTTGTTTCTGTCTGTGGTTGACTGCCGCTGATTCTACGATAATGGCAACATTACGTCCCGGGCGGATTGGAATACTGACATGACCCATACCAAGAAATTCTGTATACTCCTCAGTAAGTCCAAGCCTGTCGTACTCGCGATCCTTGTTCCAGTCCTCAAGCGTAATGACGAGATCAATATTTTGTGTCTCTCTTACACTCTGCACACCAAACAGCGTCTTTACGTCAATGATACCAATTCCGCGAAGTTCAATAAAATGGCGGGTAATATCCGGTGCTGTACCAACAAGAGTATCATCACTGACCTTCCGGATCTCCACCACGTCATCTGTTACCAGACGATGGCCTCGCTTGATCAACTCCAGTGCCGCCTCACTTTTACCGATACCGCTGTCTCCCATGATCAGAACACCGACTCCATAGCAGTCCACCAGTACCCCGTGAATTGAAATACACGGTGCCAGTTCCACTTTCATCCAGCGGATCAGTTCTGCTGAAAAGGAAGAAGTCTGTTTATCCGTAATAAATACCGGAATATTGTTCTTCACTGCTTTCTCCAGAAATTCCGGATCCGGCTGCAGATTTCTGCAGAAAATAAAGCATGGAATCCCATACTCAAGCAGTGTATCATATATTTTCATCTTATGCTCATATTCCAGTGTCTGCAGATAAGTGTACTCTACATATCCGATAAGCTGAATCCGTTCGCAATCAAAATGATCAAAAAATCCGGCGAGCTGAAGTGCCGGACGGTTAATATCCGGAATTTTTACTTCCCGCTGTGTCATATCGACATCCGGAGTAAGATTTCTAAGTTCCATCTTCTCTACGATTTTTGTTAATGTAACCCCATAGTCCTGTCTCCTTTTATTGTTCTTCCATCAGAGTAGCTTCTGTACCTTCCTTTTCGCTTCCTCTGAAAAATTATACACGTTTTTCATCCATTGATGGAATTTTTCAAATCTTCCACCTCTGCATTCTTAATCTCATCCAGGCTGGCAAATGTCCGCATCAGTGCTTTCCTTCTCGCAGGTCCGATTCCCGGAATATCATCCAGGATCGAATGCACTTGTCCCTGACTACGCAGTTTCCGGTGAAATTCTATAGCAAATCTGTGTGCCTCATCCTGCACTCTTGTGATCAGCCGAAACCCTTCGGAATTGCGGTCGATCGGAATCTCGATATTCTGATAGTAGATACCTCTCGTCCGATGGTGGTCATCTTTGACCATACCGCATACCGGAATGGATATATGAAGTTCATCCAGTACTTCCAGTGCTATATTAACCTGTCCTTTTCCACCATCCATCATGATCAGATCCGGAAAAACATTAAAACTTCCCAGCTCTTTCCCGCTTTTCTGTTCCTCCAGACCATGCCGGAATCTTCTGGTGAGGACCTCACGCATACTTGCATAATCATCCGCCCCCTGCACACCTGTTGGAACTTACGATAATCGTTTCGTTTCGGTTTGCCCCTCTCATAAACGATCATCGACCCTACCGAGGCAAATCCATTGGTATTGGAAATATCATACGCCTCCATGCGCACCAGGTTATTAAGACCAAGCAACTTTTCTATTTCTTTTACTGCACCGATCGTTCTTCCTTCTTCACGCTTGATACGCTCCTTATCTTTTTCCAGTACCATCTTTGCATTTTTCGCCGCAAGCTCAACAAGCTTTTCTTTTTCCCTTTTTCCGGAATACGAGTATGACCTTATGCCCACGTTTTTCTCCAAGCCATGCTTCCAGGATCTCCCGCTCTTCCGGTTCCACCGGAAGCATCAGTTCGCCCGGAATATATGGCGTTCCGGCATAAAACTGCTTGATAAAGCTGGAGAGGATCTCTGCATTTTCATCTCCCTGGGCAATCCGCAGATAAAAATGATCTCTGCCGATCAGACGACCATTGCGGATAAAGAATGCCACTACGTCCTCATGCTCTCTTGCGAGAGCCACAATATCAGTCCATCGCCCATATTCTGGTAATCTTCTGCTTCTGTGCAATCTGCTTCACGCTGTGCAGAAGCTCCCGGTATTCAATTGCTTTCTCAAATTCCGGATAAATGCGATTGCCTGCATCTTTCCTCCAGATCCTTTAAGATTTTTATGTAATAATTTCCTCCAGGAATTTAATTTACTTCATCCAACCGATATGTTTCCTGCAGAGCCGCGCTGACACGTGCATCCTTGCCAAGCTTGATATGATGATAGAGACAGCATCTTTCTTTCCCGATATCGCGCGGAAGGATGCGGTTACAGCTTACCGAACGAGGTAAAGAGCTTCGGATCAGTTCGATCAGTATCTTTTTACCATACGTCACACTGGTATAAGGGCCGAAGTAACTGACTTGTCCCTTCTTCACTCACCTTGCCATCATAATCCTTGGATATGCTTCGCCGGTTGTCACTTTGATAAATGGATAACTTTCTTATCATCCATCAGCATCGTATTCTTTGGCCGGTGTTCCTTGATCAGATTGTTCCAGACCAGATTAGCACAGTTCCAGATCCGTCCACGATATACTCAAACCAGATTTGTTGCGTCACCATCTGGTCAATCTTGCCCGATTCCTGCTCGGCTGAAAAT
>SCPN01000759.1_pt1 | contig 71084 bp, 89 predicted proteins | sample 6106831 | NCBI WGS metagenome assembly SCPN01 (sample SAMN10720447, study PRJNA508395) | human gut metagenome | isolation source: Participant 1, 0 month
ATCCGGGGTATCAGACACCAACAGAAGAAGTACGTGTCCATGATGTCCATTTTGATAACATTACTTTTATAGGGAATAGAGTGTGAAACCCGCAGGATATGCGGCTTGTTACAGAACTGGCAAATGACATTTATGTCAATGGTGTCAGAACATGCAGACAGATGAAATTCTGAGGAATATCACCATATAGAGATGGTTTTATTACTTGCAGCAAGGAGGGTATTTATGGAACAAAGCAGCATGCTTTTCAAAAGACGGAAAAATTATTTACAGCTGGACTGTGAAAATGCAAAAGAGCTTTCTATGAAACTGGGGAGAAAACATCCATTTACAAAAATGGGAAAAATGGATTCTGGAGCTTCCGTTCTCCACAGCAGTGAATTATGTACAGATCTGCGTGGACGGACAGGAGGTTCTGCTTCCTGAACTGCCCATCGGGCATGGATACGCCATTTATATAATTATATTGAACTGCCGGATGGAAATGAGCTGACGGAAATACGGGATATTCCACATGGAACACTGGTACACGAATTTTATATGTCAGGTATTTCCAATAACTGGGAACGGTTTATTGTTTATCTTCCGCCATGTGTACCGTCTGCGGGGCTTCCTGTCCTGTATCTGCAGCATGGATTCGGTGAGAGTGAGATTTCCTGGACAACAACAGGGAAAGCAAATATCATACTTGATAATTTGATTGAAATGGGAAAAATAAAACCATTTGCCATTGTCATGTGCGATGGCATGGTAAAAGAAAAGTTTGGTTTAGAAGAGAGATTAAACCATGTTCTGCTGGAACGGATGCTGGTAGAAGAGATTATTCCGATGGTAGAAAAAAAGTATCAGTTTGGTGGATGCAAGGAGAAACGTGGTATGGCAGGATTGTCCATGGGTTCTGTACAGACAACAAGAACTGTATGCGATCACCCAGATCTGTTTAGCGAAGTCGGAATCTTCTCCGGTTTTAAGGGATTTTATCAGAAGGAAACCCGGATAGGGATGTAGTTAACAGAAAGCCTTATGAGCAGACTCATTTAAAGGCAATGGATAATCCGGCGTTCAACAGCTATTTCCATACATTTTTGCGCTGTATAGGGGATAAGGACAGCTTCCTTCCCAGGTTTCTGGCAGAGGATGAAATTATCCGGGAAAAGGGTGCATTCATGAAATCAGAAGGATTTATCCCGGAGAGCATGACTGGAATGTGTGGAGACATTGCTTTGCGGATTTTGCGCAGATGATTTTTCAATGAAACAGAAAAGTTTGCAGGTTATAGAAAGGTATGGTAATTATTATGTGGAATGGTAAGAAGAAAGCGGTCACTTTCAGCTATGATGACGGAGTAGAACAGGATAGACGGTTGATCGCATTGTTTAACAAATATGGAATGAAAGCAACATTTAACCAGAATAGTGGAATCCAGACAAGAGCCGATACATTTACTCAGGGAAATATCGTGGTCCACAGGATGAATCAGAAAGATATGAGGGAGCTTTACAAAGGGCATGAAATCGCATCGCATACCTTGACCCATGCCAATCTGAAGGGTCTTGACGAGGAAACTGTATACAATGAAATTTCAACAGATATCAGGAATCTTGAAGCTTTCTATGAACAGAAAATAGCAGGATTCGTGTTCCCCTTTGGCACTTATGATGAATCGGCATTCAGAATATTAAAGGAATGCGGAATACAGTATGCAAGAACTTCGGGAGATACACATGGTTTTGCTTTACAATCCGACCTGTTGAGGTTTAAGCCTAGCTTCCATCATGCAGATGCAGATATTATGAGTGGGATTGACCGCTTTTTAAATATGGATACGGATGAACCACAGTTGTTATATATATGGGGACACAGCTATGAATTTGATGTAGATGATAATTGGGAATATATGGAGTCCATTTTGAAGAAACTGGCTTTTCATGATGATATCTTTTACGGAACCAATTCTCAGGTATTGCTTTAAAAAAAAAAATCTCCATTGGTTTCTTGTCAGCCAATGGAGATTTTTTTAGTGACATTAACACTGTCCGGATATGCAGCAGATATTTATTTTCCATTTCATTACATTGTCTCTCAATTCCATCCTGTAGATACAGCATACCATTTATGATACATTTTGCAAAAGTGATTTCCCTTTCCTTTACGAGTACAGAATTGTAGATTGATGATTTTGTATGAATAAGGAGCGAACTGAATTGAACAAAGAGATATATGGATGGAACTCTTTCCAAATCGAAAGATGGATATAGAGCAAAATAATAGAAGAGGCGATCGCTAAAAAGTGATCGCTTGATGAACAACAAAATGTAATTAGTAGTATTATGCAAATGATACAAATTCCATGGGGACACAATATTGTTCTTATGGATAAGATAGCCAATCCAGAGGAGCGTAAATGGTATATTGAAAAATCAGCGCAAAATGGTTGGTCTCGAAATGTTCTTGTGCATCAGATAGAAAGTGGTTTATATCAACGGCAGGTTTTGCATTTTTGGGGAATCAGTATCATCTGAACGTGGGTGGCGATGATTTTTATATTACAAAATAATACACAGGAGATTAAGACATTAAGGAAACAATACGTGTAGTATTAAGCTAGCATCAAGCTTGAGTTTTGACAGAAACATAAATTGTAAATAAAATGTAAATTTTGCTTCTGAGAGATTGTTTTTTTCTTGAGAGATGAATATAATAAGCTAACAGAACCCAACACGCCTCTCAACGATGCGGACCACGTTGGGTCTTTTAATTTTAAGGAGAAATGTCAAATGGGAGATATGAAACAGCATCAGCCGCCTTTGACAATTGAGGAACAGATAGAAAATCTTAAGAGTATAGGGTTAGTTATCAAAGATGAGGAATATTGGAGAGGCACTATATGAAACCAAGGACAGCAAAGAGTATGGAGCTATATGATATATTGCTCAGGCGCGGGTATCCGGAGCCGTTTTGCGATGAGATAACGAAAAACCTAAATACCGACTGGACAGCTCAAAGGATGATAGGATATCTGTCACACTATAAAAAGCTTCCCATGGAAGAAATCGCCGATGAAATGCTTGCGATACTCAGCGACCGCAATCGCATAATGCAAAAGCATGAGCTTGAGGAGACAAATGCAAGATGGAATGACTACTTAAACAGATAAAGTCAGGAGGTTGTATGGACTTCGTAAGTATAAAAAACAAATAGAAAGGGATGAGGAAATTGCTAAAGAGCTTCAAGACGGAAATAAATCCGACGATTGAGCAAAAAATCAAGATTAACAAGACTATTGGCACTTGTAGGTACGTCTATAACTTCTATCTCGGTCACAACAAAACTTTATATGATAACGGTGAAAAGTTTATGACTGGCAAGAGTTTCAGCGTATGGCTTAATAATGAGTATATTCCTAATAATCCTGATAAAATATGGATTAAAGAAGCATATTCAAAAGCTGTAAAAAAGTCTATTGAGGATGGATGTACTGCATTTACAAGATTTTTTAAACATCAAAGCGCTTTTCCTAATTTCAAAAAGAAAGGTAAATCTGATGTAATAAATGTATTTCGTAAAGAACAATACTAAAGACTGTAGATGTGAGAGACATAGGTTGAACATACCCACTTTAGGTTGGGTACGCATTAAAGAAAAAGGTTATATACCAACAACTAAAGACGGATGGAAAATCAAAAGCGGTACAGTATCCGTCAAAGCAGACAGATATTATGTGTCAGTTCTTGTAGAAATTCCCAACGTTAAGATTGCTAATAATAGCAATGGTGGTATAGGAATTGACTTGGGTTTAAAAGACTTGGCGATTGTTTCCAATGGTAAAACTTATAAAAATATCAATAAGTCAACAAGAATTAAAAAATTGGAAAAGAAACTGCGTAGAGAACAAAGATGTCTCTCACGAAAATATGAGAACTTAAAGAAAGGAGAGTCCACTCAAAAGAATATACAAAAGCAAAAGCTCAAAGTACAAAGACTTCATCATAAAATAGATAATATCCGTACTGACTATATCAATAAATCAATAGCTGAGATAGTGAAAACCAAGCCATCTTATATAACTATTGAAAATTTGAATGTATCAGGAATGATGAAGAACAGCCATCTTTCAAAAGCTGTTGCGTCACAGAAGTTTTATGAATTTAGAACCAAGCTTAAAGCAAAATGTGATGAAAATGGTATTGAATTAAGAGTCGTAGACAGATGGTATCCATCATCCAAAATATGTCATTGCTGTGGTGCTATCAAGAAAGATTTGAAGCTTTCAGATAGAATATATCGTTGTGATTGTGGCTATGTTGAGGATAGAGATTTCAATGCCGCTCTTAATCTAAGAGATGCTTTAACTTACGAAGTTGCATAATAAACGCAAACGTAAGTATGTACTGCGGGCTATCGCAGGAATTTACGACTGTGGAGTGTACACGAACTTGTGAGTAGCGTATTGTTTACAATCGTCAAAGCATACACATTGAAGCAGTAAGAAGTATCCGCAAGGACTTTAATTTCTCGATGTGTTTGAGTATATTTGAACACATTTTGAGTGGCAGGATTCACATGAGAGTACTGAATATCGAAGATGATACATTTAAACACCATGATATTTGCAAAGCCCTGTCAGGATGTGGGATTAAAGATAGTCGAATGGTCCAATAATCTCGCGGATGGGTGGAAACAGATTAAAAACTCAATAGATAGTAATAATCCGTATGATCTGATAATTACTGATATGTATTATCCCAGCGACGAGCCGGGCGGCAGAGAGGAACAATCAGGAGATGTTCTGATTGACAGAGTGATTAAGAACAAAATCACAATACCTGTAATTCTCTGCTCCAGCGTGAACCTCAAATACCCGGAAATATATGGCTGTGTTTATTATAGCAGGGAAAGAAACTGGGAGGCAGATATGCAGACGCTTGTAAATAGCCTTGTGGCAGGATAATACTAATAAATCTCAAGCTTCTGATCAACCAGTGATTCACCTTCATATACAAGCTTAAGTGTGAAGAAATTTTCTTCATTTTCAAGCAGGAGCTTTAAGAAGATAGCGTCGCTTCCGGTAGGAAGTGTGGGCACGATAGTTTTATCCACCCATTTGAGGTCACCTTCGTTGCATGTTATAAGCTTGCCGGAAAATTCATCAGCGGTGAAAAGACACACATCAATTCAGGCTCCTGTTTATCACTTATAAAAGTTATGAGTGCGCGGAAACGGTATGATGTGAGTGTGAGCCCTGTTTCCTCTTGACTTCGCGGAGCAAGCATTCTTCGGGTGATTCACCATTCTCGGCGTGACCGCCAACACCAATCCATTTTCCTTCATTTATATCATTTTCTTTCTTAATACGATGAAGCATGAGATATTGTCCATCGTGTTCTATGTAGCATAGAGTAGTTATTTTCATGATGTACCTCCGTCAGATGATTATAACATAAAATGTGCGGGGGAAGACAGGAAAAACATATTACTTTATGTAGCAAGTTGATTTTTCTCGGCATCTGTGATATGTCAGCTGCGATGTATTATGGTTATACGGATCGGGCGCCGGGAGTCTGGCATATAGCTGTGGATAATAAGTCTGCAAGAAACAAATTCAAGATGGATTTTCCTATCATAAAACCGCATTTTATTGAAACATCAAGATTGGATATTGGTGATAAAAAGAAGGATGCTGCGAAACTAATGATGTATGCCTCAAAGCTTGGTGTGGAAAAGAAAGCAAGAAGGGTGGTTGGAATATGGCTGTAAAAGATATGGGGCTTTTTTACAGAAGCCACTACTTTAGATGGTAAATTTACGCAATCGAAAAAGTATGCAATCCTTGACAATTGCAGAGGTTAGGCTTACAATACTGCGAAATATATGGCAGAAAGCATAAAACAGTAAGCTGATTGAATTTCACAGATGTTTGGAGGGGGATTAATACCTGAATAAGGTATATGATTTTGACCGATAAAGAATATGGTAACAATATGAAAAATGCAACATTTCTCTAAGAAATGTTGCATTTTTTATCTTACAGTTACTATATCGGACATCAATTCTAATACTTTACACCTAATTACAACTTATTTAAAAAATATATTTGCCATTTATTGGTCATATCTGCCTTTTTTAACTACCACTTCCCACAAAAATCCTTGTTCTTAGACGAAAAATGCAACATTTCTTAGAGAATTGTTACATTTCACATAAGCATGGAAATAGCTTAAATCAAGTGCACGGAGGTATACAGAATGCTTAAATTATCGCTTAAAGAGGGAGAATATGTAAACATCGGAGACAACATCAGAGTGGTCTATGCCGGTGGAAGCGGAAAGAACGGACGTCTCATGATAGATGCTCCAAGAGAGATGAATATCTCAAGGTCAAACAATGATCCGAATCCTGAGAAGAGAAAAGATACATATTATCCGGAGCCAAAGATTTCAGAGGAAGCACAGCATGAAATCAAGAAGATTATCTGGAATGAAAGACAGAAAAAGGCAAAATCTGAAACAGATAAGAAAGCATAACTAATTACGTTAATAGGCGGCCGTGGCAGATGCCACAACCCGGAAAGCCGTTTGTTATAAAGCAACAAAGTGACTGCAAATAGCAAAACAAAGCAGTTACAAAAAATCTCGGGAAAAGGATTTCCAGAGGTCAAACATAATAACCCATGAATATGGGACAAGGAGGATTATATTATGGTAGTACAACACAACATGCAGGCAGCAAATGCCAACAGAATGCTCAACGTAACAACAAGCGCACAGTCAAAGAGCACAGAGAAGCTTTCATCAGGTTACAGAATCAATCGTGCAGCAGATGATGCAGCCGGACTTACAATTTCTGAGAAGATGAGAAAGCAGATTAAGGGACTTGACAGAGCTTCAACAAATGCAGAGGATGGCGTTTCAGCAGTACAGACAGCAGAAGGTGCCCTCACAGAGGTTCACTCAATGCTTCAGCGTATGAATGAGCTTGCAACACAGTCTGCAAACGGAACAAACTCTAACACAGACCGTAAGGCAATTCAGGACGAGATTGACCAGCTTACAACAGAGATTGACCGTGTATCAGAGACAACAAAATTTAATGAGACATACCTCTTAAAGGGTGATGGAGCAGAGAAGGCTCATAATGTAAATGCACATGATGCTGGACTTGATGGAGTTACGCTTACAGATAAGGGTGATACAGTTGATGTTACATTAAAGACACTCAATGCAGGCGATAAAGTAAGTATTGCTGGTAAGAATTATACAATTGGTGCTACTGCTGCTGATGCGCAGAAAATTGTTGATGCGCAGAAAGTCGATGGTAAAACTGTAACGGTCAATGGAACAACATATACATACAAGACTAACCAATGGACAAACGCTGATGGCTCTGCTGCTACTGTTGGTGGTGGTGCTGCTGGAAGTATTACAATTAAAGGCGGCGATGTTGTTTCTGATGGTACAAAGACATTAACAGCTATGAAAGATGGAGCAGATGCTGCTGGAGCAGACGGTATTGATGATAACGATTCAACAGTAATCACTGCAGGAAAAGCATATCAGTTACAGACAGCTGAAATCGTAAAAGCAAGTAGTATTGGAACTGATACAGCGGCAGCTGTTAAAAATGGAGCAAATGCTGATAAAGATGCAACTGCAACATTCACCCTTAACAAAGGAACTGTTTCATACAAAGATGCCTTAAGCTTCAACCTTCACGTAGGAGCAGATGCTGACATGACAAACAAGATTACAGTCAACATTGACTCAATGAACTCAGCAGGACTGGGAGTAAAGGGTATCAAGGCTGATACAGAGCAGGATGCTACATACGCTATTGATGCAATTGCAGATGCTATCTCAACAGTATCTTCACAGCGTTCATCACTCGGTGCTGTTCAGAACCGTCTTGAGCACACAATCAACAACCTCGACAACGTAGTTGAGAATACTACATCAGCTGAGTCTCGTATCCGTGATACAGATATGGCTGAAGAGATGGTTAACTACAGCAAGAACAACATTCTTGCTCAGGCTGGACAGTCTATGCTTGCACAGGCTAATCAGTCAAATCAGGGTGTACTTTCACTCTTACAGTAATCATCTGGTAGCTTAGATTAATCAATTTTACTGATTAACTTTTGAAAAGTAAAATCACAGAATTTTGGATTAAGCTATTCGAAATAACAAAATAAATACAATGAAATATAATAAGCGGCTGTGGCAAAAACCACAGCCGGGAAGCCGTTTATTATATAAAGATTCATCACATTTGTTAGAAATATGACAGGTGTGAAACACCTCGGGAAAAGGATTTCCAGAGGTCAAACATAATAACCCATGAATATGGGACAAGGAGGATTATATTATGGTAGTACAACACAACATGCAGGCAGCAAATGCCAACAGAATGCTTAACGTGACAACAAGCGCACAGTCAAAGAGCACAGAGAAGCTTTCATCAGGTTACAGAATTAACCGTGCAGCTGATGACGCAGCCGGACTTACAATTTCTGAGAAGATGAGAAAGCAGATCAAGGGACTTGACAGAGCTTCAACAAATGCAGAGGATGGCGTTTCAGCAGTACAGACAGCAGAAGGTGCTCTTACAGAGGTTCACTCAATGCTTCAGCGTATGAACGAGCTTGCAACACAGTCTGCAAACGGAACAAACTCTAACACAGACCGTAAAGCAATCCAGGACGAGATTGATCAGCTTACAACAGAGATTGACCGTGTATCAGAGACAACAAAATTCAATGAGACATACCTCTTAAAGGGTGACGGTGCAGAGAAGGCTCATAATGTAAATGCACATGATGCAGGACTTGATGGTGTTACACTTACAGATAAGGGTGATGAAGTAGAAGTTACATTAAAAGAGCTTAAGGCTGGTGATAAGATTAGTATTGCTGGAAAGAATTATACGATTGGTGCTACTGCTGCTGATGCGCAGAAAATTGTCAAAGACCAGGAAACAAATGGTAATACAATAACTGTAAATGGTAAAACATATAAATATACAGACGATAAAAAATGGACTGATAATGATACTGGCACACAAGTAACAGTAGGAGGCGGTACTGCAGGAAGCATTACGATAAAAGATGGAGATGTTGTATCTGACGGAACAAAAACTCTTACAGCTATGAAAGATGCAAATGCAAAAGATGGTATTGATGACAATGACTCAACAGTTATCTCTGCTGGAAAAGCATATCAGTTACAGACAGCTGAAATCGTAAAGGCAAGCAGTATTGGAAGTGATACAGCGGCTACAGTAAAGGCAAATGCAGGTAATACAAATGCTAACTATGCAAATGCAACTACAACATTTACCCTTACCAAGGGAACTGTTTCATACAAAGATTCATTAAGCTTCAACCTCCACGTAGGTGCTGATGCCGATATGACAAACAAGATTACAGTCAACATCGACTCAATGAACTCAGCAGGACTTGGAGTAAAGGGAATCAAGGCTGATACAGAGCAGGATGCTACATACGCAATTGATGCAATTGCAGATGCTATCTCAACTGTATCTTCACAGCGTTCAGCACTTGGTGCTGTTCAGAACCGTCTTGAGCACACTATTAACAACCTTGACAACGTAGTTGAGAATACTACATCAGCTGAGTCTCGTATCCGTGATACAGATATGGCTGAAGAGATGGTTAACTACAGCAAGAACAACATTCTTGCACAGGCTGGACAGTCTATGCTTGCACAGGCTAATCAGTCAAACCAGGGTGTACTTTCACTCTTACAGTAATCATCTACAATTTAATGTTGTACAAAGCAGGAAGAGCTCGAAAGGGCTCTTTTTGTTATGTACTTTTTTCTTTTAGCATGAAAAGTACGATTATTTATTCCCGAATAAATTGCAGACACCCCCTGTGAAGTAGTATAATAACAACAATTAATACAGCTGATTGCACAAATGGGAATTGACAATAAGCATGAAAAGAGGTTTACACTATGGACGTAAGAAAAATGAGAAACGAATTACTGGGAAAGCGCCTTGTGGCTGCGCTTGAGTCGCGCAACATGGAGGCATATTATGTCGAGACAAAGGAGGAGGCTGTTAAGAAGGCACTGGAGCTGATTCCAAAGGGCAGCTCAATCAATATGGGCGGTGCCACATCGGTGAAGGAATGTGGTCTGTATGAGGCGCTCTCAAACGGAGAATATCAGTTTTATGACAGGGACAAGGTGTCTACGCAGGGGGAGAAGCAGGAGATAGCGTTAAAGGCATTTACATCGGATTATTTCCTTGGAAGTGTCAATGCTATGAGCGAGGATGGCGTATTTATCAATATTGACGGAAATGCAAACCGCGTAGCGGCATATGCTTACGGACCAAAACATGTGCTTCTTATAGTAGGCATGAACAAGGTCGTAAAAGACTGAGGCAGACGCTATGAGCCGTGCGAGAAATGAGGCAGCGCCTATCAACGCACAGCGCTTTGGCATCGACACACCATGCTCCAAGAACGGCACCTGCTTTGACTGTAAGAGCCCGCAGTGTATCTGCTGTCAGATTCTGACCACACGCTTCTCAAGGGTGAAGGGACGTTTCCAGATTATTCTTGTGGATGAGAATTTGGGCTTTTAATATGTGAATAGCCGGAAAGGAAATATACGAAATGGGATATTTAATCAGTGAGACAACAAAAGAGGAGCGCGAGGCAATTGTGGCTGAGTCGCTTGGCAATATCGAGGCTACCTGCGATGGCTGCATGTCGGGACTTGCCGAGATGTATCAGGACTATATCGACGGAAAGAAGGAGCTTCGTGAGATAAATATGGAGTTCAATGCCAGGTATGTGCACGGAGAGGATATGCCGGGGCGAAGCGGCTGTGGATATAAGTAATGTGAAGCGGCTTGGGATAATTACCGAAGCTTAATGATATCAGGGAGACGCAGATGATTTCATGCAGGGATGTTAACAATTTACAAATGGACGGAATGGAGCTTGTGGCGGGAGCAGCAGGGCTTGACCGGATTGTGTCATGGACGTATCTGGTGCAGACAAAGCCTTATAAGGATCATATGAATCCGGGCAACTTTGCGCTGCTTGTGGTAGATTACAAGAGATTTTCCATGGACGAGGCATATGATGCCATGGTTGAGCTGAATGAGCTGGGAATATCGGGCTTTGCGATTTCTGTTGTGGAGGACAGGGAAGAGGCACCACAGAGGATGAAGGACAAGGCTGATGAACTCAAGCTGCCGTTGTTTTATATCCGGTGGGAGGGAGCTACTTTTGTAGATATTGCGCAGAGCGTCGGAGAACTGCTTTTAGAGACCAGTGTGGATAATAAAAGAACCGGGGACTACCTGTACAATCTGCTCTTTGGATACGAGGTAAATGATAAGTATATAGAAAAGATTTCTGCACAGCTTGGTCTGACCTTTGACCGGCCATACAGAGTGGGAATCATCGTGATAGACCGCAAATACGGAGTGAATCTGGAGCAGGACGAGCACACATATACATACTATACCGACTGCCTGAACCGCGAGGTTATCCATATGAAGAAAAAGCCTATGTATATGAGGTTTTTAAACAAATTTGTGCTTCTTTTTGAGGAGACAAAGGATATGGAGACAGAGCATCAGATTGAAAGGATACTTGGGGACTTAGACAGTCGTGCACCATTTGCAGGGCTCATTCACAGCACATGCATACTCGGTGCTGCATACAGGAAGCCTGCGGATTTTGGTAAGAGCTATCAGGAGGCGAAAAATCTCATCCCCAAAAAGGATATTTTACCCAATCCGACCAACAAGAAGGTAATCAGTGCCAGCTCCATGGGCATATACAAGTATATGTTCAACAGTGGCAATCAGCAGGAAATCATGGATTATTGCAACGAGAAGCTAAAGCGGCTTGAGATGTATGACAATGCAAACGGCTCGTTTCTCATAGATACGCTGCTCAATTATTATATGTGTGGCTTTAATGTCCAAAAAACGGCACAGATGATGTACGTTCATCGTAATTCCCTGCAATACCGTCTGAAAAAGATAGAGGAAATACTGGAAATCAGCCTTGATGACTCGATGGAATATCTGGATGTAGTTAATTGTATTCTTGTAAAAAGGCTTATGTTTAATTAGTTACTGTAAAAATGTACAAACAAATTGTGCAAAATTAACATTGAAAAGCTGCTTCATTAAGTTTATTATACGAACTAAGCAAAGGCGCTGGAGAAAAACTCCGGCGCCTTTTCGTATTTCAATAATCAAGGAGGAAAAGCTTATGATGAAGAGAAGTAAGAGATTTGCAGAATTGATATTGACAGGTGTAATGGCGGTGACAACATTGTTTGGATGTGGTTCGTCATCAGGAGGAGCTGCTTCAGATAGCTCAGCGGCGGACAGCTCATCAAAGAAGGTTTTAAAGGTTGGTATGGAATGTGCATATGCTCCATTCAACTGGACGCAGGATACAGATACCACACCTGACGGCAGCAAGGCAGCCAAGATAGCAGGCTCTGATTACTATGCATACGGCTATGATGTAGCAGTGGCACAGAAGCTTGCAGACCAGATGGGAATGGACCTTGAGGTACATAAGGTTGAGTGGTCATCAATCGGTATCTCACTCGATGCAGGAGATTATGACTGTATCATCGCCGGTATGGGCAAGACAAAGGAAAGAGAAGCGTCATACGCATTCACAGAGCCTTATTACTATAGAAACAACTGTATTGTTGTTAAGAAGGGCGGCAAGTATTCAAATGTAAAGGGTCTTTCAGATCTCGCAGATACAGGCTGCAAAGTAACGACACAGCTTGGAACAGGCTGGATTCCACTTTTAGACCAGATAAAGGGTGCTGAGCAGTCAGGAAACTTTGAGACTACATCAGAGTGCTTCCTCGCAATATCAAACGGCAGCGCAGATGTATGTGTAATCGATGTTCCGACAGCAGAGTCAGCAGCACTGACAAATGATGATTTACAGATTATCGAGCTGGATGAGAATGATACATTCACAGGTGATGATGAAATGGTAAATGTATGTATCGCAACAAGAAAGGATGATACAGCACTCAGAGATAAAATCCGAGGATGCCATGAATGCAATCGGCTGGAATGACAAGGCAAAGATGGATGAGCTGATGGATCAGGTTCTGACACAGCAGCTTCGGCAGCCAACTAGTTGTTAGAGATTTATCTGATTCACGAAAAGATGAAGGACTGTGGGATGATGTTATATCGCATCATCCCACAATAGTCTGATAAACCGGCGTAAGCTGGGGATTAGAGAGATAAAAGTGAGGTAGCAGTATGATGATAAGTAATCCAAGTAATTCGTTAGAATGGATGGTATTTCTGGCGCAGAAATATTCAAGCATGTTTATCAAAGGAACCTGGCTTACGCTGTACATATCGGTAGTTGGTACATTGCTTGGCTTCGTATTGGGATATATCGTAGGCATAGTAAATGATGTAAAGCTTAACGATGGCGACAACATCGTAAAAAAGGTTCTTATCCGTATAGTAAAGGTGATATTTACAGTTTATGTTGAAGTATTCAGGGACACACCAATGATAGTTCAGGCAATGATTGTGTACTATGGAATACGCCAGATGGGCTATGAAAACCTGACACCTGTATTTGCAGGTATTCTCGTAACTGTATTAAATACAGGTGCCTACATGGGAGAGACAGTCAGAGCAGGAATCGGATCAATAGATATGGGACAGCGCGAGGGCGCATGGGCCATGGGAATGTCACCGTTTAGGACAATGCTCTATGTAGTTTTGCCGCAGGCATTCAAGAACATCATTCCTGAGATGGCAAATACATTCCTTTTAAATCTGAAGATGACATCAGTGCTCAATGTTATCGCTGTGCAGGAGCTTTTCATGGCTGCCAAGACAGTCGGTGGAAACTACTACAAGTACTTTGAGTCATATCTGGTTATCGCAGTAATTTACTTTGTACTTTGCTTTGTATTTGATAAGCTCTTCAAGCTGATTGAAAAGAAGCTGCAGGGCAAGACAGACTATGCACTCGCAGTTGAGTACATGGACAATGAATAGGAGGCACAATATGAGTGAGACAGTAATTTCAATTAAGGATTTAAGCAAATCATTTGGTGATCATGAGGTACTTAGAAAGATTGATATTGATGTGCATTCCGGCGAGGTCATCTGTATTGTGGGCTCCTCAGGTTCGGGAAAATCAACACTGCTTAGGTGCATCAACAAGCTTGAGAAACAGACCTCAGGAAAGATTTTATATCACGATAAAGAGGTCAGAAATGTACAAAAGGATATCAATGATTACCGTTCAAAGGTGGGAATGGTGTTCCAGTCCTTCAATTTGTTCAACAATATGACCGTGCTTGAGAACTGTATGCTTTGTACAAGAAGGGTGCTTCATCTGCCAAAGCAGGAGGCCTTTGACAGGGCAATCACGCATCTGAAGGCAGTCGGCATGGCTCCTTATATCAATGCAAAGCCATCGCAGCTCTCAGGAGGACAGAAGCAGCGAGTTGCCATTGCCAGGTCGCTTTGTATGAACCCGGAGGTGCTTTTGTTTGATGAGCCGACCTCGGCGCTTGACCCTGAGATGGTCGGAGAGGTGCTAAATGTCATGAAGGACCTCGCGAGGACAGGACTTACGATGATAATCGTCACACATGAGATGGCATTTGCCAGAGATGTTTCTACAAGAACTATTTTCATGGACTCAGGATATGTGGCAGAGGATGCAGCACCGTCAGAGCTGTTTACAAATCCTAAGAATCCAAGAACAAGAGAATTCTTAAGCAGATATCTGGCAGGCTAGATATGGTTGGAATTCAGAAGGAGGAAATGATAAATGGATAATTTTGTAGTAACCTTTGCCAGAGGATTTGGAACAGGCGGAAAAGCAATAGCATCACAGCTGGCAAAAGAGCTTGGAATACACTGTTATGAGAACCGTATTCTGACTCTTGCAAGCCAGCTGAGCGGACTTGACGAGAATGTGTTTCAGGAGGTAAATGAGAAGCTGCGTGAAGAGGGTGGATTTACGAGCTTTTTGCGAGGGCTTCCAAGAGCAAAGGGATATATATCAAGAAATGAGAAGTTTAAATCAGATGACAGGCTATTTGAGTATCAGAGCCAGATTATCAACGAGCTCGCAGACAAGGAATCCTGCGTCATAGTAGGAAAATGTGCCGACTATGTATTAAAGAACCGCCCAAATGTGGTGAGCATATATATTGAGGCACCGCGTGCATTTTGTGTGGAGCGTACCATAACCAATATGGGTGTGACACCGGAGGTGGCAAATGCCACGATTGAGAGAACAGATAAGTTCAGGGCAGACTATTACAAGTACTATACACACGGAAACTACTGGACCAATCCGGTGAACTACGACCTGACACTAAACAGTGAGCGTGTCGGTGTGGAAAACTGTGTGAAGACGATAGAGCAGTATCTGATCATAAAGGGCTTTATCAAGGCTGATATGATTAAGCCGGTGGGAGAACTCATATAAAAAGTATATAACAAAAAATTGCAGCTCGTGTATCGAGCTGCAAATTTTTTTATTATTATATAGATATGTCTATCCAAGCAAAGCCTTATCAGAAGCAAATTCCTCGCCGGAAACCTCCTCAAACTTCATGAGCAGATCCTCCACAGTGAGGTTTTTCTTTTCCTCGCCTGAGATATTAAGGACAACCTGTCCGTTATTCATCATGATGAGTCTGTTGCCGTGAGCGATGGCATCACGCATGTTGTGTGTGACCATCATGGCTGTCAGGCTGTTCTCCTTGATGATTTTGTCTGTGAGAGTGAGCACCTTTGCGGCTGTCTTAGGGTCGAGGGCAGCGGTGTGCTCATCCAAAAGCAGCACCTTCGGCTTCTGGAGTGAAGCCATGAGCAGTGTAACAGCCTGACGCTGTCCACCTGAGAGCAGACCAACCTTTGAGGTCATTCGATCCTCGAGTCCCAGATCAAGCTCCTTTAAAAGCTCGTGGAAATGCTCCTTTTCAGCCTTTGTGATGCCCCAGCCAAGATCACGGCGCTTTCCGCGGCGCGCTGCAAGTGCGAGGTTTTCATCAATCTGCATGGTTGCGGTAGTTCCTGTCATTGGATCCTGGAACACACGTCCCAGAAATGATGCACGCTTGAACTCAGGAAGTCCTGTGACATCCACTCCATCGATGAGAATTGAACCATCGTCACAGGCCATGTGCCTGCAACGGCATTGAGCATGGTCGATTTTCCGGCACCGTTTCCACCGATAACAGTGACGAAATCGCCCTCTTCAAGCTTTAGGTTTACACCATTAAGGGCATGCTTTTCATTGATTGTGCCCGGATTGAAGGTTTTATGTACATTTCTAATCTCTAGCATTTATTTGCCCTCCTTTGTGTTAAGTGCTGCGGCAGAGCGCTTGCCGGCCTTTTTAAAGGAGGCCTTGCTCTTGCCCTTCAGGTAAGGCACTGCAAGGAAAATTGCCACGATGATTGCAGTGAAGAGCTTTAAGTCATCACTTGGCATCTGCAGCCACAGAACAATTCCGATTACAATGTAGTAAACAATTCCACCAAATATGACAAAGATAAGCTTTCCCATGAAATTCATGTGCTTTCCGAGGATTGCATCGCCGAGCACCTCACCGATGATAACGGCGGCAAGACCGATGACGATTCCACCACGGCCCATGTTTACATCGGAAAAGCCTGAGTACTGTGAAAGCAGGCCGCCTGAGAGCGCTACAATTGCATTTGAAAGCGCAAGACCGATGAGCTTCATGTTGTCGATGTTGATACCCTGAGCCTTGCTCATTGCAGGGTTGCAGCCTGTGGCACGGATAGCAGAGCCTTGCTCTGTTCCGAAATACCAGTAAAGCACCGCGATAATTACAACAGAGAAAATCACACCGACAATTATCGCATGTGTCAGATTACGTGATGAAAGCACCAGATTATATTTATCTGCGCTAAGTGCCTGGTTGGCGTGGCGCTGCATGATATTTAAGTTGATAGAATAGAGAGCTATCTGTGTAAGGATTCCTGCCAGAATCGGAGGAATGCCGAGCTTTGTATGTAAGAGACCTGTGCAGAGTCCTGCGAGCAGACCGGCAATACATGCACAAAGCAGTGAAACCCAGATATTGTAGCCGTTAATCGTCATCATAACGGTTACGGCACCACCTGTTGCAAATGAGCCATCAACCGTCAGATCTGCGAAGTCCAGCAGTCTGAAGGTGATATAAACACCGAGTGCCATGATGCCCCATATCAGACCCTGGGCTATATTGCCCGGAAGGGCATTGGTGAATGCAACCGGATTTAAGGTTGCAAAATAATTCATTAGAATCATTTTATTAAATACCTCCATAGTGCAGCTGTTTATTCAGCTGAGATTTCCTCATAGCCGTCCGGAACTGTGATTCCAAGCTCCTTGGCGCGGTCCGGAAGGTACTCCTTAGTGAACTTAGGAGCGCTCTTAACCTCCATAGTTTTGATGTCTTTACCATTTACAAGGATATCGTAAGCCATCTCACCTGTTGTGTATCCAAGGTCATAGTAGCTGATAGAAAGTGTTGCCACACCACAGCCCTTAGCGATTCCTTCCTCGCCAGCGAAGATAGGTTTCTTAGCCTGTGAAGCTACATTGTTGATAGCCTCTGTACATGAAGCAGCAGTGTTGTCAGTTGGGATGTAGATTGCATCAGATGCATCACATGCGCTCTGTGTTACTGCAGCGACATCATTTGAATCAGAGAAGGTGTACTCTTTTACAGTGTATCCCTCGTCCTCAAGGTATTTGGTAATAGTTGTCGACTGGTAGATACTGTTTGGCTCAGATGAGCAGTAGATGATACCGATGTTCTTTGCATCCGGGAAGAGCTCCTTGATGCATTTAGCCTGCTCATCGAGTGGAGCGAGGTCTGTAGTACCTGAAATATTCTTTCCTGTAGTGCCTGACCAGTCTGACATATCAAGAGCTGTAGCGTAGTCTGTGATAGATGTTCCAAGAATCGGAATAGAGTCTGTGGCTGCTGAAGCGGCCTGAAGAGCTGCTGTGGCATTTCCAAGGATAAGGTCGTAGTCGTTTGTGACGAACGTGGTGCAGATTGTAGAGCATGTAGAAGCATCTCCTGCGGCGTTCTGCTCGTCAAATGAGACCTCGTCTCCGAGCTTGTCCTTTAATGCGTCCTTAAAGCCCTTTGTAGCGGCATCGAGAGCCTCGTGCTGTACGAGCTGGCAGATACCTACATGATATTTGGCATCTGAGTTCTTACCTGACTGTGTGCCACCGTTTGCTGAACCGGAATCTCCACATCCGGCAAGTCCAAGAACCATTGTTCCTGCAAGAACAAGTGAAGCTAAAATTTTAGATCTCTTTTTCATGATAATTCCTCCTTTTGTCAGCGCTTTAAAGCGTTGATGTATCAATTAGGTAAATTATATTCACTTATTAATGAGAAGTCAAGAGAAGATGAGGAAAAAGTAGGGTTTAATATATATAAATGATGGATAATAAGCCATTCTGTTTCGCTGGGTTAGGGGAGCTGTTTTAGGAATTTCAGCAGTTTCAGCTACTTTTTTATGGATTTTTCCGGCTGTTTCGCTGTGGTTAGGGAGCTGTTTTAGAAATTTCAGCAGTTTCAGCTACTTTTTTGGAGATTTTTCCGGCTATTTCGCTGTGGTTAGGGGAGCTGTTTTAGAAATTTCAGCGGTTTCAGCTACTTTTTTCCAGAATTTTTCCAGTTTTTGGACTGGATTGGGGAGCTGTTTTAGAAGTTTTATGGATTACAGCTACCCAAGGCCTGTCAGCTATCAACATATGGCTATTGTACACTATGCTAATTTAGTGTGGGGATATTATGCTAAAGAATAAAAATGATGGTTCATACTGGATTTGTGGAGAGGGTGTTGGCACAGAACAAAAAACGGTTTCGGGAGACACTGGAGTATACATTATATGTAATTTGTGCAGTAAATTTGTGCCATATGAATTTCCTGCAAATGAATTTTCAAAATAAAATATTCTGAATTAAAATCCCCATAGTAACTGCGAAGTTTTTCTATAATATTCAGCTACAACCTTGGCAAATTTCTTTTTACCACGTCTGATAATGAGACCCTCACCCTTGAAATCGTCGAGAGTGTATTTGGTAGAGATATCAGTTATCTTCTCATCTGCAACGGAAACACCGCCCTGCTGGATATTTCTGCGGCCGTCTCCTCTTGAATCGCAAAGTCCTGCTTTTACGAGAACAGAGATGATATCAAGATCTCCGTCAGGGAAGTCCTCAGCTGTAACGGTAACTGTAGGCATATTTGCATTGTTGGCTCCGCCTGCGAAAAGTGCATGGCTTGCCTCTTTAGCCTTTGTGGCTTCATCCTCACCGTGAACAAGCTTTGTAAGCTCAGATGCGGATTTCCTTGGCTTCATTGGGCTGTGCGCCCTCAGCTTTCCATCTTGTCAATTTCCTCGAGGAAGGAAGGCATTCTGATACATTTAAGGACATCGGCATCAGAAACGTTTCTCCAGTACTGGAAGAACTCGAAAGGTGTTGTTTTGTTAGGATCAAGCCATACTGCACCTGACTGTGTCTTGCCCATTTTCTTGCCCTCAGAGTTTAGGAGCAGATTGATTGTCATAGCGTATGCGTCTTTTCCAAGCTTACGTCTGATAAGCTCTGTTCCACCGAGCATGTTGCTCCACTGGTCATCTCCACCGAACTCCATGTTGCAGCCGTATTTCTGGAAAAGTGTGTAGAAATCGTAGCTCTGCATGATCATGTAGTTAAACTCAAGGAAGGAAAGACCCTTTTCCATACGCTGCTTGTAGCACTCAGCTGTGAGCATACGGTTTACTGAGAAATGAGCACCAACCTCGCGGAGCACATCCACATAGTTTAAGTCCATCAGCCAGTCAGCGTTGTTTACCATGATAGCCTTGCCCTCGCCAAAGTCGATGAAGCGGCTCATCTGTTTCTTGAAGCACTCTACGTTGTGGTTGATAGTCTCTGTTGTCATCATCTGGCGCATATCTGTACGTCCTGATGGATCACCAATCTGTGCGGTACCTCCACCGATAAGCACGATAGGCTTGTTTCCGGCCATCTGAAGTCTCTTCATAAGGCAAAGAGCCATGAAATGTCCAACGTGAAGGCTGTCTGCTGTAGGATCAAAGCCGATGTAGAAGGTAGCCTTTCCGTTGTTTATAAGCTCTTTGATTTCTTTTTCGTCTGTTACCTGCGCGATAAGACCGCGGGCAACTAATTCGTCATAAATTGTCATGATTTTCCTCCTGATAAGATGAATCTGTATTCTGAAAAATAAAATATCCCCCTCATCCATTTAAGGACGAGGGGGATTTCTCGCGTTACCACCTTAATTTGCATCCTGCTCGCACAGGAATGCCTCCGTGAGTTGTCACACATTATTCGACATATGTGAAAATAGCCGATTCTGCTAACACTCCGGCACTATAACGTGTGCCAATACGTTGCGGCTTATTAATCGAACCGGAGATATTTAACCATCCGGTATGACGTTCGGTGCAAAGCTCCGGGATGTATTCCAGATCTGTTTCCTTGCGCCTCTCACCTGCCGGCAGCTCTCTGTAAGTATTGCAGAAATGTACTTGTTCCCATCAAAGCCTGTTGAAATGTAATTGTGCTTCAATAGACGATATTATAGCCGTTTAAGAAGGGGTTTGTCAAGGGCTGTAAAAAGCGGTGATTACTTTAACGGTATATACAGGTCGGAAGAACTATTGCAAAAAAGTATAAAAAAGTATAAAATAAAAGAAAAAGTATAAAAATTTATAAAAAACTATAAAGAACAATATAAAGTATAAAAAAATATAAATAGTTTTGAATTTCATATAATAAATTGAGGTGAATTTATGCAGAATCCATTTACTACAACCTTCAGTAAGACTCCGGAATACACATATATCCATACAGAGAAAACAGAGGAGATACTGGAAAACTTTATTTACGATAATCCGTCGGAGTCGGTATATAAGATAACCGGTGTCAGAGGCTCCGGTAAAACCGTTATACTTGCAAAGGTGGAGGAAGAATTAAGAACCAATGAAAGCAGATATATAAACTGGCTTGTTTTTGATGTAAATCCTGCAAGAGATATACTGGGACAGATAGCGGCAATGCTTGTAAAGGCCGGTTTTGGTTCACAGGATAAGAAAACAACAGGGATAAACCTCTCTGCAACAGTGATGGGAACAGGTGGTGGAATCGGCTATACGGCAGAAAACAATAATAATTTCTTTGATATCGGTGTAGAAGTTGAGACAATGATACAGGCTGCACAGAAAAAGGGGAAGAAGATACTTATAGGAATAGATGAGGTTTCAAAGTCCGAAGAGATGATAAAATTTGCGTCTGAATATGGCAGATGGCTCAGAGCAGGGTATCCGGTTTATTTTGTGTGTACAGGCTTGTATGAAAATATACAGGAATTGAGCAATGTCAAAAATCTTACATTTTTCAGAAGAGCGGCAACAGTTAAAACGGAGCCTCTTAATATGATACGAATGACTGAAATGTATAAGAGTAAGCTGGATATTGACAGTAATGAGGCTCGTGAAATGGCGAAAATTACAAAAGGATACGCATATGCATTTCAGGAATTGGGAGTGTTGTATTTTAAGAAAAAGTTGGATGAGTTGTTAGAAGATATTTTACCAAAACTCAAAGCTGAATTGTTTGCATATTCTTATGAAAAAATATGGGAAGAGATGACTGAAATGGACAGGTTTCTTGCAGGACTTTTGACAGAAAAGGAAGAATACAAGCGTGAAGAAGTGCTTAAGCTTATGGGAGAGAAGTCAGGAAGCTACTCTATGTACAGGGATCGTCTTATAAAAAGAGGTATATTAAATTCCAGACAGGGCTATATCTCACTTGCACTTCCATATTTTGGTGAATATATAAAGGAGTATTGTTAGAATCTTAAAATGAGTGAATTATACAAGCTCCAAAAGCTTTTTAATTATTGCACTCTGACCGGTGGTGATGTATACTTTGAATAACAAACAAACTTTGGTTATGAAAGGGAGAAAAAATGAGCACATATTATACTATTATGAGTATGATTGACGGCTTTAAGTCGTTTATCAATCTGGCAGTTATGGTACTGACAATTGTTGCATCATGGATTATGTATGCAAAGGCAGGAGAGCACGGCTGGGCGGCCATTGTACCGTTTTACAGCTCATATGTAAAATTCAGGATTGCAGGGAAACAGAAGCTGTTCTGGGGATATCTTGTGGCAAGTATCGCAAGTATAGCAGGATGTATTTTATTGATGTATGAGATTATTGCCTCAGGACTTTCCGTTATGACATCCAGTTATATGGGGTCGTATTATGATTCTACCTATGGATATGCCGGAAACCGCATCGGGGCTCACATGGGCATGCTGATATTTGCGGTTATTCTGATTATTGCAGCAATGATTGCGGCATTGGTTATGAATATCCTCTGCTGTGTCGGACTGGCACATGCGTTTGGCAAGGGAGCAGGATTTGCCTGCGGACTTATATTCCTGAATGTGATTTTTATCTGTATTATTGCCTTCAACAAAAACATTGTTTATGTGGGAGATGGATATAATAGTAATAATAACTACTATAATCCATACGGTTCAAACGGATACGGTCAGCAATATGGTCAGAACATGTACGGAAACGGAGCAAACCAGCAGTACGGTCAGAACATGTACGGAAACGGCGCAAATCAGCAGTACGGTCAGAACATGTACGGAAACGGCGCAAATCAGCAGTACGGTCAGAACATGTACGGAAATGGGGCAAACCAGCAGTACGGTCAGAACATGTACGGAAACGGAGCAAACCAGCAGTATGGTCAGAATCCGTATGGCACAGCACAGGGCGGGGATGCTCAAAATTCCTACGGTACATCACAACAGCAGTCATGGAATGATGAGTATAACAACAAAGATTACGAATAAATAATAAGAATAAAGCACATGAATAAAAACTATAAATAAATGTTATAGTACAAATTTGTATCATTCTCTTGACATATAGTGTCAGAGGGCTATAATACAAAACAAGATTTAAATAAATATGTTCACCAAAATTCGTTGATGAGAACAAGGTCCGATTTGTATTTATTTTCAGAGAGCCTGTGGGCGGTGCGAACAGGCAATGGTCAGATTGGAATATCCTCTCTAAGAAGCGGGCTGAAAGCATTAAGTGTGTCTGTAAACCTCGCCGGTGTCCACCGTTATATGGAAAGCATATGCTGGTATGCAGAGTGTCACAGTAATACACTGTGGAATCAGGGTGGTAACGCGGATTATTTCGTCCCTTTTCAGATTATGTCAATCTGGAAAGGGATTTTTTAATTCCATAAAAGAGTTTTAGTGAGCAGAAAAATGTTAAGGAGGCTTACAATGAAAGTATTACAAAAAGTAAGTAAATTTTTATCAGACTACACATCGATAGTTGTCATAGCAATCGCCGTAGTCACATTTCTGGTTCCGAATCTGATGGCCTGGGTAAATCAGATGCTGTTTGTGGATCCGGTATCCAACAAGTTCACATGTCAGTCAATCATTATCGGAATCATCATGTTTAGTATGGGACTTACACTTACGACACAGGATTTCAAGATACTCGCACAGAGACCATTTGATATATGTGTAGGTGCAATCGCACAGTATCTTATCATGCCGTTTCTCGCATTTGGTATCTCAAAGGCATTGAATCTGCCTGACGGAATCGCACTTGGACTTATCCTCGTAGGCTGCTGTCCCGGTGGTGTTTCTTCAAACATTATGTCATACCTCTGCGGTGGTGATGTGGCATTCTCAGTTGGAATGACAACAGTTTCCACATTGCTCTCACCATTTATGACACCGCTTCTGGTATCATTTCTTGCAAGCGGAACACATGTCTCAATCAAGGCGCTTCCGATGTTTGTGTCAATCATTGAGACTGTAATCTTTCCTGTAGCGGTTGGATTTTTACTCAACTACCTGCTTGGAAAGAAAAAGGCATTTGCCGAGGCTCAGAAGGTTATGCCGGGTATTGCGGTGCTTGGCCTGGCATTCGTTGTAGGTGGTGTTGTATCATCACAGGGCTCAAAGTTCTTTACATCAGGAGTAGTAATTTTTGCGGCAGTTCTGTTACATAACGGACTTGGATATCTGCTTGGATACGGTGCAGGAAAGCTGGTAGGCATGAACACAGCCAAGAAGAGAACCATCTCTATCGAGGTTGGTATGCAGAATGCAGGTCTTGCCACAAACCTTGCTACCACTACAGCACAGTTTGCTTCAACACCTGAATCAGCCATCATCTGTGCAGTGTCATGTACATGGCATTCAATCTCAGGCACACTGCTTGCCGGAGCCTTTAAAAAGGGCTGCAAAAGGCAGAAGAAGCTGCTGAGAAAGCCAGCATAAAAGAAGAATACCTATTATAAAAAAAAACAGAAATAAAAATAAATTATGTATAAAATATTTATTGAAATTTGCTAAAAAAAGAGTAAACATAATATACAAATAAAATTAAGATAAACAAAAGAAAGGGGTAATAATATGAGTGGAATCTTAATGATGGTAATAGCCATTGTTGTGCTCGGTGGAGCATACTTATTATATGGCCGTTATCTGCAAAACAAATGGGGCATTGATCCAAATGCCAAGACTCCTGCCTACGAGATGGAGGACGGAGTGGACTATGTACCGGCCGATACCAACGTAGTATTCGGACATCAGTTTGCATCTATCGCAGGTGCAGGCCCAATCAACGGACCAATTCAGGCAGCTATTTTCGGATGGCTTCCGGTTCTGCTTTGGATATTAATTGGTGGTGTATTCTTTGGAGCTGTTCAGGACTTTGCATCTATGTACGCTTCAGTTAAGAACAAGGGTCGTACAATCGGTTACATCATCGAGGAGTACATCGGTAAATTAGGAAAGAAATTATTCCTGTTATTCTGCTGGCTGTTCTGTATACTTGTTGTTGCAGCCTTCGCAGATGTCGTAGCCGGAACCTTCAATGGCTTTGCTGCTGATAAAGCAGGTGAGGTTACAAAGGTTGTAGCCAACGGAGCAGTTGCAACTACATCAATGCTTTTCATCATAGAGGCAGTTGCACTTGGTTTCTTCCTTAAATACTCTAAGTTCAACAAATGGATTAACACACTTGTTGCAATCGTATTACTTATAGTAGCTATAGCACTGGGACTCAATTTCCCAATGTATTTAAACCTTAGCGTATGGCACATAATTATATTTGCATATATACTTATAGCCAGTGTTACACCTGTATGGGCACTGCTTCAGCCACGTGATTACCTTAACAGCTACCTGTTAATCTTCATGATCGTAGGTGCGGTAATCGGTGTATTTGTTGCAAATCCTGCTTGTAACCTTGATGCTTTCACAGCATTTGCAATCCCTGATGCAAACGGAAACCCACAGTATCTGTTCCCAATCTTATTCGTAACAATCGCCTGTGGTGCAGTTTCAGGTTTCCATTCACTTGTATCATCAGGTACTGCATCTAAGCAGATAAAGAATGAGAAGAACATGCTTCCAGTTTCATTCGGTGCCATGCTTATGGAGAGTATGCTTGCAATCCTTGCACTTATCGCAGTAGCATCATTCGGTAAGGGAGAGGCAGCAGCTCAGGGACTTACAACACAGCCACAGATTTTCGCAGGAGCTATCGCAAACTTCCTGTCAGTACTCGGTTTACCACACTCACTTGTGTTCACACTGATTAACCTTGCTGTATCAGCCTTCGCTCTGACATCACTTGATTCAGTAGCCAGAGTCGGACGTCTGTCATTCCAGGAGTTCTGGCTTGATTCAGACACAGATGATGACAATATGAGTCCATTTGTCAAGCTGATGACAAACAAATACTTTGCAACAATCATTACACTGGTACTTGCATTCCTGCTTACAAAGGTAGGCTATGCAGAGATATGGCCACTGTTTGGTTCAGCTAACCAGCTCTTATCAGTACTTGCACTTGTTGCCTGCGCAGTATTCTTAAAGAAGACAAAGCGTCAGGGCTGCATGCTCTGGATTCCAATGGTATTCATGATGGCAGTTACATTTACTGCACTTGGCATGACAATCTACAAGCTTACAAAGGCATTATTCTCTGTAGGACTTGACCTTGGAAATTCATTACAGCTTATATTCGCAGTATTACTGCTCATCCTTGGTGTGCTTGTCGCAATTCAGGGTGTGAAGAAGCTCTGTGAGAAATCAGAAAGCAAGAAAGCTGCAGCTTAATATTTGAGATAGAAGTTGCAATTATTAATAGAAGTCAAAAGTCTCAGAATCCGCTGAATAAGCGGGTTCTGGGACTTTTTTATGTGAGGATGATGAATAAAAGAAGTGAAAAGGGAGCCTGATATCAGGCTCCCAATTCTCTGTCCTTTCCCATGAAAAATACTGCTAAAGATTCCGGACCAACATGGCTTCCGGTGCAGAAATCATAGGTGGTATTTATCACATCGCGCACCTTTATGCGCTTTTTAATCTGTTCAATCACATAGAGCGAATCTTCATATGCGTCAGCATGTGCCACTCCGATAATCTGATTTTCAGGGTCTGTAATGTTGTTGCATAACAGATTGACAAGCTCATTTAATACGGCTTTTCGGCCACGACATTTTCTGAACTGTACAATATATCCGTCCTTGCTGCCCCTTAGGATAGGCTTGATACTTAGCATGTTGCCAACCAAAGCGGTGGTTCCGCTTAATCTGCCGGTTCTTGCAATATACTTTAAATTGCCCACGGTAAACACACCGTTTAATCTGGCAGGATAGGTCTCTATTGTGTCAGCCACCTCATCAAAGCTCATGCCCTTCTCACGCATTTCGCTGGCGTATATTGCGAGAAGTCCCTGTCCGAGGGATGCATTTAATGAATCCACCAGGCGTATTTTTCTGCCGTTATTGCAATCATCAAGGACAGCATCGGCTGCGACACGGGCTGAGTTGTAGTTGCCGCTTATGTTTTTACTTAGGGAGAAATACAGGACATCCTTGTCAGCCTCAATGATTTCCCTGAAAGTATCCTCAAAGATTCCGCTGCTGATAAGTCCGGTCTTTACCTCGGCACCTTCTCTTATCGCGTCATAGTATTCCTTACCCTTTGCCCGCTCCTGTTCCGGTGTGAGGTCAGGCTCAAAGCAGGTCATTTCCTTTCCGTTGACAAGGTTTACAAATGATAGCACCTTGATTTTATATTTTTTACATAGCTCTGCAGGAATGTTTGCCGCAGAGTCAACAATTATTTCAAACATATTTACCCTCGTATTTCTATAATAATTGGTTAACTGTAGTTATGCATCACATATCTTGCAATTATATGCCATTAATATATGTGGTTGCAAAGGATAGTATATGTAGTTTTTGATACTATGTCAATGACTTTTGCCATGTTTAGTAAAAATTTAGAATATTTAGATAGAGTTATCAGGGATGTAGTGTTATAGTAGAAATAATAGATATATAGATTCAATGAAACAGAGGAAAAATATGAGTGATATAAAATTAGGCTGTCACGTAGGCATGGCAGGAAAAGATATGTTTCTGGCATCAGCCAGGGAAGCAGCGTCATACGGCGCGAATGTGTTTATGCTCTACACCGGGGCACCACAGAACACGAGAAGAAAGGAAATCTTTGAGCTCAACATAGACGCAGGCTGGGAATATGCACATGAGCATGGGATAAATGAGATAGTGGTCCACGCGCCATACATCATAAATCTGGCAAACACCGTAAAGCCTGAGACGTACGAGCTGGCAGTGGAGTTTCTGGAAAAGGAGATAGTAAGGACCGCGGCAATGAAGAGCCGCATACTGGTGCTTCATCCGGGAAGTCATGTAAATGCCGGTGAGCAGGCTGGAATCGCACAGATTGTAAAGGGACTTAACACAGTGCTCAATCAGAATGATGACGATGTGTTTATCGCACTTGAGACGATGGCAGGAAAGGGCAGTGAAATAGGCCGTTCCTTTGAGGAGCTTAAGGCAATCTATGATGGAGTGGACAGGAAAGAAAGACTGCGTGTCTGCTTCGATACGTGCCATGTAAATGATGCAGGATACGATATTGTGAACCATTATGATGATGTTTTTGCGGAGTTTGACAGGGTGATAGGACTTGAGCAGATAGCGGTATTTCATGTGAATGACAGCTTAAATCCTCTTGGAGCACACAAGGACAGGCATGCAAATATAGGCAAGGGAACCATCGGCTATGATACACTGCACCGACTGGTGCATGATGAGACCTTTGCAAATGTACCAAAGATTCTGGAAACACCATGGCTTTGTGAGGAGGGCTCTGCGAAGAAGACTATTCCTCCTTATAAAGAGGAAATTGAATGGCTTCTTAAATAAGAAGGTGGCTAAAAATTTATGGAGAGGTTTGGTATTACAGACAGTAAGATAATGGAGGCATAATAGATGAAGGAAAAAACCTACGAGGGAACTAAAAAAACACAGAATGGTTTAAAGAGAATGTTTTTTTCAGTGCTTGCGATATTATTGCAGGCAGTTTTCATGGTCTATATGTTTACAAGGCTAAATGAATATGCGGCAGCAATAAACACGACCACAAGCGTCCTGGCAATCATACTTGTGCTCGGACTGTACAATCGTGAGCAGACCGCATCCATGACTACACCATGGATTATACTGATACTGGCATTTCCGATAATGGGAGTGTCACTTTACCTGTTAGTCGGACTAAACGGCGCACCGAATAAGATGCGTGCACGGTTTGAAGAGGTGGATTCCATGCTTCTTCCATGTCTGCCTGAAAACGCAGACATACTATCCGATATGTATGAAAAGGTGCCACAGGCAGCGGGAATTTCAACATACCTGGCAAAAAATGCATTATATCCGGTATATCAGAACACGGATGTGACATATTATGATCAGGCGTCAAAGGGACTCGAAGCGCAGCTTAGCGATTTATCAAAGGCCAAGGAAATTTATTTTCATGGAGTATCACGCCATAGAGGACAAGGAATCGTGGCACCGTATCCAAAAGGTGCTCATGGAGCGCGTGCAGGCAGGAGTCGAGGTAAGGGTGTTTTATGATGATATGGGCTCAATCTTTTTCATAGACAGGGATTTCTCGGAAAAGATGGAGAAGCTTGGCATCAAATGCAGGGTGTTCAACCCGGTTGCACCTGCCTTTTAACATGTTTTTAAACAATCGTGACCATAGAAAAATCACGGTAATTGATGGAAAAATCGCATATACCGGCGGCTATAATCTGGCAAATGAGTACTTCAATGTGACACACCCATACGGAATCTGGAAGGATACGGGAATCAGGCTCGAGGGAGATGCTGTCAAGTCGTTTACCATCGCATTTCTCGAGATGTGGAATGCATCAGAGCGCAAGGTACCGCGCGAGGTGGATGTATCGCAATATCTGCTACACTATGATTATGAGGCAAAACAGAGTGGATATATCCAGCCATATGCAGACAGCCCTCTCGATAACGAGCAGGTGGGGGAGGATGTCTATATCAGCATGGCAAACAAGGCACAGCGTTATTGCTGGTTTATCACTCCTTACCTTATCATTACCGATGAGATGAGCCATGCGCTGACACTTGCCGCCAAGCGTGGAGTTGACGTGCGCATCATCACGCCGGGCATACCTGATAAGAAACCAATATACAGCGTGACACGCTCATTCTACAACCAGCTTGTGAAGCATGGTGTGAGGATTTTTGAGTGGACACCGGGCTTTTGCCATGCAAAGATGAGTGTGGCAGACGATATAATGGCAACCTGCGGTACCATAAATCTTGACTACAGAAGCCTTTATCATCACTTTGAAAATGGCTGTTTTATGGCGGATTGTGAAGTGGTGCATGAAATCAGGGATGATTTTATCAGGCTTTTCACTGAGTCTGCGGAGGTGACGGAGAAGTACAGGACCGGAAGAAGTGCAAGACGAAGGCTGGGGCAGTCAATTATGAGGTTGTTTGCAGGGCTATTGTAGACTGAAAATAATGTGTATCAGGGAAGTGAGAGCATATGAGTGATTATGACAGCAAAATCATAAGAAAGCAGATAAGAGTGTACGGCTCGGTGCAGGGAGTAGGTTTCCGTTACAGAACAGAGCACGCGGCAGAAAGCGTTGGTGCAACAGGCTGGGTGAGAAATGACCCTGACGGCTCGGTATTTATGGAAATACAGGGCACAGAGGAGCAGATAGACAGGGTATTTGCAATGGTGAGTCAGGGCACTTATGTAAATATAGAGAAAATGGATGCCAAATCAATACCGGTGGTTGAGGATGAACGGGGATTTCATACGAGAGAATCGCTTGGAGACTTCTGGGGACTATGGCACAGATAAACGGAGGCATCATATATGTTTTTTATGATGGGAATAACGGACGGCAGGAAGGACTTTGACTTCAATCAGGTCATTACCTGCGATGAATGTGGCAGGTATGGCAGGTATCAGGTGTATATGACATACATGGTGCTGTCACTGTTCTTTATTCCGTGTTTTAAATGGAACAGGCACTACTATGTGCAGACCACATGCTGTAATGCGCTTTACGAGCTTGATCCGGAAATAGGACGCAGGATAGCAAGAGGCGAGGACGTGGAGATATTGCCACAGCATTTGCAGCGTGTAAATCCGCAGTATGGTTATGGCTTTGAAAATAGAAGTGGAAACACAATAAAAAGATGCAGCAATTGTGGATATACAACTACAGAGGACTTTGAATTCTGTCCCAAATGCGGCAGGAGGCTGTAATGTGTTTCACGTTCTAATGATAATATGCTTTTACGAATCGACTGCAATAAGGCAGAGGATGGAGCATAGAAAGAGTTTCACAAAATCGGTATTTGACGATTTGGTGGTAAAAATTATTCCTCTTCAACAAGTTTCACAAAATCATCTGGCAGAATTATCTTTGTTCCACCTGCCTGATAATCTTTTATATTTCTTGTGACAATATAATCCATATCTTTTCTGGATGCCACCTTTTCAACAACTGCATCCTCATAGTCACTGATTGCAGATGCAAGTGCATCCATGCAGTCATCCGCTGTAACCTCTAATATTCCAGTCAATGAATAAAGCTTTCCCATTATCATCTTTGCTGCTTCTATGTTATGCAAATGTTTCCTTATAAGATAATAGATGTCTGTTGCTGAACTTGCAGTAATGTACATTTCGATTGTATGATTTGCTGCCATAAGAAATATTTCTTCTGCACTTTTATTCCATGGCTCTCTTGAAGTCAGGTCATCTATTATCACATTTGTATCTGCAAGAATCCTCATCTATTTTGCACCAAGCCTTTCTTCTTTTGCTTCATTCAGGTCTGCATCCTTTGGTAAGATTCCAAACAGGGATTTTGCTACTTCTACTCTATCCTGATGTGGATTTGTCAGTTTTGCCACTACCTTTCCGTTCTTTGTGATAAAAACATCTTCTTTTGCAGATAATAATAAATATTTTCCAAGATTATTTTTCAATTCAGTTGCTGTAATTGACATATCACCACTTCCTTTCTTCGTACTATTATTATACTCATTTTGTACGATTTTATCAATGTATTTAGCTGGAAAATATTACTCGGTGTACTAGTTGTATCCTCCACATTATTATCCGGGGGGGATATTTGATGAGCAGCTTTTTATGTGTTTCACCAAATTCAAAATGTGCATTGAACGCTCTTGCCATTGACAATCCTATGGAGTATGCCCGGTTGGTCTTGGATAACGAGATGCAGGCTTGGGTGGATTAGGAAGATAGTTTAGATATATGGTAAATCAATCGCCTATTAGTGAGACAATAATTATTTTTACACAAACCAGCTTATTCGTGGTAGAATAAAACCACAGATAAGCTGGTTGTTTGTTTTAAAAGGAGAATCTTATGAAAACCAAACAACCGGAACTAAACAAAATCACAGCACTCTACGAGAGATTATCCCGTGATGATGAGCAAAGCGGTGACACCAAGCACCGGCGGTTATGAAAAGAAGGACAAAAACGGTAATCCTACAGGAAAGTACACCAATGCACAGGACAATTACACCTGCTTCACTTACAGTAAAGCAAAGAACAAAGTGAATTGGAATTATCAGTAGATGCTTTAGAAAATGAAATTTAGGAGGAAAACACATGGAAACATGGTATTACGAGGTAGTGTCCATAGACGGAGACTATGCAAATCTAAAGAGATGCGATATTGAATCAGACGATCTGAAGCTTGTGGCAAGGGCACTGCTCCCACCTGAAATCATGGAGGGAAGCAGACTGAAATACGAGCTGATGCAGTATGAGATAATTTAGTAACATATAACCTTGAAGTAGGAGATGTTAAGAATGCAGCAGAAATCGACACAAAAAATACTGCTATTTAGTGTAGCAGCACAAAAAGTGGAAAAAATAAAAGTCCTGTGCAAAACTCTTGGAATATCGGTGCAACAGGTGGAAAAATCAGATTACGGACAGAAGCTCGGTGCGATAGCAGGAATAACCGGATTCAAAAAGGATGGTTCAAGGTATAGCGGAGCCGATTTTCCCGGCGGAGCTTCTGGTCTTTTCAGGTATTAATTCATCACAAATGGATATCTTTCTGGCGGAATATAAGAAGGCGGGAATCGAACCAATCGGATGTAAGGCCGTCGTGACACCGGATAATGTATTTTGGAGTGCCGATAAGCTGTTTCGGGAGATATTTAAAGAGCACTTGTTTATGAGCAGGTAAATATAAAAAGGAACCAGCAGGTCAATGTCATTAAGTTAAGATGACCAGCAGGTTCCTTTTTATATTGCAATTTTATTTTGTTAGCTCTAATCAACCAGTCCCTTATTCTTCCATTTTCCGCTCTTCCAGCGCAGCACCATGCCGACAGCCCTGATGCACTCGTCACTTGCGAGTCCGATGTAGGCACCGACTGCGAGAAGCCCCAGATGCAGTCCGAAGAAGTATGTTCCACCGACCGCCGCAAGGTACATGAAAACAGCACCCATGACAACCGGGAATACGGCGTCACCGCTTGTCTTCAGTGCCTGACCATAGACCAGATTGGTGACTCTTCCAAGCTCCAGCACAATATCGATGGCGAGAAGCTTTGTGACAAGATTTATCATCTGTACGTCATTCGTGAAGATTCGCACAATGTAGTTACCTGAAAGCGCAAATGTGATAGAAAGGCAGGATGCCGTAATCACACCGTAGATAGCGGCCTTGCGAGTGCCCCTATCACATTCGTCATACTCCTTTGCTCCGATATGCCAGCCGGTCAGGATGGCATTTGCCTGAGCTAAGGCAGCACCGATACAGTACGAAAAGTTAGCAATCTGTGTGGCATAAGAGCGCGCAGTGACGTTCAGTCCGTCAGCATCCATCTGGTTCATGAATCGCACTACAAGAGTCATTGCGATATTGTAAAGCGCGGTTTCACAGGCAGACGGGAAGCCAATCTTTATAATCTGTCCGAGAATTTTTCCGGGAGCTATGCGCTCGGGACTGTCCTTTGCCTTGATGAGCACAGCGCCCATTGTGGCAACAATAATCAGATTGATAATACGTGAAATAACCGTTGCTGTGGCAACACCCATAACGCCCCAGTTCATTACAAAGAGAAAAACAGCATTGAGTATAAAGTTAATGACATTTCCAATAATTGATGCCCAAAGGGATTGCTTTGTGTAGCCGAAAACTCTCAGGTAGCTTGAAAAAATCGGTATGAGAGCATTTAAAAAGCAGGCACCTCCAACAATGCGCAGATAAGTATTTGCCGAATCAAAAAGCGCCGGTGCAATGCTGACCATTTTAAGAATATTACCGGAAAAAACAGCCAGAAATACCGACATGAGCACACCTATTACAGCGTTAAATATAAGTCCAAGCTGTCTTGCCTGATATGCTATACCCGGTTTTCCGGCACCGATATTCTGCGTCATGACGGCAACCATACCGCTTGAGATGACACCAAACATGATGATGAAAACAGAGATATATGTATTTGCCGTGCCGACAGCACCAACCGCCTGGTCGCTCACGGATGACAGCATAAGAGTGTCAACCATGCCTGACAGCATGTAAAAAAGTGTTTCAAAGCATATTGGAATGGAAAGCTGTGTAAGTGTTTTTCTTTGAACCTGCATATAGATTACCTCATTTATAATGTATGTATACTTTTATAATGTATGTATACTTTGTGATATTAACAGAAAGAATGCAAACTTCTCATTATAAACTTCATTTGGGAGAGGAAGATATAAAGAAGAGAAGCTTGCATGCATCAATATATTACATTATCACAAATAATTCTTGTATTATTTCAAGGAAAAATTGTACTATTTCTACTTTATCTATAATTTAGTCTCAGAAAATGAAATGCTATAAACCAAGGGTAAGTTCACAGGTTTTTTTATGCTTATCCCAATCGCTCTTGCATTTATCACAGTAATATGCTATCTGGTATCCGCCATTGTCGGTATATGATTTTGTTATTGCATAGTACCCGGCCTTAAGTTTAACGGTGCGTCCGTCTAGGAATTTAATCTCTCTTCGACAGTACTCATCATCCCTGTCAGGGCCAGGTTTTGGCTGATGGTTGGAACATCAGGATTATATGTACCATCGTTATCAACATAGTCGGTCTCTATCTCGCTGTAATAAGCCTTAAGATTAGCCCAATCAGATGCAACCTTTGATTTATGTATATATGAAATAAATTGAGGCGCGAGAATTCCGATAAGAACCGCCATTATTGAAATTACAATTATAAGTTCTACAAGTGAAAAGCCTTTGTTGGAGCTAGAGCTTCTTTGCATATATGTACCTCCTAAAAAGAGCCGGTAGCTCTGTAATCTGCAAACTTTGAATAATATAAAACCATAGCAGCGTTGTTGTCAACAGAAAATAAAAATTTGCAAAATTGATGAAATATTGAATTATTCAGATTACAATTTGCAATTTATATTACAAAAATCAGCAGTTTTATTGTAAAATGAAAGTAACAATTCAGAACTACCAAACTTAAGGGTAAAATTAGAAGGTTTTGAATAGTTACCAAAATACAATAAAGTGATTGATATGGAGAGTGTTGACATGTGTGATGTGAAAAAATACTATAATATTTATGATGAACTCAAAAAACTAAAGCCGGAAGATACGTTACAGTTGGTAATGGAAGCAGAAAATGATGAGGAGAAACAATTTTTTGAAATGCTTGGAAACTATCTGCTTCAGGAAAAACAAAATAAGGTGATTGAGAGGAATTTATTTTAGTGAAAAGATATGTAATTATTGCAGGGGTAAATGGAGCAGGAAAATCGACATTGTATCAGGTGATGGATTCTTTAAAAAATATGTCGAGAATAAATACGGACGAGATAGTTAGAGAATTTGGAGACTGGAAGAATTCCAGTGATGTTATAAGGGCGGGAAAAATAGCGGTTAGTAAAATTAATCATTATTTTGAAATAGGTGAATCATTTAATCAGGAATCTACTTTATGTGGAAGGAGCATTATAAAGAACATAAAGAGGGCAAGAATGTGCGGATATCGCATAGAACTGCATTATGTAGGAGTGGACTCAGTAGATATAGCTAAAAAAAGGATTGCACAGAGGGTGGCAAATGGCGGACATGGAATCCCGGATAAAGATGTAGAGCGTAGATATGTAGAAAGTCTGGGACGCTTGCCGGAGGTTATACAGTTAGTAGATATAGCTATATTATATGATAATTCATGTAGGTTTGACAGATTTGCTGTCTTTGAATATGGAAAACTAAAAACTGTAGAAAATCAACAGCCTTTTTGGTGGATAAATATGTGTGAATTACCATTAACAGAACAGGTACACACAATAGAAGAAATATACGCACTTCCAGAAGAAAAGAGGGCAGAACTGATTGATGGACAGATTTATGAAACGGAACCACCAAGTATATTGCATCAGAGGATTAGCATTGCACTGGCTAATAAAATAGCTGATTATATTGACTCTAAAAAAGGTAACTGTAAAGTATTTCCTGCACCATTAGCAGTATTTCTGAATAATGATAATACAACTTATGTTGAACCAGATATCAGTGTAATATGCGATAATAATAAAATAGACGACCGAGGCTGCAATGGAGCTCCGGATATGGCTATCGAGATTGTTTCTAAGAGTAGCCAACATATGGATTATCTTATAAAGCTGTTTAAGTATCGCACAGCAGGTGTGAGGGAATATTGGATAGTTAACCCGATGAAACGCACAGTACTTGTATATATATTTGGAGAAAATGAGGATTCTACACAGTATGTGTTTGAGGATGATATTCCGGTTGGAATTTATTCTGATCTGACGATAAATCTATCGGAATTATTAAATTAAGAATTGAAATCTACGGAGGGAAAAGATATATGTTTTGTATGAACTGTGGAGCTAAACTGCAGGAAGGCGCCAAATTTTGCATGAATTGTGGTATGGCTATAGGAGAGAACAAGAGTAATGAGACTAAACTTGTTCCGGCAAAATGTACAAATTGTAACGCACCGCTTGAGGTCGATGCGACGCAATCTGCAGCTATATGCCCATATTGTAAAACTCCATATATTGTTGAGCAGGCAATCCATAATTACAATATTAGTATGAATGGAAACATGAATATTAACAATGCAACAATAAATATCAATAATGGTATGAATATTGATAATCTGATGAAAAGGGCACAAAGATTTGAGGCTGACGGGAATTATAAACAGGCCGTGGAGTATTACAATAAAGTATTAGATTTGGATATTAACCAATTGGAAGCTCAAAATTGCATTAATAGAATAATGAAAGAAATAGATGATTATGTATATTTCAAATCTAGTGCGAATAAAGTATTCACATTCGGAACTCTCAGTCTAAAAAAGGAAAAATTGGTTTTTGCCAATAAAAATGGAAAGGAAACAGTTTACTTTCTTCATAGAATTTCTAATCCAAGAGTTACAATGGGGTGTCTTGGCTTTATTTATGATAACAAAACGGCGGAAATTACTTATGCAACGTCAGAAGCAAAAAAATGGGTTGAATTAATAAAAAATGCACAAATAGGAATATATCCTGAAATACATATAAGCAATGGAAAGGATGAATTGGCTGATTATATTAAAGCAAATTACGACAGAGACAGCATGGTAAGAGCCATTAAATATTGCAGGGAACAAACCGGATGGGGATTAAAAGAGACTAAGGAATATGTAGAAAAATGTATTTTGAATTAAAAGAAAACCGGCCACACGGCACACCGGAAAATCCGTTCAGCCAATACCATATCAGTGATGTAAAACGTGCATTCCAGATTCCGGTACACTGGCACGATGAGTTGGAAATTATATATGTAAAGCAGGGCAAGCTGCATGTGACCATATCAGGTGAAAACTATATAGGAAGCCCAAAGGATGCATTTGTGGTATCTCCGGGCAGTCTGCATTTAATGGGCTCGCCGACAGGAGATGCAGATTATTACACGTTTCTGTTTCCTCTTGAATATATATCATTTCAGACGGACGATCTCATGGAAAAATCAATCCTATCCCCTCTCAAACGAGGCAGACTTATGATTAGTCCTCAGATAAATGATACAGCAGCAGATATATGTGAGCGGCTGATAGAGATAAATGCACCGATATCAGGGAAAAACGCAGAAAAAACAGATGCTGCAAATATAGAGGCGCAATTTGAGACAAAAATAACTCTCATCAAATTCATCCGGAAAATGTGGAGAAATGGTCTGATTCTGGAAAATGGCACAAATGGCACCAACACAACAGAAAAAGAAATGATAACGTATATCCGGCAAAACTATACAAGGGAAATTTCACTGAACGAATTTGGTGCACAGTTTCATTTGTCAGAAAAATACATATCACGCTACTTTAAAGAGCATTTTCATATTACTCTGTCACAGTATGTTAATCATCTCAGGCTGGAGCACGCCAGACAGCTATTGGAGGAATCAGCAGCTTCCGTTACAGAGGTTGCGATGTGCAGCGGATATCAGAATGTGAGCTATTTTATACGCAGCTTCAAGAAAATGTATGGGGTATCACCTCTTAAATACAGAAATTTTCAAACTTTACCTTGACAAAGTGACAAAAAGAGCATAAAGTATATTAAAAGATTAATTTAACAGTGTTTCAAAACCGATGAGAAAGAAGAGTAGACCTTTCCGGATATCTCAGAGAGCTGCAGATGGTGGGATTGCAGTATGGATGGATTTGTTGAATGGCCTTTCGAGGGTGATCCGAAGTGTTTGATTGTACAGAGCATAGTTTCTTAACGATTAAATCAGTAGGCGTCACCGGGAACCGAACCCGTTATCATTTCGGCATGTATATTAGTACATGACAGAGTGGACAATTCGTCAAATTGAGTGGTACCGCGATAATAAGAATTTATTACCGTCTCAAGCATTAGCTTGAGGCGGTTTTTTGCATAAACACCCACATGATGAAATGTCGTTAGCGCAAATTTGATTTGAGGCTATGACATCTGGCTTGTTGCGGCAGGTTTATGAGAAAATCGCGAACATCGGGAAACAAACACTTCACAAAGAAAGTGAGGAATTCAATATGAAAAAGAAAGTATTATCAGTAATTTTAGCAGCAGTTTGCACCATGGGCCTTATGGCAGGCTGTGGAGCAGAGGGCTCAAAGGGCTCTACACAGAGTGGCGCAAAGGGTGACGGCTACACAGTAGGTATTTCGCAGTTTGCAGAGCATGGCTCTCTTGACAACTGCAGGGAGGGCTTCTTAGAGGGCCTCAAGGAAGAGGGCATTGAGGAAGGTAAAAACCTAAAGGTTGATTACCAGAATGCACAGACAGATACCGGTACAGCAAGCACTATTGCAGACAGCTTCGTATCTGAGAAGGTTGATATGATTTGTGCCATCGCTACACCATGTGCAGCCAGCGCCTACAATTCAGCTATGAATGCAGACATTCCAATAGTATACACAGCAGTTTCAGATCCTGTTGTAGCAGGTCTTGCTAAGGAGGACGGCTCAAGTGTCGGAAATATCACAGGTTCATCAGACGTGCTTCCTGTTGAGGAGCAGCTTAAGATGATCAGACAGATGATGCCGGATGCTAAGAAAATCGGTATTCTATACACCACAAGTGAGGCAAATTCATGCAGCACCATTGAGGAGTACAAAAAGCTTGCTGATAAATATGATTTTGAAATCGTTGATACCGGAATAAACACATCAGCAGATATTGAGATTGCAGCATCAGATCTTGTTTCCAAGGTTGACTGCCTGTGCAACCTCACAGACAACACAGTAGTAAATGCACTCCAGACTGTTCTCGACAAGGCAAATGGAGCAAAGATTCCGGTATTCGGAAGTGAAATTGAGCAGGTTAAATCAGGCTGTGTCGCTTCAATGGGAATTGATTACTACCAGCTTGGAATCAAGACAGGAAAGATGGCAGCAAAGATTTTAAAGGGTGAGGAGAAAGCCTCTGACACTCCGTTTATCACAGCTTCAAAGGCAGAGCTTTATGTAAACACTGCAGCAGCAGACAAGATTGGCATGACACTTGATGCAGATTATATCAAGGATGCAGCCGAGACATTTGATAAGATTGAAGTAAAATAGTTACGTTGATTTTTAAAGCAGGGGAGGATACACCGTGACACTAGTTTTAAGCGTTTTAGAGCAGGGCATGATTTATGCGATCATGGCTCTTGGAATATATATCACATACACCATACTGGATTTTCCGGATCTGACCGTAGATGGAAGCTTTCCGCTTGGAGCGGCACTTTCGGCGGTACTCATCACAAAGGGCGTTAATCCGATACTCACACTGCTTGTGACATTTGCGGCAGGTGCGTTTGCCGGAATGCTGACCGGAATCATCCATGTGAAGCTCAAGGTGCGTGACCTTTTATCGGGAATTATCATGATGACAGCGCTTTACACGGTGAATCTTCGTATTGCAGGAAGAGCAAACCTGCCAATATACAATATGACCACACTTTTCGACAATGATTTTGTCAGAAATGTATTTAAGGGCGGCTTAGCACAATTTTCAAATGTGATTATCATCCTTGTTATCACACTTGTGATGAAATTTCTGCTCGACTGGTACATGAGCACAAAGTCAGGATATCTGCTTCGCGCCGTAGGTGACAACGAGACTATCGTTACATCTATGGGTGTGGACAAGGGCATCACAAAAATCATCGGCCTTGCAATCGCCAACGGCCTTTGCAGCTTAAGCGGATGCATTTTTGCACAGCAGCAGAGATATTTCGACGTATCAATGGGAACCGGAACAATGGTTATCGGACTGGCGAGCGTTATTATCGGAATCAGCCTGCTTAAAAAGGCAACCTTTTTGCGTGTGACCTCGAGTGTTGTTATCGGAGCGATTGTATACAAGGCCTGTGTGGCAATCGCTATAAAGCTTGGTATGCCGTCGAGCGATTTGAAGCTCATTACAGCGGTATTGTTCCTCATCATTCTGGTGCTTGGAATGGATAGAAACAAAAGAAAGAAGGTGGCATAATGTTAGAGCTCAACCATATCCACAAATTATATAATCCGGGAACAGTCAACGAGATATGCCTCTTTGATGATTTTAATCTGAAAATAGATGATGGACAGTTTGTTTCCGTTGTAGGAAGTAATGGCTCCGGAAAGACATCTATGCTCAACATCATCTGCGGTTCTATCCCTATTGACGGTGGCAGCATAGTGGTAAACGGTACTGACATCACAAAGCAGAAGGATTTTATCAGACACCGCCGCATAGGCCGTGTATTTCAGGATCCGTCAAAGGGAACCTGTCCTTCCATGACAATCCTTGAAAATCTGTCCATAGCTGACAACAAAGGAAAGACATACGGTCTGGGTCGTGGTACAAACCACAGCAGGATAGAGCATTACAAGGAGATGCTTGCCGAGTTAAACCTAGGACTTGAGGATAAGCTTCACACAAAGGTTGGCGCACTTTCAGGAGGTCAGAGACAGACACTTGCGCTTCTCATGGCTACGATGAATCCAATCGAGTTTCTCATCCTTGATGAGCACACAGCAGCCCTCGATCCAAAGACTGCTGAGATTGTAATGCAGCTCACAGGCAAGATTGTGGCAGAGAAGAAGGTCACAACAATCATGGTCACACACAATCTGCGCTACGCTGTTGAATACGGAGACCGCCTTATCATGATGCATCAGGGCAAGGCGATAATCGACAAGGCCGGCGCCGATAAGAAGGCTATGCAGGTTGATGATATTCTTGGCACATTCAATGAGATCAGTATTGAGTGTGGAAACTAGGGAGTGCGAAATGTAAATATGTGAGGTGTTGATAAAACGCATCATGTGTTGAAAATATAGTGAAGTATAGGAAAAAGGACATTCCGGAACTGTAGATTTTACAGCTCTGGGGATGTCCTTTTTACTGATATGAAAGCTATTATAAAAGTGGAAAATCTTTCAAGGTGCAAAAATTTCACCTTGAATGTGGGAAGAGGTTCAAATATAAAATACAAACCTTATGTGTTTACAGAACGGTGATTGTATATGTGGTTGAAGATTATGGCGTATCTAAATATGCCCCGGTTATTGCAGCTCTGTTGAAAAATCCCCCTTTGGTTTTACCGCACTAAAACGTCGGTAAATCATATCCTCATCATCCCCGACATAATACATCCTCCGGTGGCTCCACATTCCATAACATCAGCAAGTCGCGGAACACTAATGTGTGGCATTGCATCATAAGTGGATGGTGAATCGGAAGCTGTGCTGTCATCGCTTGAAACAATATTAATGCCGCCGATTGCATAAACCGGTATCTCAACTGCATCACAGACATTTTTTAGGAAATCAAGTCCGCGCGGGAGGCAGACCTTTTTTGCAGTCGGTTGCAAAAATATGTCCTGCCGTCATATATGTGGCACCAAGCTGTTCGGCTTTTATGGCATCGTCTACAGAATGGACAGAGGTTCCGATAACCTTGAAGAATTGTTGATAATTGTCAGTGCTTTTTGACATACCTGTGGATATATTGCCGGACACATTTTTTTGGACATAAGCTTCGAGGATTGGCAATGGCAGATGTATATACGGATGCTCAAGCTCCATTGCTACATTTATAAAGCTGTGCAGCATGCACTGCACAGCATATTTTTTACACAGAGCAATCACATCGCGTGCCAGAGACAGATATTCTGCCTCCGGCATATCCTTTTCCCTGAGCACAATTGCATGGGGATGGAGCTTACAGACGCGCTCGAGCTGTTCCGTGAACGGACGGCTGCAAAGGTGTCTGTTTGTGATAGCAATTATATTATCACTCTGTAAAGCATATTTTGAGTTTTCGTATAAGAGTTTTTCTTTATTCATATTTGTTCCTACATATTCATATATACATATTTATACCTGTTAAAATGATTACTGATTCTAATTCAAGCATTTCATTGTTTACAGGATTCCTATACGTAAATATAGTCGCTCATCACCGGCTGCAAACCATTGTCGAGCAGTGCATTAAATACTTCATCCACGCTTCTGCCATCAGAGATTTCAAACTGGTCATCGCCCTTGTCCTCTATATCGTCTACATGGCTTCCGATTCCGGTGCTGACACCGGCTGAAATCTTGGTGGCGGCGATATTTACGAGATTGTCACGCACACGCGCTACCTCTCTAGTAGATATGGTGATGCTTGCAAACGGCATGAAGAGCCTGTAAGCGCATACTACCTGAAGGAGCTGTGTTTCGTGGACATCCTTTGGATTGATACGGTCATTGTTTATGATAGGGCACAGACGAGGGCATGAGAATGCAATCTCGGCTCTTGGATATTTTTTCTGGAGCAGGTATGCGTGATATCCGGTGGCAAGTGCATCCTTTCTGAAATCATCGAGACCTAAAAGTGCGGCAAAGCCGACACCTCTCATACCACCCTTAAGAGCACGCTCCTGTGCATTTACACGGTAAGGGAAAATTCTCTTGTGTCCGGCAAGGTGAAGAGTCTCGTATTTGTCAGAGTTGTAGGTCTCCTGGAAAACGGTCACATAGTCAGCACCGCACTCGTGCAGGTATGCGTACTCGTCAGAGTTCATAGGATAAACCTCAAGACCTATAACCTTGAAATATTTGCGGGCAATTTTGCATGCTTCTCCAATGTATTCGACATCTGACATTTTCTTGCTCTCACCGGTGAGAATCAGGATCTCCTGAAGACCGGTTTTGGCGATTGCAGCCATTTCCTTCTCTATTTCTGAGGCATTCAGCTTTGCGCGGTTGATTTTATTGTGACAGTTGAAACCACAGTAGATACAGTAGTTTTCGCAGTAGTTTGATATGTAAAGCGGTGTAAACATGCACACGCTGTTGCCGAAGTGCTTTCTGGTCTCAAGCTGTGCAGCCTGTGCGATTTCCTCAATAAATGGCTGTGCAGCAGGCGAGAGCAGAGCCTTGAAATCCTCCAATGTGCGGTATTCATGGGAGAGCGCAGCGCGTACATCGGCTGCGGTGTATTTGTCGTAGTCGTAGGCATCCATTTCGGCAACAACCCTGTCCATGATATCGGAGTCAAGCACCTCCATATCAGGCAGATATTTCATATGGTCTATTCTGTTTTTCTTCATGTCCTCGAGGATTACTTCGTTTACAATGCTGTCGTTGAAGTGGTCATCGTGGGAGATATTTGCATTGATATCTTTGTCATTTGTTATATTTGTATCGTTAGTCATTATGTGTTCCCTTCAAAAGCTAAGTGTCATTTATGATTAGTCGCGCAGATATCCTGTCAGAGGAGATGATGCGCTGGCTCCTTTGGTCAGAGTGCGTCCGAGTCCTGACAGATAAGCCATTCTTCCGGCCTCGATAGCCTTTTTAAATGCCTCTGCCATTATCTCAACATCACCGGCTGTTGCAACAGCGGTGTTTGCCATGACTGCGGCAGCACCCATTTCCATAGCCTCGCATGCCTGTGAAGGACGGCCTATGCCTGCATCCACGATGATAGGCAGATCGATTTCGTCAATCAGAATCTGGATAAATTCCTTTGTGCAGATACCTTTGTTTGAGCCGATTGGTGCACCGAGAGGCATGATGCAGGCAGCGCCGGCGTTTGCAAGGTCCCTTGCCACGTTGAGGTCAGGATACATGTAAGGCATTACGACAAAGCCCTCCTTTGCGAGAATCTCTGTAGCCTTTATTGTCTCAAAGTTGTCCGGAAGCAGATATTTGCTGTCGCGCATGATTTCAATTTTTACGAAGTCTCCACAGCCCAGCTCGCGGGACAAACGTGCGATTCTTACAGCCTCATCGGCATTTCTGGCGCCTGATGTGTTTGGAAGCAGTGTGACATTGTCCGGAATATAGTCGAGGATGTTTGCCAGTCCTCCATCGTTTGCACGGCGCAGAGCCAGTGTGATAATCTGTGCATCAGCCTTCTCAATGCAGGCCTTTACCAGGTCGAGTGAAAACTTTCCCAGAACCGAGAATGAAACGTGAGGTAAACTCGTGACCTCCTAAAACTAATTTGTCTTTTGCTAAATCTATATTTTTACTCATGATTAACTCCTTATGTTTTTATTGATGGTGTAAAAAGTGTTTGTTTTTAATCAGCCCCCGCCCATAAAGCTTAAAATCTCTACCACATCGCCGTCGGCGATAGCAGTGCTGTCATACTCAGTCTTTGGAAGAATCTCTTCATTCAGCTCTACAACGATGTGCTTAGGGTTGTAATTGTTAGCTGAAAGATACTGCGAAACAGTCATGCCGCATACATCTGCAGCTTCTTTACCGTTGATTTTTACCATTGTGCGTCTCCTTTCCGGATTGAGAGGTGGAAAAAACGGGGATTACCCCGAAGCAATACATTAAAAAAGAGTTCACAAAGCAATACACCCGCGGTGGTGTACCCCTTCATGAACTCTGTTCACTCTCAAAAATCCGTTATTAAACTATGTAAATATGTAAAATTAAAAGGGAGATACCAATAATTTTACAAACATGAGTATAGTACCTTACACCGGCAAAGTCAACTGATTTTTAATAAAACCGCATTACGCTACTGATATGTAGTAACTGCATTACAACAATTTCCAACAAATTTTACATGACGCAGACAGTATATTTTCATTAGAATGATATGATTAAAGGGTCAAAAGGTATCATCGATGTCATAAATGAGGGGCAAAATACCTTTTGACACTCATATCATGTAATAAAAGGTAATAAAAAATGGTATTGAATAATTTATAAAAATTCTGACCGCTGATTTGATGGAGGAAAAATATGTTTGACGAAGAAATGATAACAAAATACAGATACATAATATTACTTCTTGGCACAGCAGTATCGTTTGTGTTTGGCTTTGCGGTGGCATTTGCACTTGCTAAGCTGTGTGGAGTGATGGCTGTAAAGGCAGTGCTCAATATCGCTTTCACGGCAGGCGGTATTACAGGAATGCTTGGATTTGTGTGCATCTGTCTGGCTGAGCTTAGACGCATATAGTACATCAGAAAGCTGATGTATCGCGCGGTTTTGCGAATGTGTGTGGGGAATCTGAATAGTTACTAATAAGAAAAGAAAGGAAACGGAATAAATTATTTTGACATACGACGAAATAAAAAAGAACAAAGAAATATGTGAATGCCTGCGAAAGGGAGATGAAAACCTCGGAGTGCTGGGCTACACAGATCATTCGGCGGCACACTGCACGATGGTTGCAAAGCGTGCCGCATATATTTTAAAAAAATTCGGATACAGTGAAGAGGATATCGAGCTTGTAAAGATAGCGGGCTTTATGCATGATATTGGAAATGTGGTCAACAGAAAGCATCATGCTGAGTACGGAGCGATTTTAGCGAACGAGATTCTTAAAAAGACTGATATGAGCATGAAGGACAGGATTACGGTTGTCTCTGCGATAGGTCATCACGATGAGTCCACAGGAGGAGCAACGGACCCGGTCTCTGCAGCTCTTATCATTGCAGACAAGACAGACGTGCGAAGAAACCGTGTCAGGGAAAAGGCAAAGGAAAATTTTGACATTCACGACAGGGTAAACTACGCTGTTACGGATGCGGCGCTCAAGATTAATATAGATAAAAAGGTCATTGCGCTCAATCTTCAGATTGATACAAGCATCTGCTCGATGTATGAGTATTTTGACATTTTCTTAGGGCGCATGATGATGTGCCGCGGTGCCGCCGGGATACTCGGAGCTACCTTCAAGCTCACTGCCAATGGCTCTAAGGTATTGTGATGAGTGCATGGGCAGATATTATTGGGCAAAAAATCATCAATGGATCTGAATAGTTACTGATTTTGCATAAAAAGTGCATATTCGCACACAAACAAAACAAAATACAAATTTTATCGAAAAACTTACTTATAAAGTTTCTCAGCCCTTGAACTTAAAAATGATTGATAGTATAATTTAAGCGATTGGTGAAAAATAAGATTAAATGATAAGGAGGAAATCGCAATGATTACCTGGAACAACTTGGATACCCTGGAATCCTTCAAGGAGCTTTCTAAAGTGGGACGTGTTGACATAAAAGAGGCCATGTCAGGAGACAATGGCGCTAAGCGTGTCAAGGAGTACAACATCACAATGGCAGAAGGATTCACTTACAACTTCGCTGCAAAGCAGGTGGACGCAGATGTGCTTGAGGCACTTGCAAAGCTTGCAAAGGAGGCACAGCTTACAGAGAAATTTGAGGCACTTTACAATGGTGCTGTTATCAATACAGGTGAGAACCGTCTCGTTCTTCACCAGCTTACCCGTGGACAGCTCGGAGATGCTGTAGTGGCAGACGGAGTTGACAAGCGTAAATTCTACGTAGAGCAGCAGGAGAGAATCGCTGAGTTCGCAAACAAGGTTCACTCAGGCGAGATTACAAACGCAGCAGGAGAGAAGTTTACAACAGTTGTTCAGATAGGAATCGGCGGAAGCGATTTAGGACCTCGTGCTATGTACTTAGCACTTGAGAACTGGGCAAAGAAAAACAATACATTCAAGATGGAAGCCAAATTCATCAGCAATGTTGACCCTGATGATGCGGCAAGCGTACTTGCATCAGTTGATGTAGCTCACTCTATTTTTATATTAGTATCAAAATCAGGTACAACACTTGAGACTCTTACCAATGAGTCATTCGTAAAGGATGCATTAAAGAACGCAGGACTTGATGCTTCTAAGCACATGATTGCTGTAACAAGCGAGACATCACCACTTGCAAAGAGTGATGATTACCTTGCAGCCTTCTTCATGGATGATTACATCGGAGGACGTTACTCATCAACATCAGCAGTTGGTGGAGCAGTTCTCTCACTTGCATTCGGTCCTGAGGTATTTGCACAGTTCCTCGACGGAGCAGCAGCAGAGGATAAGCTTTCAAAGAATGCAGACATCATGGAGAATCCTGAGATGCTTGACGCACTCATCGGTGTTTACGAGAGAAACGTACTCGGATATCCTAGCACAGCAGTGCTTCCATACTCACAGGCACTCAGCCGTTTCCCTGCACATTTACAGCAGGCTGATATGGAGTCAAACGGCAAGTCGGTTAACCGTTTCGGTGAGCCTGTAGATTATGTGACAGGACCGGTTATCTTTGGTGAGCCTGGAACAAACGGACAGCACTCATTCTATCAGCTCCTTCATCAGGGAACAGATATTGTGCCACTCCAGTTCATCGGCTTCAAGAACAACCAGCTTGACACAGATGTAGTCATCCAGGACAGCACAAGCCAGCAGAAGCTCTGCGCAAACGTAGCAGCTCAGATTGTTGCATTTGCATGTGGTAAGGCAGACGACAACAAGAACAAGAACTTCGAGGGTGGACGTCCTTCAAGCATCATCATCGGAGACCAGGTAAATCCTGCATCTCTTGGTGCACTCCTTGCACACTTTGAGAACAAGATCATGTTCCAGGGCTTCTTATGGAATGTAAACAGCTTCGATCAGGAAGGTGTTCAGCTTGGAAAGCTGCTTGCAAAGAAGGTTCTCGCACATGAGACAGACGGAGCACTTAAGGAACTCAGCGATATGCTTAATATTTAGCACATCGTTTTGCAGAGGTGAAGATACAGAAATATAAAAACGAGCCGCAATCCTGTGGGTATCAGGATTGTGGCTCGTTTTGTTCTGCCATAATACATCCGGGTTAAAGATGATATATGACGAATTGGGTGAGATAATTTATTTAGGTTTATAGTTACTAATGTTGATAAATGTTATCATTATTTGTGTGCTTTGTGAAAGACAATATCATCCTTGATATTGCTGTCGTATTTGGTATAAGCATGGCCTTGGCTGTTCTTTCCGGCTGCATCACTGTCGTCCTTCTCAGGACCGTTCTCCATCCACCAGGCATAGGCTGCAGCGCCGATACAAACGGCAGCACACACGACAATTATTATTGCTTCAAGCATTTTAAATCCTCCGTTTTACTTTATCAGCATGACGCGGAGAAAATGTTTATTTAATGTATCTAAGTTATATTTCCTCCGCATATGCGCGAGTTTTGAAATAATCAGCGAAGGAAATTAGTTTATGCCCATCCTTGTCGTGGATAAAACGGATAATAAAGCGCCGGCTCGTGTTTGTGAGGCATATGCGCATGACCACGATAGCGGCATATGCGAATAAAATAATATGTATTAACCGGAGTAACGCACCCAGCCAGCTTAAATTGGATGTAAGCCTGCCTAAAAAACCAAGCGAAGAGGTACGGATGCGGCATATGACTTCAGGAAAAGAAGGTATTTCTTCTATATACTGGCAATCCATGAGTGCCGACATATCTGACTCTGAATAAAGCACTGCGCGTGAGTCCAAGACTTCCTGCTGTGGAAGCGCGGCCTTATCAGAAGAGGCATAAGAGCCCCAGACAACCCTGTGATCGTATGAACCGTATGCTGTGCGGTCAGGATCAAATTCGTCCAGATTTTTGTCGAGACTTAGAAAGGAGCAGAATATAAGACAAAGCAACAGTGGTAAAACCAGTATTTTCTTCATGAGAGTCCGCTCCTTTCCTTCCAATTTATGTTTCTATTTTCTTCCTTTAGGTTAAAAAAGTCAACTTGTAAGTAGATTTCTTTTCAAAAATATTGAAATTCTTAATGGGCGGTAATTGTAACCAAATGATTATCTTAAATCAATGATATACATATTGCATAAAAAATAATCGGAAATTTATGCATGTTTGTGCATCACGATAATAGACATTTTTCATGACACGTGATACTATAATTAACGTAAAAACCCCCCAATACATTATATATTTTTACTATCCCCATAGTAAAATACCTTCTCCTAAAGGACAGCAGAACGATGGCTGTTCTTTTTTTGTCCCAAAATAGTGTATATTTCGGGAAACAAGCAGATACAATATTGTTGAAATGATTTAGACATGATACAATCAGATTAGATATTAGATAGCACGCAAGAAGCGAGACATGCTGATAACAGCTCTCTTTCTTCAAGCCTGCAGACATTGAAGGCTCTGATGTCATAATTCAGAGTCACTGACACCAAATACTGTGAGCAGATGATAGTTGATTCACGTATGAGGAGGAAGAACATTTTGAGATTAAGGGTGTACTTCCGGCGAAGTGCACCCTTTGTTCTTAAATACAAGATATAAGGAGTAACGCATGGAAACAAGAATAGCCCTGATCGGCATTATAGTTGAAAACCCGGATTCGGTTGAGCAGCTCAACCATCTGCTGCATGAGTACGGCAGCTTCATTGTTGGGCGCATGGGTATCCCATACGAGAAAAAGAACGTGAATATCATCAGTGTGGCGATTGACGCACCACAGGATATTATCAGTGCTTTGTCCGGCAGGATTGGCAGGCTGGATGGCATAGGAGTGAAGACAGTTTACTCTAATAAATAAAGCAGACCAGACTACAGGAGAAAGCATGACAGAAAATACAGCAATAATAAAAATTATAGATGAAATTACGGCCTGCCGGAATATCACCCTCGAGCAGCTGCATATGCTGCTTGAGACGGATGATATGCAGGCAGTTGATTACCTTAGAAAGAGGGCATCTGAGAAAGCACACGAGACCTATGGCAATCAGGTTTTTATACGAGGGCTGATAGAGTTTACCAATTACTGCAAAAACGACTGTCTCTACTGCGGTATAAGGCACAGCAATACTCCCATGCGGACCGCTACCGCCTGAGTACGGAGCAGATTATGGCATGCTGCGAGAGCGGCTATGAGCTTGGTTTTCGTACCTTTGTGCTGCAGGGAGGTGAAGATCCGTACTACACGGATGAGCGTATCTGTGAGATAGTGTCCGGGATTAAGGCAAAGTATCCGGACTGCGCAGTTACACTCTCTATCGGAGAAAAATCAAAGGAGAGTTATCAGAGCTATTTTGATGCAGGGGCAGACAGATATCTGCTGCGCCATGAGACTGCGGATGAAAAGCATTACAGTAGGCTTCATCCGGCAGAGATGTCACTTGCAAACAGAAAGCAGTGCCTTTGGGATTTGAAAGAGATAGGATATCAGGTGGGCTGCGGCTTCATGGTCGGCTCGCCGGGACAGACAGTGGAGACCTTGTACGAGGATTTGCAGTTTATAAAGGAGCTTGAGCCTCACATGGTTGGAATCGGTCCGTTCATATCGCAGAAGGATACACCTTTTGCAAACGAGAAGTCAGGTACGATGGATGAGACGCTTCGCCTGCTTTCAATCATCAGGCTCATACATCCAAAAGTGCTGCTGCCTGCCACGACAGCGCTTGGCACAATCCATCCGCTCGGCAGGGAAAAGGGCATACAGTCGGGTGCAAATGTCGTGATGCCAAACCTCTCACCGGTCAATGTCCGTGACAAATACAAGCTTTACGACAATAAAATCTGCACCGGAGATGAGGCAGCAGAGTGCCGCTACTGCATGGAAAACCGGATGAAGAGCATAGGCTATCAGGTGGTGGTGTCGCGCGGGGAGACTACGCAGATTTTTGATTAATAGTTACGATTAATAAATATAAAACAGCACTAGGATATAGAAGGAGATAAAAATGTACAACGTAAAATCATTAAAGGCTGAGGAATTCATCTCAGACGAGGAAATCAAAGAGACTCTCGAATACGCAGAGGCAAACAAAAATAATATAGGGCTTATCGATGCGATTATCGAGAAAGCAAAGCTAAAAAAAGGACTCACACACAGAGAGGCATCAGTGCTTTTAGCCTGTGAGATTCCGGAGAAGCTTGACGAGGTTTACAAGCTTGCTCAGCAGATAAAGAAGGATTTCTACGGAAACAGAATCGTGCTTTTTGCACCGCTTTATCTGTCAAACTACTGTGTGAACGGCTGTGTTTACTGTCCATATCACATGAAAAATAAGCATATTGCGAGAAAGAAGCTCACTCAGGAGGAGATAGTAAAGGAGGTCACAGCCCTTCAGGATATGGGACACAAGCGTCTTGCAATCGAGGCAGGAGAGGACCCTGTAAACAATCCGATTGAGTATATTCTCGAGTGTATCAACACAATCTACAGCATCAAGCACAAAAACGGAGCTATCCGCCGAGTAAATGTAAATATCGCTGCCACTACAGTGGAGAATTACAGAAAGCTCAAGGAGGCAGGAATCGGAACCTACATACTCTTCCAGGAGACATATCACAAGGAGAGCTATGAGCAGCTTCATCCGACAGGACCAAAGCATGACTATGCATATCACACAGAGGCCATGGACCGTGCTATGGAGGGCGGCATTGACGATGTGGGACTTGGTGTACTTTTCGGACTGGACAAATACAAGTACGAGTTTGCAGGACTTTTGATGCATGCAGAGCACCTTGAGGCAGTGCACGGTGTAGGTCCTCACACCATCAGTGTGCCGCGTATAAAGCATGCAGATGATATAGACCCGGATGTATTTGACAATGGCATCAGTGATGATACCTTCGCCAAAATATGCGCACTTATCCGTATTTCAGTGCCATACACAGGAATGATAATCTCAACCCGTGAGAGCCAGGCTGTCCGTGAAAAGGTTCTGCCGCTCGGTGTTTCACAGATCAGCGGCGCATCAAAGACAAGTGTTGGAGGCTATGCAGACCCGGAGGCTGAGAAAAATGCAGAGGCAACATCGGAGCAGTTTGATGTCAGCGACCAGAGAACACTTGACGAGGTGGTAAACTGGCTTATAAAGATGGACTATATTCCGTCCTTCTGTACAGCCTGCTACAGAGAAGGGCAGAACGGGAGACCGTTTTATGGCACTGTGCAAGAGCATGCAGATACTTAACTGCTGTCATCCGAACGCACTCATGACACTTAAGGAGTATCTCGAGGACTATGCAAGCCCGCAGACAAGAGAGCTTGGAATGAAGCTCATCGATAGGGAAATAGAAAATATTACCAATCCAAAGGTTAAGCAGACCTGCTATGAGCATATACATGATATTGCAGACGGAAAGCGTGATTTCCGTTTCTAAAGGGGGAAATATGGGAAATTTGAATGAGACGCCTTCTGCCAACAGACTTCATATAGGTATATACGGAAAGACAAACAGTGGTAAGTCATCTCTGATAAATGCGGTTACAAAGCAGGAGGTTTCCATTGTAGCTGACGTGGCAGGTACGACAACCGACCCTGTGTACAAGCCGATGGAGATACATCCGCTCGGACCGTGCGTGATTATTGATACGGCGGGCTTTGATGATGACAGTGAGCTTGGTGAAAGACGAGTGGAAAAGACTCATCTGGCAGCAGAGAAGACAGACATAGCCGTTGTAGTGCTTGATATTGCAGAGGTCATTGCTGCAAAAGAAGGCAGGGGTACCGTTTAAAAAAGGCTTTTAAGGATGAGGCAGAGTGGAGCCTGCTATTTGCAAAAAAACATACCTCCGGTCGTATTTGCCTTAAACAAGATAGACGAGATTTTGCTTTCCGCAGAGGCACAGGAAAAGAGCAGGGGAAAGCTTGACAATGCTGCAATAGAGTCCGCAAAGTGCTGGGTTTATGAGGAAAACAGTGCTGTGATGGGCAAAAATGCAGATAATAGCTTTGAGGTTGTAGCAGTCAGCGCATTAAAGGGCAAGGGAATGGATGCCGTTATCTCTGCACTCACACGCCTTTTGCCTGAGGATTTCGGACAGGAATTTATCCTGGGAGACCTTGTTTCTCAGACAGACCTGGTGCTTCTTGTCATGCCGCAGGATATCCAGGCGCCAAAGGGCAGGCTCATATTGCCACAGGTGCAGACACTCAGGGAATTGCTCGATAGAAAATGCCTTGTGATGAGCACGACAACTGACAAAATGACAGATGCACTTGCAGCATTATCTCACGCGCCTAAGCTCATCGTGACAGATTCACAGGTGTTTGGCTATGTGTACGAGCACAAGCCGGCGGAGAGTATGCTCACATCATTTTCAGTGCTTTTTGCAGCATACAAGGGTGATCTGCCATACTATGTGGAGAGCGCAAGGGCAATTGATGCCTTAAAGCCATCCTCAAGAGTGCTTATCGCAGAGTGCTGTACACATGCGCCTCTTGCGGAGGATATAGGCAGGGTGAAGCTTCCGAACCTGCTTCGAAAGCGTGTCGGTGAGGAGCTTACTGTGGATATTACAAGCGGTACAGATTTCCCTGATAATCTATCTCAGTATGACCTCATTATCCAGTGCGGTGCTTGCATGTTTAACAGAAAATATGTATTATCAAGAATAGACAGGGCACGCACTCAGCATGTGCCGATGACAAACTATGGCGTGGCAATAGCACACCTGACAGGAATACTCGATAAGGTGAGCATGCCATAGAAAAGCCTTAAAAGCCGGGAGGAAGAGAAGTTATCGGTATGACGAAAACAAGTGATTTTGATGACAAAATGAATTATAGTGGTGATTATAGCGCCACCGGTTACGCTCGTCTGGCGAAGAGCCTTATTGATATAGTAAAGGAGCAGCAGGCAAAGCTTGGCTACAGGAAGGAAATAGTCAGACTGTATTATCCTCTTTCCACGCTCAGACATTTCTTTGAGTGTGCAGGGGCTGATAATAAAATTGCAACCGGCATGATTTCAGAGCAGCAGATGCTTGAAATCCTTGCTCCAAACAACCTGCCAAAACAGCTTACTGACACCATAGGTGAGATAAAGGTCACCACAAAAAATGAGCGTTTCTGCATAGAGATACCACCTGAGGGCAGTGAGTATGTGCATGAAAACACAGCTGACAATGAGTTTATAAGTGAGCTGATTGCACTTGTCGGCACGCATGGCTGCACCATGGAGCAGATAACTGAGCTGTTTTACAAATACTCGGACAACATCGAGAAAAAGGAAATGCAAAACGGCGAGTTTGACTGTTACATCCGCTTCTTAAATGAGCCGGATGACACATACTACTATTGCTTCCATGATGAGGGCTGCCATATTATTTACCATAGATTTCTGCCGCAGGATTATGCGGACTTTGGATTTTAATGGATATGTTTCTTTCTTTTGGTGTTGGTCTTTGAATTTACTTTGAAGTTACACGGAAACATAGTTTGACAAAAATATAACAATCGTAATATAATGGCGGTTAAGAGTATGGTTTATGTATAATACGCGCACGCTGAGTGAGGGAGACACGATGTTATTGTTCATGCCTTAATGTGAACAGCAGCACAGCAGGCACAGCATAGCAGGAGATATACACATGGCAACATTTACCAGAAAAGCCATAATGCAGACTTTTTTACATATACTGAAAAACAAACCGCTTGACAGGATTACAGTCAAGGATATATGCGAGCAGTGTGAGATAAACAGAAATACATTTTACTATTATTTCAAGGACATATATGATGTGCTTGAGGCCATATTTGAGGACGAGGTCAGGCTTGTGATGGATGAGGCAAAGGAAGGCGTGACATTTCATGATGCATATGCCAGAGTCGCTGCCCTTATTCTTAATAACCGCGAGGCGATAATGCACATTTATGCATCGGAAAACGGCAGGGTATTAAGGACATATCTGGATGCCGTGGTTACGCAGGTGGTGCGCCGCTTTGTGTTGGAAAAGGCAGAGGGCTACAGCCTGGATGATAGTGACATTGCTTTTATCACGGCATTTTACAGCAACGGAATCGTGGGCAGCACAATTAAGTGGATTGAGAGAGGCAGTATGATGAGCCGTTTGCCTGAGAACATTACGGCAAATGGCGTTGGACTGTCAAAAAGCCAATACAACAGAGATATTGTTAAGAGAATAGGTGACTCTTTCGATGCCACAATTTATGATATGATTGAGTGCTGTCTGTAGGCAGGCGGATATTGTATAACAAAATAATTCGAACAGATTTGACAGAGTGTCTGAATTTCAGACACTCTTATTTTTTTGTCCGTTTTAAATTGGCTGTTGCAGGATTAAAATAGCAGACAAAAAGGAGGGAGATACTTTATGCACACATTGGTACGTGTAAAAAATGCATACACTGTCATGACAATATGCCTGATTGCATTGGGGGCAGCTTTGTTATTTGCGCCACAGCTTGGACTTAGGACTTTGTGCGTGGTGTATGGAGTGTTTCTCATAGTATACGGAGTGACAAAGCTGTCCGGATATTTTGCAAAGGATTTATTTCAGCTTGCGTTTCAGTTTGACCTTGCGCTGGGGATAGTTTCAATAGTGCTTGGAATCATAATTATTAAAAAAACTGAGTATATTATAGAGATATTGTCCACAGCAATAGGCATTTTTATGTTGGTAGATGGAGCGTTCAAGATACAGACCGCAGTGGAAGCAAAGCGTTTTGGCATCGAGAGATGGTGGCTCATACTCGTGATGTCGTTTGTAGTGTTACATTTGTGGGAATACTGCTTTCTTGTGACACCATTTGAGACCGCAGGCATGATAGTGAGATTAATAGGACTGAATTTGAGTCTTGACGGAATACTAAATTTATTTGTCGTCAGAAATACCGTTGAAACAATAAGGAGGAATACAAAGTGGGAAATTTAGGACATCAGGCAGCGAGACTTGCTGCATCAAAAATATGTGACAACATTGTAAAAGGACTTTGCAAGGACCCGGAGACAGAGGTTGTAAAGCTTATCGACATGTGGCAGAAATTTATGGGCGATGAGAAGATTGATTTAAACTATGACAGTGCGCGCAAGATGATCTGTGATAAGGACTGCACGCTCAACAAGTACATGCATCGTCTTATCAACGAGATAGATCCTCATGTATTAAAGACAATCGCACTCAATCTGGGCTTTGAGGCATTTGTTTACGGCACAAAAGACTATCCGTAAAAATCGTGAAAAGTATGGCTGCAATGTGCCATGGCTCATTCTTATGGATCCGACAAGTGCCTGCAATCTGCACTGCACAGGCTGCTGGGCAGCAGAGTATGGCCACAAGCTGAACCTTACCTTTGATGAGATGGATAAGGTCGTAACACAGGGCAAGGAGCTTGGAGTATATCTGTATATGTTTACAGGAGGGGAGCCTCTTGTCAGAAAATCAGACCTTGTTAAGCTCTGTGAGAAGCACAGTGACTGTGCATTTCTGGCATTCACAAACGGCACACTCGTGGATGAGGCCTTCTGCGCAGACTTAAAGCGTATCGGAAATCTGTACCTTGCAATAAGTCTTGAGGGCTTCTCAGAGGTAAACGATCTTAAGACGAGGCACAGGTGTATTTGCAAAGGTTATGCATGCAATGGATTTGCTTAAGGAAAACGGACTTGTTTTCGGTACATCAATATGTTACACTTCAAAGAACTATGAGACAGTTACCAGTGATGAGTTTATCGACATGATCGTGGAAAAGGGCTGCCGCTATGCGCTTTACTTCCACTATATGCCTGTCGGAAACGATGCATCACTGGAGCTTTTACCGAATCCGAAGCAGAGACTTTACATCAAGGACCGTGTCCGTGAGATCAGAAATATGACAAGCGGCAAGGGAATTTTCACGATGGATTTCCAGAACGACGGCGAGTTTGTCGGAGGCTGTATCGCAGGAGGAAGAAACTACTTCCATATCAATGCCAACGGCGATGCTGAGCCATGTGTATTTATCCACTACTCAGGAGCCAACATCCGTACACACAGCATGCTTGAGATTTTGAAACAGCCGCTTTTCATGGCATATCATGATAACCAGCCATTTAATGAGAATCACTACAGACCATGTCCTATGCTTGAAAATCCTGAGATCTTACAGCGGCTCGTAAAGGAAACAGGGGCAAAATCAACTGATTTGCAGTCACCTGAGAGTGCAGAGCATCTGTGCAACAAGTGTAAGGAGTATGCGCAGGCATGGAAGCCTTGTGCCGATAAGCTTTGGGCGGAGGAAGGACACAGTAATTAATGATATTTGAAACACATGCCCATTATGATGATGACAGATTTAAGGACGACCGTGATGAAACAATAAAACGCGTCCATGAAAAAGGAGTTGCCCCGATAATAAATGTCGGGGCTTCTATTGGCTCTACCATGACTACAATAGAGCTTGCAAAGAAATATGACTTTATATATGCGGCGGTTGGAGTGCATCCAAGCGACGTAGCTGATTTAAACGAGGAAACCTTTGCATGGCTTAGGGAACAGACTGCATGGGAAAGGACTGTTGCAGTCGGGGAAATCGGACTGGACTATTACTGGGATAAGGAGCCAAAGGTGCAGGAAAACCAGCGCTACTGGTTTAAGCGTCAGCTTGAGCTTGCAGCAGAAGCATCGCTGCCGGTTATCATACACTCGCGTGATGCAGCACAGGACACCATGGAAATCATGACAGAGGCAGCAAAAAAGAATATCCGCGGCGTGATACACTGCTATTCATATTCACCGGAGATGGCACTGGAGTATGTAAAGCTGGGATATTATATCGGAGTGGGAGGTGTCGTAACTTTCAAAATGCAAAGAAGCTGGTACAGACAGTGTCAGAGCTTCCACTTGATAGAATCCTTCTTGAGACAGACTGTCCATACATGGCTCCGGAGCCACATCGAGGCACGCGGAATGATTCGTCAAACATTCCATATGTGATATCAAGAGATGAGCGGAAATCAAAGGCACTACGCCCGATGAGGTAGAGCGCACGACACGGGCCAATGCATTTGAACTGTTCACACGTGTAAATAATTGAGCCACAACGTGAGGTATGAAAACCGCGAAATACAAATATAAGTTGAGAATAAAGGCATTTCATGTGATAATATGATTAAAGGGGTCAAAAGGTATCATCGATGCATGCGCATGCACAGATTCGATGAATAAGCTTAGTGACCCGCATATAAAAGATAAAGACAGCAGTTACTGTCACATCAGATGAAACGACATCAAGGAGTGCATATCATGGCATATTTGGGAAATCCTAAGAACACAATCGAGGTTTTGCAGAAATACAATTTCAATTTTCAAAGAAATTCGGACAGAACTTCATTGATACAGGCATTTTGGAGGAAATCATAGACTCGGCCGGCATCACAAAGGACGATATGATACGAGATAGGCCCGGGAATAGGTACGATGACACAGTATCTGTGTGTGAGTCGGCGCGCCAGGTAATAGCAGTCGAGATAGATACAAATCTGATACCTATACTTAAGGATACTCTGAGTGAATATGATAATGTAAAGGTCATAAATGATGACATATTAAAGGTAGACATAAATGCTCTGGCAGAAGAATATAATAATGGTAAGCCGATAAAGGTTGTTGCAAACCTGCCATATTACATAACGACACCTATTATTATGGGGCTGTTCGAGAGTCATGTGCCGATAGACAGCATTACCATTATGGTGCAGAAGGAGGTCGCAGACCGTATGCAGGCGGGTCCCGGCAAGAAGGATTACGGAGCTCTGTCACTTGCGGTGCAGTATTATTCGCACCCTGAGATAGTGGTAAATGTGCCGCCAAGCTGTTTCATGCCACAGCCAAAGGTAGGAAGCTCTGTTATATCGCTCAAGCGATACGAAAAGCCGGTGGTTGACGTAGATGATGAAAAGCTGATGTTCAAAATCATCAGGGCATCTTTCAACCAGCGCAGGAAAACTCTTGCCAACGGGCTCAACAATTTCGGTGGTATGGGACTGACCAAGGAGCAGATACAGCAGAGCATAGAGGCTCTCGGAGTTCCTGTAAATGTGCGTGGTGAGCTCTAAGCCTTGCACAATTTGCACAATTATCAAATATAATTGGTGCCGCAAAATAGAAAAAGCATGAATAAATCCATGCAGACAGGACATACTATCATCAGAACAATTCAGATGATGGAGGTAATGTCCTATGAAAAAACAACAAATTGCAGCAGCGGCATGTCTCGTGGCTGGAGCCATAGGATTTGCAGCGGTATATTCAACACAGAAACCCGGGAAAGACGAGATACCAACAGAAATTTCACAGACTTCGTCTATAGTTGAGCCTACAGAGAAAAAGACACCACAGAAAACTACAGAAAAAGTAGACTCAGAGACAAAAATGGGACAGGAAGAATCAGCTGCAGGGCAGCAGGAAAATCAGCAGCCCACGGAAAAACAACTGCATTTTGTCCCTGAAAATGTGACAAACTGGCCTGTAAAGGGAGATGTGCTTTTGCCGTTTTCCATGGACAAGACGGTTTATTTCCCGACACTCGACCAGTATCAGTATAATCGTGGCATGGTAATACGTGCAAACGAAGGAGATGCGGTATGCTCAGTCACCGAGGGCAGGATTATAGACATATATGACAGCGCAGAGACAGGCTGCACAGTAGTGCAGGATTTAGGAGACGGCTATACGGCTACTTACGGACAGCTTGCAAATCTAACCTGCAGTGAAGGCGATGTACTTGAGGCAGGAGAAACACTTGGAACAGTTGGAAAGGTGACCAGATACTATACTGTTGAGGGAACCAATGTGTATTTTGCTATGGAACAGGATGGAAAACCGGTCAATCCTATGGACTATTTCGGAGATATATAGAGGTGAAAAGTGGAGTTTAACGAATACAATGAGAGTGTGAAAAACTGGACAAATGGCATTCTTGACAATTACAGAAAGGACGCCGAGCTCACAATCAGATATTGCCATGAGCTGATAGATTACGGAGAAAAGACAGCAGATTCATAGCTCTTGGGCTTCGGATACTATCATTCTTGCCATGACACTTTATTGCCTGAATGACTACGATAACATTTTTGATATCGTGGTCAGGGCGATAGATCATCTGGAGAAGGCACAGCGTTGATTATTGAGATGGACAAAGCAGATATGGATGAAAATTATACATATATTGTAAGGTGTGCTGACGGCACACTTTACACCGGTTGGACAAATGACCTGAAAAAGCGCATAAAAGCGCATAACTCCGGGAAAGGTGCCAAATATACAAAGACACGCAGACCTGTGGAGCTGGTCTATTTCGAGCACTTTGCCACGAAAGAGGAGGCAATGAGCAGGGAGTATCATATAAAACAGCTCAAGCGCGCACAAAAGCAGGCTCTGATAGATGAAATGAATAAAAATAACAAAAGTATTTGCACACAAACTGATAGTCGAAAATAACTAAATGAAGCACCAATTAATGTGAGAATACTTTTACACAATTTTGTGAAAAATTGTAAAAAAACACCTGGCACTTTTATTAATATATACAGAAAAGACAAAATCCTCTTGCGAACTACACAAAAGCTGTCAATAATTTGCGAGAAACGTTACAACTGACTACTGCGAAACAACCAAGGATGTTTGCAAAGACAATTTTAATATTAAATCTTTTAGGAGGGTTTAAAATGAAAAAGAAATTAGTGACAGTATTACTCGCTTCTTCAATGGTAGCAACAATGCTTGCCGGATGTGGATCAGGAAGCGGAGACGGAACAGAGAAAGGCTCATCTGCAAAGGGCGGCGATGGCTCAGTTTACATGTTAAACTTCAAGCCGGAGACAGATCAGGCATGGCAGGATCTTGCAGAGAAGTACACAGATGAGACAGGCGTACAGGTTACAGTAGTAACAGCAGCTGACGGACAGTACAAGACAACACTTAAGTCTGAGCTTGCTAAGAAGGAGGCTCCAACAATCTTCAATATCGGAAGCACATCAGACTGCGCAGAGTATGACAAATACATATATGACTTAAAGGACAGCGAGATTTACAAGCACCTTACAGATAAGTCACTTGCACTTGAGTACAATGGCAAGATTGCATCAGTAGCTAACTGCTATGAGTGCTACGGAATCATCTACAACAAGGCAATCTTGAGAAATACTGCAAAGCAACTACTCTGGAGCAGTTATCAAGTCAGTAGATGATATCAAGGATCTTGATACATTAGAGAAGGTTGCAACTGATATCAACGAGCATGTAGATGACATCAACAAAGCTTGTGACTTACATCTTACAGAGGCATTTGCTTCCAGGACTTGACGCGGATCTAACTGGAGATTCACAGGACATCTCAGGTCTCGCACTCTACTATGAGTTCAAGGATGCAGGATGATGATCTCCAGCAGGACAGAAGGAAGCAGGGTAAGTACATGGACAACTTCAAGAGGTTTGGGATATGTACACAAATACATCAGCAGCAGACAAGGCTACACTTGATTCAGGAAGCTTAAATGCTGGTCAGAGCTTGGTATGGAAGAGGCTGTATTCTACCGCAGAATGGTGACTGGGAGTACCTAACTTCGCAGATGACAACGGAACGGATACACAGTTAAGCAGTCTGACCTTTCAATGATGCCTATCTACTTTGGTGTAGATGACGAGAACGAGGGACTTGCAGTTGGTACAGAGAACCACTGGACAGTAAACGCTAAGGCAGATCAGAAGGATATTGATGCAACACTTGAATTCCTCAACTGGGTAATCACAAGTGATGACGGACGTGATGCAATCGTTAATAAAATGGGTCTTTCAGCTCCATTCGATACATTCACAGGCGACTATGAGTCAAAGAACGCTTTTGCTAATGTAGCATCAGAGCTTGCAAAGGAAGGCAAGACATCAGTAGCATGGTCATTCAACGCAACACCTTCAGTAGATGACTGGAGAGCTGATTTCCTCGCTCCACTCACAGAGTACACAGAGCGTAATGGTTCATGGGATGACGTTGCAAAGGCATTCTCAGAGAAATGGGCTTATTACTGGGATCTTCAGAACGAGCAGTAAAATTCTCTAAAAGTTAGTAAAAAAAAGTAGTAGAAAGTGGGGTGGCAGTACTCACCCTTTTTTTAAGAAAGGTATATTTGTTATGGAAAAGTCGATTAGAAAAAAATTTTGGATCTTCGCTTTACCGACAATGGCAGCATTTACAATAGGATTTATTGTACCGTTCGTATATGGTATCTTCCTTTCATTTTGTAAATTCTCCACTGTTACAGACTGGAAATGGGTGGGATTTAAAAATTACACAAGGATTTTTGTTGTAAACGGCAGTGTGGATACAACCTTTATTCATTCAATCTGGTACACAGCACTATTTACAGTAGTTTCGGTACTGATTATCAATATCGTATCATTTGCAATAGCAATGGCGCTTACAAAAGGAATCAGAGGAACAAATCTTTTCCGTACAGTATTCTTCCTTCCAAACCTGATCGGTGGAATCGTACTTTCATATGTATGGCTGATGATTTTTAACTCTATCCTGCAGAACTATTCAAAGACAATCGTAAGCTCAGAGTGGTCAGCATTCTGGGGACTTATCGCAGTAGTATGCTGGCAGCAGATTGGATATATGATGATTATCTACATCGCAGGTATTCAGAATATACCGGGTGAGCTTATTGAGGCAGCAAAAGATTGATGGAGCCAACAGATGGCAGCTCTTAAAGAGCGTTATTCTTCCAATGCTTATGCCGACAATCACAATCTGTACATTCCTGATTGACAAACGGCTTCAAGCTGTTCGACCAGAACTTAGCTCTTACAGGCGGTAATCCGGGAAAGATGTCAGAGCTGCTTGCCTTAAATATCTACAACACCATGTATGGAACAACAGGATGGCAGGGCGTAGGTCAGGCAAAGGCTGTTATATTCTTTATAATTGTTGCAATTATCGCACTTGCACAGAATAAGATTACTACAAGCAAGGAGGTACAGGACTAATGGCAAAACAGAAAAAACGCAGGGAAGTCAGTGCCGTAAAGACAGGCCAAGCACGGTTGGATAATCACATTATTATTCGCTGTTTTATCAATACTTTGGATTTCACCAATCTTTATGGTGTTACTCAATTCATTTAAGAGAAAAGCCTACATATTCAAGCATCCGTTTGGAATCAGCACAGTATCTATCACTGAGGGCTTTGAAGCCTTCAAGGATGATGGTATGTCAAGGCTTTCTGTAGCACATTAAACTACAAGAATGGTCTCAGAATGACACATTTCTGGGACTGCTTTGAAATTCACTTTCATCACAGTCGGCTCAGTAGTAGTACTTATTGTACTCTGCTGCTCAATGTGTGCATGGTACATAGTTCGTGTAAAGACTAAGGGCACAAAGCTTATGTATACACTTTGCCTTTTCTCTATGATTGTACCATTCCAGATGGTAATGTTTACATTATCAAAATTTGCAAATATGCTTCATTTATCAAATCCACTCGGTATCATCATTGTATATCTTGGCTTTGGAGCAGGACTTGCTGTGTTTATGTTTACAGGATTTGTAAAGAGTATCTCATTAGAGATCGAAGAGGCAGCTATGATTGATGGCTGTACACCATTACAGATGTATTTCAGGGTCGTATTTCCAATACTTCGTCCTACAGCGGTAACAGTAGCGATACTTGAGGCAATGTGGGTATGGAATGATTACCTTCTTCCATCACTGGTTTTAAACATCAACCAGTACAAAACCATACCAATTGCTATTCAGTACTTAAAGCAGAGCCACGGTATGATTGACTGGGGTGCAATGATGGCCATGCTCGTGCTTGCGATTCTGCCAATTGTTATCTTCTATATTGTATGTCAGAAGTACATTATAGAGGGTGTGCTCGCAGGAGCTGTAAAGGGTTAATATAGCTTACAAGAGGATATAGTTTATGTTATTTAAGCCCCACACTTGTTAAGAAAACATGTGGGGCTTAAGCTAAATTAGCAGGTTTTGTAGTTGTGGATATAATGAGTGAAATAAATTATATCACATGGATATAATGTAAAAGGACGTATCGCTGTCCGGACGGGGAAAACAATGACAATTGTAGATATAGCAAAAGAATCGGGATACTCAGTAACAACTGTATCCCGAGTTTTAAATAACAGGCAGGATGTTTCTCCTGCAGCAAAAGAAACCATAATGAAAATAGTTGAGGCACACAACTTTGTGCCAAATACCAATGCAAAGAGGCTTAAGCAGACCATTTCCAGAAATATTTATCTGCTGGTAAAGGGTACCTCTAATATGCTGTTTGCAAACGTAGTCGAGGAAATCCAGTCGATAATAGACAGAACAGACTACTCTTTGAGCATCACATATCTGGATGAGGACAGTAATCTAAGCAGTGTGACAGACCGCATATGCAGGGAGCGAAAGCCACTTGGCATCATATTCCTGGAGGCAGCAGGGAGGATTTCTCGGAGGATACATCTTCGTTTAAGGTGCCGTGTGTTATCGTGACCACATCGGCAGAAAACTGGAGCATGGAGGAGCTGTCATCTGTTTCCATTGATGATGAGAAGGCAGGGGAAACAATCGTCGACTATCTCATCGAGCATGGACATACAAAGATAGCAGAGATTGGAGCCAATCTGGAGCTTTCACAGACAGCTCGTCTGCGACATAACGGATATCTCAACAGCTTAAAAAAGCATGGAATCACACCTGATGAGCGTTACTATGAGAGAGCGCGATTCTCATATGACAGCGCATATCGTGCGATGAAAAAGCTTTTGGAAAAGGATATAGAAATCACCGCAGTCTATGCGATTTCCGATGTCATGGCAATCGGTGCCTTAAGGGCAATACTTGATAAGGGACTCAGGGTGCCGGAAGATATATCTATCACAGGCTTTGATGGTTCGACACTTGCAGAGTACTACAATCCCAAGATTGTATCTATCAGACAGCCGCACAAGGATATGGCGGCACGCAGCGTGGAGCTTCTTTTTAACATGATAGATTTGCATAAAGGCTCATGTCATGAGATAATACCATTTGAGCTGACAGAGGGCGAGAGTGTTGCTAGAATTGATTAAAGACTATATAATGTTTGTTGTAATCTCACAATAGTTACCAACGAAGGAATTATTTGGGAGCGGTAATCAGCTTGTTACATTCCGGACATACAATAAACGAGGAGGAATCGCGCATGGAAGTGAATAATAAGATGAAGCACACCATAAAGGTCGCATGGGCCAAAGGGTTTTCACAGTTTTTAGCACTAGCAGGAGCAATCCTGCTAGTGTTTGTGCTATTTAAATTTGATGCAATAATGGCACAGATAGTGAGAATAATAAACATACTTATGCCAATCATCATGGGGATTGTGCTGGCGTATCTCATAAATCCGATGGTAGAGTTTTATGACAGAAAGCTAAGCAATTCGCTTGGCAAAAAGCAATAGAAAAGAAGTGTGGAAAGGAGACCTTCTATGAGAGGGTTGTCAATACTTATAAGTCTGGCCATAATAATAGCCATTATTGTAGTGCTCATAATGATGGTGGTGCCACAGCTTGTAAGCAATATCACAAATGCGGTCAGTCTTTTACCGGATCAGATACAGGACCTTGTGAAAAAAATCACGGAGCTTGCCAAAAACAATGACAGGGCAAAGGAAATAATCACTGAGCTATACAATAACGGCATAAGCTATTTTACTGAATGGGTAAGGGAAAATATGCTCGGACAGGTTACCTTTTGTGATAAACGGTATTATGGGAATCTTTGGCACAGCGGTAAACTGCCTTGTTGCATTCATCGTTGCAATCTATGTCCTTCTTAGCAAGGATACCTTCAAACGCCAGACTAAAAAGCTCGTGAGCGCATTTCTGCCGGAGCGCCATATACAGGTGCTTTCAAGCATCTTAAAGGAGAGCGACAAGATATTCGGTGGCTTTATCAGTGGCAAAATCATTGATTCACTCATAATCGGAGCTATCTGTTTCGTGTGCTGCCTGATACTGCGCATGCCGTATGTAGCACTCATCAGCGTGATAGTCGGAGTGACCAATGTCATACCGTTCTTTGGACCGTACATTGGAGCCATACCAAGCACCATACTCATCATGCTCGACAGCCCGTCAAAGGGTGTGATATTTTTGCTGTTTATCATTATCTTACAGCAGGTGGACGGCAATATTATCGGACCAAAGATACTCGGTGAGTCCACAGGACTCTCACCTTTCTGGGTGGTATTTGCAATCTTCCTTGGAAATGGATTATTTGGAGTAGTGGGGCTGTTCATCGGAGTACCGACATGGGGTGTCGTGTACTACCTGATAAAGAGATATGTGAATTATCGTGTGAGGAAGAAAGAATAAACGTACTGTTAAAAAATAAGTTATAAATTTTGAAAATAGTACTTGAATACTGGAAAATATGTGTATATAATGTGTGAACGAGGCTTTGAAAAAGAGCTTGTTCACACATTTTTTTAATGGATTTTCTGCAGGGGTGAACCTGCTGGGAAAAGTTATTATGAATTTAATTTTTTGGGGGAGGGTATTTACACATGAAGACAGACATGACCAAAGGCAATCCAATGAAAATTATACTGCTGTTCTCGATTCCTGTTCTGATGGGAAATCTGTTTCAGCAGTTCTATAATATGGTGGATACTATTATCGTGGGGACAGTACCTGGGCTCGAAGGCGCTTGCGGCGGTTGGTTCGACGGGCTGTATTATGTTTCTGGTGCTTGGCTTTGCAAATGGAATAGCACAGGGCTTTGGAGTTATGGCAAGCCATGCGTTTGGTGCGAAAAAAGAGAAGCTTTTGAAGCATTATGTGGCTTTGGCTATAATTCTTACTGTGATTGTCTCAGCGGTGCTTACGATTCCTACAGTGCTTGCGTCGAGGCAGCTTCTTATCTGGCTCAATACACCTGATGATATACTTGTCATGGCTGATGCGTACATAAAGGTCATTTTTGCGGGAATTTTCTGCACCATGTCCTACAATGTGGCTTCCGGTCTTTTGCGAAGCATCGGAGACAGCAAGACTCCGCTGTACTTTTTGATTTTTTCATCTGTATTGAATATTGTGCTGGATATATTCTTTATCGTGGTGGTGAAGGCAGGCACAGCAGGAGCAGCTTATGCGACAGTTATCTCGCAGGGAATTGCTGCAGTTTTGTCATTTATCGTGATGTTTAAGAAGTATGATTTGCTGCGCACCAGCCGTGAGGATTATTACATGGACTGGAGCGGAATCTGGCGCATGCTCTCAATCGGTCTGCAGATGGCACTCAACTATTCAATCACTGCTATCGGAACGATGATTTTCCAGGCTGCGGTCAATGTGTTCGGTTCGCAGGTGGTAGCTGCGTATACCGCCGCATCCAAGGTCAACAATATCGCGACACAGACCATGCCTACACTTGGAACAGCCGCTGCGACTTACTGCGGACAAAATCTAGGAGCAGGCAGATACGACAGGATATTTAAGGGTATGAAGTCATGCTTTTTCATATGTATAGGCTGCGCAGTTTTAGCGGCAGCAATTAACTGCTTTGTCGGACCGTACATGATAGGCTGGTTTATCACATCGCCTACGGCAACTGACATTGACTGTGCTATGAAATATCTGAAAATCGCGAGTGTATTCATGCTTCCTCTTGCATGGATTTTTGCATACAGAAACGGTCTGCAGGGACTTAACAAGGGACTTGTGCCTATGCTTAGCGGTGTGATGGAGCTTGTGTCGAGATGGATTGCAATACTTGCCCTGTCAAAGCCATTTGGTTACATCGGTGTGTGCTTTGCAGATCCGGCAGCCTGGCTTACAACAGGAATACTGCTTATTGTGACCTACTATGTGTGGGAGATGCGCATGAGGAAGAAGGTACAGATAAAATAGATTTCACACAAATTGGTTTATTCGTGGTACAATTAAGCCACGGATAAATCAATTTCATTTACAGAGATAAAGAGGCGGATTGCATGAATTATTATGAGCTTTCAAACACTGTCACCCCTGATACCATTGGATACAAAAAGTGGCTTATGGCAGAAAAGATATGTGCAGATTTACAGAGTATTGATTGTTGTATGGAGTGTTTTGACATTAAGCTTGTTGTTTGGAATGTTCCATAGGGATGACTATAGTTCAGGAATGATTAAATCATGTTTATTACTCTTTTTTGCAGGTATTATTTTTCTGGTGTTGATGCTGATCGCTGTTGTTAATATATCAGCGAAAAGGACAGAGAATTGGAGCCTTCAGGACAGGCATGATTACAATTTGGCTATGTACAGAACCAGATACAGGAATAATAGGCAGCTTCAGTCAGTTGTGTTGATAGTGATGGCTAAGCAGCAGCTTCTTATGTCAAACTATGATCTGGCCGCACAGGCTCTTGCAATGGTTGATATCAATTGTGTGAAGCTGCCATATTTAAGAGATTATTATTTTTGCAATGCTGCAGTTTTGTTCCTATGTGATAAGCCGGGCTGGCAGGAGTGGCTGGATAAGTGCTATGCTGTGCCGGCGAATCAAAAGCAGATGACGGACATGCAGATTGGTGCATTGTTTTTATCAGAAAATGCAAAAATGGATTTGTGTCAGGCAATTTACGCAGACACCAGGATAAAGCATAAGTGGCCGACAGCAATTGTAATTACTGCGATATTGGTGTTGTATGCAGGAATTTTCTATGGAGTAGGAGGCTTACTGTCTCGAGGATATCACTATAGATACTGGTTCGAGCTGTCGTCTGTTCTGATAACATACGCAGGCTGTATGGTCTTGTCGCTTTACTGGATAATCAGGTGGATATTATTCAGTGACAGCGTATCTAAAAAGTCAGAAGGGGTAAGGCTATTCAGAAAAGTAATACTCATAGTCATGTGGCTGTGTTTGATGGCTGCCATGGTTATTAATCTGATAATTTCATTCATCGGCATGGATACGGAGAAAAAGGTATATGCGAATGGTCTTATCTGCATGAGTACTTCGGATGGATATAGTACTGATGAATATTATAACATCAAGGTTGGACCTTTCCTGAGACGAAATTTGACATTTAAGGAAACAATAAAGTTTGGACTTATAAACGATGATGACAGCACCGGAGACAGTGGAAATGATGCTGGTGATAGTGGTGCAAATGACAGTGAAAACAGCACTGAGAATAATTCACAGTCATACAATGACGCTTCTGAAAATACAGAAAATGAGAATGCAGGAAATGAGAACGCTGACGAAAGCCTGGATACAGAAAGCATGGCCGTATATGATTACATGTCAGCTGCAGGGATACTCTCAGCCGGGGATGCCGGTACTATTCGCAACGGTTACACTGCCAAAGGCACTTTTTATTCTGTTTTCGAAACCGGCGAGGCTGATGGAAATACGTATGAGAATAGGTTAGTTTATGACAGAGTTTCTGAAAATGGACAGTGTGATTTGTTTGTTTATGAGCAGTTGGTTAGTGGCTCAGATACAAGGCTACTGGGATTTTATGCTGTAAATAAAACCACAAATGAGGTTTTCTCAGCAGATAGAAACTCATGGGGTGGTGTGAGCAGCAGGGAATATCAGGACGCAACAGGAGAAAATTAGGCTGGTACATGTCACATAAACGATGTACTAGCTGGTTGTCTCCCTGCGAATCAGCACAGGCGCTATCTTTTTGTGCGTTGGCGCCAAATCGGGCTCAGGCTTGCTTTGCTTGCGGTTATCCATCTGCCTGACGAGCAAATCCATGGCGGTTCTTGCGATTACATCTATCTGCTGGCCGATGGTGGTGATTGGAATTATGGCTTCGTTGGCAATTGGTGAATTGTCGAAGCCGACTATCTCATAGCTGTCCGGCAGGCAGCCGTATTTTTGTATGACAAGATTCAAAAACATGTTGGCATATGTGTCGTTTGCCAGGAATACCCCTTTCTTTTTATCAGGATATTTCTCATCTATATTGTTAAAAATCACCTTCATCTGAGAAAATAAATCGTTGTACGAATCACCGGATACGTTCAGACTGAGCTCATAGGGAATATTGTGCTCGGTACAGGTGTCCTCAAACGCACGGATTCTGTCGTATGCCGGGACATACTTTGGCACATCTACATTGATATGGATGAGGATATCACATTTGTCACGTATTAAAAGAGATGTGGCCTGAAGCGCACCCATATAGTTGTCGGAGGTGACACTGCTTATATGCATGGATTCTCGCTCGATTGCGACAATTGGAATGTGGTATGAAGCAAGCTTTTCAGATGAGAGAGTGTGACTTAGCACGATAAGACCCTCTATCTGATAAGCTAAAAGTTCATCAATGTAGTTTTCTTCCTCAGCCGCCCCCTTGTCACTCATAAAGATGAGAAACTTATAGTGATAGTCAGTGTAGGTGGCTAAAAGCTGTGTGAGCATCTCAGAGTAGTAGTGCAGGTAAAGGTTTGGCACTATTATGCCGACAAACTCGCTCTTACCGTTTGCGAGAACCTTTGCGAGCTTATTCTTCTTATAGCCGAGCTCATCAAGCGCACGGGAAATCTTTTCCTGATTCTCCAGTGTCAGAGAGTCTGGATGATTGAAATATCTTGAAATCGTTGTTTTTGAAAAGTGTGTATATTCCGCAATATCTGCAAATGTAACCTGTTTTTTTCCCATGGGATGTCTCCTTATAAAAATTACTTATATTACAAATGTTTATAAACAGTATACAGCGCAATTTCCAAAATATCAACAAAAAAGTAACCGGTAACTTTTTTTGAGAAAAGTATTGACACAACACAAATGATATTGTATTATCAAATTACAAAGTAACCGGTTACTTTACCGGTTACACAAGAGCGTAAATTAAGTAAAAAAGACAAAATGTGAAAAAGAGTGGAGGTCACAGCAAATGAAAGAAAAAAAGCAGTCATTGAAAAGCAAAGTGACATATGTGAAGAAAAACTGGATGTT
>SCPN01001552.1_pt1 | contig 70564 bp, 62 predicted proteins | sample 6106831 | NCBI WGS metagenome assembly SCPN01 (sample SAMN10720447, study PRJNA508395) | human gut metagenome | isolation source: Participant 1, 0 month
TCATGGGACATCTTGTGCAGATAATCTTTCTGGTATTTGTTATTTTTCATGGCATAATGCTATCTTTTCTTTGTTTTGTAGTAATTTTGACTTTTTTTCTTTATGGGCTAACTGCCTTTGCAGTTTCACCAGCCTTTTCGTATTTTCTGATGATTTTGGATTTTCGTATTTCTTCCAGCTGAAGTAATACATAACTCCTTAATACCTAAATCTATTCCTGTATTTTGATTTATATGTGCAGTTCCCGTGTTCTGTTTCCACTAAAATTGATACATAATATTTTCCACTTCGGAACTTGTGATATCGTTGCCGATTTTATCTGTCCGATAAAATTTCTATGCAGTTTTGCTTTTACTCCTTTTAATTTAGGCAGTTTTACTCTATTGCACCCGAAATCTACTGTTATATTGCCATTCGTAAAATTTGTTGTATATGACTTATGATTATCGTGTTTACTCTTAAACTTCGGATAACCTGCCTGTTCCTTGAAAAACTTCTGGTATGCAGCATCCATGTTGTAAATCGCATTTGTCAGAGCAAATTTATCCACTTTCAGCCATTCATATTCTTTCTTTTAATTGTCTGTTGCAGTAATTGTTACAGTCGGTTTTACTGACTGATTTTTTCTCTTTCTCATATACTTCTTTCCGGTATGCCAGGGTCTGATTATAGACAAAACGGCAACAGCCAAATGTTTTTGCAATCTGTATTTTCTGCTCATTATTAGGGTATATTCTGTATTTATATGCCTTTAACATCTACTGTCACCCTCTTTCTCAACCTTGATTTTCTATATATCTCTTCAGCATTTCTTCCGATACATTTCCTACACTACAGGCAAAATATCCATCTGTCCAAAAAGTATGTTCTTTCCAGAATTGTTTTCGTAAATATGGGGGATATCTTTTCCATATATGGTATATTGTATAGCTCTTCATCAGGTTTACAATCTTACTAATAGACATTGTTGGTTCTGTCTCTATCATATAGTGAATGTGGCCTTTATCTGTTTCCATATATCTTATTATCACACTGTGTCTCTGACATATCTCATACGAAAACTGTTTTATATCATCTGATATCTGCCTCGAAACCAGTAATTTCTTCCTATATTTACAGACAAAAATAATGTGATATTGTAATAGGTATTTGTGTCTGTTTTTAGATTTCCAGGTTCCCATACCATGAGTATACTATAATTTCTGATTTTTGGCTACCTTAACCCACCGTCTAAAGCCAGTGGGATTGCGGTAGCCTTATTTCAAGTCAAACACATGCAGAATCTGATGCAATCAGCACAAAAAAATCCCGCAAACCATATCGCTATGGTATGCGGGGTATGTTTAAATGCTATTTTGCGTAATCAACCGCTCGGCTTTCACGGATCACGCTGACTTTAATCTGTCCAGGATATTCCAGCTCTGCCTCGATCTGTTTTGCAACATCTCTTGCCAGAAGAACCATATCAGCATCGCTGACCTGTTCCGGAACTACCATGATACGAATCTCTCGTCCTGCCTGGATAGCAAACGATTTGTCTACTCCCTTGAAGGAGTTGGTAATATCTTCTAACTGTTTCAAACGATTTGTGTAAGTCTCAAGTGTCTCTCTTCTCGCACCCGGTCTTGCTGCTGAAATCGTATCAGCTGCCTGAACGATGCATGCGATCAGACTCTCAGGTTCTACATCTCCGTGATGTGCTTCCACCGCATTGATGACAAGCGGAGATTCTTTGTATTTCTTACAAAGATCTGCACCAATCTGGATATGGGAACCTTCAACCTCATGGTCGATGGATTTTCCGATATCATGCAGAAGTCCGGCACGTTTTGCCATGCGGACATCCACACCGATCTCACCTGCCAGAAGTCCGGAAAGCTGTGCCACCTCGATGGAATGTTTCAGTGCATTCTGTCCATAACTGGTACGGAACTTCATACGTCCAAGGAGACGCACCAGCTCCGGATGGATGCCGTGCACACCAACTTCAAGTGTTGCTGCTTCACCTTCCTCACGGATCATGTTCTCTACTTCTTTCTGTGCTTTCTCAACCATCTCCTCGATCCTTGCCGGATGAATCCTGCCATCTACGATCAGTTTTTCGAGGGCGATACGAGCCACCTCACGGCGGATCGGATCAAAGCCGGATAAGATCACTGCTTCCGGAGTATCATCGATGATCAGATCCACACCCGTCATGGTTTCCAGTGTACGGATGTTTCTGCCTTCTCGTCCGATAATCCTTCCTTTCATTTCGTCATTCGGAAGCTGTACTACAGAGATCGTAGTCTCTGCAACATGATCTGCCGCACATTTCTGAATGGCATTGACCACATATTCTTTGGCTTTCTTGCCGGCTTCCTCTTTTGCTCTGCTCTCAAGCTCTTTATAAAGCTTGGCAGTGTCATGTTTTACTTCATCTTCAACCGTTTTTAAAAGATATTCTTTCGCCTGCTCGGAGGTCAATCCTGAAATTCTTTCAAGTTCCTGTACTCTCTGTTCTGTCAGCTTTTCCACTTCATTGCTTCTCTTTTTGATTTCCTCTTCCTTTGCCGCTAAGCCTGTCTCTCTTCTTTCGATTGCGTCCGCTTTTTTGTCCACTGCTTCTTCTTTGGACAGTACACGTTTTTCGTAACGCTGCAGCTCTGCTCTACGTTCCTTTGTTTCCCTTTCCAGTTCATTCTTGGTTTTCAAGGATTCCTCTTTCACTTCGAGCAGTGCTTCCCGTTTCTTTGTCTCTGCAACCTTTAAGGCGTCATCTACAATCTGTCTTGCCTTCTCGTCGGCATTGCCGATCTTTGTCTCTACCACTTTCTTGCGGTAAGAGATCGCTACGACAGCTGTAACAGGGACGGCGATGATGAGAGTCACCAGAACAGCAATAGCAATTACTACTGGGCCCACAGGAGCACCTCCTTATAGAATTTTCAAGTAACGGACGGATTTAAAGCATCTGTAACTGCCTTATCTTCACAGCTGCAATGTTTCTTTAAATGCCTTTTTGTTACTCGCATTGTACAAGTACAACATATTAATTTTACATTGCTTTGTGCATATTGTCAAGTAATTGTGAAGTGCTTCATCCCATTTTGTTGTGAAATGCTTATTGTCATACCGCCAACCATGATCAGACCTACGGTACTTGCAGCTTTTGTAAGAATATTCATCAGACCGCTTGCATAAATTTTCTGGATATATTCGGAACCCAGTTTGTATCCCAGAAAGGTTCCATAATATTTCACAAGAAGGGACAGAATGTTAAACAGCAGTAAGAATACGATCGGTGCCAGAATATTTCCGGTCATACCAAGTCCAACTGCGATACCGGCTGCGATCACGCAAAATCAAACAATATTGCTGAATCTTGCTTTTCAGTCTCTCTCCACCGATTTCCTTTTCACCAGTGTCACGGGCAGTTCTACTTCCCGCTGCGGATATTCTTCGCCTTCTTCGATCCATTTCAGAAGGATCTCCACTGCTTTCTGTGCTTTTTTCTGCACGTCCTGCTTTATGGTGGTAAGTCTCGGTGTGGAGTACTGTGCATAGCTGATATCGTCATAGCCTGCCACGCCGATCTGCTGCGGCACGGCTACTTTTTTGTCAGCACAGAAGCGGATCGCTTCCAGTGCATACATATCGGAGAGGAAAAACAGTGCCGTTCCCGGCAATCTTCTCTGTACCAGCCAGTCATAACTTGCTTTTCGTTTTTCATAATTCATGCCAAGTGCCACAAACTGCAGTTTCTGACCTTCTGCCGCACACTCCTGCATGGCTCTCTGTGCACCGACATAACGCAGATGATCGACACCGTTGTCTCTTCCGGCACAGACTTTGATGTGCTCATATCCGCATTCCAGCAGATATTTCACCATCTGATAGCCGCCACTTTCGTCATCCAGACCGATATTGACCAGATGGCTGTCTTTGGCTGCGTTTCCGTAGGCATCGATCGACACGATCGGTTTTTTGATCAGCTGATAAATCTTTTCACAGTTGTGTCGGCTGAAGGAGATGGCGATTACGCCGTCCACATCCCAGCCTGCCACCATCTGAAAAATCTCTTCGATGTCTTTTGTGGAATACAGCATCAGGTAATAGCCCTGTTTCTGCACATATTCTTCGATAAATCCGATGATCTTCCCGTAAAATGGATCTCCGAGAATGGAATCTTTGAATTCTTTATGATAGTTAATGACAACTGCGATCAGCTGAGACTTCTCGTTATTCAGCACTCGCAGTCCTCTTTTCTGCACGTAACCAACTTCTTTGATCAGTGCTTCGATCTTCTGGATCGTTGCAGGTGATACTTTTTTTGTTTTCCCGTGAATGACGTTGGAAACGGTTGTGGTACTGACGCCTGCCTTTTCTGCTATTTCTTTGATTGTTGCCAAAAATATTCTCCTAATTATTCGAGCCCCCGCAGAACCTTGCGTACCGCAGCATAGGAAAATCCTTTTCTCATAAAGAACGCATAGTATTTCTGCTGTTCTTCCGCTGTTGGATTCTCCAGGTTCATGCGTTTCTTTTTCGCAAGTGCGAGGATTGTCTCTTCTTCGCTGTTTCCTTCTGCCTGTTCGTATGCCGCTTCAATATCTTCTGAAGAAACGCCTTTTGCTTTTAACTCCTGTACGATCTGGCGTTTGCTCTTTGTCTGGCTGCGGCTCTCGATATAGTATCCGGCATAACGTACATCATCGATATAGTGGAAGCTTCGCACATACTCGATAGCGATATCTTCGATCTCTTTCGGGTATCCTCCCTGACGGAGCTTTGTTCTCAGCTGCCATTCGGTCTTATCTGCACTTTTTAAGATATTCATGCAACGAAGCCTGGCCCGTTTGGGCAGGATCTCCTGCATGATCTCTGCATATGCCTGCTCTGAAAGGGATTCCCCTTCACGGATCCCCATCCGGTAAGCCTCATTCCGGTACAGAACAAAAGCTTTTTCTCCGTCTAAAAAGACCTGCACTCTCGTCTTGCCGACCGGCTCTAATGCAGTGACGATCATGCTTCATCCCCGCTGCCGTCCGGATCTGCTGCCGGAGTTTCTTCTTTTACGGCATCCTTTTTCGCAGTACTGCTCTTTGTTGTTTTTTTGTCTTCTTTTTCATCATCTGCGGCTGCCGCACCGTCAAATCCATACTTTTCACGCACCAGTTTTTCGATCTCTGCCATCGTCTCCGGATTGTTCTTCAGGTAAATCTTGGCATTCTCACGGCCCTGTCCGATCTTGATGCCGTTATAGGCAAACCATGCCCCGCTCTTGTTTACAATCTCATTTTTCACTGCCAGATCAAGGATGTCACCTTCTCTTGAGATGCCCTGACCGAACATGATATCAAACTCTGCCTCTTTAAATGGCGGTGCAATCTTGTTCTTGACGATCTTGACACGCACACGGTTGCCGACGATCTCGCCGCCCTGTTTAAGTGTCTCGATACGGCGTACATCCATACGGATGGAAGAGTAAAACTTCAGTGCACGGCCACCGGTTGTAACCTCCGGATTGCCGAACATGACACCGACTTTTTCACGCAGCTGGTTGATAAAGATCACGGTACAACTGGATTTGCCGATGATACCGGTCAGTTTACGAAGTGCCTGAGACATCAGTCTTGCATGCAGACCTACGTGGGAATCTCCCATATCGCCCTCGATCTCTGTTTTTGGCACCAGTGCTGCCACAGAGTCCACAATGATAATGTCCACTGCTCCGGAACGCACCATGGTCTCTGCGATCTCCAGTCCCTGCTCACCGTTATCCGGCTGTGAAATGTAAAGATTATCAATGTCTACGCCGATATTCTTTGCATAGACCGGGTCCAGTGCATGCTCTGCATCGATAAATCCTGCGATACCGCCGCGTTTCTGGACTTCTGCTACCATATGCAGTGCTACGGTCGTCTTACCACTGGACTCCGGTCCGTAGATCTCCACGATCCTTCCTTTTGGAACACCGCCAAGTCCCAGTGCCACATCCAGGCTCAGAGAGCCGGTCGGAACGGTCTCCACGTTCATATGGTTTCCGGAATCACCCAGTTTCATAATGGCACCTTTTCCGAAATCTTTCTCAATTTTTGTGATAGCCGCTTCCAGTGCCTTGATCTTATCATCCTGTCCCATTTTAATATCCTCCTTAATCTTCTATTTGCTCTATATTGTTCCACTTGTCTTCCCGTATCAGGTAAATATCTGCAAAACTGACCCGAATCGCCTGCCAAGTCTCACATGTGTTCGACTTGAAAATACTCAACTGTACTGACCACAAGCGTATACTTTCGATACAGATTATACCAATCTGATACCTGGTTTCTGTAATGCCAATGGTTTTCTCGTTTCTTCTGTGCACCTTTGCAATACGCAAAAGGGCTTGTTTACGAACTTATGTTCGTTCTCTCCCCATATTAATATATATTTTTGAAAATGTCAACCAAAAAGCGTGTCCATGCTTGGAAATTTGCAGCAGAAGTGCTGCCTGCTGTTTATCGAATTCAAGAATGCCAGAGTCGGAAGTCACCTCACATCTGATGTCATTCTTTTCTGAGTGAAATGAAATGTCAAAAGGAAGGACAAAATTATCCTTCCTTTATTATAGTTTACTCTTTACTTATTGTCAATTTATTTCTCGTTCTGTTTTCTCTTTTCTGATGTTCGTATCAAAAAATGTTGTTCGTTTTGCTCCGATCAAAGCGGAGCGTAGAAAGGATTGTGGGAATGCAACGCACGGAACAATCCGTAGGCATCATAGTTGGGGACTTTCTGGAACAAACTCCTTCTCAGTCAGCAACTTTTTCTGCGACTTCACCGCGTTTTTTGTAGATGCTGTGTGCCGGAATCACTTCACGCACAGAGGAAAGCGGATAGATATTGCTGTCCGGTCCGACTACGGTTCCCGGATTTAAGATGGAGCCGCATCCTACCTCTACGTTATCGCCGATCATGGCACCGAATTTTTTCAGTCCGGTCTCGATGCGATTGCCTTTGTCATCTTTTACCACTACCAGTTTTTTATCGGATTTGACATTGGATGTGATTGAACCGGCTCCCATATGTGCCTTGTATCCAAGAATGGAATCACCGACGTAATTGTAATGCGGAACCTGTACTTTGTTGAACAGGACCACATTTTTCAGCTCGGTGGAGTTGCCGACAACGGCTCCTTCACCTACGATCGCATTGCCGCGGATGAATGCACAGTGGCGTACTTCTGCTTCTTTTCCGATGATTGCCGGTCCGTGAATGTAAGCGGTCGGTGCTACGGTTGCGGATTTTGCGATCCAGATGTCTTCCCCGCGTTTTTCGTATTCTTCTTCGCTTAAGGTCGCTCCCAGTTTTTTGATAAAATCGCTGATCTTCGGAAGCACTTCCCACGGATAAACGGCTCCTTCAAACAGATCTTTTGCAATCGTTTCCTCGAGATTATAGAGATTTTTGATTTTACATGTTTCCATCTTTCTTACCTCCTGTTAGTCGCCTCTGCGGCTTTTGCTGTTTTTTATAGAAAACTGCCGATTCGTCAAACAGTTTCCGCAAAGCATAGGAACTATTGCTGCCAAGTACGGCATCGGTTCTTCTTTTTATAAAGCCCTCTAACTTTTCCATATATTCTCCGGAAGTGATCGTACCCTCCGCCACATAGGTGAGCCCTTTTTCCCAGCTTGCCGTAAGCTCCGGGTTTAACAGCGAACGGATTGAATTGTTCACCACATCAAAGATCATCTCCCCCAGATGTGTCGGTGTCAGAACCTGCGTTTTTTTATTCAGGGCAATGTATTTGTTTGCCTGAAGCTTCTTCAGAATCTCTGCCCTGGTTGCACTCGTTCCGATGCCGCTTCCTTTGATCTGGGCACGCAGTTCTTCATCCTCGATCAGCTGACCGGCATTCTCCATTGCCAGAATCATCGAACCGGATGTATAGCGTTTCGGCGGTGAAGTTTCGCCTTCTTTGATGGAAAAGCCCTTCACCGGAAGTATATCACCTTTTTTGCATTTCTGTAGTGCCTGAAGCAGATTTTCGTCACATTTCACATCTTCTGTATCGTCTTTTTTCTTATTTTCTTCCGGCATGCCTGCCACTTTAAGGTATCCTTCGGACAGAAGCAGACGGAAACTTGAGAAAAAGGACTCCTGCTGTACTTTTGAAACCAGTGTCGTTTTCTGGTAAATGGCCGGCGGATAAAAAATACTGAGGAACCTTCTTACAATCAGCTCATAAACCTTTACCGAAAGGGCACTTACGCTCCGCAGTGCCGAAAGTCCCTGCCCGGTCGGGATGATCGCATAATGGTCGGTGATCTGTTTGTCATTGACGTAACGTGTCGATGCGATCTTTTTCCAGGCCGTGCCTTCTAAAACTTCCGCCGCATAAGACTGCACGTTTGCAAACCCGGAAAGTCCGCGGATATTTTTGTGGATCTCTTTTGCTACTGCTGTTGACAGCACTCGGGCGTCCGTTCTCGGATAAGTGACCAGCTTTTTCTCGTAGAGTTCCTGGACAATCTTTAAGGTCTCGTCCGGGCTGATTTTGTAACGCTTCGAGCAGTCATTCTGAAGTTCCGCCAGGTTATAAAGCAGCGGCGGATTTTTGTTTTCTTTTTTGCGTTCCAGCTTTTCGATCACAGCCTGCACCGGCTTTGGATCGCTCAGCTTCTCTATCAGCTCTTTTGCATCTTCTTTATGCGAAAATCCATTCTCTTTGTAGAGCTTCGGAGACTGGAAATACGCGGAACCTTTGACGGCACGGAACTCGCCTTCGATCGTGCTTTCACCGCATACCATGGAAGACAGTACACGGTAGAACGGCATTTTCACAAACTGACGGATTTCACGTTCCCTTCTGACGATCATGCCAAGCACACAGGTCATCACACGTCCGACTGATATCACCGTGTATCTTGTTCCCATGCAGCTTGAAATGGACTGCCCGTATTTCAGACTTAAAAGTCTGGAAAAATTGATGCCCATCAGATAATCCTCTTTTGCACGCAGATAAGCGGCACTTGCAAGATTATCGTATGCGGAAAGATCTTTTGCTGTCGCAATCCCGTGCAGGATTTCTTCTTCTGTCTGAGAATCGATCCACACACGCAGCCTTTTCTTGCCCTGAACATGTGCTTCCTGCTCCACCAGGCGGTAAATATATTCTCCTTCCCGTCCGGAGTCGGTACAGACATAGATCACATCAATATCTTTTCGATTTAAAAGAGTGTTGACCACTTTGAACTGCTTTTTCGTCGCCGGTATTACTTCGTAAAGAAAGTTCTCCGGCAGAAACGGAAGCGTCGCAAGGCTCCATTTTTTATAAGAAGCATCGTAAACTTCCGGGTAGCTCATCGTCACCAGGTGTCCGACACACCAGGTCACAACGGCCTCTTCCCCCTCCAGATAGCCATCTTTCCTTGCCGCCCGGATCTTCAACGCTTTCGCAAATTCCTGTGCAACACTCGGTTTTTCTGCTATGTATAATTTTTTCAATTATTTACTCCTCTTTTAAAGCGGCAGATCCCGCTTCTCAAATATTCGCATGGAAGCCGGTAAAAGCCAGGACGCCCATATGAGATCGAGTACCGGATATTTCCATATAAAAAACATGCCCCCGTCGATCACATCGTCCGCCAGATACATGGAGAAGATCGTCACATATTTCAGATATCCGAAAATCCCCCCAAGCGAAGCGAGCATTTTCAGGATATAAAATAACAGTACGATCCCTGTCGTGATCATCACTGCCAGTGCTTTCTCATCACACATTGCAGATATCACAAACAGCAGGCCCCCAAGGCAGAAATGCAGACAGAATCCGCCAAGGCACATCAGTAAGAACTCGGAAATCACACAAATACGATCCGCAAAGGCCAGGCCGCACACTATTCCGACCAGACAATTTACAAAACAATGCAAACAGGGCAAATGTAAAGAATAAATCTGAGTAAACAAAGCTTTTCACGCTCCACAGGTGCCGACAGAATCAGGCAAAGCACCGCTTTCCAGTTTGCCTGCAACGAAAGATGCCGCCACCGGGATACTGACTACAAATGGTACCAGTGTAAAGATATTCTCCCAGAAATAGCCTCCCAAAATGCCACTTAAAGACAGTCCGTAATTGCCTGCCCCAAGTGCTGTCTGAACTGCGGACGGCAGCCCGGAAAATAAAAGGATCACACCGGCTTTTCCATCTGGTGCGTATGTCCCCAACAGCAGAAACAGATAAAGTACCAGTACAGCGGTGACGATGCCCCACAACCAGATATGTTCTCTGAAATTTTTCTTCAGTATTGGAATATTAATCACTCAGGTCACCTCCATACAGATAGGTAAAAGTCTCTTCCAACGTCTGCGGAATGCTCTCCATGGTCAGCACTTTATACCCTGACAGCACTTTGATAAAATTCTGCAGTTCTCCGGAAACCGAGACGGTAAGCTGAGTCGCATTTTTATTTAAAACATCAAATCCTGACTCTCTGACAAAACGGACTGCTTCCAGCTCACTTCGAAATCCGATGCAGAATACCTTTCTGGAGGCCTCACGGATCACGGAAACATCATCCAGGTTGACCAGCATGCCACGCCGCAGGATCCCGATGCGGTCACAGAGCCGCTCCGCCGTCGCAAAACTTCCGGTAGCGATCAGGATCGTCTTTCCCCTGCTTTTTTCTTCTAGGATCAGGTTCATGAACTGCACTTTTGCCTTTTCGCCAAGATCACTCTCCGGTTCATCGAGCAGAAGCACCTCCGGATCATGAAGAACTACACCGGCGATCGCCAGCTTTTTTTTCTCTTCCTGATTCAGATCACGGATCTTTTTTGAAGTGTCCAGCTCAAATGCATCTGCTGTGCGGATCGCTTTTTCCAGGCTTTTTCTGTTTCTTAAATCTGCCAGAAAGCGAAAAAACTGAAGACCGGTCATCGACTCCGGCAGTGTGATCTTCTGCGGCAGATATCCGGTAAAATTCTTAATACCGGTACTTTGTTTCCAGCAATGTTTGGCGTTGATCGTGCAGCGTCCCCCGGAAAGGTTTGAAAATCCCATCAAAATCTGCAGAAGTGTCGTCTTGCCGGCACCTTCCATCCCCAGCAGCCCAAACGTCTCCTGATCCTGTACTTCAAAAGAAAGATCAAAAACACCTTTATTGCTGCCATAATCCTTTGTTACGTTTTTTATCCTTATCATTTACTCAAACCCACCTGTAAAAATTCGAAATGTCATATTTATGATGCCAGGGTCAAAAGGTCTAAATCCACATGAGCTTGCTCATAGGTGGATGAAAGACCTTGGGACCCGCTCCGATATGGAGCAGAACATCCAGTGGATGTTCGTTTTGCTCCGACCGAAGCGGAACGTAGACATAAAAGTGGGATGATAATCCCACGATATGCGAATACTGGTGAGGATTGTGGGAGTGCAACGCACAGAACAATCCGCAGGCATCATAGTTGGGGACTTTTGACCCCAACATCATATCTATTATTAAGAATGTCTCTGACATTCTTGCTGCGTTCCTGAATATTGTACAAAATGGCAAACAAAAATGCAAGAGCAAAAAGAGATGCCGGCGTTTCTTTTCGCTGACATCTCTTTGAGCCTGTTTTTTAAACCGTTTTTCTTTATTTCTTTGTGATATATCCTTTTGCTGTCAGGGTCTCTGCACACAGAACGGCTCCGCCTGCTGCTCCTCTGACGGTGTTATGGGACAGTCCCACGAATTTCCAGTCATAAACTTTATCTTCTCTTAAGCGGCCAACCGATACGCCCATGCCGTTTTCGTAGTTGACATCCAGTTTTACCTGCGGACGGTTGTCTTCTTCCATGTACTGGATGAACTGCTTCGGTGCACTTGGCAGATCCAGTTCCTGAGGAAGTCCTTTGAAGTTCACCAGTTTTTCGATCAGCTGTTCTTTGGTCGGTTTCTTTTTGAACTTAACGAAAACTGCTGCGGTATGTCCGTTCAGAACCGGAACACGGATGCACTGGCAGGTGATGACCGGGCTCTGTGCCGGAACGATCACGCCGTCTTTCACTTCGCCCCACAGACGAAGCGGCTCCATCTCGCTCTTTTCTTCTTCGCCGCCGATGTACGGGATGATGTTCTCTACCATCTCAGGCCAGTCTTTAAAAGTCTTGCCTGCTCCGGAGATTGCCTGGTAAGTGGTAGCTACGACTTCGTATGGCTCAAACTCTTTCCATGCAGTCAGTACCGGTGCATAGCTCTGGATAGAGCAGTTCGGTTTTACTGCTACAAAACCTTTCTTGGTTCCCAGACGTTTTTTCTGAGATTCGATCACATCGAAATGCTGTGGATTGATTTCCGGAACAACCATCGGTACATCCGGGGTCCAGCGATGTGCACTGTTGTTGGAAACAACCGGTGTCTCGGTCTTTGCATATTCTTCTTCGATCGCTTTGATCTCATCTTTTGACATATCAACGGCTGAAAATACAAAGTCTACGTTTGATGCAACTTTTTCTACTTCGTTTACATTCATGACAACGATCTTCTTTACAGCTTCCGGCATCGGAGTGTCCATTTTCCATCTTCCGCCTACTGCTTCTTCATATGTCTTTCCTGCACTTCTCGGGCTTGCTGCCAGTGTGGTCACTTCAAACCACGGATGATTCTCAAGAAGAGAGATAAAACGCTGACCTACCATTCCGGTTGCTCCAAGGATACCGACTTTTAATTTCTGTTCCATTTTTCAAATCCTCATTTCGTAATTTATTTACAACGGACAATTTATCGTTCGTGTATTTTGTGTGCGGACATTTGTCTTTACTCGAACTATCCTATCCTATTTCAGAAAAAAAATCAAGCAGTTTTTATAAATTTTCTGCTTCTTCCAGGTATTTTTTTTCGAGCATGATGACTTTTTTCATGGCTTCTGCCCCAGGAGCACCGATCGTCAGACGTTTTTCCACGCAGGTTTTCAGGGAGATTGCCTCGTAAATATCTTCTTCAAAGACCGGGCTAATCTCTTTGTACTCTTCCAGTGTCAGGTCATCCAGGGCAATGCCTCTGTCAATGCACAGAAGTACCAGACGGCCTACAATGCCGTGGGCATCACGGAACGGTACGCCGTGATTTACCAGATAATCTGCGGCATCGGTTGCATTGGTGAAACCGTTTTTTGCACTCTTTTCCATGACATCTTTGCGGAAGCTCATCGTAGAAACCATGCCGGTAAACAGGGCAATACAGCCTTTTACGGTGTCGATAGCATCAAAGGTCAGCTCCTTATCTTCCTGCATGTCCTTGTCGTATGCTAGCGGGATGCCCTTCATCGTGGTCAGCATGGAGGTCAGTGCTCCGTAAACACGGCCGGTCTTGCCGCGTACCAGCTCGGCAATATCCGGGTTTCTTCTTCTGCGGCATGATGCTGCTGCCGGTGCTGTAAGCGTCATCAATCTCCACGAAGCGGTATTCATTGGAATTCCAGAGGATGATCTCCTCGCAGAAACGGCTCAGATGCATCATAATCGTTGACATGGCAGAGAGCAGCTCGATCAGGTAGTCACGGTCGGATACGGAATCCATGCTGTTTAAGGTCGGGCCGTCAAAGCCAAGCAGCTGTGCCGTCATCTCACGATCCAGAGGATACGTTGTGCCTGCCAGTGCACCGCTTCCAAGCGGGCAGAGATTCATTCTCTTATAAATATCAGCCAGTCTCTGTCTGTCACGTTTGAACATTTCAAAATAAGCCCCGAAATGATGTGCAAGCGTGATTGGCTGTGCTTTCTGCAGGTGGGTAAATCCCGGCATATAAGTCTCAATATTTTCTTCCATAATGCCAAGCAGTGTCTCAAGAAGTTTTTTCAGCAGTTTGTCGATCTCCCCGATCTCATCTCTTGTATAAAGCTTCATATCCAGTGCAACCTGGTCATTGCGGCTGCGTCCGGTGTGCAGCTTTTTGCCGGCATCGCCGATGCGGTCGATCAGATTTGCCTCCACAAAGCTGTGGATATCTTCGTATTTGTCTGTGATCTTAAGTGTTCCGTTCTCAACATCACGCAGAATGCCATCCAGGCCTTCCAGGATCTGATCACGCTCTGCCTCAGTCAGAATGCCCTGTGCTGCCAGCATTTTCACATGTGCCTTGCTTCCTGTGATATCCTGTTTATAAAATTTCTGATCGAAGGATATGGATGCATTAAAATTATAAACCAGCTGATCGGTCTCTTTGGTGAAACGTCCACCCCATAACTGTGCCATAACAATTCCTCATTTCTTATAAAATATAGTGGATAGAAAGGGCAGAACCCATCTGCCCCAGATTATTTCCGGCAAAATTCCTGATTTTATGCCGAATCCTGTAGTTCAGTGTATCACAGGCGACTTTTCCTGGCAAGAAAAAACGGCGGATCACTCAAACTCCGCCGTCTTTCTCTGTTGCTATATAGTAAGAGGTTTCTTACTTACTTTTTAATCTTTACTGCCTTCTTTGATTAATTGTGATGCTATTATATCTAATTACCGTTCACGAAACCACTCATTTTCCGACATAAATTGTTCATTTTCCGTCCTGTGTGTTCATATTATGTTCATCTTTTTCAGCCATTCATCTTGTTCAATAGCTGCTACTGTTTATGTTTTGTGATCTTGAACACGTTCAAGTCGAACGCACGTGAGACTTGGTGCGTGATTCTGGTCAGCGAAAGCTGACATATTCTTCTCAGAATCACTGCACATTCTACACTTCGTTCCGGTCGGCACAAAACCATTGTCCACTGGACAATGTGTGCCCTTGCGGAGCGTTTATCTCAGTCGGAGATTGTACTCCCACTGAGAAAGACTTGTTATTACTCACCACTTGCAGGAGTCTTCTCGACTGAGATAAAAAAGTGGGAGGACGCCTTCCGGCATCCTCCCGAGTGTGTTTCAAGGTTTGGGATAATTTTATTTTACTTTTACCGTTTTCTTTGCAGAGTACTTGGTGTAAACTTTCTGACCGTTGATGGTCTTATAAGCTCTTACACGTACATAGTATTTGCTGCCTTTGCTCAGTTTCTTCAAAGTAACGTTCAGTTTCTTTGTGTTTGCTTTCTTAGCACTCTTGAAGTTTGCTTTCTTGGAGTACTGTACCTGATAGCCGTCTGCACCTTTTACTTTTTTCACTTTGACAACTGCAGCTTTGCTCTTTCCGGTTACTTTCTTAACGGTTGCTTTTTTCGCTTTAAATGCATTCTTTTCAAGTTTTGCATTTGCGGATGCTGCTTCTGCTTTTGCTGCATCTGCCTCTGCTTTTGCTGCTTTTGCTGCGGCTTCTGCTTCTGCTTTTGCTTTTTCTGCTGCTGCGATCTGTGCTTTTACAGCTGCATCTTCTTTTGATTCATAGCCTAAGTCATCCAGAACTTTCTGTGCTTTGTTCTTTGTCAGGATTGCTTTTGCCTGTTTTGCTTCTGCTGCTGTCACTGCATCATCACTTGTTGCCAGTTTGTCCAGCATGTTTTCAAATACTGCACTCTTTGCGATAACATTCAGCATATTAACTGCGGATTTCTGCAGGTCACCAAGTCTTAATGTCTTGTCTGTATTCAGTGCTGTCAGCATATTCTTTACGTTTCCGCCAGGCATCTCACAGTCATTTCCTGCCCACATCAGCAGTCCCTGTACGTTTTTGCCTTTGTTTGCACCATTGACACGGCTTATGGAATACCAGTCTGTCATTACAAATCCTTCAAATCCCCATTCATCTCTTAACATCGTTGTCAGCAGACCATAGTTTTCAAAGGTCGGATAACCATTTACCATGTTGTAGGAGCTCATGATGTAATCCGGCTGAGCTTCTTCTACACCGATTTCAAAGCCTTTCAGGTAAATCTCTCTTGCTGCTCTTTCAGATACAACAGAGTTGCTTCCCATACGCTGCTGTTCCTGATTGTTGAATGCGAAATGTTTCAGAGTAACACCGATTCCGGAGTATGTTCCGTCTGCTTTTGTCTGAACACCTTTTGTCTCAGAGGCAGCTGCTTCACCGGAGATCAGCGGATCTTCTGAGTAGTACTCAAAGTTACGTCCGCAAAGCGGGTTTCTGTGGATGTTCATGCCCGGTGCAAGCCAGGATGTAACGCCATATTCCAGCATTTCTGTACCGACTGCACGGCCTACTTCTTCAATGACAGCCGGATCCCATGCCTGTGCAAGCAGAGTACCGATCGGCATTGCTGTACAGTACTGATAGTATTTGGTGTTATCGGTTGTATACAGTTTTTCGCCATCTGCAAGAAGTTTTTTGAACTCTGTCTCATTTGCAATTGCTTTTTCTGTATAATTCATGCCGCTCCAGCTGTATGTTCCTGTATAGTAAGTCTGGTTTGCATCAAATGTCGCATCTGCACCGACCAGTTCGTACTGGATGTACTCTTTTGTGATACGGATACCTGCAGGTCCATCGGAAAGTACGATGTTCGGGATGTATCTGGAGTTGTACAGATTGCTTGTTGTCTCACCGGCTGCTCCATATACGGAATCTGCCTGAGAACCGATGACTGCTGAGCTTGAAGATCCTGCTGACAGTCCGTCGTAAGTACCGCCTTCTACCAGGTCAGCCAACTCTGTGCTACTCATGTTTGCTACCAGTTCTTCCATGGTAAGTTTGCCGTTCACAACATCTACCAGAGTTGCATCTTTTGCTGCTTTTACGGTTTTCTTTGTTTCTTTGTCCAAATCTGCATTCTTGCTGTATACATTAGAATCAGAATCTTTATCCTCACTTATGTAGGAAGTTACTTTTCCGTCTGTGTACGCATGCGTTTCTGTTTTTCCAAAGCTGGAAGCCGCAAGACTCAAGGATGCTTTGCTGCACTCAAACCTTCTGGTTGGTGTAATGCCTGTGCCGTATCCTGTGGATTTCATCCAGGATATTCATCTTGTAAGCTCCGCCTTCTGCTACCACATGATCAGCGGTGTAAGTACCTGTCTGCATTTTATCTTTTGTCATTCCCAGAGCATTTTCTGCTTTTTCGGTAACAACATCTTTGTCCAGTTTGATATCAGCTGCCTCTACGGTATTTCTGGAGCTGTTACCCACACGGATCTTGTAGGTTCCGTCTTCCAGTACATACTGTTCATTGTTTTCATCGTAGCTTGCCATCTCATCGGTATCAAAGGAAAGCGTTACTTCTTTGGTTTCGCCTGCTTTTACTTCGACTTTCTGGTATGCTGCCAGTTCCTGATACGGCTTGTCCAGATTTCCTTCCGGTGCGGAGAAATAAACTTCTACAACTTCTTTACCGGTAACTTTTCCTGTATTTTTAACTTCTGCTACTACGCTGACATTTTCTGCATCTGCTTTTACTGTTTTTACTTTAATATCAAAATCCGTATAGGATTCGCCGTAACCAAATTCATAAGCTACTTTCTTTCCAAAGGTATCGAAGAAACGATAGCCTACATAAATATCATCGTTGTAAACTTCTTCTGCGGTTGCTGCAGTATTTGCTGCATTGCTTTCTTCTTTTGTTTCTCCGTCTTTATGTACGGCGTCATTCCAGGAGAATGTTGCAGATGATGGATAATCATTATAATCAACTGCCCAGGTATCGGTCAGTTTACCGGATGGATTTACTTCACCGTTCAGGATCTGAACCAGGGCACGTCCTCCGTTCATACCTGCCTGTGACATCAGTACCAGAGAATCCAGTCCTTCGATCTTGCTGCGGTTCAGGGAATCATTTGCTGCGTATCCGCCTTTGCCGTTGAAGAAGTTGGTATCAACAATACCGCCTGTATTGAGGACAACAACTACATTTTTAAATTTCTGACCCAGTAATTTCAGGTTGGCTGCTTCGTTGTCTGTCAGATAATAATCGCCTTTTTCTGCTTTACGATCAGCACCTTCGCCTGAGTTACGTGCCAGCACATAGATTGCGGTGTCTGTTTTTCCGGCTGCAGCAGTTACATCTGCTTCTGCATAAGCTTCTTCTTTATATACGAAACTGCTGAACATACCGCCACTTCCTGCTTCTGATTCTGCTTTTTCATATGCTGTGTTCTGAGCTGTCAGGAAATCCTGGTTTACCACATCGTATCCGGCATCTTCAAAGCCCTGTTCTACCGTAATGTTTGCACCGTCTTTCAGATAAACATCACCAGATCCGGTACCGCCTTTGATCGTCTTATAGGAACCTACACCAAACAGTGCTACTTTCGTTCCTTTTGTCTGGGCGATCGGCAGGGAGTTATTGTTGTTCTCCAGAAGAACCATACCCTGTGTAGCTGCCTTCTGGGATATTGCTGCGTTTGTTGCTTCACGCTTTGCACTTGCATTTGGATCGGTAGAAGCTGCAAATGTCGGCATTACGCTCGTTCCGACCATAGCTGCTACCAATGCCATGGAAATCGCTTTCTTTGACCATTTTTTTGAGTGATTCATAAGTTACCTCCTTAACATATACCATATAATTCGTTCAAACAGGCTCAGGGATTTTCACGTTCCAGAACTCTGTTTCAATGTGCCTATATGATATCGCTTTTTTCTTTCCCAAACCACTCATTTTCCGTCATAAATTGTTCATTTTCCGTTCTCTTTGTTCATTTTCAGGCATAAAATGTTCATTTTTCATTCATTTATATACTATGATGCCAGGGTCAAAAGGTCTAAATTCACATGAGCTTGCTCATAGGTGGATGAAAGACCTTGGGACCCTCCCCGATATGAGCATAAAAGTGGGAGGATAATCCCACGATATGCGAATACTTGGGAGGATTGTGGGAGTGCAACGCACGGAACAATCCGTAGGCATCATAGTTAGGGGACTTTTGACACCCACATCATACTCTTTTTTCATCTTCCATGCCTGATACTGATCCCGCACTTCTTTTACCAGCTCTTCACTTCCGGCTTCCCGGAGCTCTTTTCGAAATTCTTCCAGGTAAGTATTGACATCTTTGCCGTCGGCTCCTAGCCCGATATTCAGGTTCTTTTTGTAACGAGATACGATCTCTTTCAGTTTCTGGATATCCACCGTGATCTTGCTCTCATCCAGCCAGAATCCATACGCCGGTGAAATATTTGCGGAAGCGATAAAGGTTTTAAAATCTCCCTCCAGATCATCGGACATGCCGCTCCAGATACCGGCTTTTGGCGTATTGAACTGCCATTTCGTGGAACAGAAATATCCGACGTTGCTGCTGTTGATGCCGGATGGAAATGCAAAACTTCCATCTTCCTGCACTTCATAGTGCATCCCCTCCACACCGTACAGGATCGTGTTCAGCACATCTTCATCCGAATACAGAAGACCTAGCACTTTGACGGCCTCTTCCGGATACTTTGTCTCCAAAAAAATGCTCCAGACAGTCACCCAGTCATCCTCGGTATCCAGAACCGGCCGATTGTCAAACGGGATAATAATGACTTTGTCTCCGTAGAGGCTCTCTTCGTACTGCATCTCATCCGGTTTGATGACAAATTCTGCGGCAAATGCATCCCCGGCGATCACCTGTGACTGTCCTGATTCAATGTTTGTGATCACATCTTTTGCCAGATAGCCCTTCTCCTGCCAGCGTTTTTCCAACTCCACCCGTTTTGTGTAGGCATCGCTCTCGTAAATATTGCAGACGGTATCATCCGTTCCTTCATATAATATACCTGCCAGACACCCGTCCAGTGTATCGGCGATCGGGGAACGCTCGACCACGGCATTTCCCCTTTTTTCCAATGCCCACGGCACAACATCCGGGCGTTCTTTCTTTATGATGTCAAGCAGCGGCTCCAGATCTTCCGGTTTATGGATATTGGAAATGTCCATATGATACTTCTCCACATAGGTGCGGTTCAGGATCACGCCGTTCGTATGGATATCACTTAACGGCTTTGGGATCCCATAAACGCCTTCTCTTTCATCCTCCGGCAGATCTGTTTTCTCATCCAGCACTTCCTGCAGGGCGAGTGCCTCTGCCATATACGGCTCCATATCCAGCAGCAGGTTTTTCTGACGGTAGTTTTCAAACTGATTGAAATAAATGTTGAGGATATCCACACCGAGCTGCCTGTTTTTATAATAACTGTTTCCCTGGCTGCTGTTCAGTCCGGTCCAGACAAGCCGGGCACGCACGCCGATCTTTTCTTCCGTCAGATCTCCAAGCGTCTGATTGACTTCCGAAAGGTTTTTGCTCAGTCCGGTTCTCGCCGAAATACCGATGTTGATGGTCGGGATGGAATCTGCACTTTCGCTTTCCGGCTGCTGTTTTTCACATCCGGACAGCACAAAAAGTATTACAGCAAGAAACGCTATCATATAAAAACATCTTTTTTCGGACATTCTTTCGTGAATTTTCATAATTTTTTCTTCCTTTCTAAGGGTAAATACGGTAAAATAAGACCATTGGAGGTCTTTATGAAAAAACATAAAAGCTTATTTTTCAAATCTGCCACAAAGAAACGGCTGCTCTGGGTTTATCTGGTCACCAGTATCCCTCTGCTTGTCTGTATTCTGCTCGGAAGCGAGTACGGCAAACGTCTTCTGCGGCAGCAAAGTATACAGTACAATCATAACACGCTTTCTCTGCAGCTGGCAACTGTGGATACTTCGCTTGACCATATTTCGAACTATCTGGCTTCGTTTCTTCTGGATGAGAACAACTACCACGGACTGCAAAGCGGGGAGGATGCTCCGGATGAGCAGCGTGCGATCCTTGCCGATTTTACGGATTACCTGGACACGTACACCAGCACTGCCAGCCTGTTTTTCTATATTCCGGATCAGGATATCCTGATCTTTCAGAGTGCAAACTATGATTCTTATCCGGAACGCATGGAGATGCGGCAATACATCCGCCAGGCCTGTCTTTCTCGTACGTTTCCGGTCACAAAACCGCAGATCAGCGGCTGGACCTTCCTGCGTATGACGCAGAAAAGTTATCTTATAGATCTGATGGAATACAAAAATGTCTACGTCGGTGCTTTTGCATCCAGCGAATACGTGTTTGAAGATTTCAGGGATCTGACTGCCAGCACGCATGGTGCCCTGATTCTCTCCAACCAGGATGCCGGGGAAGATTTCCTTTACGGTGCAAAGGAGCTGGACCGCAGCCGCTGCGTGAAGATCCCGGTTGATTCTGCCAGAAACCATTACCGGATCATCCTCTATATCCCGACTGCTTATGTACTGGGAGCTTTCTCCTGGTTCCAGTATGCGATCCTGATCATCGCACTTGTCAGTTTTTCGTTTGTTACGTCAATGCTGATCATCACCTGGCGACAGATGGTTTCTCCGGTGCTTCGAATCATCAAAGCAATGGAGGCTGTCGAACAGGGAGATTTCGACAGCCATCTGCCGATCCCGGATACTCATGATGAATTTGCAGAGCTGACGGAAACCTTTAACTATATGATCGGGCAGATTCATGATCTGAAACTGCAGATCTACGAAGAGAAGCTGAACCAGGCTTACGCCGAACTTCAGTACCTGACCTTACAGATCAAGCCGCATTTCTTTTTGAACTGCCTGAACCTGATCTACAGTCTTGGGCTGAGTGGCCGCTCTGAGCTGGTCGTGGATTTTTCCTCTACTCTGATGAAGTATTTCCGCTACCTTTTCAAAAGTTCCGACAGCATGGTCGTCCTCTCTGAAGAGCTGAAACATGTGCAGAATTATCTGCACATCCAGCAGATCCGCTTCCAGAATGATCTTGATACTGATTTTAAGATCGATCCGCAGGCAGAAAAAATGCAGATTCCGGTGCTGACTTTACATACTTTCGTAGAGAATATTTTCAAACATGGCTGTTCCGACTCTGCAAAGATGCAGATCATCATCCATGCCGCACCGGTCATAAAAGACGGGAAACTTTATCTTTCTCTTTGCATTGAAGACAATGGAATCGGATTTTCCAAAGAATCCCTGGAGAAGCTCTCCAAACCGGAAGTTCCTTCTCAGAAGACCGGTGAAAAGCACATCGGCATCCGCAATGTAAGACAGAGACTTTCTTATATATATGGAAGCAATTATGTTTTACGTTTTGAAAACCGCTCACAGGGAGGAGCAAAGATCAACCTGCTTTTGCCGCAGAATGGCAAATTTCATGTAAGTTCAGCCTGAAACCAAAAGGCAAACGGAAATATTTGTTACTCACCATTTATAAAAGTTGGAGTCTTCTCCAACTATGAGAAATCAGATTGGAGTGTAATCTTATGAATTTACTTCTTGTAGACGATGAAGCCTTTGCCCTTGAGGCACTGGAACATGCAATCAACTGGAAATCTCTTGGAATTGATCAGGTCTTTACCTGTGGTAATATCAAAGCTGCCAGACAAATCTGTCAGGAATCGGATATCCAGATCATGATCTGTGATATTGAGATGCCAAACGGAACCGGGCTTGACCTCGCAAAATGGCTGTCAGAGAACTATCCTGACCTTCTAATCCTGTTCCTGACCTGTCATTCTGACTTTTCTTTTGCAAAAGAGGCCATCTCCTACCATGCGTTTGCCTATCTCTTAAAACCGTTTGATATCGAAGAGATCAGCCAGGCAGTAGAAGAAGCCGTCCAGCAGTCCAGAAACCGTCAGAAACTGAACCGCTCGCTCTTTGCCTCCCAGCCGCCGGAACGTCTGCTCGCTTCGGAGCACTTCTGGCTGCAGCTGGTCAGCGGTTCCTATCAGAACAGCGATGCCGACTATATTCTCTGGGATGCCTCCAGAAACAGCGTCTTTTTTGATAAGGATGCCCACTATGTTCCCTGTCTGTTTTACATCAGCTCGCTTCCGTCTGAAAATACGGATCTTGGCGTGCTCTCTTACTGTGTGAAAAATGCCCTGAACGAATTTTTTGCCGAAGATCCGGGCTGGCCTCCGGCAATCGAGCCAAAGCCTTGCTTTTTCCTGTCTTTTGTATCTCCGGATCTCTTTCTTAACCGGGAAGCCTTTGACAAATACTGCAGTGATCTGATCCAGTTTTTCCGTCAGAAATTCGGTGCATCCCTGCAGATCCTGACCGGTGAGGAGGGCGATTACCTGACGCTGCAAAAGCAGGCGGATCTGCTTCTTGTGCAGGCCTCTTCTGCCACAGAAAGCCTTAGTGATGGCGATGATACGGAAAAATCTGCCATGATCGTCAAAAAGATCTTTGAACTGGTGAAAGAAAACAAGGCGATCACGCGCGAAGAGCTTGCCAGCCAGGTATTTTTAAGCCCGGATTACATGGCAAAAGTTTTCAAAAAAGAGACCGGCAAGCGGATCAGTGATTATTTATCGGAAGTGCGACTACAGGAGGCAAAATGTCTTCTGACCGACACTACAAGAAGCATCAGCGACATTGCCTCCTCGCTTTCGTACTCCAATTTTTCCGGATTTTCCCGGATGTTCAAAAGTGAAACCGGGCTTTCTCCGGCGGAGTACCGCAAAAAGCACCGCAAAGCACTCTGATTTTTCTGTATATCATATTTTTTATAATCTTTTCAGGCAGGCTGCTTCCAGCCTGCCAAGCAGTGCATATAAAAGCATGGCGATCACGCAGAGGATCACGATCGACATCAGCACCCAGTCCAGTTTAAACACCTGGGAGCCGTAGATGATTAAATAGCCAAGTCCTCTTCTCGCCCCGATAAATTCCCCGATCACGACACCGACCAGACACAGTCCGATGTTGACTTTCATAATGCTTAAGATGTTCGGCACCGTTCCAGGCAGCACGACTTTCAGAAGCGTATCTTTTTTTGTTCCTCCAAGTGTATAGATCAGTTTCTCTTTCTCCGGTGAACTCTGCGAAAAGCAGGTATAAAGATTTAAAATCGTCCCGAAAACAGCCACCGACATGCCCGCCAGAATGATCGTTTTGATGTTGGCACCGAGCCACACGATCAGAAGCGGAGCCAGTGCAGATTTCGGCAGGCTGTTCAATACCACAAGTGCCGGCTCCAGGATCTCCGATACCATCGGCAGCATCCACAGCAGAATGGCAAGCAGGATTCCGCAGATAACCACCAGGGCAAAGCTGATCAATGTCTCAGAGAGCGTCACACCGATGTGCATGGTCAGGCTTCCATCCTGAAGCATCTGCCAGGCGGTTTTTGCGATCCGCAGCGGACTGCTGAAAATAAAGCTGTCGATCCACGAAAATTCTGCGGCCACTTCCCATAAAATCACAAAAAACAGGAAAAGAAAAAGACGCATGAACTGCACGGTGCGTCTTCTCCTTCTTACCGTCCGGATATAGTTTTTCTGCGATTCGGAAGGCTTAGTCATGTTCATTCAGCTCCTTCCAGATAAGATTGAAATAATCCCGAAACTGCGGTGCATTTCGAACCTGCATCGGCGTGCGTTCTTTCATATTAAAATCAAGTTTGATTTCTTTTTTGATCTCTGCCGGGCGTTTGCTCAGCACAAAAATCCGGTCTGCCATGCTGATCGCCTCAGACAGATCATGCGTCACCAGCACCGCCGTCTTCTGTTCTTTTTTGATGATCCGGTAAATATCTTCACAGACCGAAAGTCTAGTCTGATAATCAAGTGCCGAAAATGGCTCATCCAAAAGCAACAATTCCGGCTGAAGTGCCAGTGTGCGGATCAGTGCCGCCCTCTGCCGCATCCCGCCGGAGAGCTGCGACGGCCTTACATCCCGGAAGTCCCACAATCCATAGTCTTTTAACATCTGATCCACGCGTTTCGTATATTTTTCACTCTTTTTCTTCTGGATCTCCAGCCCCAGCATCACATTGCTGTAAATGCTCCTCCACTCAAACAGATAATCTTTCTGCAGCATATAGCCGATCCGCTCTTTTTCGCCTGCGATGCTTTTGCCATCGAGCAGGATCTCGCCTTTTTCCGGCTTTAAAAGTCCGCAGATCAGTGAAAGCAGCGTGGATTTTCCACAGCCGCTCGGACCCACAATTGCTGCAAATTCCCCTTCTTTTATATGAAAAGAAATATCCGCCAATGTTTCCGTCTCGCCATCTATGCTGTGATAGGCATAGCTGACATGATTCACTTCCAAAAGCTCTGACATCACGGTCTCCTTCTCTTTTTTTCTAATTTATTTTATGATGCATGGGGAAGTTTTGATTATGAATTGTCTGCTTTCCGGGATTGTGATAAACTAAGAATAGCAGGGACAAAAGTCTGCAACTACGAGTACGAAGTACGGAACCATTCGTATGGTATTCTTTAATGACAATATTATTTTTTATTATAAGTATTACAGAAAGGATGGCTTTTATGGCTAATAAGATAAATTTCCAAAAAGAACTGGATAAACTTCTGGAACAGAATCAGCGTGAGGCACGCGTCCCTTCTCTTTTTCTGCACAGCTGCTGTGCCCCGTGCAGCAGTTACGTGATCGAATATTTATCGGATTATTTTCAGATCACGGTTTTTTATTACAATCCGAATATTTACCCGGACGAAGAGTATCTGCACCGTGTAAAAGAACAGCAGCATCTGATCTGCCAGATTCCGCAGAAGTATCCGGTCTCGTTTCTCGAGGGAGACTTTGACAAGGAACGGTTCTACGATATGGCAAAGGGACTGGAAAAGATCCCCGAAGGCGGCGAACGTTGTTTTCAGTGCTATCGGCTCCGTCTGGAAAAAACGGCACAGCTTGCAAAGGAACATGGATTTGACTATTTCTGCACGACACTCTCGATCAGTCCTTTAAAAAACGCCCAGAAATTAAATGAAATCGGAGAGGAACTTGCAGATACTTACGGTATCCCATGGCTTCCTTCCGATTTCAAAAAGAAAAATGGTTATAAACGTTCCGTCGAGCTTTCAGCTCTTTATGGTCTGTACCGGCAGGACTACTGCGGCTGCGTGTTCTCAAAAAAAGAACGAGAACGCCAGATTGCATCTGAACTTATTTGATTTTGCCTTTCTTTAATCCTGACTTGCTTTTACTTCATACATATACAATTCATGCAGTGCCCTTGTCGCACAGATGTATCTGGCCTGCCGGTGCAGCGGCGTATCGTCCTGCGTCGTATAAAGTGCAAATACCTGGTCAAATTCCAGACCTTTTGCAAGATAGAAGGTCGTGACGGTCAGTCCCTTTTTGAAGTGGGTGCTGTCACGGTCTACCACGGAAAAACGATTCTCTGTATCCATGCCAAGCTCTTCCATTCGCTCTTTCAGATAAGCGGCACTTTTCTTTGCACGCTCCTGTGTCATCTCGATCACAGCGGCCGTCTCAAACTCTTCCAGACGCAGTTTCTCAAGAACGGCTTCCAGTGCCGCCTTTCTGTCTGAAAATGTCTGCTCTTCCACTGGTTTTCCATGACGCTCAAACAGCTCCATATCGGATACATCTGAAATGGAATTGGCATAAGATGCGATCTCCATGGTGTTGCGGTAACTCTTGTTCATGTTGATCTTTCGGATGCCGCGGCCAAAAACACGCGGCAGGAAACTTAAGACATCCCTCGTTTTCTCCTCCATGGTCTGGGCTTTATCTCCGAGGATCGTCATCTTGCAGGAGAACATCTTATCCAGGATCAGATACTGCATATAGGAATAATCCTGCATCTCATCGATCACCAGATGACGGATGTTTCGGTCCATCCTGCGACTTTTCAGAAGATATTTCAGATACAACATCGGATAAACATCTTCATATTTCAGAAAGCGTTTCTCATAAGAAACCTGCGGCAGTGTCTCATAGCCGTATTCTTTCAGGAACCAGTTATACAACACGTACAGATCCGTACTGCGGTACATTTTCATGAATTTGCCGCGTACGATCTCGATCTCGTCATCGCCGAGATCTCTGCCGATCAGCGTTTCGTACTCATCAACCATGTAATCCATGACAGCCTGCATACGCTCCAGCAGCGGAATATCCGGAAAGCGGTAATAAAACATCTCCGTCAACTGACGTTCGCTCTTTGTCATGCCCTTGTATTTCAGGTCTGAAAAACGCATCAGGCGGTCTTCCAGTCCCAGCACAAACTCATTGAGCTGCAATACAAAATCGATCGACTGTTTTTTGCGGCAGCTTTCTGCATACTTTTCATCGAGAAGCTCTTTTTCGATCTGGTCACAGCGGTCTTCACAGTCGCTGACCGTATCCCGGAGCTCCCTGTAGGCAAACATATCAAAACTCATCTCCCGGATATTCTCCTCGCCAAGCTCCGGCAGAATGTGGGAAATATAGTCTGAAAATACGCCGTTTGGCGAAAGTACCAGTACATTCGAGGACTTGAGATTTTCCCGGTCGTGATAGAGCAGATAAGCAATGCGGTGCAGTGCCACGGAAGTTTTGCCGCTTCCGGCCACGCCCTGAATCGCCAGAATCCGGTCCTGTGTGTTGCGGATGATCGCATTCTGCTCTTTCTGGATCGTCTTGATGATGTTTTTCAGTTTGACATCCCCGTGGCTGCCAAGCTCCTGCTTTAAAACCTCATCATCGATCTTGACATCACTCTCAAATGCATAAATCATCTTCCCGCCACGGATCTTGTACTGCCATTTGGAAAGTACTTCGCCCTCCATGCGTCCTGCCGGGGCATCATAGTAAGCTTCTCCTTTGTCGTAGTCATAAAACAGGCTGGAAACCGGGGCACGCCAGTCATAGACCAGCGGGAGTCTTCCGGATTCTTTTGAAAAATTGCCGATGCCGATATAAAACGTTTCTGCCTCTTCTTCGCCGTCGTAGATGAAATCCACCCGCCCGAAAAACGGGGAATCCAGCATCTTTTTGAATCTTCGGCGAAGATCCAGCTTCTCCTTGTTGGCATTGACCTGACCAAGCAGTGCCTGCTGATTATCAAAATCTTCGTAGCCGTACTGGTCCATCTCCGTGTAGTTTTCCCAGTAGTACTCATGCATATTTTCGATTTCTTTCTGTCCGTGCAGGATCGCATCATCCAGTTTGCGGATACGCTCCTGCAATTTATCTAAAACATAGTTCAGATACTCTCTGCTGTCCATGTTATCATCCTTTTTATCATTTTAGTCGGAGAGACATCCACTTGTAGAAACGGTGCGTCATTCTTCCGCATCTAAGCATTATACTTTATTTTTTCCTGCGATACAAGGCTTGTTGCATATTTCTCAAAATCGGCAGCAGAGTGCCTGTGCTCTCTTTACATTCTTCTGTTTCCATGCTATCATTTATAATTATTTCCGCAGGAAAGATGCGGATTTTGAATGTTTACAAAATCGAATGCATCCGTCTGCAATTTTTTTTGTGGATTTTTATACTTTGGAGGTTTTTATGGTACGAAAGCTGTTATGGATGACTTTCCTGTCATCCTGAATATTTATGCAACTGCCGGGCTTTTATGGCAAAACCGGGAACCCGACCCAGTGGGAGACGGACATCCTTCCGCCGATCTGCTCGGGAATGTATCTTCGCACAGAAGCTGTTTGTCTTCACGGATCCCGATGATTTTTCACAGATCCACGGCTGTTTTTATTTTGCCATCGAAAACGATCCGACTTATGCACAGATCTCAGAGGGCAGCTGGTTATCCGATGCCCCTTACGGCGTGATCCACATGGTCGCAAGTGACGGGCAGGTGCACGGATTTCTGCGAAACGTGCTGGATTTCTGCGAGCCGCAGACTTCCCATCTTCGCATCGACACACACCACGACAACAAGATCATGCAGCATGTGCTTGAAAAAAACGGATTCCGCAAATGCGGCATCATCCATCTTGCAAACGGTGATCCGCGTCTTGCCTACGAAAAATGCTGATCCGGCTCATGTTCTGATCTCTTTGCCGCCTGCAACACGCAAAAGCTCCCGGCTTTGTCCCTTGACATTGCCGAGAGCTTTTTCTGGTTTTTCTTTTTATATTTCTCTTTTTTGTCTCTGTTTTTATTTTGCACGGAATCTGGCCAGGAAATCTTTTGTCCTTGCATTCTGCGGATTTTCAAAAATATCCGAAGGACTGCCTTCTTCGCAGATGACACCGTCCGCCATGTAAACGACATGGTTGGAAACGTCTCTTGCGAATGCCATCTCGTGTGTAACGACCAGCATGGTCATGCCTTCGTTTGCCAGTCCACGCATAACTTCCAGTACTTCACCTACCATTTCCGGGTCCAGTGCGGATGTCGGCTCGTCAAAGAGCAGGATCTCCGGCTCCATCGCCAGAGCACGGGCGATCGCCACACGCTGTTTCTGTCCGCCGGAAAGCTGACGCGGCTTCGCATTGATGTACGGGTTCATGCCGACTTTTGTCAGATACTGCATGGCCTTTTCTTTTGCTTCTTCTTTGTTTCTTTTCAGAACTTTTGTCTGTCCGATGATGCAGTTCTCAAGAACCGACATATTGTTGAACAGATTAAAAGACTGAAATACCATGCCTACTTTTGCACGGTATGCTGCCGCATTGACCTTTTTATCCACCACGCTGTCTCCATGAAATACCACATCCCCGGAGGTCGGTGTCTCCAGAAGGTTGATGCAGCGAAGCAGTGTGGATTTGCCGGAACCGGAAGAACCGATGATCGATGTCACATCGCCCGGATGTACAACAAAATCAATGTCTTTGAGAACGGCGTTGGCACCAAAAGATTTGGACAGGTGTTTTACTTCCAGAATCGCATCTCTATTCATTTGTCTCTTCCTCCGTTCACATCAGTTTCGATATTTCTCTCTTTGTCAAAGCTTCCTTCTCCCGGATAACTGTAATTTCCGCTCGTATGTGCCAGCTGATCGGTCGTTGCCAGATCAAAACTTGCCGGTCCGTCCAGTTTGGACTCCCAGAAGCGCAGAAGTCTTGAAAAGACAAAGGTCATGATCAGATAGAGTACCATCGCTACAGTCATTGCCTCAAACCACCAGTAATAAGCTCCGGCTGTCTGTTTTGCCGCATAATACAGCTCGATAACACCGATTACGGACAGTACCGAGGAGTCTTTGATGTTGATGATCAGGTTGTTGCCGATCTGCGGAATGATGTTTCGCAGCGTCTGCGGGAAAATGACGTACAGCATCGTCTGAAAGTGCGTCATACCGATTGCTTTTGCACCTTCGGTCTGTCCCGGATCGATCGATAAGATACCGCCTCGCACGGTCTCTGCCATGTAGGCTCCAGTGTTGATCGACACGATAAAGAATGCAGCGAACCACATTCCCATAGTGATGCCGAGATACTGCATGGCACCAAAATAGATAAACATCGCCTGGACGATCATAGGTGTTCCGCGGAATACTTCCACGTAGATGTTCAGAATCAGTTTTACGATAAACAACAGGGCTCTTTTAATGATGGAATCCTGTTTGGACACCGGAATGGTCTGCACGATGCCGACCGCAAAACCGATCAGACATCCGACAAAGGTACCCACTAAGGCGATCAGCAGGGTGCTTCCTGCCCCGCGAAGGAAGGATGCACTGTAGTGTGTGACCAGATAAACGACTCTGGCCCAATAGTCTGTTGGCAAAGTACTGCTCATAATACATTTCCTCCCAAACGTGTTTATTCAGACAATGGCTGTACGGAGATCGCTTCGTTCATCATCTGCTCATAGTCTTCTTTTGTCATTTTCTCCAGAACGCTGTTGATCTCATCCACCAGTTCCTGATTGCCTTTCTTTACAGAGATACCGATGTTGATCTCTTCGTCAGATACCTGATAATTGTCATCCGAAGAGGAGAAATCCAGCATTTCCATATCCGGATAAGCCACACAGGCTGCCATTGCAGTCGGCTGGTCGGTACAGATCAGGTCACATGCTCCGGATTCCAGAGATACCAGCATCGTTCCTGTGGTTTCATAAGCCGGCAGTTTGTTTACATCTTCGATCTGATCAAGGCAGGTATCATACCATACGGTGTTGATCTGAGAAGTAGCCGTTGCACCCTTTAAGTCTGCCAGACCTTTTGCATCTTTATACGGTCCGTCCTTTTTTACCAGTGTCACGATGGATGCATAATAATACGGGTCTGTGAAATCTACGGATTCCAGACGTTTTGCGGTAATAGACTGTCCTGCGATCGCACAGTCAATGGCTCCGGAACTTACCGATGTCGGAAGGCTGTCCCAGTCCATCTTTACGATCTCCAGATCCCAGCCAAGCTCTTCACAGATGTGTTTTGCCATCATAACGTCATAGCCGTATGCATAATCAGAAGAACCTGAAATCGGAACGGCTCCGTTGGAATCATCGCTCTGTGTCCAGTTGTACGGTGCATAGGCACATTCCATGCCGACACGCAGGGTTTTCTTTTCCCCGGAATCCGCTGCTGCCGCATCGCTTCCTGCTTCACTTTCTGTTTTGCTTCCGCCATCTGTGGATGCTGCCTGCTTGCTTCCGCATCCTGCCATAGACATCGTTACTGCTGCTACAAGTACTGCTGCTAATGCTTTTTTCTTCATTGTTCCGCTCTCCCTTTCAATCCAGGAAACCTGCCGTGACAGTTTTCCTTTACATTTTAAATTTTAAATTTGATAAAAAAGGACAGAGAAGTCCAGAATCCGACCTCTCTGTCTTCTTGTTATCATACCTCAGCCATGCTGCTTTGTCAACGTCTGTCAGTTAAAAAATCTGGCTCCCATATAGCCCACCTGGCCATTTACGGAAACCTTGTACCATCCGCCCTCATCTCCTAAGAACTCTACGGTCGTACCTGCCTCAAACTGACCGATGATGTTGTCACCGTAGTCCGGGTAAGAACGCATGTAGCATGCGGAATTGATCGTCATGTAAACCGGCTGGGCAGCATCCGTCTGCGGCGTTGTCACATCCTGCGTGTCATTGCTGTAGTCACTGCCATCGGTCGTTGCATCATTGCCTGCATTATCATATGTACCGTCGCTGCTCTGTGAGCCATTACTGTATGTGCCGCCACTGTTCTGTGAAGCATTGTTTGCGGAATTGCTGCCATTTTATTGTTATCTCTGTAAATTTCCTTTACTGTCTGTAACCCGTGATTAAAGATGCTGAATTTCGGTCTGCTTTTCTGTCGCTTTTTCCGTCTGTTTTTTGGTTTCTTTTTCGGTCTGCTTTTTCGTTTCTTTCTCTGTCTGCTTTTTCGTTTCTTTTTCAGTCTGTTTCTTTGTCTCAGTTTCTTTTCCGGTCTCTGTCTGTGCCTCTGTATTTTTACGGATCACAGCCGGATCACTGTTTCCATTGACCTTTGAAGAATAAATCTTCAGTCCCAGGATTGAACCGCCGATGATCAGTATCACGACAACACCGACCAGGAAATAACGCAGGTTATCCGATAACCATTCTTTAAAATCTCCCATTTGGATCCTCCTTGTTTTTGATTTTATGCTGCAGCTTTTCACAGATACTGCTTTTCACTGTGCGAAATAACTGCACTGTCTGTAAGTATATCATGCTTTCCAGCTATAATCCAGTGAAATATTTTTCCAGATGCTCCCTTTTTCATCAGATTTTTCGGATCACATCTCTTTTTACCGGATTCCGTACTCTGTATACAAAATACTGGCTTTCACGTGTATTCTGCCTAAACAAAAATAAGAAGAAAGTGGAACTCTTCTTCAAAAATTCCTCTTTCTTCTTATTTTATATTATTTTATTTCATATTATTTCTGTCATCCGCTTTCAGCAAACGCACCTTACAGTTCGTTTCCGTTCGGTGTGCCTTTCAGATAACTCATGGCATTATCCAGTGTCACTTCACTGATCGCTGCCAGTGCTTCTTCGGTAAAGAATGCCTGATGAGATGTCACCATAACATTCGGGAAGGATAACAGTCTTGCAACGGTTGAGTGCTCCAGGATCGTCTCGGACATGTCTTCGTAAACGGAACCGTTCTCTTCTTCGTACACATCCAGACCAACGGCAAAGAATTTGTTCTCGCGGATTCCCTGGATCAGGTCATCTGTCTTGATCAGTCCGCCTCTTGAGGTGTTGACCAGGATCACACCGTCTTTCATTTTCTGGATCGTGTCGATATTGATCATGTGATGTGTCTCTTCCATCAACGGGCAGTGAAGGGAGATCAGGTCAGACTGTGAAAGCAACGTATCCAGATCAACATATTCTACGAAATCCAGATCTTTGTTCGGGTACATATCGTAGCCGATCACTTTCATACCAAATCCGTGGCAGATACGTGCCATCGCAGCACCGATTTTTCCGGTTCCGACGATACCTGCGGTCTTTTTGTAGAGGTTGACACCCATCAGTCCGTTCAGACTGTAGTTGTTCTCACGTACTTTGATGTACGCTTTGTGCGTGTGGCGGTTTGCCGTCAGAGCCAGTGCCATCGCATGCTCTGCAACGGCTTCCGGTGAGTAACTCGGTACGCGTGTGACGGTCATGCCGTAGCCTTTTGCTCTCTCGAGATCTACGTTGTTGAAGCCTGCACAACGCATCAGGATCAGTTTTACCTTGCATGTATTTAAAATATCGATTGTCTCCGCACTCAAGTCCATATTTACGAATGCACACACGGCTTCATAACCGGCAGCCAGCATTGCTGTCTGAGGAGTAAGATTCGGCTCAATGTATACAACATCCAGATCTTTGTATTCTTCTTTGTCCAGATACGCATCAAAAGATTTTATGTCATAACTTTTCGCACCAAAAAACAAAATTTTCATAATTTTATTGCCTCCTTTTCTTTTCTTGTTAGTATGAACTTACAGCCATATTATATACAAAAAGCAGAGTAATGTAAAGGAAACAATTTCTCATCTGGAACCTCTTTCATCCGTTGAAAGCCATATCAGATGCAAGACCATATCCCGTCACTGATAAATGAGGTCTTATTTTGCGGCAGCTGCCAGGATCTCTGCCGCTTTCTCATAACCTAATTCTGCGGTATTCAGGCAAAGGTCATAATGATTACGGTCACCCCAGGTTTTTTTTGAAAAATAATGATAATAATTGCCCCGCTGAACATCTCTTTTATGTAATTCCGTGACGGCATTGCTCTGTGCAACACCATCCACTCTTATGATGCGTTCTGTTTTTGCATGCTGGTCGCTACTGTAGATAAAGACATTTAAAAGCTCTGTTTTGTCTTTCAAAATTTCAGCTGCACATCTTCCAAGAAAAATACACGGTCCTTCGGACACCAGCTGACGCATGACTTTTGCCTGAGCCTCGTAGATCTCATATGGTTTTGTGATCTTGTCAAAATCGCTGGCATAGCTGGTCGCCATGGCAATACTGTACAGGATGCTTCCCATACGTTTCTCGTCGTAATCTTTCATCATGCCAAGGTCAATGCCGTATTTTTCGCTGGCAAGTACCAGCAGTTCACCGTCATAAAACGGAATTCCAAGTTTCTCTGAGAGAAGCTTTGCGACCTCCCGGCCGCCGCTTCCGTATTCTCTGTCAATTACGATCGTTTTTCCTCTCATTATGCCTGTACCTCACTTTGTTCAAACTGGCTGGTATACAGATCTGCATAGAATCCGCCTTTTGCCAGAAGTTCTTCATGATTTCCCTGCTCTACAATGTCACCGTCACGCATGACCAGGATGATATCCGCATTCTTGATCGTGGACAGGCGGTGTGCGATCACAAAACTGGTTCGTTTCTGAGTCAGCTGATCCATCGCCCTCTGGGTCAGAAGCTCCGTTCTCGTATCGACGCTTGAGGTTGCCTCATCAAGGATCAGCATCGGGCTGTTCTGGATCATTGCCCTTGCGATCGTGAGCAGCTGTTTCTGTCCGGCTGAAATCGAAGTATTGTCTGTCAGAATGGTATCATAGCCCTGCGGCAGTGCTTTGATGAAGCTGTGGATGCCACACGCCTTGCAGGCATTTATCATCGTTTCTTCGGATACATTTTCATTATTATATAGAAGATTCTCACGCACACTGCCCTCGAACAGCCAGGTGTCCTGGAGCACCATGCCGAATTTTCTGTGGACATTTTCTCTTGTCATATCTTTTGTGTCCACACCGTCAATCGTAATGGTACCGCCGGTTGGCTCAAAGAATCGCATCAGCAGGTTGACCAGTGTCGTTTTTCCGGCACCGGTCGGACCGACGATGGCTGCTTTCTGTCCCGGTTTTACGTGAACAGAGAAATCGTGGATGATCTCTTTGTCCGGCACGCTCGGGTAGGAAAATTTCACATGGGAGAATACCACATCGCCCTCTACTTCTTCTACATTTGCCAGCTTTGCGGATTCATCTTCCAGCTCTTCCTCGGAAAGGAACTCAAAAACTCGCTCGGAAGCGGCTGCCGCGGACTGGATGTTTGTCATACCCTGGGAGATCTGACGCAGCGGCTGTTCAAACAGACGCACATAGATCAGAAATGCCGTGATCACGCCAAAGGTGATCTGACCTTTCATAACGAGCAGGGCACCGATGATGCAGACTGCCACATAGCCGAAGTTTCCGATAAACGTCATCAGCGGCTGCATCAGTCCGGATAAGAACTGTGATTTGTAGTTTGCCGTTCTGACATCTCCGTTTAATTTTTCGAAACGTTCTCTGACTTGTCCCTCTGCTCCGGAAATACGGATCACATCATGACCGGCATACATTTCTTCGATGTAGCCGTTCAGCTCACCCAGGCTTCTCTGTCGGTCGGTGAAGTACCGCTGGGAGTGTTTCATGATTAGCACCATCAGCACCAAACCGAGCAGTGTGGTCACAACAGTGGTCGTTCCGAGAATCCAGTTGGTGTAGTACATCATGATCAGACAGCCGATAAACTGTGCCACTGCTGATACGATCGCTGCAAGGCTGTTAGAAAATGCCTGACCGATCGTGTCCACATCGTTCGTCACACGGGAGAGCACATCCCCATATGAATGTTCTGAGAAATACCAGTGGCAGGCGGTTGATCTTTCCGTCAATATCTTTCGCATACGCTTGAAAGTTTCTGTGTCACCGTTGCCATGATAAAGTGCTGTGAGAAACTGCACAGGGCACTGATCAGATACAGTCCGAGAAGAAAAACTGCCACTTTGAAAATGCCGTTCATATCGATGCCGTCATCCTGATGGCTGCCCGGAACTCATCGCTTAAACGGATGTTGTTCACGATGTTCTGTGCAAGCTCGAGTTTTTGTCCGTCAGGTCGAGATTCTGAAAATCAATACTTGACGGATCGGTTCCCTCCGGCAGATAGTCCATGATGTTGATCTGTCCGGACTGGATCTGTTTCTGGATGTCTTCCTGAACTGCTTCGGTGGAAATTCCGCCGGTCAGTCCGTTATATATATAATCTGTGATCTTACTGATCTGATTCGGTCCTGCGATCGTCAGAACTGCACCTAATGCCGCCATGATCAGTGCAAATAAAATGATACCTGCTTCTTTTTTGCAGTAAGAGAACAGATTGCTCAATGCGGCTTTCAGATTCTTTGGTTTTTGTCTTTTTTTATGCATGATTCCGCATCTCCTTTACGCAAGTTCCGCTTTTGAAAGCTGAGATAAAGCAATTTCCTGATAAACTTCACAGTTTTTCATCAGTTCTTCATGGGTTCCGATACCTGCCATCTTTCCGTCATCGAGTACGATGATCTTGTCGGCGTGGCGGATCGTTCCGATACGCTGTGCCACGATCACGCAGGTGGTACCTTTAAGGTCGGTGGAAAGTCTTCTTCGCAGTTCTTTATCTGTTTTATAATCCAGGGCTGAAAACGAATCATCAAAAATCAGGATTTCCGGATTTCTGGCGATCGCACGGGCGATCGAAAGTCGCTGTTTCTGACCTCCGGAAACATTGCCGCCGCTCTGTGCGATATGGCTGTAAAGACCTTCTTCCATTTTATCAATAAATTCCTGTGCCTGCGAGATATCGATGGCTTTCTTTACATCCTCTTCGGTGATCGCTTGTGCCGCCTCACCAAACGCAACGTTTCCTTCGATCGTATCGGAGAACAGGACTGCTTTCTGTGTAACATATCCCATCTTGTCATACAGTCCGCGGAAACTGTAATCTTTTACATTTTTGCCATCAATCAGCACTTCGCCCTCGCTGGCATCGTAAAGTCTTGCTGCCAGACCTGCAAGCGTTGATTTTCCGGAACCGGTCGCTCCGATGATGGCAAGTGTCTCGCCCTGGTTTACCTGGAAACTGATGTGTTCCAGACAGTTTTCTGCGGCTCCCGGATAGCGGAAGGACACATCGTTGAATGTGATGCTGCCTTTTTCTTCCGTCTGTCTGCCGTCATCTTTTCCTTCTCTGACTGCGATATCGGAGTTCAGCACTTCATTGATACGGCCTGCAGATACCTGTGCTCTTGGCAGCATGACAAAAATCATAAGCAGCAGCACAAATGCCATAACTACATACAGGGCATAGGAATTAAATGCCACTACATCACCAAGCATATCCGCCCTTGAACCGATGGCCGTGAATATTTCTGTCATTGTTCCGTTTAACGGGATCGAAATGTCATCAACCAGTTTGGCTCCCAGCCAGTAAATACCAAGAGATAATGCACTCTGTACAAAAATCATCACCGGGAACAGAAGTGCCATGCCACGCATGGTGAACATCTGCGTTTTCATCAGATTTTCGTTGACGCTTTCGAATTTGTCTTCCTGATATTTTTCGGCATTGAATGCACGAACCACTTTCAGTCCGGTCAGATTCTCGCGGGTCACACGGTTGACGTCATCGACCTGTTTCTGTACAGTCTTGAATTTCGGAAGCAACACTGCCATCAGGGTTCCGATCACGACCATGATCAGCACGACTGCTGATGCCGTCAGAACGGATAACTGCCAGCTCTTGCCGACAATCTTCACGATCGCCCAGGCTGCCATGATCGGTGCTTTGATCATCACCTGCAGTCCCATGGCTACGAGCATCTGGATCTGCGTGATATCGTTTGTCGTACGTGTGATCAAGCTTGAGGTAGAAAATTTGCTGATCTCGCCCGCCCCAAAATCAAATACCTTATGGAATACTTTTCCTCTGACATTGTGACTGAAATCTGCTGCAATCTTTGCAGCCAGATAACCGACAATTACCGCCAGCAGGGCACTTCCGAGTGCACATGCCAGCATCTTCCCGCCTGATAACAGATAATCTGAGATCGTATTGCTCTCAGAACTGATCAGAACGGTGATTTCTTTTGTATAATCCGGCAGTTTCAGATCCAGAAACACCTGACCTGCGATCAGAAGAACGGCAAGAAACGCAAGTCCTTTGTCCTTCTTTCGCATATCTTTCAACAAATTCCACATATGATTCACCTTTCTTTCTTCTTTATCTTCCAGATTTTTCCGGTATTTTTTATTCTTGCTCTTTTCATTTTCCGGCTGTTTTCCACAGACCAGACACTTACCTGATAATCGACCAGCCGCTTTCTCCAGGCCTTGTCATCCAGTGTACTGTGTCCGGTATCGGTAACGCGTTTCATCACATAATGCATCAGAATAGAATTTACGGAAAGGGCTGCCATCTCAAAATCCATCTCTTTGACTTCCCCGGCTTCCATCTTTCTTTTCAGAAGTGTCGGCAGCCACGGAATCCGGTTCTTCCAGATGCTTCTGACCTCTTCTTCTGACAGAAATTCCCTGACACCGTTCTCACGCACCATCATGCGGATAAATTCCAAATGCTCATCGATCACCGTCATAAAATTGATATAGGCTGCATCCAATGCCGCATCCAGCGGCAGTTTTTCGTATACATCCTGCTTTTCCGGCTCCTGAAGCTCCTGAAACATTTCCTGCATATTGCCGGTGATGACTTCTTTGAAAATTTCTTTTTTCCCACCTGGAAAATAATGATACAGAAGTCCGTCCGCCAGATCCACACTGCGGTTGATCATACGGACCGTCGTTCCTTTATAACCATTTTGTGCAAACAGATGTTGTGCCGATGTGAGCAGTTTCTGTCTGGTTGCCGCCGCCTGCTCCTGTCTCTGATTTTTTGTCCCCTGACTGCTCATTTTCACACCTCCTGTAACTTTTCGTTCAACATTTGTTCAACGAGAATATAGCACCATGCCCGGTATCTGTCAACGACTTTATATTTTTTTCATTTTCTTTATCTTTTGTTTGTCGCTTTTTGCTGTGTTTGTCACTCTTTACTGGTAAACAACTGAGATTTCTCCATTTTTTTCTCACTTTTTTATCTTATGATAACGTGGTATTTTCTTATGCTTTGTGTTAAAATATCTGCGGATTCCTAATCCTTTACGGCATCTTCTGCCCGCAGCATCATGAGCAGATTTTCCATGATGTCGGGGCAAAGACTGTAAATTTATTTATTGTATTAATAAAGGTCTTTTATTATGAAGAAAAAAATTGCTATGCTACTGTGTGCCACACTGTTCTGTGCGTCTGCACTGACCGGATGCTCAAATCTTGACAACGCCGGTACAACCGCTTCTTCCCGTTCTGCTGCCGATTCAGTCGTTGCAACTGAAAGTGCCGCAGAATCTGAAACTGCTGCGGATACTGCTGACCATTCCGAGACAGCTGCTGAATCTGAGGCTGCTGATACCGAGGCATCTTCTGAAAATGTGACAGCAACCGAAGCTGCCGCTGATATCTCCGATACCACGGTTGCCGGATGGCAGTTCGTTGTCGAAAAACTGGAAAAGAACAAATCTCTGGAAAACGTCAGCGTTGACCTTGGATACACCGGCGTTGAGACAAATGATTATGTGAAGGAAGCTTCTGACGGAAACGTTTATTATCTGATCAAAATGCAGATCAACAAAGATGGCAGCACGGAAGCCATCGACTGGGCTTCCCTGAAACTGACCGACAGCGACGGAAATGAATACACCCGCATTGATGATGAATTCCTGACCAATCTTGGCATGACACGTATGTCAGGAACCAAACTGAACTTTGGTTCCAACGAAGGCTGGATCGCTTTCGAGATCAAGGAAGATGCTTCCGGTCTTACCTTATCTTACCCGTTTGAATCCGAAACTTATTCCTGCGAATTACCGGATCTTCAGTAATTGTTTTTCGGAAGTTCAAGCAAGAACCTGAAACTATGATCTCTATGGTATTTTTGCCTCATATATCATGATATAAGGAGTGTTTTTATGAAAAACAAAGTGCTTTTATCCCGTCTTTGCATCTGTACTCTGGCTGTTTCTCTGCTCGCCGGCTGTTCTTCCGCCGGTTCGACTTCTGAAACAACAAACAACAGTGAAACAGAAAGCATTTCTTCGGAAACAGCTTCCGAAACAGTTTCTGAAAATGAATCTGCAACGACCGCTTCCTTTGCTTCTCTTGAAAAAACGGATCTGTTTGAGCAGCAGAACAGCATTGATGAAGCCCTGCAGCAGGAGGCATCCGCCGGATATTCTTTTGAAGAACCAAATGTGATCGTCAATCCTTACGGCAATTCTCCGCTGACTGCTGTCGCTGCCTTCCACACGGACAAAGAGCTTGGCGGCACGGTCACCGTCAAAGGAAAAGATGAAAAGATGACATTACCGGAACTTTCAAGCTGCGACGGATCATCTTGTCCCGATCTACGGGTACAAATGGCGATACGACAGAAGTAGTCCTGACACTGGAGGATGGCTTCCACCACCGTAGAGTTACCACCGAAAAGACTGAGGTCAATGTCGGCACGATCGAGACAACCATGAGTGATGATTCTGCCTATGATTATTCCAATCTGACATTTGTCTGCTCTTCTGCAGGTATGCTCTACGCACTGGACAGTGCCGGTGACATCCGCTGGTACTTCACAGATGGCGGAATACTTGGCGTTCATCAGCTGAAGAATGGTCATCTGATGATGCCGACTTCTTTTCTTCTGAAGAGTATGTACTACAAAGCAGGCCTTCAGGAAATCGATCTGAGCGGTAAGATTTATCACCAGTACATGATCCCGGGTGGTATGCACCACGATTTCCAGGAACTGCCGGACGGCAATCTGCTGGTTGCCGGAGACAGTCCGGATCTTTCCACCGTAGAAGATTATGTTGTGGAGATCGACCGTGAAAGCGGCGAGGTTGTCTGGGAATTTAACGCTGCCGATGCGATCGACAAAGAAGACGGACAGTCCGCTTCGATCGCAACCGACGGTTCCGATGAAATCGACTGGTTCCATAATAATTCTCTGTGGTACGATGAGAAAAATGATCTGGTTCTGCTTTCTGCACGCCATAAAGATGCGATCATCGCCATCCACAAATCGGACAAATCCCTTGCCTGGATCCTCGGTGATCCTGCCAACTGGAATGGCGTAGATAAAAAATATTTCTTCACCCCGACCGGTGATGATTTTGAATGGCAGTATGCACAGCATCAGATCACTATGCTTGATAACGGTGATATTATGATGTTTGACAATGGTACTGCAAAAGTAAAATTAAGCGATAATGACAACCGTGTTTCCGGCGATGATATCTACTCCAGAGCTGTCGTTTACCATATCAACACCGATGATATGACAATCGAACAGGTCTTTGAGTATGGAAAAGAACGCGGACCAGAGTGGTATTCTGACTGGATCTCCGGTGTAATTTCCCTGGATGGCACAAAAGACCAGCTCTGGATCACAGCCGGTGCCAACCTCTATGATGAAGAAAACAACCGCTATGATCACTATCCGACCGACATGATGAAGCAGGGACTGATCAAACGCACCCATATCGACCAGGTATCAAACGGCACACTTGCTTACGAGATTCTGATCTCCGGCGATACTTATGCGTCCCTGACTTACCGTTCTCTCCGCCTGCCGCTCTATACCGAAGGAGCCACACTTGATGTAAATGCAAAAGGCGAGCTGCTTGGAACACTTGGCGAAACTGCCACCGCAGATTACACTGCACCGCTTGATGATGCTGCAGCACTTCCGGATGGCTGGGAATTTACCCTGGATGATGCGAAATTCTCTTTGAAAGGTGCGTACACTACAGACAAAGCTTCCGATGCACTGGAAGATGCTTACGTGATCTTAGTAAGCGGAGATGAGACAAAAGCTTACGCACTGACCCAGTATGGCACTGCCGGTGACGATGCAACAAAAGTTACCGTTTCCGGATGGGTTTCCCCGGTTGCTCTGGAAGGCAAGACCTGGGATATTTACCTTTCTGTCGATGGACAGGTTTATGAAAGCGGACATTCCATCGCGTTATAAAAGATTTGCACAAAACATGAACTATCTGCAGATCATCTCAGAAAGTATGCTTATTTCTGATTGATTCTGTATAAAAGACCGGGGATTTCTCATTGTGTGAGAAATCCCCGGTTCTATTATTCCCTGTCTTTTGCTAAATGATAATCTTTCAGGCATCGTTTCAGCCCTTCCTTCGCATCACTGAAAAGGATTCCTCTCTCCTTTGCTTTTGTACAGTCCATCCACAGATTATGTGCCGGCGGCACTTCTTCCGGTTTCCTGTCACTTTTCAGGAAGTGCAGCATTTCACAGGTGATATCATACATCGTCTGCTTCGTTTCACTTCCAAAATTGTAAACGCCTCCCGGAAGCATAAAAATCTTCGGCATATTTTCCGCAACTTCACGAAGATAGGTGATCCCCCGGTACTGTTTTCCGAAAGCCAGAACCTGCTTTTCGTTTAACAGCATACGAAGATAGTTCGACCGCTTTGTCGGATAATCATACATCCACTCTGCCCGCAGCATCACTGCATCCGGCTTTACATCCAGAACCTTCTGTTCCATCTCCAGCTTATGCCTGCCGTAAACATTACAGGGACTGGCATCTTCCTCCTTATATGGACCTTCACCTGCACATCCGCGGTATACCTGATCCGAACTGAAACAGATCAATTTTTGTTCTTTCGCTGCTTTTGCAAGAAACAACGGCAGACGCACATTTGCTTCATAAGATGCCCTCGGATCTTTTTCACACGTCCCGACATCTGAGATTGCTGCTGTGTGGATGATAACGTCTGCTCTGCTTTTCTCAATCATGTTTCGGATCTGTTCTTCGCTCATACCTCGCATGGACGGTGCCGCAACCGTATCATCCAGATCCTGCATCAGACGATTGCCCACAAAACCATGAGCACCTGTGATTAATATTTTCATGTTATCGCTCGCTTTCTATATTCTGATAACAGCCAGTTTAATCGTTTCGATTCTTATATACATGTATAAAAAAATGTTAGTCAAATCTTAGTCAATTATAAGAAAGAGCACCCTTTTACAGGATGCTCTTTCTGTTTACCATTATTTTCGGGCTTTTTCTGTCAAGCTGGAAAAGGGACTTGAACCCTCGACCCCTTCATTACGAGTGAAGTGCTCTACCGACTGAGCTATTCCAGCATCGGTCAGCAGTATTGCTGCTGACTCAAATTATTATACATGATTATTGTCTGTTTTGCAAGTATTTTCACAAAAATAATTACAATTTAACTAAGTCAAATACATTTCCCATTTCCATTGCAGATATCTGCTCGACTCAATATTCTTCATCGTAATTATATCCATCCGGGCTGTAATCGTTATACTGCTCCTGATCGTAAAAATTATCATCATAAACACTGCCGTCACCATTATCGCTGACTGCCGCTTCCTGCGTCTGGGTTTCTGTCTCAGACTCGGTCTCCTGGATTCCCGGAATATTGTCATCGACATCTTTTCCGGCTTCTTCTCCGTTCAGCGTATAATTCTCTTTGCTGACGGCACTGCCTTTGCTGAATCCGCTGACTTCTTCGATATGAGCACTTCGCTCCTGTACACCTGCGGACGGCTCATAATCTTTGATGCCAAACAGGTAGTCATGCAGTCTGGTAACATTCCAGGATAAGGTAACCGGAACTTCGGAATCTCCGCTCAGATCACTTGTACGGTGTTCAAACGGGAATCCGCAGGTATCCCCCAGCTGATAAGACAACATATTCATTCCCAGAGATACAATATCCGATTTGCTGAGACTGGTGGAGATCATCGGGAACACATTGTCCATGATATCTACCAGCGTCTTCATATCTGCTTTTTTTGCTTTTGCCACGATTTTGGCGATCAGCTCTCTCTGGCGTTCGGTACGTTTGTAATCGTTTCCGGCTGTATAACGGATACGGCTGTAGGATACTGCCTGCACACCGTTCAGATGATACGTGCCCGCCACTTCCGGCTCGATACGTTCATAAGATTTTCCTGTGATTTCAGAAGTTCCGACACAGTAGTTGTTCATATGTACAACCTCTTCGTCTGTCAGATCAAAATCAAAACCGCCAAGTGCATCTACTACTTCTACCAGTGCATTCATATTCACCGTTACAAAATCCGTGATGTCCAGATCCAGGTTCTGGTTCAGCATATTGATCGCCCATTTATAACCGCCGTTCGCATAGGCTGCGTATATTGGCTTTCCATAAATTTTATCACGATATTCGATATATGCGGTGGTACCAATTACATTCGTCGTTATTGATGCTCGCAATGATGATCGTATCGGTGTTTGTATAATCCATACTTCCGTCACGGGAATCAACACCGAACAGGGCAATGTTGGTATAGCCATGCAGAACTGCATTGTTCTCCACTTCTTCGTTCACCTGGATATCACCGGACTGAATGTTCACGGTATCAATATTTCCCAGTCTCTTTTCGAACTGTACATACAAAAAGCCAAATACCAGCAGCGGAATCAAAATAATCAGTTCTGTGATAAATAAAATCTTGTGTCTGCGATATTTTTTATATGCAGAACTTTTCTTGCGTGTTTTGTCTTTCTTCATGCTTTCCTCTTCGGCCGCATCTTCTGCAGCAGATTCTAATGAAATTCATCGTTAAAAAGTCTACTGAATTATTATACACTATTTAATGAACCTGTCAATTGCCTTATTCAATTCTTCGATTTCCTTCATATCTCCGGACTCGATCGCATCTACCAGGCAATGCTGGATATGGTCCTGAAGAATGACTTTTCCGGTATTGTTGATCGCCGCTTTGACTGCGGAAAGCTGGATCAGCACTTCGCTGCAGTCTCTGCCGTTCTCCACCATTTTCTTGATAGACTCCAGGTGTCCGATCGCACGGGAGAGACGGTTTAGCACTGCTTTTGTATGTTCGTGACTGTGCGTATGCGTATGCGTGACAACTGTTCCGTCCTCCAGCACATGCGTGTGACTGTGGGCATGTCCGCCGGAAGTCTGCTCTTTTGTATGAGCTTCCGCCTGCACACCGTTTTTCTTTGTTTCCATAAAATTTTATCCTCCTGTAACTTGCCCCTTATTTCTGTTTTTCTCCCTCTGTCATTGTCATTTTTCTACATTGACCGACACAGGCAGGAAACTCTGTACTCCTCCTGCTTTTACCGGATATTCTTACCGGCTGATCTTCACATCAATCTGCTGATATGGGATCTCAATCTGATTTTCATCAAATCTGTATTTGATTTCTTCGGTGATCCGCCATTTTGCCGGACAATAATCCTGCGGTCTTACCCAGGCATGCCACCCGAGGATCACACCGGAGTCTCCAAGACTTTCAACGACCACTTCGATCTTCTCTTCTTTCAGAATGGCCGCATCCTTCTGCAAAATAGCGAGCAGCACTTTCCTTGCCTCATTGATATCGTTTCGATAGGAAATCCCTACCTTTTCACGCAGCTGCCGCTTATCCTGCTTTGAAATGTTCGTCAGACTGCTGTTGGTGATGATTCCGTTTGGAATCGATACGGTACGGTTATCGATCGTCAGAAGTGTCGTATAAAAGAGATCCACCTTCACCACGGTTCCCTCATTTCCATGGGTGTCTTCGTGAATATAATCTCCGCTGACAAATGGTTTCATAAACAATAAGATAAATCCCCCCGCAATATTCGAAAGCGATTCTTTTAACGCCAGCACAACGCCGACTCCCATCGAGCCGATCAGTGCAGCAACCGACGCTCCGGACACTCCGAGAAAAGTGGCCATGACTGCCACCACCATCACGTACATGATGGCTTTCATAATGGAAAGTGTGAAGTGTGCGGATGCTGCCTCCATCCCGGCTCGTTCAAAGGACCGGCCAAAGATCTTCAGGATCAGCTGAATGATCTTGCGGCAGACAAAAAATGCGATCAGGACAATGACCAGTTTGATGCCCAGATCCATAAGCCCCGGCATTTTCCCCTGAAAATACTGTGTAAACTGATTGACTTCTTTTACACTTTCGGTCAGCGAATCTGCCGTATTCTCTGCTATTTGTTCCATCTGCTATTTCTCCTGCTGCTTGTTTCGTCTGCTCTTTGCGGCCGGTTTTCTGCCCGTTGTCTTGTTTTTTCTTTCTTCCTCTGCCTTTGCACTTTCTGCGATTTTGGCTTCCAGTTCTTCTTTGAGGCTTTTTTTCGGTGCTTTTTCTGCCGTCTTTGTCACTTTTTCTTCACTTGCAGCTGCCATCTCCAGCTCTGCTTTTGGGGTTGCCTGCTTACCGGTTCCTTGTTTTGCGGTTGTTTTCTTTGCAGATGCTTTTTTCTCAGAAGCGGCTTTGATCGAAGTTACTTTTTCACTGCTTTTCTTCTCAGCTGTTTTCTTTTCCGTTTCTTTTACAGCAGCCACTTTCTTTTCGGCTGTTTTCTTTTCGGTAACTTTTTTCTCGGCTGTTTTCTTTGTTGCCGTTTTTTTGTTGACCGCTCTTCCGGCTGCCGCTTTTGTATAAGAAAAAACCGTAATGCTCATCGGCGGAACCGTGATCAGGATCGAATCCGCTCTGTCATCGCATTCTGATTTTTTTGACTGTTTCAGTCTCGGATTACCGACTCCGCTGCCTCCGAATTCTTTGCTGTCGCTGTTAAAGATTTCTTTGTATTTTCCAGGGTATGGAACGCCGATCTTGTGGTTTTCGTAAGTCAGCGGTGAGAAATTGCAGACGATCAGCAACATCTCTTCTTTTTTCTTTGTGTTTCTGGTAAAGACTACCATATTTTCATTGGCAGAAATGTTATTGATCCAGGTAAATCCATCCGGATCATAGTCCATTTCGTAAAGTGCCGGATGCTCTTTGTAAAATGTATTGAGTGCTTTCACATAATTCTGCATCTGCTTGTGCTCATCATACTGCAAAAGCTCCCACTCCAGTGACCGGTCCTCTGCCCACTCATCATACTGTGCAAAATCCTGTCCCATGAACAAAAGCTTTTTGCCCGGATGTGCCAGCATAAATCCATAAGCGGCACGTAAGTTTGCAAACTGCTGCTCACGGTCACCCGGCATCTTGCCGATCATGGATGCTTTGCCGTGTACAACCTCGTCATGTGACAAGGTCAGGATATAATCTTCACTGTACGCATAAACCATGCTGAACGTCAGTGCCCCATGATTTGCGGTACGGAAGATCGGATCCAGTGACATATAATAAATGAAGTCATTCATCCAGCCCATGTTCCATTTGTAGTCAAATCCAAGACCCTCATCCTCAACGGCTCCCGTTACTTTCGGCCATGCTGTGGATTCTTCGGCGATCATCAGAACCCCCGGCTCCTTCTGTTTAAAGATGGAATTGAGATGATGGAAAAATTCGACTGCTTCCAGATTCTCGTTTCCGCCGTAGATATTCGGCACCCATTCTCCTTCGTTCTTTCCATAATCCAGATACAGCATGGAAGCCACCGCATCCATGCGGATACCGTCAATGTGATACTGTTTTGCCCAGAACAGTGCGTTTGCGATCAGGAAGTTCTTGACTTCCGGACGACCGTAATTATAGATCAGTGTGCCCCAGTGCGGATGGGAACCTTTTCTCGGATCGAGGTGCTCGTACAGGCAGGTTCCGTCAAAGGCAGCCAGTCCAAACGTATCACGCGGAAAATGTGCCGGTACCCAGTCCAGAATCACGCCGATGCCCTGTGCATGCATATAGTTCATGAAGTACATAAAATCATCCGGAGTGCCATAGCGGCTGGTCGGCGCATAGTAACCGGTCACCTGATAGCCCCAGGAACCGTCAAACGGGTGCTCCATAACCGGCATCAGCTCAATATGCGTATAGCCCATCTCTTTTACATAGTCCGCAAGCATCACAGCCAGTTCACGGTAATTGTAAAACTCCCTGCCGTCCTCCGGCTTGCGGAATGAGCCAAGATGTACCTCATAAATGGACATCGGAGCCTTCTTACTGTCTGCATTTTTTCTCTGTTTCAGCCATGCTTCATCTTTCCATGCATACTGACTCAGGTCTGTGATCACCGATGCCGTGTCAGGACGAAGCTGTGCAGCATTGGCATACGGATCTGCTTTTAAGAATGTCAGCCCTCCCTTTGCCTTGATTTCATATTTATAGAGCTGTCCTGCAGCAAGTCCCGGTACAAACAGTTCAAAAATACCGGAATCCCACAGTCTTCTCATCGGCAGACGTCTGCCATCCCAGAGGTTGAAATCGCCCACCACGCTGACACGCATGGCATTTGGTGCCCATACTGCAAACAAAACACCTTCCACACCATTGACCGTCATTGGATGTGCTCCCAGTTTTTCGTAGATATCGTAGCAGATGCCTGCATTAAATTTCTTCGTTTCTTTTTCCGTGATCTGCGGTGCAAAACGATATGGATCTTCGTATTCTACGATATTTTCTTTTCCATCTGCTTCTTCTCCAAAATCTACGTGATAATGATATTTCGGAATTTTTTTACCCGGAAGCAGTGCAGCGAAAAAGCCTTCCTCATCCTCTAAATCCATCGGATATTCTTTTTTGCTGTCTTTCAACACCACTGTCACACTCTTTGCCGTCGGCAGAAACGTCTGGATCAGAATCCCTTCTTCTGTCACATGTGCCCCCAGAATATCGTGCGGATGATCTTCTTCTGAATATACAATCCCCTCTACTGCTGCCCAGTCCATCATTTCATATAATTTGTTGTCCATAATCTTCAAACCCTCCCTTATGTATTTAAGCGGATATTCGCAATCCGCTTTGCTGCTTGCCCATAATGTTTCTTAAATTATGATACCTGCGGATTGTTCCGTGCGTTGCACTCCCACAATCCTTTCTACGCTCCGCTTCGGTCGGTGCTAAACATGTGCCACTGGCACATAGCCCCCTGGCATCTTATTATTCTATTTTAACACAAACAACTTCAGTAAAAAAGCAAAAAAATTATAACATATGCAGAAACAGTCCGCTCCGAAGTTTTGGCTCAAACCATGTGGATTTCGGCGGCATCAGCATGCCGGCATCGGCTACGGCAAACAGTTCTGCCATGGAAGTCGGATACATGGAAAAAGCCACCGCATCTTTCTGCTGCGTCTCTTTTACATGATCGACCATACGCTCCAGCTCGGAAAGTCCGCGGATCCCGCCCACATACCTGATGCGTTTTGATGTTTTCGGATCCTGGATATCCAGATATGGCTGCAAAAATTCTCTTTGCAGATAAGCGACATCCAGACCTTCCACCGGATCGTCTTTTGTAAGATCTGCCTTTGCCGTAAGATGATACCACTGACCGCTAAGATACATGCCAAAAGTCCCCTTTTTCTGCGGATGATATGCCGCATTTACCGGTTGTACATCAAAAATTTTCGCTACGTTTTTCAGAAATCCTTCTCTTGTCTGTCCGTTCAGATCCAGGACGACACGATTGTAATCCATAACGTAAAGTTCCTCATCCGGGAATAATACCGACAGAAAATAATTGAATTCTTCGCTGCCGTCATAATCCGGATGCTGTTTTCTGCGAAGCTGCCCTACTTTGACTGCCGATGCTGCCCTGTGATGTCCGTCTGCGATATAAATTTTATCTATTTTCGCAAATGTATCTGCAATTATTGCAATATCCTCTTTTGCATCCACGCTCCAGCCTTTATGTCCGATGCCATCTTCCGAGACAAACGCAAACATCGGTTTCTGCTGTTTTATTTTTGCTGTCACCTCTGCGATCGTCTGATCTTTGCGGTAGGCAAGAAAGATCGGCCCGGTCTGTGCATTGCAGGTATCGACGTGTCGGATACGGTCCTGCTCTTTTTCTGCCCTTGTATTTTCATGCTTTTTGATCACACCGTTTAAATAATCGTCGATCGATGCACATGCCACAAGACCGGTCTGTGACCTTCCATCCATCGTCAGTTCATACAGATAGTAACATTTCTGCTGATCCTGCACAAAGGAGCCTCTTTTGATCCATTCCTCTAACATATCATGTGCTTTCTGATAGACTTCCGGTGCATACATATCCTGATCTTTTGGAAACTGGGTCTCCGGGCGGTCGATCGCCAGAAAGCTTTCCGGTGCTTTTTTTACCTGTTCTCTTGCCTCGTCACGGCTGTAGACATCATAAGGAAGGGCTGCGAGTTTAGATGCAAGTCCTTCTGCCGGATGTACAGCACAAAATGTTCTGATCTCTGCCATAATCATTCCTCCATCTCTGCACGGTCCGGGCGTTTCGGTTTATGAGCCGCCTCTTCCGTACTGAAAAAGGCTGAAGCAGAAAACTGCAACAGCCTTTTGTCCTCTTGTTTTTCTTATTCTCTTTGTTTTTTATTTGATCACTCTGACTCTCAGCACACCTTCGACTGCACGGATCTTATCCAGTACTTCTTCGGATGCCACGCTGTCCAGATCAAACAGAGAGTATGCATAATCGCCTTTGCTCTTGTTTACCATGTTTGCGATGTTGATATCAGATGTTGCAAAAATGTCGGTAAACTGTCCCAGCATGTTCTTTACGTTGCGGTGGTTGATCGCAATACGGTTTGCATGTGTGCATTCGCCCAGACTGCAGTTCGGATAGTTTACAGAATTGATGATATTTCCTTTTTCCAGGTATTCCATCAGTTCCTGAACTGCCATCTTTGCACAGTTGTCTTCCGATTCTGCGGTGGATGCACCCAGATGAGGGATGATGATCGCATTTTCCACACCTGCGGTTGTGGTATTCGGGAAATCGCAGACATATTTCTTTACTTTTCCTTCTTTGAGGGCTTTTACAACAGCCTCTTCATCTACCAGCATATCACGTGCAAAGTTCAGGATCACGACATTTCTTTCATCAGATCGATTGCATCCTGATTGATCATCTTTCTGGTAGAATCCAGCAGCGGTACATGGATCGTGATATAATCGCAAGTACGGTAAATATCATCCACATCTTTGATGTGCTTTACGCCTTTGGAAAGTTTCCATGCCGCATCAACAGAAATGTACGGATCATAACCATATACATCCATACCCAGACATTCTGCCACGTTTGCCACCTGGATACCGATTGCACCAAGTCCGATGATACCAAGCTTTTTGCCCATCAGTTCGCATCCTGCAAATTTCTTCTTTTCTTTTTCTGCCTTTTTTGCGATATCTTCGCTTCCGGCTTCGGATTTTGCCCATTCCACACCGCCGATGATATCACGGGAAGCCAGCAGCATGCCTGCGATCACCAGCTCTTTTACGCCGTTTGCATTGGCTCCCGGTGTGTTAAATACAACGATACCTTTTTCTGCACATTTATCCAGCGGAATGTTGTTGACACCGGCACCGGCACGTGCAACTGCATACAGACCATCCGGCAGCTCCAGATCATGCATGGCAGCACTTCTTACCAGCACTGCGTCTGCATCTTCCATTTTTTCTGTTTTTTCGTAACCTTCTGTGAACTGCTCCAGTCCTACAGAAGCGATCGGGTTTAAGCATGTATATTTCATTTTACAGATTCTCCTCTTCAAATTTCTTCATAAATGCTACCAGTGCTTCCACACCTTCATATGGCATTGCATTGTAGATACTTGCACGCATACCACCAACGGTACGATGACCTTTCAGGTTTTCAAGTCCGGCTTCTTTTGCTTCTTTTACAAATTTTGCATCCAGGTCTTTGTCACCTGTGACAAACGGTACGTTCATCAGAGAGCGGGAATCTTTTTCTACTGTTCCTTTGAACAGCTTGCTGCTGTCAAGATAATCGTAGAGCAGTTTTGCTTTCTTTTCGTTGCGTTCTTTCATGACTTCCAGACCGCCCATCTTTTTCAGCCATTTGAATACCTTGCCGCACATATAAATGCAGTAGCAGTTCGGTGTGTTGTACAGAGAACCTGCATCGGCATGTGTCTTAAATTTCAGCATGGTCGGTGTACCTTCCAGTACCTCATCTGTGATCAGATCTTCGCGGATAATGGAGATCACCATGCCTGCCGGTCCGATATTCTTCTGAACGCCGCCGTAAATGATGCCGTATTTTGTGACATCGACCGGCTCTGACAGGAAGCAGGAAGAAACGTCTGCTACCAGTGTCTTGCCTTTTGTATTCGGCAGTGTTTTGAATTTTGTACCATAAATGGTGTTATTCTCACAAATATATACATAGTCTGCATCCGGGCTGACCGGCAGATCGGCAATCCGGAATGTAGGAGAATGTCTTATCTTCAGAAGTTGCGATCTTGTTTACTTTTCCGTATTTCTGTGCCTCCTGATATGCTTTTTTTGCCCACTGTCCTGTTACGATATAATCTGCAACTTTGTTTTTCATCAGATTCATAGGAATCATAGCAAACTGCTGTGAAGCACCGCCCTGCAGGAACAGCACTTTATAGTTATCCGGAATATGCATCAGATCACGCAGATCCTGCTCTGCTTCTTTGATAATATCGTCAAAGACCTGTGAGCGGTGACTCATTTCCATAACGGACATACCACAGCCCTTGTAATCCAGCATTTCTGCTGCTGCTTCTTTTAATACTTCTTCCGGTAATACGGCCGGACCTGCTGAAAAATTGTACACTCTGCTCACTTTCATATCCTCCTTGACTTCTCACTTTGTTGTGTGATGAGTTTTATAGCAAGTGCTGATGCCTGTTTTCAAAACTCCGCCAGATATCAGCACTTATTTTCTACACTTTACTATAGTACTTTGTTAAAAATTAGTCAAGCCTTTTTCCAAGTTCTGGAAAAAGGCTTACAGAACCGAATTTATGCTTCTTTATTCAGATCGTCCTGGTCAAATACATCTTCGATCGGTGCACCTGCCGGAACCATCGGAAAGACTTTGTCATCGCAGTCGATCACACAGTCGATCACAACCGGTTTGCCAAGTGCGATCGCTTTTTCAACAGCCGGTGCGACTTCTTCTTTTTTCGTTACACGGATGCCTTCTGCACCAAGTGCTTCTGCCACTTTCACAAAATCCACACCGTCATTCAGAATGGTCTGTGAATAACGTTTTCCGTAGAACAGTGTCTGCCACTGGCGAACCATACCGAGCACATGGTTATTGATGACAACCTGAATGATCGGGATGTTGTATCGGGCTGCGGTTGCAATCTCATTCATGTTCATACGGAAACATCCGTCTCCGGCGATATTCAGTACCACTTTGTCTGGTCTTCCCACTTTGGCTCCGATTGCAGCTCCGACACCATAACCCATGGTGCCAAGTCCGCCGGATGACAGGAAGGTACGCGGATCTTTGTAACGATAATACTGTGCAGCCCACATCTGATGCTGTCCGACATCGGTTGTGATGATGGCATTTCCTTCGGTTACTTTATAGATCTGCTCAATCACATACGGACCGGTCAGACCTTCTTCATTATATTTCAGAGGATGCTCTTCGGAGATTGTCTCAATCTCTTTGATCCATTCTTTATGCTCATGTTTTTCAATTCTCTGATTGAGACGTGTCAGCACTTCTTTGAGATCTCCGATAATACTGCAGTCTACCTGAATGTTTTTGTTGATCTCTGCCGGATCGACATCAATCTGGAGAATTTTGGCATTTTTTGCAAAACGGCTGGCATTTCCGATGACACGATCACTGAACCGGGAACCGACCGTGATCAGCAGATCACATTTTGTTACACCTAAGTTGGATGCTTTTGTTCCGTGCATACCGAGCATACCCATGTAAAGCTCATCGGTGCCGTCAAAAGCACCTTTTCCCATCAGGCTGTCTGCAACCGGTGCGTCTATTTTCTTTACAAACTCCATCAGTTCTTTGGAAGCCCCGGATGTCACGGCACCGCCGCCGACAAAAACAAATGGCTTTTCACTCTCATTGATCAGCTCTGTTGCCTGTGCCAGATCTTTTTCTTTGATATACTGTGTGCTGCGTTCTACCGGGAACGGCTCTTCTTTTACATACTCGGTCTCTGCTGCGGTCACATCTTTTGTGATATCAACCAGAACAGGACCGGGTCTGCCTTCCTGTGCAATGCGGAACGCTTCACGGATGGTATCTGCCAGTTTTGTGATGTCTTTTACAATATAGTTATGCTTTGTGATCGGCATCGTTACACCTGTGATGTCGATCTCCTGGAAACTGTCTCTTCCAAGCAGCGGAACGGCTACGTTCGCTGTGATGGCAACCACTGGAATGGAATCCATATATGCCGTTGCAATACCGGTTACCAGATTCGTGGCTCCAGGACCGGAAGTTGCCATACATACGCCGACTTTTCCGGTTGCTCTCGCATATCCGTCTGCCGCATGAGCAGCTCCCTGCTCATGGGATGTTAAGATATGATTGATCTCTGAACCATGTTTATATAATGCATCGTATACATTTAAAATCGTGCCGCCCGGATAACCGAAAACAGTGTCTACGCCCTGCTCTTTCAGGCACTCGATTACGATTTCTGAACCATTTAACTTCATCCTGCTGTCCTCACCTTTACTTTTCTTACTGTTGTTGCTTAGCTTCAATTCTTGTTTCAGAATTATTTTTCTGAAACAAGAATAGCTCCTCTGTTACCGGAAGTTACCATAGAAGCGTAACGTGCCAGATAGCCGGTCTTTACCTTCGGCTCTCTCGGTGTCCAGTTGGCTTTTCTTCTTGCCAGCTCTTCATCAGAAACAGCCAGTTCCAGTCTGTTTTCCGGAATGTTGATCTTGATGATATCGCCTTCTTCTACCAGTGCGATCGGACCGCCGACTGCTGCTTCCGGTGATACGTGACCGATGGAAGCTCCTCTGGACGCACCGCTGAAACGGCCGTCTGTGATCAGGGCAACCGTGGAACCAAGTCCCATACCTGCGATCTCAGAAGTCGGATTCAGCATTTCTCTCATACCAGGACCGCCTTTTGGTCCTTCGTAACGGATCACGACAACATCGCCTTCTTTGATCTTTCCGGAGAGAATAGCCTCACATGCATCTTCCTCACATTCAAAGACTCTTGCCGGACCTTCATGTACCATCATTTCAGGCACAACGGCAGAACGTTTTACAACACTTCCGTCCGGTGCCAGATTTCCGGTCAGGACAGCCAGTCCGCCGGTCTTGCTGTACGGATTTTCTACCGGGCGGATGACTTCCGGATTTAAGTTTACGCAGTCTTTGATATTCTCGCCTACGGTCTTTCCGGTAACGGTCATGCAGTCGGTGTGCAGCAGACCAAGTTTATTTAATTCATTCATAACGGCATAAACACCGCCGGCTTCATTCAGATCCTCCATGTAGGTCGGGCCTGCCGGTGCCAGATGGCAGAGGTTCGGTGTCTTTGCACTGATCTCATTTGCAAATGTGATATCGAAATCCATGCCGATTTCATGTGCAATCGCTGGCAAATGCAACATACTGTTTGTAGAACATCCCAGTGCCATATCCACGGTCAGAGCATTTAAAATTGCATCCTCTGTCATAATGTCGCGTGGACGGATATTCTGACGGTACATTTCCATAACCTGCATACCTGCATGTTTTGCAAGACGGATACGCTCAGAATATACAGCCGGAATGGTTCCGTTTCCACGAAGTCCCATACCAAGTACTTCTGTCAGGCAGTTCATGCTGTTTGCGGTGTACATACCGGAGCAGGAACCACAGGTCGGACATACTTTTTCTTCGAATTCACATACATCGTCTGCAGTCAGTTTGCCGGCAGAGTATTCTCCGACTGCCTCAAACATACTGGAAAGGCTGCGTTTGCGTCCCTTCACATGACCTGCCAGCATCGGGCCGCCGCTTACAAATACGGTCGGCACATTGATACGTGCGGCTGCCATCAGAAGTCCCGGTACATTCTTGTCACAGTTCGGAACCATAACCAGAGCGTCAAACTGATGTGCCAGTGCCATTGCCTCGGTAGAATCTGCGATCAGATCTCTTGTTACCAGAGAATATTTCATACCGATATGACCCATGGCAATACCGTCACACACTGCAATGGCCGGGAATACGATCGGGGTACCGCCTGCCATGGCAACACCCTGTTTTACTGCGTCCACGATCTTGTCCAGGTTCATATGACCCGGAACGATTTCATTATAAGAACTTACGATACCAACTAACGGACGCTCCATCTCTTCCTTTGTCATGCCAAGAGCATTGAACAGAGAACGGTGCGGTGCCTGCTGGATCCCTTTTTTTACATTATCACTTTTCATTGTAACATACCTCCATTTATATGATGCCGGATTCGGTTTTATACGCGTTCTGCAATCAGATCTCCCATCTGAACGGTTCCGACTTTTGTGCATCCTTCCGACATGATATCGCCTGTGCGGTATCCGTCTTTGAGTACCTGTTTTACGCTTGCTTCGATCGCATCTGCCGCTTCATCCAGATCCAGTGAGAAACGCAGCATCATGGCAGCGGAAAGGATCGTAGCGATCGGGTTTGCCAGATCTTTGCCTGCGATATCCGGTGCAGAACCGTGGCTTGGCTCATACAGACCGAATTTTGTTTCATTCAGGCTGGCGGAAGACAGCATTCCGATAGAACCGGTCACCATACTTGCCTCATCGGAAAGGATATCTCCGAACATATTCTCGGTCAGGATGACATCGAACTGTTTCGGGTCACGCACCAGCTGCATGGCACAGTTATCTACAAGCATATGCTCCAGTGTTACATCCGGGTAATCTTTTGCAACGTCTTCCACAACGGATCTCCACAGTCTGGAAGAATCCAGAACGTTTGCCTTATCCACACTGGTTACTTTATGGCGGCGTTTTCTTGCAATGTCAAATCCACGGACAGCGATACGGCGGATCTCATTCTCATCATAAGAAAGTGTATCAACGGCTTTGCGTACTCCGTTCTCCTCGGTTGTGTGACGTTCTCCGAAATACAGACCGCCGGTCAGCTCACGCATGATCATCATATCAAAACCGTCACCGATGATATCATCACGCAGCGGGCAGGCCTCTTTTAATTCTTCGTACAGGTATGCCGGTCTTAAGTTTGCAAACAGATTCAGCTCTTTGCGGATTTTTAAGAGTCCTGCCTCCGGACGAAGGTTCGGTGCCAGTTTGTACCACGGGGAGGTCTTTGCATCTCCGCCGATGGAGCCCATCAGAACGGCATCGCTTGCTTTTGCGGTTGCGATCGCCTCATCTGTCAGAGGCACACCATGAACATCGATGGATGCTCCTCCCATTAAAACTTCTGTATATTTTAATTCAAAACCATATTTTTTTCCTGCTGCATCCAGCACTTTCTGTGCTTCACGCACGATTTCCGGTCCGATACCGTCGCCTGGAATGACTGCGATATTGTAACTCATATCCTTTTCCTCCGTTCTCATCTGCAGTTTTGCATATGCCTGCATATCTCTGCATACATCCTGGTAAAGTATTGTTCTTGTTTTTCTCTTGAAACTTTACCGCTTTAATTCTATATGATAATGCATTTTGGTACAGATTTCAACCTTAATAACAACAAAAAAAGCGGCTATCCGTCATTTTCCTTACGACAAATAGCCACTTTTTCAAAAATCTGAACTATTTTATTCTCTTATCTACCGAAATTCTTCTCTTTTTTACGGCAAAAGACAGTGCCATCCAGATCCATGCCGCCACACTCAGCACCGTACCGGGAATGATCCACGGGCTGATATAATGCATTTCGACCGTATGCTCCCCTTTTTCAAGAAAGATCCCGGTATAAGTAACACTACTGGCGAAAGATTTTGCCTTTTTTCCATCAACAAAAATGTGCCATCCCCTGCTGTATGGAACCGCCAGCTGCAAAATCTTATCTTCGGATACGCTGATCCTGCCCTTGATACAGTTTGTACTCTGTTTTACATCTGTCATAGATTCTTTTCGCCGCTTTTTTGTCTGTTCTTTGATAAAACTTTCGGAAATACCATAAATCTCCATCTCTTTCAGCTTATAAGTATGTGATTTATGAAAATGCAGGCTGCAGGTTCCCGCCTGCCTGATGCCAAGATTGACTGCGATCACATCCCGTTTCATCTTTTTTTCATTGCTCACTGCACACATCGGAATCTCCTGCCTTGCTTTTTTGCTTTGCACGGAAAGCATATGTTTTTTTCTTACTTTTAATCTGGAAGAGAGGTCTTTCAGCACCAGATAAGTTTCTGACGTTTCTTCTGTCTGAAACTTCAGTTTCATTCTGCCTTGTTTTTTCCCTTTTAACGTTCCATCTTTCCAGGATGCCCGATCCTCTCCTGTAATTTTCAGATTTCCACCTATAACAGCACCATCAGAAGGACTCTTTCCTCTTTCAAAAGTCTTCCCCTGTTTTTCCAGGATTTTTTCAGCATCGTCATCTAAAACAGCATATTCCAGAAGTGCTGCCTGGCACTCAAGCGGCGTCAGGCGGTCATAATTTTCTTTGCTCATGATTTTATCATACGTATAGCCAACCGGAAGAGCATCTTCGTTACAGGTTACTTTCTTTTTATCTGACTGATTACCTCACAGCAGCATATTTTTCAGGATCTGCCTGTTTTCCAATCCGTGAAATACATTCGGGCGTTCGTATTCTGCCATTCCAAGAGAAACGTAAAGATCTTTCATGGATTTTGGAATCACGCTGTAATAAAATTCTGTTGTATTCAGACTGGATGCCAGCGAACGGTTGAACAGAGAAGACGGCAGTTCCACACGGTAAAATCCTTCTTCCGCAAGCTTTGCATTCTGTACATTTTTTACGGCACGGTTCAGTAACACGGACTCCGACACGCCTCTTTTTGTAAAACGTGCGGCATAAGAATATCCGACCGGTGTAAAGAAGGTGATGAGATTGCAGCAGACACCGGCAAACACAACGAAAGACACCAGACATCCTGCCAGTCTTTTTCTCTGCTTTCGCTCCAGAATCGCTCCAAGTGCAAATGTCAGAACGGTCACTGCAAGAGCTGCGATCGCATATCGCATGGCTTTTCCGTTCGATGCGGATAATGCTGCAGCAAGGATGCCCGCTGCCGCTCCAAGGATCAGGAATATTTTTGTATTCTGTTCTTTTAAATCTGCAACCGCCTGAGCTGCCATCAGTGCACATAAAAACGCCATGCCGTAACTCCAGCGGTTTGTCACATAAGCAAAACCATTCATCATTTTTCCGCCAAACGGAATACAGAGCAACACAAGCAGCACGACAAATCCGATCTTCAGCTGGCAATTTTCCCGACTCCTTTTTTTGACGTAAAGAGCATCAGCACACCGGCAAGACCGCCGATCGCCGTTCCATGTACTGTCCAGCCGTTCGTCATCGGAAGTGTCTGGAAAAATCCGAGGATCATTTTCCGGTAGTGTGCAATGCTGTAAAAGTTCTGTGCCTCTTCCACCGCAGTGTCCACTCTTGCATTGTGAAGAAAGGCATAGACGGACGGCAGAATGATCACTGCTCCAAGGCATATGCCCCAGATCCACGCCGCCGCCATTTTTAAGATCAGCAGTAGGATCTTTCTGATCCCGTATTCCCGATAATGTCCGAAAAGCCGTACACACAGATAAATGCCGCACAGTATGGTGTTCATGTACATGAAATAGTAGTTGCTCATAAAGGCAAGTGCCACCGATACGCTTAAAAAGCGGATGCTTTTCTTTTGCAGGACTTTCTCCGTTCCGGCAAGCAGCAGCGGCAGATACAGCATACCATTTAAAAACAGCGGATGCTTCATTCCACCGATCAGTGCAAAACTGCAAAATACATACAGCCAGGAACCACACAGTACCGAGGCTTTTCTTTGAATCCCGGCCGTGCTGCAATAATAAGAAAAAGTAAGGCCTGAAAGATACATCCGAAACAGGATCAGAAACATGTACATCTGATCCAGATGGTTATCCGCAAAAAATACGGTCAGCAAATTGACGGGATCCCCAACGCCGTAATAGTTCAGCGTCCCGATCACATCAAACCCCTGTCCAACCGAAAAATCAACCATCGGCAATGCAAAATTTCCATGTAAAAACTGCCGCAGCGTATTACGGATCCACATCAGCACTGCATAATGCTGTGCCACACCGTCCGCCATTTTGGTAAAAGATGCATGTTCCTTTGCAAAGATCAGTAATAATAAAAGTGCCACTGCCAGAAAACCGGCTGTATACATGCAAAAATACTGCACGTTCCCTTTCCTGCATTTCTCTTTTTCTCTCATTTTCTTCCCCTCTTCTTTATTTCCCTTTTGGTTTCCTTTTGTAAGAAAACAGTGATAAACGGTTCTGCGATTTCTGTTCGTCTTTCCGTTTTCGCAGATATTCCGTACTTTTCTGGTAGACTACTACGTATTTATAGTGTTGTCAACAGCATCTGGAAAACTTTTACATTACTTTTACATTATGCATTTATGTTGTTTATCTTTCTTATTTTTTTATGAAGATTTCAACATCATATTGTAAGCAAATGCTTCTGTATACATTTGCCAAAACACTTTATTAAGTTAACTCGCAAAAGTGTCGCAATACAAAAACGGGGAGGCTGCCCTCCCCGAAATGTTGTTGTAAAATGGATCCAGATACAATCCACCTTTCATCTTTTTCTTTTATAATTCTGCTTTTATAATTCTAACTGATATCCGGAAATTTCTTTCCAGCCATGGTTACCAAATACATCCTCTGCATATACATTCTCTATGCGATAGGTACCCTTTTCTTTGTTTACGCTGCCTTCGTAATATCCTGTTTTTTTATTATATTTCATTTCGATTTCCGTCTCTACTGCTACCGGATGATCTGTGCTGACAGGCCCTTTTAAAGTCAGTGTTACTCTTTTGATGCTGCTGCCGTCCGTTACTTTTATACGGCAGCTGATCTTTCCACCTTTTTCCGTGTCTGCCACTTTTTCTACCTGCAACGTGTCAGCGTGAATTTCCGGTTTTTTATGATCTGCCTTGGTCTTCCGGATCTTAATATTTCCTTTTGAGAGATCACTTCCCGGATAGGACCGGTTTCCAAGTTTGTGGTTATAATACGCATACCAGGATGCGTAGATATCGTCAAAAACACGATTCACATCAATACTCCAGATACGCCAGGTTCCCTTCTGCATTCCCTTTTCTACTTTGAAATTTCCAACCCATCTGCCGTTGCTCTTTTTATACTGAAGCGGTACGTAGTACACCTGCGTTGACGGTGAATCATAGCACACGTAAACATTTTTCATCTTTCCATATCCCCTGTTTACGATTTTCATGCTGATTTTGCATTTATCTCCCGGCTTCAGATTTTTACTGCTGACTTTTACATCCGATACCTTAAGATCATACTTTTTTCTGCTTTTTGCCGAGGTCGGAAGAACCAGAAGCATGGATGCACATAAAAACAGTATCAGAAATGCTGCGATTTTCTTTGTTCGTTTCATAATTTATATAGCCCCTTTTTACGATATTTTTATTTTTCTGTATTCGCTTTCTTTTCATGCTACATCATCCATTTCCTTCGCATGTATGATATGTAAAACGGCCGTTTATATTACCCCCCCCCTCTTATGTGCTCAGCCGTTTATTACCTGATATTTTCCACTATTTCTGTCACTCTCCTGCTTTCGTGGATATCTTATTTTTACAATACTAGATTTTTATAGTATTGTAAATAGCATCTGAAAACCTTTTACATTACTTTTACATCAAATCCTTTTTTATTCCTTGATCGACACTGTTTTATAAGGGATATTATTCTTTTTTGCATATTTATATGCCGCTGAATTTTTCACACAGTAAATTTTTTTCACGCATCCATCACCTTTTCCAAATGCATTTTTTCCAATATTTTTCACTGTAGCCGGAATATAAATTTTCAGATTTCTGCACCCTGCAAATGCTTCTTTTCCAATTGTTCTGACCTGATTCGGAATACTAATTTTTTCGAGATCAGTGCTCCCCTTTAAAAATCCCGCTTTTATATATTTTAATTTTGATGGAAGCTTTATAGTTTTCAGTCCACTTATCTGATATATGTTTCCCGTATACACAGACTTTCCTGCCAGATAAATCTTTCCTATCGTACATTCAGATACAATGCTCTTACTGTTTTTCTTTGTAAAAGTGGATGGAAAGGTAATCGCTTTGAATGTACATTCATCAATCTGAATTTTCCTGACAGACTCTGGAAGAATCAAATGCACTCTTCCCTGCGGAGGATCAAATTCTCCATGGAGTGTAACTTCCGTTACCGGTCTTCCAAGAATCTCTGCCCTTACTTTTACTTTTCTTCCATCTTCCATATTTCCATTGTTTTCATCAAATGCAACGACTGCATAATCATCGGTTTCCATCCGATACTGATACACCACCTTGTCTATCACCACCGCATAGTCATACTCAGATGTCTCCGGGCTTCTCTTATTGACAAAAACATCTGTTTTTCTTGGTTTTGCAATCGGTTCTCTTTCACTTTCTGTCTGTTTTTCTGTCTCCTGTGGTATATCATCTTCTGAAATTCCAAGGCTTACACTTAAGTCTGACAAATCTTTGCGGATTGAGTTTTCAGGCTGGTAATATCCGTATGATTCGCATTGTGAATTATAATAAAAAATTTCATTTCCGAACAGATCTGCCGCTGTTATACCTGCCACCAGATACTTTCCTTTTCCCTGTGTACTGCTTCCTTCGTAATAGCCTGTCTTTTTATTATACTTCATTATAATACTAATATCCGGTATCAGCTTTTTACCTTCTTCCGGTCTTTTTGCAAAGATAATTCTGACAAAAGAAATACCACTGTTGTCCGTTACCTTTAGTCGGCAATTTATTATTCCGCCCTTTGCCGTAACCTGCTCGTTCCAGGTTTTTAAATTGTTCCATCTTATCTTCGGTTTTTTATAATCCGCTTTCGTTCCACTAATCTGGATATTTCCCTTTGAAAAATCCGCACCTGGTGTAATCAATTTATCTAAATTTTTGTTATAACAACTATAATGATACTCTTCATCATAATTTTTATCTGCTGTAACACACCAGATCTTCCAGATCCCTTTTTCCATTCCTTTATTTACTGTAAAATTGCCCGTCCATCTTTTACTTTTCTTTTTATATTTCAGCAGAACATCATAATACTGACGTTTCGGTCCCTGATATGTAACAGTCAAACGTTGAATTTTCCCTGTTCCTTTGTTTTTAACCTTCATGCTGATTTCACATTTTTCTCCTGCTTTCAGCTTCTTTTTATTGACTTTCAAATCTGAAAACTGAAGGTCATAACGGCTCTTTTTTCTGGCAGCAGATACAGGCATTACAGACAACATCGAAACACATATCAACAATAACAACATAGAAAAACCAGATTTTTTCACTTTATAAAATTCTCCTTTTTGTTTCATTTGACTACATCTCCTCTTTTTTATATAGTGTTATTCTAGTATTTTACATTTGTTACCCTCTGGAAGGCATCCGTTTCATTACTTTCTGTTTTCAAGTGAATATTGCAAGCCATAACAATGTATCCGTCTTCATCCAGCCCCAGTGACTCCACTTCGTATTTTGTATGTGTATTGTGCATATCAAACGTAATCATATCTTTTGGGCTAAACATTTTCTTTCCATTATAGGTAGTATATGAACCATTCAGATCATATACTGCTATTTTACTTATTGTTAGAGTGCTGTCGTTCATTGTCTGGAACAATAAACCTTTAGATGGTTCATAATGAATATCCTGAACATGCTTATATGTCCATTTTGTATTTATATAAAACTCGTTTGAAGAATCATATTTTACTGTCGGATTAGCTGTATTCTGGCCTTCCAGAACCCCAATACCGAATCGTGCTCTTTGATTTTCCGGACTATCTCCTACGCGAATCAGATAATGATAATTACTATAAAAAGCAAGTGCCGGAATTTTCTTTTCAGATTTAAATATAACTTTCCGATCCCAGTCACCTTTAAACCCACGTGGTACACGAACAATATAATTCTCCCCATTAAGTCCGTTAGACACCCCAAACAACAAATTAGAATTGCTACATGTCATACAGTTCCCATGTCCCAAAAGTCCTTTAGGAGTTGTATATCTTAAAGAAACTTTGTCATTAACATCACTGCAATAATGTACAACACTGTACTCATTTCCGCTTGCAGTTTTTAATCCCCAAGCTTTCTTTCCGTCAATTGCCATACAACCAAAATTAGTACAATTTTTTACATTCACTACGTTTTTTACCATTGCCAACGTCTTTACTTTTCCTTTAATATTTGCCATACTATCTCCTTTCTGTACTTCATTTACTTGTTATTTGCACCTTAGCATGAAATAGTGTTATTGTCAATCTTATTTTTATTAAATATGTTTATTTTTTTCTATATAATATAAAATTATTATTTTTTTGTTAAATAAAGAGAAAAAATATTTATATTCGCAAAATTTTATATATAAACACAAATTTTAACAAAATATCGCTCAGGAAATTCTCAATTGTAAGGTAGAATAGGCGGGTGAAATTTTCATCCCCCTCATCAAACCGTGCATAAGTTTCTCCCTCACACAGCTTTCCGACATTCTTCTTTCTACAGCATTACGTCATGCTCTAGCCATTTTCTTTAATCCTTTTCCATAAATTTTTCCCTTACAAATCCCACCTTTGACATACAATTATGTCTCTGGTATTTCTTGTTATACCATCTTGTAAAAGTGCAAATAATGTAGCAGTCTAGTGCCGCATCCACTTTTCGTTTCTCTTGGCGGAATGATACAATTGCTCGCCCCTTTTTCAAGGTTACTTTATCCACTCGCTTAGCACCCTGTATTACTACACGGCTCACTGGCGATTATCGTGACCGGACTTACACTGGCAAGTGTAGTCCAGCTTTGCTGGAGACACGCATGTTTTCCCACGTCTCTGTACTTTTTCACATCTTTTATTTGCTTTCTTCTGCCTTTTCTACTTCAGCGATTGCTGATTTTTTCATTGGAATACGGCAGTTTTTGTTGCTTCCGAATTCTACGATCACGTCTTCGTCTGTCAGATCGATCACAACTCCGTAAAATCCGCTTGTTGTAACAACGCTGTCACCTACTGCAAGGCTTGCCAGCATTGTGTCCAGTCTTTTCTGTTCCTTTTTCTGCGGTCTTACCAGCAGGAACCACATAACTGCACAGATCACCACGATGTAGATCAGGGTGAATCCCAGTCCGCCTGCTGTTGAAGATGTACTTAATAAATTCATATTTACCTCCTGGTCATGCGTATTTTCTGCTAGATTCTCGGGTTTTCCGAAGTGTCACTAACTTATATCATACACAATCTGTGCCTGTTATTCAAGCATTATTTTCAAATCCTGCCAATTTTTCTTTTTTAAATGCCTTGTAGTTTCCGGCTTCGATCGCATCGCGGATTTCTTCCATCAGATGATTGTAAAAATACAGGTTATGCAGCACACACAGACGCATGCCCAGCATTTCTTTTGCTTTCAGCAGATGTCGGATATAGGCCCTGCTGTAGTGACGGCATGCCGGACACTGGCACCCTTCTTCGATCGGCTTTGGATCCAGCTCATATTTTGCGTTGAACAGATTCAGCTTTCCATGATTCGTGTAGACATGGCCATGGCGGCCGTTTCTGCTTGGATAAACACAGTCAAAGAAATCAACTCCCCGGTCTACTGCTTCCAGAATATTTGCTGGTGTACCAACCCCCATCAGATAAGTTGGCTTATCCACCGGAAGCTCCGGTACAACTGCATCCAGAATACGGTACATCTCCTCATGGCTCTCCCCAACGGCCAGGCCGCCGACTGCATATCCGTCCAGATCCAGCTCACGGATCTGCTGTGCATGCTCGATACGGATATCTTCGTAGATCGCACCCTGGTTAATACCAAAGAGCATCTGATGCTGATTGATCGTATCCGGCAGGCTGTTCAGTCTTGCCATCTCGTCTTTGCAGCGATGCAGCCATCTTGTCGTACGCTCTACCGAACGCTGGACATATTCTCTTTCTGCCACACTGGACGGACACTCATCAAATGCCATGGCGATCGTGGACGCCAGATTAGACTGGATCTGCATGCTCTGTTCCGGTCCCATGAAAATCTTTCTGCCGTCTACATGGGAATTGAAATATACGCCTTCTTCTTTGATCTTTCGAAGACCCGCCAGCGAAAATACCTGAAATCCACCGGAGTCTGTCAGGATCGGTTTGTCCCATACCATAAATTTATGCAGTCCGCCCATCTTTTTTACAACCTGATCACCCGGTCTTACGTGAAGGTGATAGGTGTTGGACAGCTCCACCTGTGTGCCGATCTGCTGCAGATCCTCGGTCGATACTGCTCCCTTGATCGCTGCTGCCGTTCCGACATTCATAAAAACAGGGGTTTGTATCACGCCATGCACGGTGTGAAACTACCCCTTTTTGCCTTGCCATCTCTTTTTATCAGTTTATACATGATTTCCTCCAATTTCATTCGAATGCATACAAACTTTGGTGCATCCTTACGTCTGTTCAAGTATTATAGCCCTATTTGGAGGATTTTTCAAGTAGTTCACCGGGGAATCATCCCCGGTGTCCCGCTAAAGGCTGGATTGGCTGACCACCATATAAATAGAAGCAGAACTCTTTCCGGTCTGGAAATATCCGGCAGGATTACATATCTTCTGTTAAAATCCCATGATCACGAAGCAGTTTCTCAATGACGGTTCCTTTTACCACTTTGATGACCGGTTTTTTCAGTGCGTTCAGCGGTCCAGGCAGCTGGATCTCCAGCGGTGATTTGCCATCCATCAGTTTGACGGAACTGTCAAGCAGTTCACGGATATCGTAAACGCTTCCCCATACTTCCGGTACGCCGCGGTCCACACCAAGCAGTCCGTAAACAGCCTCCATTGCGGTTCTCACTGAATACTCGGTTGTGAAGACGGTATCACGCGGAGTCTCTGCGAACTGTCCGAGGAATGCGAAGTTTGTACATCCATCCGGGATGACATCCGGTCTGTCACCTTTGGTTCTTGGCATGAAGAATGCAGTGATATACGGCATCATCGTCGGTACGCAGACAGCACTGTTCTCTGCCAGTTCCTCGATCTTGTCGGTTGGAACGCCCAGGTGATACAGCCATTCTTCGGTAATCTCTTTTCCGGTACATTCTTTCATCGGTTTCTTGATATAATCGCCCGGCACATCCGTAAACAGTCCATATACCCATACGCAGACTTTTTCTTTATCCTGCTCTTTGAACTGTCCCTGACGGTTGATTGTCCAGCTGAGCAGCCACTTGGAGTCCTGACAGCTTACAATTCCTCCGGTTACCACTTTTCCGCTTCTCGGATCACGTTTGCAGATGTTTGTGATATACGGAATGATCTTGTCATCCAAAGTCGTGATCGTTGCTGACTCCCAGTTTGTCTTCTCGATATCCGAGCAGAATTTCTCCGGATGTCCAAAGGACGGATCCTGTTTTGCAATGTTTTTCCACAGATCCCAGCAGCCGCTTCTGCGTACTTCTGCATCTGCATCCGGTGCATGGTTCTGATCTCCGTAAATGGTTCCTTCCGTACAGCTTCCGTTTGTGACAAAGACAAGGTCATCTTCTGTCAGGAGAATATTGTCTTCTTCTCCGTTCACTTTGCATTCAATCGATGTTGCGATCTTTTTGCCTTCTTTAAAGGTAAATACAACGTTTGTCACTTCGGTGTTGAACTGGAAATCTACGCCTGCTTCTTCCAGATATTTCTGCATCGGCAGGATCAGGGAATCATACTGGTTGTACTTGGTAAATTTCAGAGCAGAGAAATCCGGCAGTCCGGCGATGTGATGAATAAATCTCTGGAAGTAGAGCTTCATTTCCAGTGCACTGTGCCAGTTTTCAAATGCAAACATCGTTCTCCAGTACAGCCAGAAGGTGGAATCAAACACTTCGTCATCAAATACATCTTCGATTGTTTTATCATAAAGATCTTCGTCTTTTGTCATGAACAGTTTCATGATCTCCATGCAGCCTTTCTGGCTTAAATTGAACTTGCCATCGGTATGTGCATCTTCTCCACGATTCACAGTTGCTCTGCAAAGAGAGTAGTTCGGATCTTTTTTGTTCAGCCAGTAATATTCATCCAGAACAGATACGCCCGGTGTTTCGATGGACGGAATGCTGCGGAACAGATCCCACAGGCACTCGAAATGATTCTCCATCTCTCTGCCGCCTCGCATCACATAACCGCGGGACGGATCAAAGATACCGTCACAGGCCCCTCCGGCGATATCCATTGCTTCCAGAATGTGGATATGGGATCCTTTCATCTGCCCGTCTCTTACCAGAAAGCAGGCTGCTGCCAGAGATGCCAGTCCGCTTCCGACAATGTAAGCATTTTTGCCATCGACACCTTCCGGTTTTTCCGGTCTTGCAAAAGCTTCGTAGTTACCGTTGCTGTAATAAATACCTTTGCTGTTCTTTTCATATTTTCCACGCTCGGTATTGCGGTAATCTTTTCTCTCCTCTTCTCTTTTTTTGCTTATCTCTTTCTGTTTATGCTCATTTTCTTTTGTTTTCTTACTCAGAAGCATCGCTGCTCCGGCTCCGGCTGCTGCTGCCATCGTATATTTTAACCCTTTTTTCATGTTGAATGCCCACCTTTCCAATGTTTGAGGCTAACCTTCCTGCCTCCGCCATCCTGTCTTCGTTTTCTTTGGAAATTTCCTGTTTCAATCCAGTTCTTTCTGAATTGCCTACATTCTAACATTAGTATGCCCGGGATTCTATTGACAAAACAGGCCAGATGATAAAATTTTTGTCATCTGACCTGTTTTGTAAGCTTTTTGCTGTGATTTTCTACCTTACTTGTTGCAGTACAAAACTTCACTGATATTTATCTGCGGATGGACTGTGCCATTCTGTGATACTGATGGCGGATTCCGCGGATCACAGTTCCGTACGCCATAATATTTTCCGGCAGTGCCATTCCCACGTATCCGGAATCACCGATGTGGTGGATGTCGGTTCCTGCCATCTTGCACTCCAGTGCGATGCGTTTGATCGTATCGGTGTCCGCACCTTCCTGAGAAGTTCCGATCGATGTGATCGTCAGCTTTTTCAGGCTGTGTGCATAACTGATCAGTTTCCGCACATATTCGGTCGTGATGCCAGGCACGGTTCCCGGTGCCGGCAGCAGAATGATATCGGCTCCTGCCTCTGCAAACTGGCGGATATCTTCTTTCGTGATGATGTTCTTCGCCTTCGCTGATGATTACCGGAGGCATGCATTTTCCCGGCTGCCAACATGATCTCTCCGACTGCCTCTGAGATCGTTTCAGGAAGAAATGATCGCCGGATTCACTCCATTTCGGATTGCCGGTCAGAACGATCAAATCCACGCCCATTTTCTGAGCCTGAATGGCATTTTCCACCGTTGCATAACGTCCGGCACTCATCTCCCACAGGGTCTCTTTGTTATCGGAAGCATAGCTTCTTCCACCGGTTCCAGATTGATGCCGACCATACGTCCGGTCAGACGTTTTTTACTTCGTACCGTCTCTTCTTTTTCCACTTCCGGCAGTGCCATGATTTTGGCTCCACATCAAACATGTTCAGAAGGATCAGGTCTGCTCCATGGAAGCTGCAAACTCTGCATTGGAAGCATCGGTAAGCAGAGGAATCGTGATGCCGATCGTCTCACTTTGCAAGGACCCTTCCCCTCGCTGCCCGCGATCGCTTCGATCAGTTCACTTTTGTTGCATGCCATTTTCTGCTGTCAATTCACGTTTTGGCCATCAGATTCTCCTTCTTGCTTTTGATAAAGCGAAAAATCTGCCCGGAAGACAGATTTCTTCTATCATGTTCCATACAGTTTCCTGTATTCGACTTGAATCTTGTTCTTAATCCGGCATAGCTTCTCCGGAAGACTCGCCAAGTGTGATCCACTTCAGGTAAGCATTGATAAACAGGTCAATACCGCCGTCCATCACGCTATCCACATTTCCTGTTTCTTGCATTCGTTCTGTGGTCTTTACCATCGTATACGGCTGCATGACATAGGAACGGATCTGGTTTCCCCAGCCAATCTCCCTTGACTTCACCGCGGATACCGGAAAGCTTCTGCATTCTCCTGCTGCTGCAGATACAACTTTGCTTTTCAGCATCTGCATCGCTTTGTCTCTTTGTTCGTGCTGGGAACGCTCATTCTGGCACTGAACAACGATGTTGGTCGGCAGGTGGGGTGATACGGATCGCGGAAGAGGTCTTGTTGATATGCTGGCCACCGGCACCGCTGGAACGATACGTATCGATTCGCAGATCTTCATCCCGGATCTCGATATCGATGTCTTCAATATCCGGCATAACATCACAGGATACAAATGATGTCTGTCTCTTTCAGCCGCATTGAACGTGTGAGATACGGACCAGTTCAGAACACCCTTTCGATTTGAGATAGCCGTAGGCATTTTCTCCGTTAACCTGGAAGGTAACGGACTTAATGCCCGCTTCATCGCCATCCAGATAATCCAGCACATCCACTGCAAAACCATGTTTGTCCGCCCATCTGGTATACATACGGTACAGCATGCCGCCCAGTTAATCGTGGACTTCTGTTCCGCCTGCTCCTGCATGGAGCGTCACGATCGCATTTCTATTCCTTATCGTATTCTCCGGATAACAGTGTTTTTATACGGATATCATCATGTTTTCCTGAAATCATCCAGAAGATCCTGAATCTCTGGTATCAGAGATTCATCGTTTTCCTCTGCTGCCATCTCGATCAGAGTTTCGATCTCATCAAACTCATCTTTAACTTGGCATAAATGGC